>Ga0193753_10002289_pt1 | contig 15296 bp, 14 predicted proteins | sample H1c2metaG_FD_144925 | JGI IMG/M metagenome (GOLD analysis project Ga0193753, IMG submission 144925) | Soil microbial communities from a riparian zone of the East river system, Colorado, United States - H1c2 | ecosystem: Environmental > Terrestrial > Soil > Riparian zone | place: USA: East... | reverse complement strand
GATGCCGAGCGCCGGGCTGGAGACCGAGATCCCGCGGCTGCTGACGGCGGTCGGCATCGTGGTGCTGCACGAGACGGTGTCCAGCCGCGAATCCAGCGGCGGCAAGTTCGTCTCGGTGAAGCTGAGCTTCCGCGCCGAATCGCGCGAGCAATACGAAACCGCGCACGAGGCGCTGCGTTCGCATCCGGAAGTGAAGTGGACCTTGTGAGCGCAAGGGCGGCAATCGTCCGCGACCTGGGCCGCCAGGCTTACCAGCCGGTATGGCGTGCGATGCAGCGTTTCACCGACGTACGCAATGACGACACGCCCGACGAGCTGTGGCTGGTCGAGCACGACCCGGTGTTCACCCTCGGCCAGGCCGGCAAGCCCGAACATGTGCTGATGCCGGGCGAGATTCCGGTGCTGCACGTCGATCGCGGCGGCCAGGTGACGTATCACGGACCCGGGCAGATCGTGGCCTATCCGCTGCTCGACCTGAAGCGCCTGAAAATCGGCGTGCGCGACTACGTGCATCGCATCGAGCAGGCGCTGATCGACACGATGGCCGAATGGAATATCGAGGCCGCGCGCCGCGACGGCGCGCCCGGCGTGTACGTGGCCGGCGCCAAGGTCGCCGCGCTCGGCATCCGCGTGCGGCGCGGCTGCACTTTCCATGGGTTGGCGTTCAACATCGCCATGGACCTGGAGCCATTCCGGCGCATCAATCCCTGCGGCTACGAAGGCCTGCAGGTGACCTCGGTGCTAGACTTGGGCGGCCCGTCCAGCCTCGATGCGGTCAAGCCGGCGCTGCTGGACCACCTCGCCGCACAGTTCGGCCTGGCGCTGCACGCCGCTCCGCCTCCCGACCTCGCCATTCCCGCCTCGCAAGCCGCCTGAAGCCATGACCGACTCCGTCGCCAAACCCGCTGTCGATAAGACGATCTCCCTGCAGGTCGTCGCTTCGACGCCGGCCGCGTCCGCGTCGCTGGAGCCGGGCGCCAAACAGGTCGCCGGCGACAAGATTTCGCGCAGTCCGGTCAAGTTCGACGACGCGCCGGTGTTGCGCAAGCCGTCCTGGATCCGCGTGCGCATCCCCAGCAACGGCGCGGTCGCCGCGCTCAAGGCCAAATTGCGCGAGAACCGCCTGGTCACGGTCTGCGAAGAGGCCAGCTGCCCGAACATCCACGAGTGCTTCGGCCACGGCACCGCCACCTTCATGATCCTGGGCGAGGTCTGCACGCGTCGTTGCAGTTTCTGCGACGTCGCCCATGGCCGGCCCAAGCCGCCCGACGCCAGCGAGCCGTTCAATCTGGCCCGCACCATCGCCGACATGGGCCTGAAGTACGTGGTGGTGACCAGCGTCGACCGCGACGACCTGCGCGACGGCGGCGCCCAGCATTTCATCGACTGCATCGCCGCGGTGCGCGCGCAGGCGCCGAACACCAAGATCGAAATCCTCACACCCGACTTCCGCGGCAAGGGCCGCATGGAGCGCGCGCTGGAGATTTTGGCCGCGAATCCGCCGGATGTGTTCAACCACAACGTCGAAACCGTGCCGGACCTGTACACCAACGTCCGTCCCGGCGCCGACTACCAGTGGTCGCTGACCCTGCTGCAGAAGTTCAAGCAGCAGCATCCCGGCATCCCGACCAAGTCCGGCATCATGCTCGGCCTGGGCGAGACCATGGAGCAGGTGCAGGGCACGCTGCGCGACCTGCGCGCGCACGACGTCGACATGATCACCATCGGCCAGTACCTGCAGCCGAGCGCGCACCATCATCCGGTGCTGCGTTACTGGACGCCGGATGAATTCAAGGCGCTCGAGGTCTACGGCATGTCGCTGGGCTTCACCCATGTCGCTTCGGGCCCGCTGGTGCGTTCGTCGTACCACGCCGACCGCCAGGCCGCCGAGGCCGGCGTCGCCGCCTGAGCGAACGCCTGTTCAGCCTCGCCGCAAGGCCTCCGCGCGCTGACGAATCATTCACACCGGGCCTGTTCGGCGCGGTTAAAGTGGCCTGGAGCGGTCTGCGGCCGCAACTTCCGGCACTATCGCGTTGTCCAAAGCAGCCGCAACCTGAATTACACGTCCGACCACCGTACTTCCGAACAGGCCACCGTGCCGCGAGCGTATCGATGAAATTGAGACACAGTCTGCTAGTCGCCCTTGCCCTGACCGCGCCGCTGGCGTTGCTGGCCCGCGCCGAAGGCGAGGGCCTGCCGACCGGTCCCACCGCCGACCAGGCGACCACCTCCAAGCTGGTCTATGGCCTGCTGTCCGATAGCCGCTACGCCTATCGCCCGCGCGCGCTCGACGACGCCTTGTCGCAGGATGTGTTCAAGCGTTACCTGGAATCGATCGACCCGGGCAAGATGTTCCTCACCGCCCAGGACGTGGCGCAGTTCGAAACGCAGAAAAGCAAGCTGGACGATGCGATCAAGAGCGGCGAACTGACCCCGGCCTATGCGATCTTCGCCCTGTACAAGCAGCGCGTCGAACAGCGCGTGGCCTACGCGCGCGGCCTGCTCAAGCAGGACATCTTCGACTTCAGCGGCAACGACCGCTGGGAATACGACCGCGAGGACTCGCCTTGGGCCGCCGACAGCGCGGCGCTGGATGCGATCTGGAAGCAGTCGGTGCGCAACGATTGGCTGCGGCTGAAGCTGGCCGGCAAGAAGCCCGACGAAATCCGCAAGACGCTAGACAAGCGTTACGACAACCTGGGCAAGACCTACGCCGATTTCAATGGCGAAGACGCGTTCCAGACTTTCCTCAATGCCTACACCAGTTCGATCGATCCGCACACCAACTATTTCGATCCGCGCGGCGCGGAGCGCTTCAACCAGAGCATGTCGCTGTCGCTGGAAGGCATCGGCGCGGTGCTGCAGAAGCAGGATGACGTGGTGGTGATCCGCGAGATCGTGCCCGGCGGCCCGGCCGACCTCAGCGACAAGCTCAAGCCCGGCGACCGCATCGTCGGCGTGGGCCAGGGCGCGAGCGGCGTGATGGAAGACGTGATCGGCTGGCGCATCGACGATGTGGTCGAGAAGATCAAGGGCTCCAAGGGCACGCAGGTGCGGCTGGACCTGATTGCGCCGGAAGCCGGGCTGGACAGCAAGCCGAACCGGATCGTGCTGACCCGGGACAAGGTGCGCCTGGCCGAAGAAGCCGCCAAAGCGGAAACGCTGAGCATCCCCGCCACGGCAGGCGCGCCCGCCAGGCGCATCGGCGTGGTCAAGCTCAAGGGCTTCTATCAGGACTTCGAAGGCCGCCGCAAGAACAATGGCGACTACGCCTCGGCCACGCGCGACGTCGCCAAGATCCTGGCGCAGTTCCGCGCCGACAAGGTCGATGGCGTGGTGCTCGACTTGCGCGGCAACGGCGGCGGTTCGTTGAACGAGGCGATCGAGCTCACCGGCTTGTTCATCGACAAGGGCCCGGTGGTGCAGGTGCGCGAATCCGGCGGCCGCGTCAGCGTCGAGAACGACCGCAATCCCGGCGTGGCCTGGGACGGTCCGCTGGCGGTGCTGGTCAACCGCGGCTCGGCTTCGGCTTCTGAGATCTTCGCCGGCGCCATCCAGGATTACGGCCGCGGCCTGGTGATCGGCGAGACCACCTTCGGCAAGGGCACGGTGCAGAACCTGGTCGACCTGGATCGTTGGCCGGCCAACGAGAAGCCGCGTTTCGGCCAGGTCAAGCTGACCATCGCCCAGTTCTTCCGCGTCGCCGGCGGCTCCACCCAGAACAAGGGCGTGGTGCCGGACATCGCGTTCCCGGTAACGGTGGATGCCAGCGACTACGGCGAGAGCACCTACGACAACGCGCTGCCGTGGACACGCATCGCTTCGGTGCCGCACACCCAGTACGGCAACTTCGCGCCGCTGCTGCCCAAGCTCGAGTCGCTGCATACCGCACGCATCGGCAAGGACAAGGAGTTCCAGTGGCAGGCCGAAGACGTGTCCCGGTTCAAGGCCGAGCGCGACAAGAAATATCTGTCGCTCAACGAAGGCGAACGCCGCGCGGAGAAGGACAAGCTGGACGCGATCCGCAAGGGCCGTCAGGAAGAACGCAAGCGCCTGAACATCGCGCTGGATCCGCTGCTGGAAGATTCCGGCGACGACGGCCTGCAGACCAACGAGCGCGACATCGCCAAGGAAGCCGCGCGCGAGAAAGCAGCGGAGAACCTGCCGGACCCGCTGCTGCGCGAATCGGTGGCGATCCTGGCCGACGCGGTGTACCTGCTCAATGGCGACCGCGCGCTGGCCGGGCAGGTATTGCCTGAAGCCAAGACGCCCGGGCATTGGGCCGACTGACCACGGGTTTTTCCTCTCCCCTTGAGGAGGATGCCCGAAGAGCCTGCCCCAGACTTGATCTGGGGGCAGGAGAGGGGGCGCGAGCGTAGCGAAGCGTGCTTTTTGCTCTTAGCGGTTGTTCCGCGCGAAAAGCCGAACCTTCGGCCTGTCCCTCTCCCACAAAAGGGGGAGAGGGAACGAGCAAGATCCGGATAGCGGGCGCCCAGGGCGCCCGTTACCCTTTGTGCCATGACCTCTTCCGACCAAAAACTCGAACGCGTGCGCGAACTGCTCGATGGCGGCGAACCGTCGCTGGCCGAGCTCGCGTCCGCAGTCGGCATCAGCCCGTCCTACCTGCAGCGCCGTTTCACCGCACGCTATGGACTGAGCCCCGCCGAATACCTGGCGCAGCGCAAGCTCGGCACGCTGAAATCCGGCCTGCGCGAGGGCAACGACGTCAGCGCGGCGCTCTACGACGCCGGCTATGGTTCGCCGTCGCGCGTGTACGAGGCAGGCGCGGCGCGGCTGGGCATGACGCCGGCGCGCTACCGTGCCGGCGGCGAGGGCGAGGCGATCCGCTGGAGCCTGATCGATACCGCGCTGGGCCGCGTGCTGATCGCCACCACGCAGCGCGGCATCTGCATGGTCGAGTTGGGCGACGACGACGCGGAGCTCGAAGCGCGGCTGCATGCCGAGTTTCCGAAAGCGCAGCTGCAGCGCGTCGATGCCGGCCGCGATGAATTCCTGGGCCCGCGCGTGCGCGCCGTGGCCGACACTCTGGCCGGAAAAGGCGCGGAAGTGCCGGTCGACCTGCTCGGCACTGCGTTCCAGAAAAAAGTATGGGATGCGCTGATGAAGATTCCCAAAGGCGAAACACGCAGCTACGCCGAAGTCGCCGCTTCGCTGGGCGCGCCGAACGCGAGCCGCGCGGTCGCCAGCGCCTGCTCGCACAATCGTTTGGCGATCGTGGTGCCGTGCCATCGCGTGGTGCGTGGCGACGGATCGCTGGGTGGTTACCGTTGGGGCCTGCCGTTGAAGGAGCGCTTGCTGCAGCGCGAGCGCGCGGCTTGAGCTTTGGCTTTTTCCCCCTTTTTCAAAGGGGGAAGAAAAGCAGAGCTTATTTGCGGCGCCGCGACGCGCGCACCGGCGCCGCACGGGTAGGCAGATTCAAGCCGAGCTTGACCGGCTTGAACACCAGGCGCGTGTCGTAGCGCTTGATGTTGCCTTCCTCCAGGAACAAGCGTTCGGCGACTTCGCGGTAGTGCTGCACGCTGGTCGTGGCCAGGATCACCAGATAGTCCCAGTCGCCGGCCAGCACATAGCACTGTTGCACCTCGGGCGCTGCGCGCATGCGTGCGGAAAAGGCGGCGTGCTGCCTGGCGGACTCGCGTTCCATCGTCACCAGCACCGCGACCAGGGTGAGATTGGGCAGCAGGGCCGGATCGAGGACGGCGACCTGGCGCAGCAGGCCGCTCTTGCGGTAGCGCATCAGGCGCCGCTGCACCGCGCTGGCCGACAGGCCGACCTCGTCGCCGAGGGCGGTGAGCGTGGCGCCGGCATCGCGCTGCAGCAGTTCGAGCAGGCGGTGGTCGAAATCGTCCAGGGATAGCGGTGCGGTAGCCATGCAAAAATTTTGCGTCCAGGCGCATGAATATTCAACCCATGCGCTTCGCCGCGGCGCTAGTCTCTGAGCACGGAGTACCGCCGCGCGACTCGCCAGCGGTTCCTTGGGAAATCCCGCCATGAGCAGCAATACCTCTTCTTCGACCCCCTTGCCCGGCAGCCTGGCCATCGTCCTGGCGCTGGCCGCCGTCTATGTGATCTGGGGTTCGACCTATCTCGGCATCCGTTTCGCGCTGGAGGGTGGCTACCCGCCGCTGCTGATGGCCGGCGGCCGCTTCCTGCTGGCGGGCGCCGTGATGTTCGCCGTGCTGCGTTGGCGCGGCGTGCCGGTGCCGACGCGTGCGCAATGGAAGAACCTGGCGGTCATGGGTTTGCTGATGATGGGCCTGGGCAATGGCATGGTCACCCTCGCCGAGCAGTGGGTATCGTCGGGTCTGGCGGCCGTCGCCGTCGCCTCGGCGCCGTTGTGGATCGCCCTGTTCGCATCGATGCGCGGCCAGCATCCGCAACGCCTGGAATGGATCGGGCTCGGCATCGGCTTCATCGGCGTGGTCTGGTTGAATGCCGGCAGCACGCTGACGGCATCGCCGAAAGGGCTGATCGCCTTGCTGATCGCGCCGCTGGCCTGGGCGTTCGGTTCGATCTGGAGCCGCGGCCGCGACATGCCATCGCCGTTCATGAGCGCCGCCGGGCAGATGGTCTGCGGCGGCGCGATGATGCTGGCCGCAGGCCTGGTCACCGGCGAGAGCTTCCACGCCCTGCCGACGTTCAAGGGCACGCTCGCGGTCGTCTACCTGATGACATTCGGCTCGATCATCGGTTTCACCGCCTACATCTGGTTGCTCGATCATGTGCGCCCCACGCTGGCCGGCAGCTATGCCTACGTCAATCCGGTGATCGCGGTCATGCTCGGCGTCTGGCTGGCGGCGGAACGTTTCACCGCGCACGACCTGGGCGCGATGCTGGTGATCCTGTGCGGCGTGGTCGCGATCACGCTGGGCAAGGCGCGCGCGCCGAAGAAAGCCGCGACGCAGCAGACCGCGGAAGAATCGGCATGAGCCCGATGCCTGCGCTGGATCGTCGCGGCTTGTGGGTGGCCGCGGCCTCGTTCGTGCTGTGGGGGCTGATGCCGTTGTACTGGCATCTGCTCAAGGCGGTGCCGTCGTTGCAGATCGTATTCCACCGGATCGTGTGGAGCACGGTGCTGGTGATCGGCTGGCTGTGCTGGAAGCAGGGCCTGCAATGGTGGCGGCAGGCCGTGGCGAAACCGCACGTGGCCTGGATGCTCGCGATCAGCGGCACCTTGATCGCGTTCAACTGGGGCCTGTACATCTGGGCGGTCAATGCCGGGCACGTGGTCGAGACCAGCCTGGGTTACTTCATCAATCCGCTGCTCAATGTGGTGTTGGGCGTGCTGCTGCTGCGCGAGCGATTGACGACGGCGCAGTGGGTAGCGGTGTCGATCGCCGCGGTCGGCGTGCTGTGGCTCACTTTCAATTACGGCAGCTTTCCGTGGATCGCGCTGGCGCTGGCGGCATCGTTCGGGTTGTACGGCTTGATCCGTAAGGTGGCCGCGGTCGATTCGATACCGGGCTTGGGCATCGAAAGCGCGTACCTGTTCCTGCCGGCATTGGCGATGCTGCTGTGGGCCGAGACGCATGGCCAGGGCGGATTTGTCGGCGGTTGGGGCCTGGGCCTGGATGCGCTGCTGGTCATCGGCGGTGCGCTGACCGCGTTGCCGTTGGTCGGCTTCGCCTATGCGGTGCGGCGCGTGCCGTATTCGGTGGTCGGGTTGATGCAATACATCGCGCCGACCCTGCAGCTGCTGATCGGCGTGCTGGTGTTCGGCGAGGCTTTCGACCGCAATCGCGCGATCGGTTTCGTGTTCATCTGGATCGGGCTGGCGGTGTTCGCGATCGAAGGTTTCCTGCGTTCACGCAAGCGCGTCGCGCCGGTAGCCGCATAGCTTTCGTAGGTGCGAATTTATTCGCACGCTTTTCGGAGCAAGAGCGTGCGAATAAATTCGCACCTACAAAAGCGGATCAAGCCCCAGGACACGGCGCGCCGCCGTCCATCCAGGTCTTGAACGCCGCCACGAACTGATCGTGCGGCACCGATACCGGTTGCCGTTCGCCGCCCGGATCCCAGCCCCACAACACCAGCTTGTCCTCGCTGACATGCTTGAACATGGCATCGAGATCGCGGTCGCCGTTGCTTTTCTTGTCCTTGATCATCGCGCACAGTTCGGCGGCAGGCACGCCGATCCACGCCATCTTCTGGTCCGGCGGCGGCAGCGCCCAGTGCGGTGCGCCGGGCGGCGCGTGCGGGCCGTAGCTGGCCGGCGGATTCTTCTCGGCGTGGCAGGTCGCGCACGGCAAGCCGGCCGCACCCTTGCCTTCGGGGCCGCGCACCACGTTCATCATGTGCGGACTGTGGTTGTCGAACTGCAACGGCTGGTCGCCCGGTATGTGGCAGTTGCTGCAGCGCGGATGCTGGAACACCTTCTCGATGGTGGCGAAGGCCGCAGTGGCCTGCGTTTTCTGTTCGGGGCTCATGCGCGGGCCGCAGGCGGCCAGGGCGAGAACGGCGAAGGCGAGGGTGGGGATGCGCATGGTCGTCTCCTCAAGCCTTGGCCGGGGCCAGTTGCAGCGGCAGCTCGCGCAGACGCTGTCCGGTGAGCGCGAACACGGCGTTGGCGACCGCGGGTGCGATCGGCGCGGTGCCGGGTTCGCCAGCGCCGCCGGATTTATCGCGGCTCGGCACGATGTGCACTTCCACTTCCGGCATCTCGTTCATGCGCAGCACCTGGTAGTCGTGGTAATTCGACTCCTGCACGCGACCGTCCTTGAAGGTCAGCCGGCTGTGCAGCGCGGCGCCGAGGCCGAAGGCGATGCCCGACTCCATCTGCGCCGCGATGCCTGCGGGATTGATGGCCACGCCGCAGTCGATCGCGCAGACCACGCGATGCACCTTGATCGCGCCGTTGTCGACGGACACTTCCGCGACCTGCGCGATGAAGCTGCCGAAGGATTCGTGCACCGCCACGCCGCGCGCGCGGCCCTGCGCCGGCGGCGCGCTCCAGCCGGCCTTCTCCGCGGCAAGGTTGAGCACGCCGAGATGGCGTGGATGCTTCTGCAACAGGCTGCGCCGGTACTCGACCGGATCCTTGCCGGCAGCGTGCGCCAGTTCGTCGACCAGGCTCTCCATCGCGAACGCGGTGTGGCTATGGCCGACCGAACGCCACCACAGCACCGGGATGCCGGTCCTGGGCGAATGCAGGCCGACGCGATGGTCGGGCACATCCATGACGTAGGGCGAATCGGCGACGCCTTCGGTCGAGGTCGCATCGATGCCGTTCTTGACCATCATCGGCTCGAAGAACGTGCCGGCGATGATCGACTGCCCGGCGATCACGTGCTGCCAGGCGACCGGCTTGCCCTCGGCATCGAGGCCGACCGTGGCTTTGTGCACGAACGCGGGGCGATAGAAGCCGCTGCGCATGTCGTCCTCGCGGCTCCACACGGTCTTGACCGGCGCATTCGCCGCCTTGGCCACGTGCACCGCCTCGAATGCGATGTCGGGCGAGGGATTGGCGCGTCGCCCGAAGCCGCCACCGAGGAAGGTGGTGTGCACGAACACCTGCTCGGGTTTCAGTCCGGTGATCTTCGCGGCGGTGGTCTGCTCCAGGGTCTGGAACTGCGTGCCGATCCACAGCTCGCAGCGGTCCTTGTCGATCTTCACCGTGCAGTTCAGCGGTTCCATCGGCGCGTGCGCGAGATAGGGCACGGCATACTCGGCTTCGATCGTCTTGGCCGCCTTCGGCAGCGCGGCGGCGACGTCGCCGGTTTGCGCCGCGGGCAGGCCCGGCGTCGAAGCGAGCTGCGTGAACTGCGCGCGCAAGGCCTGGCTGTCGAGTCCGGCATTCGGGCCGAGGTCCCATTCGACCTTCAGCGCATCGCGTCCGAGTTTTGCGGCCCAGTAATGGTCGGCGACCACGGCGACACCGGTCGGTATCTGCACGACCTGGCGCACCCCGGGCACCGCCTTGGCGGCAGTGGCGTCGAACGACTTCACCTTGCCGCCGAACACCGGCGCATGCGCGACCACCGCGGTCAGCAGGCCCTCGAACTGCACATCCATGCCGAACTGCGCGCGGCCGGTGATCTTTTCCGGCGAATCCAGGCGCTTGGTCGGCTTGCCGATGATCTTCCAGTCTTTGGGATCCTTGAGCGTCAGCGTGGCCGCATCCGGCGCCTTGAGCTTGCCGGCATCGTCGGCCAGCGCGCCGTAGCGCACGCGCTGCGTACCGGCGATGACCTCGCCATTTTCGGTGCGGATCTCGGCGACCGGCACGTTGAAACGCGTCGCAGCAGCCTGCACCAGCATCGCGCGCGCGGCGGCGCCGGCCTGGCGGTAACGATCGAACTCGGACCACGTCGTGGTCGAGCCGCCCGTGCCCTGCATGCCGAACACGGGGCTGGCATAGGCCGGCGCGGCCGGGGCGTGCTCGACCTTGATCTTCGACCAGTCGGCGTCGAGTTCTTCGGCGATCAGCATCGGCAACGCGGTCCACACGCCTTGGCCCATTTCCGAATGCGCCAGCAGCACGGTCACGCTGTCGTCGCTGCCGATGCGCAGGAAGGCATTGGGCGCGAATGCGGTGGCGGCGGCGGTGGCAGCCGGTCCCTGGGCCATCGCGAAACGCTTGGCGCCGGGGATGACGAAGGCGACCACCAGCCCGCCGCCTACGATGGCGCCGGTCTTGAGGAAATCGCGGCGGGACGGATTGCGGACAGCGTTCACGGAAACCTCCGTTGCAGTGCTTTTCCCTTCTCCCTTCGGGAGAAGGTGCCCGAAGGGCGGATGAGGGTTCGGCGGAGTGGTGGCATTCGAGATCGCCGTACTCGTTCCAATAGTGCGCCGCGATTTTCGGACGTCGTCGCTTCGCCGAACCCTCACCCCAACCCTCTCCCGGAGGGAGAGGGAGCTTAAAAACTAGGCTTTACCGAGTTCCGCAGCGCGATGCACCGCGGCGCGGATGCGCGGGTAGGTGCCGCAACGGCAGATGTTGCCGGACAGCGCCTGGTCGATATCGTTGTCGTTCGGCGTCGGTATCTTCGCCAGCAGCGCCACGGCCGACATGATCTGGCCGGACTGGCAGTAGCCGCACTGGACCACGTCGAGTTCGGCCCAGGCTTTCTGCACCGGATGGCTGCCGTCGGCCGAGAGGCCTTCGATCGTGGTGATCTTCTTGCCTTCGACCGCGGCGACCGGCGTCACGCAGGAGCGCAATGGCGCGCCGTCCACATGCACCGTGCAGGCGCCGCACTGGGCGATGCCGCAGCCGAACTTGGTGCCGGTCATCCCCATCAGGTCGCGCAGGACCCACAGCAGCGGCATATCCGCCGGCGCGTCGACTTCGCGTTCGCTGCCGTTGACGTGCAGTTTCATCGGTATCTCCCTGGCGTCGGCTGGGGGTGTCCGAAGCATACTATCGTGGACGTGAAAGCCATACTTTAGGCGGGCCATGATGAAGATTTTATTTAGACCATGAGCGGGACAATGCAATCGATGCGCGCCGGTGCCGCCGGCAATGGCTCGCGCGCCGTCCTGGAAGCCGCGGTCGAATCCATCGACGCGGGCGATTCCGCGGCGCTCGCATTGGTGATTGAGACGGAAGGTTCGACTTATGTCGGGGTCGGCGCGATGGCGCTGTTCGGTGCCGCGGCCGGGCAGGTCGGCTGGTTGAGCGGCGGCTGCCTGGAGCCGGAGATCGAGCGGCGCGCGCAGGAGGCCGCGGCGGCCTCGAGCGTCGGCTGGATCGAGATCGATACGCGCGACGACGAGGATTTGTTGTCCGGTTCCGCGCTGGGCTGCCGCGGACGTCTGCGCATCGCGCTGCTGCCGCTGCGGGCCTTGCCCGGATTCGAAACCGTGGCGCAGGTCTGGTCGCGTGACGGTTCGGCGCTGGATATCGATCTGGACCTGTCCGGCGCCATCGTGGCGAAAGCAGGCGATGCGCTGCGCAGCTGGCGCCTGCCTTCGCACGCGCCCGATTGGCCGAATGCGCAAGCCGAGGCATGGGCCATCCGCCTCGAGCCGCCGCCGAAGGTGATCGTGTTCGGCGCCGGCCCGGAAACGCCGATGCTGTTGCCGCTGCTGCGCGGCATGGGCTGGATGACCATGCTGGCCGAGCGGCGCCAGCGCTGGCTGGCGCACGGTTCCGGCGCCGACCGTAGCATCGATGCGACGCCCACGGCGGCGCTGCAGCAAGCGCCCGTTTTCGATGCGGCGCTGGTGATGCACCACAACTTCGAGCTGGACCGCGAAGCCTTGTCCGGTTTGGCCGACAGCGCGATTCCTTTCATCGGCTTGTTGGGGCCGGTGCGCCGACGCGAGGACCTGTTCCGTTTGCTGTCGCCGGCGCAACGGACGTCGTTGTCCGCGCGGCTGCGTTCGCCGATCGGGCTCAAACTCGGCGGCACCGGGCCGCAGGCGATCGCGTTGAGCATCGCCGCGCAATTGCAGGCGTATCGGCACGGCGAGGAGCCGCGTTGAGCGTCGCGCACGCCGCGGTGGTGCTGGCGGCGGGCGGCAGCCGGCGTCTGGGCCGCGCCAAGCAGCTGCTGACGCGAGAGGGCGAAACGCTGGTGCATCGCGCCGTGCGGTTGTGCGCGGGCACCTCGCCGCTGCGCTTGCTGGTGGTGTTGGGTGCGTACCGTAACGATATCGTGCAGGCGTTGGCGGGCGTGGATTGCGAATTCGTCGTCAACGATGAATGGGAGCAGGGGCTGGCCGGCAGCCTCAAGGCCGCAGCCGCGGCGCTGACCGGGCACGCAGGAACGACGTTGATCGTCGCCTGCGATCAGCCGGCATTGGAAGCCGCGCACCTGCGGCGACTGCTCGACGGTGCGGCTGCGACCGATCTGGGTTGTGCGGCGACGTTGCATGGCGGTGCGCCGGGCATCCCGGCGGTGCTGGCGCCGTCGTGGCTGGACCATGCCGACGACCTGCGTGGCGACCGTGGCCTGGGCCAGCGACTGCGCGGGTTGCCTGCCGGTTCGGTGTGGACGCTGTCGGCGCCGGAGCTGGAATTCGACATCGACGACGATGCCGATCTGCGTGCGGCGATCGAGCGCGGCCTGATCGACCGATAGGCCTGCCTGCTCTTCGTAAGAGCGGCTTCAGCCGCGAGCTCTTCCAATAGTGGATGCCCCACAAAAGCTCGCGGCTAAAGCCGCTCTTATGAAAAGCGGGGTCCGTCGCGATTCGTCGGCGGTTCAGCGCTGAATCGCGAGCCAAACCAACAGCACGACGATCAGCGCACCCGCCGCATACGCCACCCTCCACGCGCGTCGCGCCGCGCGGCGCGCCCGCTGGACGATTTCGGTGGCTATCGCGTCGGCCTGTTCGATCAACGGCGCGGCTTTGCTGTTCGCCTGCTCGAACGAAGGATCTTCGTCGAAACAGGCGTGGGCGCGTTCCTGCAGGTCCGCGTAGCGCGCGTACAACTCCCGCTTGCGCAGGCGTCGCAGGTCGGTCGCCGCGGACGGCATTACGCTGCCCGCAACGCCGCAGTCACCGGCAGGCGCGCGGCTCGCAACGCCGGGAACAAGCCGCCGACCAGGCCGATGCCCAGCGCCCACTTCAGGCCGGTCCACAGCAGTTCCGGCGAGACCTTGAACTGGAATACGACCTGGCTGAAATTGTTGCCCAGCGTCGACACGCTGTAACCGTTGAAGATCAGCCAGGCGATCAGCCCGCCGAGCAGGCCGCCGAGCAGCGCCAACAGCATCGTCTCCAGCATCACCGCCAGTACCACCGGCACGCCGCGGAAACCGATCGCGCGCATCGTGGCGATTTCGCGCGCGCGGCCGGCGACGGCGGCGTACATCGTGTTGAGCGCGCCGAACACCGCACCGATCGCCATGATGGAGCCGATGACGGTGCCGAGGATGTTGATCAGCTTGCTCAGCTGTCCCGATTGCTTGCCGTAATAGCTGCGTGTGGTCTCGACGTCGAGCTTCAGTCGCGGATCGGCATCGATCGCCGCCTTGAGCTGCTGGAAGCCGGCCTTGCCTTCGGTCTTGACGGTGATCGACTGGAAGGCGTTGCGGCGGTAGGTCGCCACCAGCGTTTCCGCATCGCCCCACAACTCCGAGTCGTGCGCGTCGTTCGAGGCGAACTTGCCGACTACCGTCCAGGTCTGGCTGCCGAGCTGCAGCGTTTTGCCCACCTCAAGCCCGCGGAACTGCGATTGCGCGCCCTGGCCGACCACGATCTCGCGCAAGCCGGCACCGAACTTGCGTCCCTCCACGATGCGCAGGTTCTCCCGTGCTTCCCAGGCTTCCGGACCGACGCCGCGGAATTGCACGTTGGAATCGGTGCCGTCGGCCTTGGACGGCAGGTTGATCACTTGCGACAGTTCCGCCGACACCAGCGGCTTGCCGTTGACGCCCTTGCGGATGCCGGGCAGGTTGGAGATCAGCGGGGCCTGGTCGCGGGTGATCACCGAATTGGTTTCGGCTTGCGAACCGCCGCGCAGGATGATCGCGGTGTCGTCGCTGCCGGTCTGGTCGAGGGTGGCCTTGAAGCCTTCGCCCATCGCCAGCATCGCCACCAGCACGCCGACCACGCCGGCGATGCCGACCACGATCACCGACGACGCGCCCCAGCGCTGCGGCAGGCTGGCGATGCCAATCTTCGCCGCCGCCAGCGACAGCCGTCCGCTGCGGGTGAGCAACAGCCACAGCACCAGCAGCACGGCGATGCCGAGTACCGCATACCAGGGCAGCATCACCCAGACCGCCAACCCGGCGATCAGTGCCAGTACGGAAAGCAGATTCCACAACCATTGCTTCTTCATGCGTATGCTCCTGTCAGCGTCCGGCCAGCGCATCGACGATCTTCAACCGCTGCGCGCGCAACGCGGGCAGCAGTCCGACCACGATGCCGATGGCGAGCATCAATCCCAGTCCCACCACCCAGGTCTGTCCGGGCACCGTCGGCAGCTGGATCACACCGCCGCTCGCCGCACTGACGCCCGGCATCAGCACGGCCGCCAGGCCGAGCCCGATCAACCCGCCAAGCACCACCAGCAGGATCGATTCCACCAGCACCAGCACCAGCACCGTGCCGTCCTTGAAACCTAGCGTCTTGAGCACCGCCAGCTCGGGAATGCGCTCGCGCACCGCCTGCGCCATGGTGTTGCCGGTCAGCAGCAGCAGGGTGAAGAACACCGCGGCCATGATCGCGGTCACGATCAGGCCGATGTCGGCGAACTGCTTGGCGAACGCCTGCTGGAAGGCCGACTCGGTCTGGCTCTTGGTCTCGTGGTCTGAATTCTCCGACAGCGCATCGATCGCCCTGGCCACGCGCGTGGCCTGGTTCGGCTCGGGCACCTG
>Ga0193753_10002288_pt1 | contig 15308 bp, 11 predicted proteins | sample H1c2metaG_FD_144925 | JGI IMG/M metagenome (GOLD analysis project Ga0193753, IMG submission 144925) | Soil microbial communities from a riparian zone of the East river system, Colorado, United States - H1c2 | ecosystem: Environmental > Terrestrial > Soil > Riparian zone | place: USA: East... | reverse complement strand
GTCGCCGACCATGTAAAATCGATCCTGGTGAAGGCTCACGCGCGCATCGGTGACCGTGTGATCCTTTCGTGCGAGCGGCAGACTCGCCGGCTCGACATGGTGCGGCGCGCGCAAGTCGGGATGCTCGTTCATCGGGCGCGAGCCGGGCGGATAACGCGTGGCCTCGAGGTACGTGTCGAGCGTCTTTTTCGCGCGCGCAAGTCGCTTTTCCCAAAGCGACTTCGGATCGAGCTTGTCATCACCATCCGCTCCCGCACGCGGAGGGGAGGGGAACGGGGTCGGCGCCCCCGCACCGACGTAGCCCGGAGCCTCGGACTTGGCCGCGGCGTGGGCTGTCGGCTCGGGTATGCGCGGGCGTCCGCGGAAGGCGATCCACAGACCGAGGGCGGCGCACGCCACCGCGATGAACGCAATGACGCGCGTCCGAGACCGCGCTCTTCCCACCGTTTCCGCGGCTCGAGCCGACGTTTGACGAGGCCCGGGCATCAATAGGCGTAGGTCGCCATGTCCGCGCGAACCGGCCCGATGATGCCCTCCCAATTGCCATTCACGTAGTGGTTGTACGATTCACCATCGTCGCGAAGGCTCACCGAACGATAGGACCACTTGGCAACGCCGTCGGAGCTCTCCGTCCCGGTGTTCAGCGTGCCATCGCAAAACCAATCGCCCGGGTTGCAAAAGCTGCCCGTCGACGACATCCCGCCCGACGAATGGTACGGGACGGCTTCGTCGTCCTGACCCGGCAACACGCCCGAATACGCCGTCCCCTTCGCGCCTGCGAACATGTAGACCCATGCGCCGCCCGTAGCGTTATGGTTGTAGAGTCCACGCATCGTGCCCGTGCGCAAATCGTCGGTGAGCGGATCGGACACCGCCCAATAGCCGAGATCGGCCAGCTCGCTCCCGCCGCCCGCCGCGCCCCCCGTGTCGACCCATTTGACGTTCCAGCCGGTCTGCGTCCCGCCCGCATCGCCGCATTGGCCGTCCGAACCCGCGACGGCGTTCTTGACGTTGCGAGACGAGCCGCCGTAGTTGGCGAGTGCGTAGCCGATTTGGGGATCGCCCGCGCTGTAGCCGACGAGGTAACACCAATTGCTCCCGGTGCAGAAGCAGTCGAGCGCATCGCGGATTCGGTAGTTCGAATCGGAGATGTGACTCACGCCGTCCCAGTTGACGGCCTTCTTGTTGACGCCGGCGGAAACGCTCGCCGAGCCCCACTGGTTGAAGTTGTCGTAGTTGCCTTGTTCGGAAGATTGCGACGTATTGCGTCCGTGGACCCACAAGCTGTAGTTGGTGGCTTGCGCGTCGCTGGCCGCGAGCACGAGTGCGGTGACTGCGAGACTTCCTGCGAGCAGCGTGGATTTGGGCATGGCGGCGGATGGGACCTCACAGGAGAGCCCGCTGTCAACGCTCCGGCTCGGCTCGATCGCAAATGGCAAGTCGGTATTCGTCGGGCGGAAATATTATGTTCCCGCTTCAACGAATTTGTCGCATCGCGTAAACCGCCCTGGACGACCGCCTACTGACGCGCGTCCTCTTCCCCGCTACGACTGCGGCGCCGCTTTGCCTTGTAGAATACACGAATCGGAACGCCGTCGAATCCGAAGTGCTTTCGCAGTTGATTGACGACGAAACGTCGATACGAGAAGTGAACTGCATCGGGCGCGTTGCTGATGATGATGAATGTTGGCGGCGCCGTTTCGGCCTGCGTGATGTAGTAGAGGCGAGGCGCCTTCCCCCCGCTGGTGGGCGGCGGGCGCGTCTCGAGCACGGTCGCGAAGAAGCGATTCAGTTCGCCGGTGGGCACGCGCTTGACGAAGTCCTCTTTCACCCGATCGATGGTGGCGAAAAGCTCGGCGAGGCCGCGACCGCTCTTCGCGCTGATGCGAACCGCGGGCGCGTACGGCGCGAACGAGAGCTTCTCGCGCGCCTTGGTTTCGGCGGCCTCCATGTCCTTTTTCGGCAGGAGGTCGCTCTTGTTGAGCGCGATGACCATGGCGCGCGCGCGCTCCTCGGCGAGGCCCAAAATCTTCGCGTCCTGCTCGGCGACTCCTTCGTTCGCGTCGCACAGGAGCACCGCGACTTGCGCCCGCTCGATGCTGCGGATGGCGTGAAGCACGCTGACCGCTTCAACGGTACTGTCGGCCTTGGCGACTTTGCCCTTGCGACGGATGCCCGCGGTGTCGATGAGCACGTAGCGCTTGTCACCGCGCTCGACCAGCGCATCGATGGCGTCGCGCGTCGTTCCTGGCTCCTCGCTCACGAGCATGCGATCTTCGCCAAGCACGCGATTCACGAGGCTTGATTTTCCCGCGTTGGGCCTGCCGACGATCGCCACCCGGACCACGCCGTCGTCGTCCAACGCTTGCGGCGCTTCTTCGGGCGGAAACGAATCGATCACCGCCGACTCGAGATCGCCGATGCCGCGGCCGTGCAGGGAGCTCACGGGGTAAACCGTGTCGACTCCTTCGCGATAAAGCTCGAACGCGTCGGGGTCTACCTTGGCCGAATCGGCCTTGTTGGCCGCGAAGAAAACGGGCTTTTTGGCGACGCGGAGCAAGCGAATGGCCGCGCGGTCGGCGCTCGTAAGCGGCGTGGTGGCGTCGGTCAGAAAGACGATGATGTCGGCTTCCGCGATCGCGAGCTTCACGTGGTGCGCAATGCCCGCGCGCATCGGGTCCGCGTCGTCCGGATCGAAACCGCCCGTGTCGATCAACGTGTAGCTGCGGCCGAACGCGGACGTGTCGGCGTAGTGGCGGTCGCGCGTGACGCCGGATTCGTCGTGAACGATGGCGATGCGGCGGCGTGCAAGGCGGTTGAACAGCGTCGATTTTCCGACGTTCGGCCTTCCAACGATCGCCACGATCGGCAGGCCCGTGAGGCCCGCCGGTAGTGCATTCCTGCCCGCGGCGCCGGCTGCGCGCGGCCCTTCAGTCGATTTGCGATGCTTCGTCATCGGGAATCCTCCGAGCCGTCGGGTTCACCGATGTAGCCCATTTCTTTCAGCCCACGTTCGGACGCGTACCAGCCTGGGGTGACGCGTACCCATATCGCCAGGTGCACCTGCCGGCCCATCAGCCCTTCGACGCGTGCGCGCGCACGCGTGCCGATCTCTTTGAGCAGCGCACCTTTTTTCCCCACCAGAATCTTCTTGTGTCCTTCGCGGTCGACGTGCACGGAGAGCTCGATCTTGGGGACCTTGCCCGACTCCTCGAACCGGTCCACCACCACGGCGACCCCGTGCGGCACCTCTTCGCGCGTCGCGCGTAGGATTTGCTCGCGCACGAATTCCGCCACCAAAAAGCGGAGCGGTCGATCGGTGAGTGTGTCCGCCTCGTAGAGGGGCTTGTCCTCTGGAAGGAGCTTTCTTACTTCGTCGAGCACCCGCTCGAGTCCATCTTGCTTTTTCGCGCTGACGGGGATGAGCGCTGCAAAGGTGAACGCCTCCGAATACGCCTGAAGGACGCCGATGAGCGCCCCCTTGTCGCTCAGGCGGTCGACCTTGTTGATCGCCAAGACGACCGGCAGCTCCGGCGACGCCGCCTTGAGCTGCTCGAGGAGCGACGCGTCGAACCGCCCCACGGCGGGCGCGGGCTCGACCCCGACCGACGTCACGAACACGACCACGTCCGCATCGCGCGCGGCATGCCGGGCTTCGCGGTTCATTCGAACGCCCAGCTTCGTTTTGGCCGAGTGCATCCCCGGTGTATCGAGAAAGACGTATTGCGCATCGGCCCGGGTCAATACACCGAGGATGCGGTCGCGCGTCGTTTGCGGATGGTGACTGACGATGGCGATGCGTTCGCCAAGCAGAGCGTTGAGCAGCGTGCTCTTGCCGACATTGGGCCGGCCCACGAGGGCGACGGTCCCGACATGAATTTTGGACATAGGGGGGGTGGCAGTTCGTGAGGGCGCGCACCCTATCACGGCTTTACCGTCTTCCCCATACCGACTAGTGTCCAGCCGGTTTTGCGATGAGTGAAGAACTGGACGCCAAGCTTGCCTTAGAGTCGAAGGGTGCCGAAAGCGGCGAAAGTCGCGAAAGCAGGCCGAGTTTCCGCGCGCCACCGTGGTTGACGACGGCGCTGGCCGTGGCCGTGCCCGCCTTGGTGTTGCTCCTTCTTCCGCCGCTCTCGCGCAGCGGGCTCTGGGATCCGTACGAGCTCAACGTCGCCGATCTGGCTCGGCGGGTCGCACTGAATTTGTTTCACGCCGGTGCCCTCTCGCTCTCGGGTGCCGACAATTCGATGCCGCACCTGAACGATCTCGGCCGGCCTGAATTGCCGTTTACGTCGATCGCCCTCGGGTTCAAGCTTTTTGGCCTGCACGAGTGGTCCGGTCGCTTGCCGCTCGCCCTCTGGGGCCTTGCCGGCGCGCTCTCGCTCTATGCCGCTGTCGCACGGTTGGTCGACAAGCGCGCTGCCCTCTATTCGATATTGGCCCTCTGCACGATGCCCCTCTACTTCGTCCAGGCGCGGTCGATGCTGGGCGACATCGTGACCATGAGCGGTGTTTCCATGGCCTTCTCGGGCCTCTCGGTCGCCATGCTCGATGGTGACGGTCGAGAGTCGGCTGCTCTGCGCGCGCGGCTCGCATTCCTCGCCCTCGGGCTCTTTGGGCTCGCGGTCGGCTACTGGAGTCGGGGGGCGCTCCTCGGGCTCGGCGTTCCGCTCGCCACCGTCGGCGTTGCCTGGCTCGTTGCCGTGGCGGCCGGTCGCCACGATGACTTCGATGTTTTCGCACACGTGGTCGCCGCCGCATCACTCGTGGTTGCCGTGGCGACCGTCGTTGCTGCGGTTCGTGCCCTCGATGCCGGCGATACGAAAAACTTGAGCCTCGCCTTGGGCGCGATGATTCGTACGCCGGGCCGCTATCCAACGTTCGACGTGACCATTGGCCATCTCGGACATGCTCTCGCGCCCTGGAGCGCGTTCATCCCCTTCGCCATCGGCCGCTTGTTCATCGCGCCGGCGTCTGCGCCGGCTGGCCGTAGGGGCGGCCATAGCGTTTACCGTCCACGGATTCATCGCCATCAAGACGGACCTCATCGCATTTTGCGCGCCGGCCATCTTGGCGGCGGCGTGCGGCATCGCCATTCGTGACTTCGAACGCGGCGCGCACCCTTCGATCGCACTCGGCGTGGCCACAGCCGTCTTGCTGGGCGTCTTCCATCACGATTTCCACGAGCTGCCCGAAAAGGCGTACCAAGCGTTCGCGGTGACGGGGGCGAACTTCCCCGAGAGCTTCAAGGAGCACGCGCTCCTTCTCTGGACGCTCGCCTTGGTCGGCTTCGCGGCGGTCTCTTTTCTCTCCTGGTCCGAGCGGTCCGAGCAGGGCGCGCAGCCAGAGCCAGCGCGCAGGCCTTTCGACGTGGACAACTACGTGCGCATCGCGACCGCGTTGCGCGATGCATGGGATGGTCTCCTCGCGCTCGTCTATTTTGCGCTGGTCGCGGGTGCCTCGATTGCCGGACTCGCCATTTGGGTCGGTTCGCGATTTCACGCCAAGTGGCTACCGACCATCTCGATGCAGGTGCGCGAAGGCGCGCTCCACGCGTGGTGGATCACGGCGCTCGTTCCGCTCGCGGTCATCTTCGGCATTTTCTTCGCGACCGACGTCTGGCTCTGGACGTTCGGCAACGCCAAGGACCTCTCGTGGGGATCACTCACGCGGGGTTTCGAGCCTTTCGAGCAGTTGTTCTCCGACTTCAAAGAGGATGATCGAACGAAGAAGAAATACCGCTATTACGGTTATCTTCTCGTCCTCTTCCCCTTGCTGGTGCTCGCGGTGCCGGGCGCTGTTTTCGGCGCTCTCATTGCGCGGCATACGAGCTGGCCCGTGAGTCTCGCGTTCGCGCTGCCTTCGGGTATCGCTCTATTTCTTGCGCTCGGGCTCGTCGGCGATCTGCTCCAAGGACGCCGTGCCGCCGGCTTCGTCTTTCTGGGCACGGTTCTGGGCTTGGTCCTGTCAGGCGCGTACTACCCGGCCTTGGCGAACCAGCTTTCGCCGAAGGAAGTCTTCGAGAGCTACGAACGGACGCACAAGGGCGGCGAGCCGCTCGCGCTTTTCGGTGTCGGCGGCCGCACGGCGGCTTACTACGCGGGCGGCGAACCGCCGTCTTTCTCGGACGCGCAGAACGCGTATCAATGGCTCGCTTCGGGCGGGGAGGGGCGAAGGTTCATGGCGATGCGGGCCGACGAACTGGCGCGCCTCAACGCGATGTACCGCGAGCGCGTGACCCCGCGTCAAAACATCCCCGTGCTCGATGCGCGATCGAGCCAGATCCTTCTCGTCGCATCGCGCTTGCAGGGCTCGGAGAAAAGCCAGAATCCTTTGAACAAGATTCTGCTCTCCGCACCTCCGTCGCCGCAGCATCCGCTCGACGTAAACATGGACGACAAGCTTCAAGTCCTCGGGTTCGATCTCGCAGACAAAAATGGGGACGCTGTCAAAGTCGTCGCCCCCGGTCGCAAATATCGGATGAGGACGTATTACAGAGTGCTCGCCCCCGTCGGCACCGAGTGGGAAGCGTTCATTCACATCGACGGATATCGCCGTCGCCACAACGGCGATCACAAACCGGTGGACGGAAAATATCCATTCGCCCTGTGGCTTCGCGACGATCTGCTCGTCGACGACTACGAGTTCTCTCTCGAGCCCAATTTCTCGCCGGGCACGTACACCATCTATTTCGGCCTCTTCGTCGGCGACACCCGACTCAAGGTCAAGAGCGGCCCAAGCGACGGCGACAACCGCATCAACGCCGGCCCCCTCACCGTTCAATAAATTTTCCCGCGCGGACGCTCGCTCGCGCTCGAAGCGCGTGCATTTAGGTTGCGTTCGAAGCAATTGAGTGCCAAGGCGGTCAGATGGCAATGCGCGACGACGCGTCCCGGACCGAAAGCACCGCTCCCCCTTCGGACGACCGCCGGCGAAATGACCGCTACGAAGTGACCTGGGCGGTCGACTGTGTGACCGACGAGACCTTTCTCTACGCGTCGATCACGAACATCAGCGAGATGGGGATCTTCGTGAAGACCTTGGAGCCACTCCCCATCGGCACGCGCCTCCTGCTCTCTTTTTCGCCGCCCGGCTACGAGTCGTTCAAGCTCGCCGGCATGGTGGCCTGGCAAAATCGACTCAAGCTTCAAGCCGACAACCCGAACCCCGGAATGGGCGTCCGGTTCATGGACCTCGCGCTGCAAGACCGCGAACGCCTCGTCGAAGTGATACGGACCATCGCGTACCTCCGCGGCTCCAATTAGAGCTCCAATTAGAGCAAGGTCGCGCAGGCCCGGTCATTCGCCCACGGGCAGCCGGCGCCCATAGATTCCGGCCCGGTCGTCGTTCGTCGTGTCTTCCCACCCAATCGCGACGAACGTTCCGGCTCCTCCCACGGCGATGGTCGGATTCGCACGCGCGCGCCCCGCAACGACGCTGGCTTGAAACTCCGTTTCTTGCCCGTCGATGTGGTTGAACAGAAACCCTTCGGACCCGCCGACGAAGCGCGCGCGCACGTGGCCGCTCGTCACATCGACCCAAGCGGCGACGTACGATCCGCCCGCAGCCGATTCCGCGGCAACGACCGGCGCCGTTTGCTCTCCGTCGCTGAGTAGATCGTTGACAGGATCGAGCTGATCGCCGCGGACGGGCTGCGCGCCGGACGCATCGAGCGCGTAGCGCTGCATGAAGATGTCGCCGCCCTTGCGTCCGAGATCGTTCCACACGATGGCGAAGCGACCATCGGGAAGCGCCGCGACGGACGGATGCACCTGTGCGCCCGAATGCGAGGCGTCGTTGACGGTCCGCTCGGTGCCGATCGGTGCGCCTTCCGCCCCGAGAAGGCGCATCTTCACGTCGCTGCCGCTCTCCCAGGTGGCCACGTACATCGCGTTTACGGACGTTCCGGCGTTCCCAAGTGACGCGACCTTGATGCCGTGGCTGCTCGAGCCCGAGCTCAAGTCGTCGTGTTGCTTGCCGAGCGCGCCGTTGCTCGGATTGAACGTGCGCCCGTGCACGGTCATGTCTTCCCACGCGACGAAAAGCAGCCCGTTCGAGCCGAGTGCAATCGACGGGCGAATCTGCGAACCCGATTCACCCGCGCCATTGTTTCCATTGATCCCGATGGGCATTTGCGGCCCTTGCTCTGCCGCGAACAACGCACTCAGCGAACGAAGGTGAATCTCGGGATTTCCGCCGAGGTCGTCTTGATAGACGACGTAGTATTTTCCGGCCGCGAACGCCACCGACGGAGCCGATTGATTTTGCGCCTCCGCGGCAGGTGGGAACGTCGCTCCCGCGGCGTTGTCGTTCGGGAGAAAGAACGAATAGTTCGCCATTTCGTTGCCCTGTTTCGTGTATGGCGCAAAAGAATCGGATAGGACGCGCATCGTCACCTCCGAAGGCCCCGGCGTCTTGTCGCCGAAGAGCGCGACGAATCGGCCCGCGTCGCCGGTGCTCGCGGGCCAGAGGAACGCAGGCGTCTTCTTATCGCCCGCCCTGCCTTTTGCGGTGCTTGGGGCGCCGTGGCCCCCGGAGAGATACACCTCGTCGGTGTGGCAGGAGTCATCGCACGCGCCATCCGGCTTTTCGCACTGCTCGGTGGGTTCGACGAGCCCATTGCCGCAAAACGCCGGTTTCACGAAGCGCCGCATCTCGATTTCGACGGGCACGTCGTCCTGATTGACGATCGCCATGGTGCATCCGTTGGCGACGCGATCTCCCGCGCCACTGAATCCCGCCGCGAAGAAGACGCGCGCGCTATCGGATTGGACGATCGACAGCTCACCGCAAAACTCGACGCCGTCCGCGCAACCTTGGCTCGCAAGCTCCTTGGTGGCAATCGGGTTGGACGTCGGCCCGCTCGCGGTCCCATCCGCCGCGCAATCGACCCCGTCCGCCGTTTCGTACGCCGTGAGCGTGAGCTTTCTCACATTGTCGAACACCCCGCGCGGAAACACCAGCGACGCCCCCACGCCAACCCGAACCCCCGTGTCGCCCTGCGAGGCCGAGCACCCCGCGCCGATCATCCCCACGAACGCGAAAACGAAAACCAAGCCGCGCATGTTTCGCGCGCTTATACCCGATCCATCCCGGCCAAATCGCCGTCAGCATCGCACCTCGTGCGCACGAACCGCGGCAGGCGGAGCAGGGAGGGTTCAGGACCTGCGATTTTGAGGGGACGAACGCTTCCAGAGCCAGAGAAAGCGCCGCTCCGGGCGTTCCTCCACGCGGCCAATGCCGACGAGCGAAAGGGCCTCTTCGAGCGCGTGGCAAACCTCGGCGCGCCCGCTCACGAAGGCGCGACGAAATCCGGCCCGCGCGACCGACTGCGCGACGCGCCCCGCCCATACCTCGATGGCCGCCGCGTCGTCGTCCGGGTAGCCACCGGCGAGGGCTACCGATTCCTCGTCGACGCGAACGGCGCAAAATGGGTAATCCCACGCTGCAGCAGCCTCTTCCCGAGCCAGATCGGCCCGAGCCGCCGAGAACCCTTCCACCGTCGCGGCGCGCATCGAAATCCAGGGAATGGCGCCTGATGTCGGCAGCGGGTGGGGACCGGTGCCGCGCGCGGACGCGGTCACGAGGTGTGCGGCATCGAGCGTCGCACCGAGTAGGGTGGGGGAGCCGCCCCGCGTCGCGATCAGATGTCCGAGCCGCCAACAGGCATGAAGGAGGTCGCGCTCCGCAACGTCGCCAACGATCCCCTCGACGATGAGCGCGCGCAGCGTGCGCGTAGCCTCGACGACATCGTGATCACCCGGCAAGAGCGACCGCGCGTGATCCTCCTCGCACCACGCATCGACCAGCGTATCGATGGGCAAGCCATTCGCGCGTGTCGCGGGGGTCATCACGTTACTCCTTCGGCGAACTTTGTATCGCCTTCGGCGCCGCCTTCTTCGCGGGCGGCGCGGAGCTACGGCCGACCGCCGGGCCCCGGCCGATGGCGTCGAGCTCCGCCTGCGCCCGCGCCGCGTGGCTCGGAACCGTGAGCAAGCGCGCAAAGTGTGTTCGCGCGGCATCGAGCTGCCCTAACCCCTTGCAGCACCGGCCCCCTTCGAGCGTCGCGTCGTAGCCGGCCGGCGTTCCGTACGCGCGTGCAGACACCTGGTCGAAGCGCTGGATCGCAGCCGGCGTGCACCCGCTCGCATCGCGCACGCTGCGCGCCGCCATCAGCGAAGCGTTGACATTGCCGCCCGCGGCGAGCGCATCGAATGCCCGCGTCGCCTCGTCGTAATTTCGCGCGCGGTAAAGCGACATGGCCGCGTCGTAGCCCGAGTCGCCCGAGCCCTTCTCGTCCCCGCCGGTGTCGGCCTTCGTCACCGGCCGTGCAGGCGACGCGTACCCTTTGGCGGCCGGCGCCGGCATCGTTGCCGTCGGTGCCGCCGCAGGCGGATCCATCTTGGACCCTTCCTGGAATGCGTCCGATCCGCCGCCGCCCGCGGGAGTCGGCATCACCGATGCGGCTGACCCGAGGGCGACCTCTTTCTTCTCCATCGCGCGCTCGCGGCGCACGTCGCCGGGCTTGTCCTCTTCGTCCTTGTTGGCCACGAGGCCGTCGCTCGCCGGAGGGGCCGCGGGCGCCGTGCCCGTCGCCGGACCGGCGGCCTTGCGACCCTCGATCGCGCCGTGCGCCCCCGCCGCGCGATCCGGGTCGATCGAGTTTTCTTGCTCATCGGCGGCCGCGGAGGCGGCCGGCGCCCCTTGTTCGGTCACCACCATGGCTGAACCCCCCATCCCTTGGAGGCTACTTCGGGCTCGCAGAAGAAGGATGCTGGTCGACCCAATCATCAATAAAAATACCGCGGCCATCGCGGTCTGCGGACGCATCGCCCAGCTTCCCGCCCACGAGACCACCCGCGAAATGCGCCCGCGGAGCGGGACCACCTTCTGCGCTTCTTTGGTGGCGGCGAGGATTCTCGCCTCGAGGCCCGCAGGCGGTTCCACCCGTTCGAGTACCGCTATGCGACGCGTCGCCGAGAGGCCATGGAGCAAGCTTGCGCAGCGCGCGCAGCTGGCGACGTGCCGCTTGCTCGCGGCGCTCGTCAGCTCGTCGAGCTCGTCGTAAAGCTCGTCCATGAGCGTGCTCTCGAACTTCTCGCAGTCCATACCTTTCCTCTTACCTACCCACGAAATTCATCGCAGTGCCCGCGCATATTCTTCGTACTCACAGAGTGCCTCCTGCAGCCTTTCGAGTGCGTAGCGCATTCGGCTCTTCACCGTATTTTCTGGAACTCCTGTGATCTCGGCAATCTCCTTGAACGGAAGATTGGCCAGTTCGCGCATGAGAAACACTTCACGCTGGTCGTCCGGGAGCGCCTCGACGGCCTTGGCGATGCGTTGCTTGATTTCCGCCCCGCCGGCGTCCCGCTCCACATTCGCCCGGTTATCGGCGGTTTGCTCGCCCAAGGTCGGCCCCTCGCCCTCTCCGTCGTTCTGGGCCCGTGCCTCGTCGAGCGACGGGTGACGACGAAGCGCGCGTTTTCGCATCTGGTCGATGCAGAGGTTGCGCGCGATCGTGTAGAGCCAGGTCGTAAAACGCGCTTCGTGCTTGAAATCGGCGGCGTTCTGCACCACCCGCACGAACGCATCCTGGACGACATCTTCGGCGACCTGCGTGGCCCCCAGCTGGCGAAAGGCGAAGTTGTAGAGAGGGCTCTGATGCCGGCGCACGAGCTGGGCGAACGCCGACCCGTCCCCGCGCTGGTAGCGGATCATCAGTGCCTCGTCGGTCACCTCGGCCCGCGCGCCCGTCACGAAACCTCCGACACCTGCTCGCGCCCCGCCCTACCTGTCCAGAGAGCGGCCGTGGCCGCGCGGGGGGCGTTGTGCGATCTGCGATGGGAGCTGACACGCGCGCGAGCATTTCCTTGGAGGATCCGACGTGTAGGTCCTCTAAAAGATCTTTTGGGTCTCGAATGCTCTGCGCCCATGAGTTCGGCGTCACTCCTCCATGTATGAAAAAGCCGGGGAAAAAGAGGAGTGAACCTTTCGGCCGGCTACTCTAGCCTGGTCTCCGAACCGATTCCCAGCTTCCATGCGGCTGGGCCTCATGCGGACTTACCGTTGCAAGGGAGCGCCGGGCACAACTAGACTGCCCGACGCACTACATCTGGCTTGGATTTGTGAGAGGAAGGGTCTCCGATGCGACGTCTTGCGGCAAGTGGTCTCACTTTTCTTCTGTCGGTCGCGGTTTCGTTTTCCGTTATCGCGCAGCAACCGGCGGCCACGAAGGGGGATGGAAAGGCTGGCACGGCGAAAGATGGCGGTGTGACATCCACCGCGGCGCCTGCGTCGAACGCAGGTGACGGTGGGGCAATCCGATCCGCCGCCGTTGGCGATGGCGGAGCGTCGCTCGTCCCGACAGCGGCGGGCGCAGGAGCTACAGCCACAGCCTCCGGGCAGATGGACGGTCAGACCTACTCGGTCCGCCTTCGCGATCTCGAGGCCCGGGTCGACGAGCTGAAAGACCAAATTGGTCGCAGCCATCGGCGCCTGGCCCTGCTCTCCGACACGATCATGACGCAAGGAGCCGGCGGCTCACGTTCGGAAATTGCCTTCCACAACGAAATGTCGAGCGCGTTCAAGTTGACCCGCGCCCTCGTCACATTGGACGGCGCCGTTCAGTACAACCGCCAAGACGATACCGGCGCGCTCGCCGACCAGAAGGACATCCCGATCTTCAGCGGCTCCGTCCCGGCGGGCGATCACACGGTATCCGTGGTCCTCAATTTCCAGGGCAACGGCTACGGCGTGTTCACCTACCTGCGGGGCTACAAGTTCGAGGTCAAGTCGAGCCACTCCTTTACGGGAGTCGAGGGCAAGACCATGACGGTGGATGCCACGGCGCTCGAAAAGGGCGGAGTGACCACGCCGCTCGAGCAGCGACCGACGATCGAATGGCACGAAAAGGTGCAGTCGCTCGGCGCGCAGCCCGTCCCGGCCGCGGCACCTTTGCCAGGTGCGGCGCCCGCAGCGGCGCCCGGCGCCGCGGCCCCGGGTGGCGCTCAAGGGAGCGCTGGGGTCTCGGTCGGTGGGGGCAAGAAGTGAAACGTCGGGAGAGATGGCGCGCCTATCCTGCGATAGGCGCACCGCTGATCGCGTTTCTCGCATTCCCATCGGTGGCTCTCGCCGATAGCGCCGACGAAAAGGCTCGGGGCGCGCAAGCCGACATCCAGCAAGCCGACCGCGACGTCCCCTCGGTGAACGCGTCGGTCGCCAATGCGCGCACGCAGCTTCTCTCGCCCGAGCAGCGCCTCGCCAACGGCGAGATTCTCTACCGCATGAAGGACTACGACCGCGCCTCGGTCGTTCTCGGGGAAATCATCGAAGGGTACCCCAACACCCCGAGCTATCCGGATGCCATGTGGCTGCGCGGCGAGACGTACTACGCTTCGCAGCAATATCTGTCGGCGCGCCGCGATTACCGCCAGCTCGTCGATCACGGAAGCGAGCCTCGCTTCGTTTCGTACTTCGGAAAAGCGTTGGCGCGTCTGGTCGACGTGTCCATTCGCCTCGGAGACACGGCGTCGCTCGACGAAGTCTACCAACGCCTCCAGCAGGTGCCGCCGGCGCAAGTCAACGCCGGGATCCAATACGCGCGCGGAAAGGCGGCGTACTTTCGCAAAGACTACGCGGCCGCGGGCCAGCACTTTTCCGGAGTCGCCACCGGCACGCCTTACACGCATCAGGCGCGCTATTTCTCGGGCCTCGTTGCCATCAAGGAAGCGCGTCCGAACCCGGCGACGGCAAATCAGGTCGGAAAGCCGCTTCCGGTCGAAGGCACCGCCAACCCCGAGCCTCGTCCGACGCCGCTCAACTACAAGCCAGCTATTGAAGCATTTCGGCAAGTGACGGTCCTCCCGGCCGATACGCCGGAGCACCAGCACGTCATCGATCTCGCGTGGATGGCGATCGGCCGCTTGTTCTACGAGATGGACCAGTTCAATCAGGCCAGCGAGGCGTATTCCCGCGTCGGACGCGAATCGCCCGAGTTCGACACGATGCTCTACGAGCTCGCGTGGGTGTACGTGCGGCTCGGCGACGTGCAGCGCGCCGAACGCGCACTCGAAGTGCTGTCGATCGCGGATCCCGACTCGAGCTACGCGGGCGACGGAACCTTGCTCCGCGCCGACTTGCTGCTTCGCGCCGGCGCTTTCGACAAGGCCTTGCAGCTCTATCTCGGCGTTCGCGAGCAGTACGACCCGATGCGCGTCAAGGTGGAGAACTTTCTCGAATCGACGAAAGACCCCGCCGTCTATTACGAGAAGCTTTCGCAGCAGCAGCTCGATGCGCTCGACATCAGCGAGCAGCTCCCTCCGATCGCGATCCGCTGGGCGCGTGAGGCGGAGGATGGTCCCGCGGCGTTTCGCGTGATCGACGACGTCAACCAGTGCAAAAAGCTGATCACCGACTCCGAGCGGCTCATCGACAAGTTGGTCACCGTGAGCAACTCGGCCAATCGCGTGAAGGCTTTTCCCGAGCTTCTTGCGGGTGAGCAGCGAGCCGTTGGCCTCATCAACAAGGTGGCCCGCGCGCGCGTGCGCCTGGCTCACGGACTCGATGACGTCGAGCCGGCCGAAGTGTCCGGGGAGCTCGCCACCGTGCGTTCTCAACGACGCCAGCTCATGAGCGTCGTGGAGCAGACGCCCGTGACCCAGGAAGACTTCGACGAGCGCGACTACGAGGGGACGCGCCAGTGGAACACCGTGTCGCAGGAACTGTCGCGGCGCGTAAAAGAGGTCGACTACCTGCACGCGGTCGTCAACGGTCTGCGCCGCATGCTGAAGGAGGATGCGCAACGGGGTGTCGCACGCGATCCGGCCAGCGTCACGCGCATTCAGGGGGAGCTCGACGACAACGAGCGCCAGCTGAAACTCTATCAAGACCAGGCGGCCGAGCTGCGTCGTCAGATCGAGATCGGGCGTGCACAGGTCGGCCTGGGCGACGCGCGCTTCCAGAATGACGCGGTCGCGCGTCAGCAATTCCGTGAATTGGTCGAGCGTGAGGTGCAACTGGCATCAGGTGGTCAGGCTGGGTCCAACGCACAACAGTACGCTCAGCGCGTTTCTCCCATCTTGTCGCAGGCGCGTTCGACCGAGGAGCGCATCACGGCGGCGTTCAACCAGCTCGAGGTGCAGGTGACGCAGCGGGTGGCGGAACTGCGCGGGAAGATCGACGTAGAGGCGCAAAAAATCGCGGGCTACAAGGTGCAGCTCGCGGCACTAGATGGCGAAGCGCACGACCTGGTCGGGCACGTCGCCGAGCGAAACTTTACATTGGTGCGCGATAAGATCCGGGGCATTGTC
>Ga0193753_10002287_pt1 | contig 15311 bp, 14 predicted proteins | sample H1c2metaG_FD_144925 | JGI IMG/M metagenome (GOLD analysis project Ga0193753, IMG submission 144925) | Soil microbial communities from a riparian zone of the East river system, Colorado, United States - H1c2 | ecosystem: Environmental > Terrestrial > Soil > Riparian zone | place: USA: East... | reverse complement strand
GCTGATTGCGCTCGAAGACTTCGTCTTCGCGGGCCGGACCGACGGCCTGCACATCGAAGTGCTAGTGGACGCTGATGCCAGCGTCGGGGATGCCATCGTCGCGCGCGCCGACGCGCTCGCGGCGGACCTGATCGTGCTCGGCGCGGGCCAAATGGCAGGGCGCGCAGAGCACGCGGCACTCGGCCACGTGACGACTCGCGTACTGCACTCCGCCTCCTGCTCGGTGCTCACAGTGCCACCGCCGGCCGCGGATACGATGAATCCGTCTGTCGGCGGCCTCCGGCGGCTGCTCTGCCCTGTCGATTTGTCCGACGCGTCGCGCCAGACACTCGACTGCGCCGCCGCGTTGGCCCAGGAGGCCTCCGCGCACCTGTCGGTCCTCCACGTCGTGGAGCTGGTGTCGGAGGTCGCTGCGCTGGCGTACGACTGGGACGAATACCGGGAGGTGCGTATCGAGCCCGCGTGCGAGCAGCTGGTCGGGTTGATTGGCGCCGTCGTCGGCAAGACGAAGCCGGTCGAGGAAATCGTGGCAGCCGGCGCGGCCCCCAGCGAAATCCTGAAGATGGCGATGGAGTGCGAGGCGGACCTGATCGTAATGGGTGCGCGCGGCGCCGACAGGCCGCCGCGCGCCGCCGCAAAGTCCACCGGCGAAATGGTCACACGAGACGCGCGCTGCCCGGTGCTCTTCGTGTGCCGCGAGATCGCGCCGGCCGTCGACCTCGACCGGGAGCCGACGCTCGGATCGAATGTCGCGGTTGAAGCCGGCTTCGAAGCCGAGGGCTGAGGTGAGCCGCTAGCCCATCGGCTTCGATGGATCGCGGCCGTCCGCCGACAGCCACGGATAGCGCTGTGTATCCAGCCCGGCGTAGTCCGGATCGAGGTAGATGAAGCAGCGCTGAATCAGGAAGTCGCGCACCTCGAACATGTCGCACCACCGGCCGCCGTGGCTGACACCGGCGCGCCAGGGGCCATCCACGTGCAGGCCCGCGCTCGTGCCCTCGCACGCGAACACATCGGTGCCGGTCATCACCCAGTTGAACGACGCGTAGTCGTGCAGGATGTTGCGCAGCAGGCCGCCGAAGTCGGTAAAGAGCTGGCCGATCTGCTCCTTGCCAGTGGCGAGTCCCCACTTCGGGAAGAACACCTGGGCATCGTCGGCAAACAGATCGAGAATGCTGCCGCCCCCAGACGTCACCCCCTTGTTGTCGAACGCCTTCAGGTATTCGAGGGCCACGGACTTGCGCTGCTCGTCGGTCATCGTCATACGGCTGATCGCCATCTCGGCTCCTCGTACGCAGCGCTGGGCCTTCAGACCCCGTTAGCGAACCGGCGCCAAGCCGGCTCGCCAGATAGAGCCGGCAATCTAAGATCACCCGCCGCCGCGTGTCAAACACGCGCGGCCGTGCGTGATACGTTCGGGCCATGCCTTTGAACCCTCCGGAACTCGCTCCGACATCTCTTCCGGCGCGGCGGCACGCGTTCCGCCAGCTCCACGAGTCGGGCTGCTTCGTGATTCCCAACCCGTGGGATGCCGGCTCGGCCCGCTACCTGCAGCATCTCGGGTTCAAGGCGCTGGCGACGACCAGCGCCGGGTGCGCATTCGCACACGGCGTGGCAGACGGCGCGGTGGAGTTCGACGACGTGATCGCCAACATCCGGACGATCGTCGAAGCCACAAGCCTTCCCGTCAACGCGGACTTCGAAGCGGGCTACGCCGGCACACCCGAAGGCGTGGCGGCGCACGTCGCCGCATGCGTCGCCGCGGGGGTGGCCGGGCTCTCGATTGAAGATGCCTCGGGGGACCCGAATCGGCCGCTTTTCGACCTGCCTGTCGCGGTCGAACGACTGCGCGCGGCCCGCACCGCAATCGACGCCACCCAATCCGGCGTCCTGCTCGTCGGCCGCGCCGAGTGCTACCTGACCGGCCGTCCCGATCCGCTGAACGAGTCGATCCGGCGGCTCGTCGCCTACGCCGAGACTGGGGCCGACGTGCTCTACGCGCCCGGGGCGGTCACGCGGGCCGACATCAGCGCCATTGTCGCCGCGGTGAAACCGCGCCCGGTGAACGTGCTGGTCGGACGCAACACTGGTCTCACCGTGGCGGATCTCTCGGACCTCGGCGTCCGGCGGATCAGCGTCGGCGGCGCGCTCGCGCGCGCGGCCTGGACCGGCTTCATGCGAGCCGCCGAAGCCATCGCCGCCGATGGGGCCTTCACGGCGTTCGACGGGGTCGTGCCGCACACTCAGATCAACGGTTTCTTCGCGCGGTGATCGAGCCGGTGCTCCGGAAGCGCGACATCGCGGTCTGGAGTGCGTGCTTCGTCGTCGTGTGCGCGCTGCTTGCGGCCACGCGGTTTGCGAGTCGCGATCCGGATTCGGCCCTCTACGCCACGCTGGCTGCGCGGGCCTCGCAAGAGCCGCTCGCGCGCTGGATCGCCCCCGAGTGGTTGGGGCTGTGGAACAACACCGGGCTCTTTCAGGAGCATCCGGCCGGCATCCTGTGGCTACCCGCCGCGCTGGCCCGAGCCGGGTACCCCGCCAGCCAGGCCGCGTACGTCGTTGGCGCGGGGATGGCGCTCGCCTGCCTGCTACTGTTCGCGCGGCTGGCGAACGCGGTCGCAGGACACGGCGCGGCGCGCGCGACGCTGGTGCTGCTGCAGCTCGTGCCGGTCGCGTTCGTCTTCCGCATCCGGTCGAACCACGAATACCCGATGCTCCTGTGCCTACTCGTCTTGCTGCCGGCGCTCGATGGCGTTCGGCGATCGTGGTGGTGGAGCCTCGCGATGGCGGTCGCCGTTACCGCCGCGCTCCTCGTCAAGAGCGCCTTCGTGGCCATCGTCCTGTTGGGCGCGGCGATCTGGGTGTTGGTGAACCCGCTGCGCGCACCAGGCTCCGCGGCGCGTGTGTGGATCGCGCTTGCGGGCGCGACGGCGTGCGCAGCCATGGCCGCCGTCGCCTATGACGCGGCGTACCTTCACGTGACGGGGACGACGTTCTGGAGCGGCTACTGGCAGCGGCAGCTGGGGCCGGTGGCGGCAACCGCACCGCAGGGAGGGCCCCTGCCACTCCTCTCGCACGCCGGGTTCTACCTCGCCCATCTCGCGTGGCTGTCGGCGCCGTGGGGGATCGCCCTGGTCGGCTTGGCTGCGTGGTGGCGCTGGAGGGGGGGCGCGGCATGGTCAGTCCTGCCGGACCCGCTGCGCCGCAGCGTGGTGTTCGCACTGGCGTTCGCGGTGGCGGGCATCGCGCTCCTCAGCCCGTCAGGCCGGTTGGCCGAACGCTATCTCTTCTCGCCCTTCTACGTCAGCGCTGCGGTGGGCCTCGCGGCGGCCTGCCATGCGTGGCCGATCATTCCGCGCGGCGTCGCCTGGCTCGATCGGCGGGTACCGGCCCTCCCGGCGTTGCTGTGGCTGACCCTCATGGTCCTGCGGCTGGGCCTCGGCCCACTGCTGCCGCGGCCTCGCTTCTGGTGAGGCAGGCGGGCCTTCAGGCCCGCCTTCAGACCTACCCGCCCCACCCCCCTTACCCGCCCTACCGGCGCGAAGCGCTGGCCCCACCCGCCCTATGCCGCTCGCGTCGCCGTCCTCCAGGCGCTCAGCACCTGGTCGGCGACTTCGCGCACGCCGACGTCGTTGATCACCTGAGCAAACAGGAACGGGCCGTCGCCGCGCATCCGGCGCGAGTCGCGCGCCATCACGTCGAGATCGGCCCGCACGAGCGTCGCCAGGTCGGTCTTGTTGATCACGAGCAAGTCCGACTGCGTGATGCCAGGCCCGCCCTTGCGCGGAATCTTGTCGCCGCCCGAGACGTCGATCACGTAGATCGTGAAGTCCGCCAGCTCGCGGCTGAACTGCGCAGCGAGGTTGTCGCCGCCGCTTTCGACGAACAGCAGATGGGGCCCGAACTTCACCATCAGCTGACGGAGGGCGTCGAGGTTCTGGCTCACGTCGTCCCTGACGGCCGTGTGAGGGCAGCCGCCGGTTTCGACCGCCGTGATCCGCTCCGCCGGCAGCGCGCCCTGCCGCACCAGGAACTCGCCGTCCTCCCGCGTGAAGATGTCATTGGTCACGACCGCCAGCTCGTACTCGTCGCGCAGCAGCCGGCACAGCGCGAGGAGCAACGCCGTCTTGCCGCTTCCAACCGGGCCGCCGATGCCGATGGTGAACGCCCGCGATTCGTAGTCCCGGGCGAGCGGGCCGGGACGCTCGTTGAACCGTCCAGGCGTATCGGGATCCTGATCGTGGTGGCGGTGCGGGTCGCGCGGCATGTAGTGCATGGGCCTCTCTCGAAATGCGAAGCTGGACCTACGACTGGAACAGCCGGGAGTAGAGCCGGTCGTGTCCCGCCTGCAGGATGTCGATGAGCGGCGCGGTCTGCGCCAGGTCGTTCACCGTGAGCCCGGCACACTCCCCGGCCACGCGGTCGAGCCACGGGGCACACGCTTGCTGCAGGCGCTGGGCCTCATAGCTCCCCACGATGCCCAGGCGCACGGCCGCCGACAGCACGCCGCGCGCGGCGCCGAAAAGCACCAGGCGCTGGGTCGCCGGTCGCGTGAGGCCGAGCGTCCCGAACACGGCGCCCGACACCGGGGCGGCATGCGCGCTGGTCGCCTCCACGCGCGCCTGGAGCGCATCGAGCGCGCGAGACGGCCACACCCGCACCGCCGTGGCCATCAGCGTCCGTCCCTGCGTGCGGCTGGCGCGATTGGCGACGCTGTTGATCAGGAACGCGTCCGCGAGTTCGTCGAGCGCCTCGAGCTGGCCCGGCTCGTCGAACGCGGCGTTCACGAGCGGCATCGAGGCGTGCCCGGCCTGGTGAATGGAGCCTTCGAGAAACGCGGCGAGCGCCGCCGCACCATCGATCTCCCCGTGTTGCCACGCCGACTCGAGGCCCCACGAGTGAGCGAAGACACCCGTTGGGAACGCCGAATCCACGACCTGCCAGGTCAGCCAGTCAGACATGCGTGCCTCAGAAGAGGAAATAGCGCTGGGCCAACGGCAGTACCTGCGCCGGAGCGGAGCGCAGCGCCTCGCCGTCTGCCGTCACGGTGTAGGTCTCGGGATCGACGGTGATCCGTGGCATGGCGTCGTTGAGCTTCATGTCGCGCTTGCCGATCGAGCGGCAGTTCCGCACGGCCGACAGGCCTTTGGAGAGCCCGTAGCGGCTGGCGACGTCGCGATCGAGCGAATGTTGCGACACGAAGGCGAGCGAGGTGGCACCGACGGCGCCGCCGTACGCGCCGAACATCGGGCGCATGCTCACCGGTTGCGGCGTGGGAATCGACGCATTGGGATCCCCCATCTGCGCCCAGGCGATGAAGCCGCCCTTGAGCACCAGCTCCGGCTTGACGCCGAAGAACGCGGGCTTCCACAGCACGAGATCCGCGAGCTTGCCGACCTCGATCGATCCGACGTCGTGGGCGATGCCGTGGGTGATCGCCGGATTGATCGTGTACTTGGCGATGTAGCGGCGGATGCGCAGGTTGTCGTTGTCACCGCGCTCGCCCGCCAGCCGCCCGCGCTCGCCGCGCAGCTTGCTCGCGGTCTGCCAGGTCCGGCACACCACCTCGCCGACGCGCCCCATGGCCTGGCTGTCGCTCGACATCATGCTGATGGCGCCCAGGTCGTGCAGCACGTCTTCGGCGGCAATGGTCTCGCCGCGGATGCGGCTCTCAGCAAACGCGACGTCCTCGGGGATGTTCTTGTCGAGGTGATGGCACACCATCAGCATGTCGAGGTGTTCGTCGAGGGTGTTGACGGTGAAGGGCCGCGTGGGGTTCGTCGAGCTGGGCAGCACGTTGGGCTCGGCGCACACCTTGATGATGTCGGGGGCGTGGCCGCCGCCCGCCCCCTCGGTGTGGTAGGTGTGAATGGTGCGGCCCTTGAAGGCCGCAATCGAGTCGTCCACGTAGCCAGACTCGTTGAGCGTGTCGGTGTGAATCGCCACCTGCACGTCGAAGCGATCGGCCTCGCTCAAGCAGCAGTCGATGGCGGCCGGCGTGGAACCCCAGTCCTCGTGGAGCTTCAAGCCGATGGCGCCCGCGCGAATCTGTTCCTCGAGACCCTCGGGCATCGAGGTGTTGCCCTTGCCGAGAAATCCGAAATTCATCGGCAGCGCATCCACGGCCCGCAGCATCAGCTCGACGTGGCGCGAGCCGGGCGTGCAGGTCGTCGCGTTGGTGCCGGTCGCCGGACCGGTGCCGCCGCCGATGAAGGTCGTGATGCCGCTGGCCAGCGCTTCGTAGACCTGCTGCGGGCTGATGAAGTGAATATGCGAGTCGATGCCGCCCGCCGTCAGGATCAGGCCTTCGCCCGCGATCGCCTCGGTGGTGACGCCCACCACCATCCCGTCGGTCACGCCGGCCATCACGTCGGGGTTGCCCGCCTTGCCGATCCCGGCGATGCGGCCGCCCTTGATGCCGACGTCGGCCTTGCGGATGCCGGCCCAGTCGATGATGAGCGCGTTGGTGATTACGCAGTCGAGCGCGCGGGCATCGGACACCCCGGCCGCCTGCCCCATGCCGTCGCGCAGCACCTTGCCGCCGCCAAACTTGCACTCGTCCCCGTACACCGTCGCGTCACTCTCGACCTCGGCCAGCAGGGTCGTGTCGCCGAGCCGGACGCGGTCGCCCGTCGTCGGACCGTAGATGTCAGCGTAGTGGCGCCGATCCATGGAGCGGCTCACTGCGGCAACCCACTGAGATCCCGGTTGTCGCTGACGGGCCCGCTCGCCCAGGCGTTGCCGCCGCGCACGATGCGCGCGCCGGCAATTGGCACCAGCGCCACGGTCTTGGTCTCGCCCGGCTCGAAGCGGACGGCCGTACCGGCGGGGATGTCGAGCCGCATCCCGTAGGCCTTCTGCCGGTCGAACGCCAGCGCGCGATTGGTCTCGCTGAAGTGATAGTGACTGCCCACCTGGATCGGGCGGTCGCCGCGGTTGGCCACTTCTACCTGCACGGCGGTGCGGCCTTCGTTCAGCACGATCTGCCCGTCCTGCACCAGGCGCGCTCCGGGCGCGCCGTCACCAGGGGCGGGCGGCGTGCCCAACGTCGCGCGCTCCACCGATGGCGTCAGGAAGCTGCCGTACAACGCCAGCGACAGATCGCCCTGCTCGGCGACGATCGGGTGGTGCACGGTGACGAGCTTGGTGCCATCGGGAAACGTCCCTTCCACCTGCACTTCATCGATCATCTCGCCGACGCCGTCGAGCACATCGGCGCGGCCCAGCAGGCGGCGTCCCAGGTCCATCAACTCGGCCACCGGCCTCCCGTCGCGGATGAATTCGAGGAGCTGTGTGGCGATGAGCGCCACCGCCTCGACGCCTGGTGCAGCATCAGCTTGTCGATTTCGCGTGGTGTCAGATGCATGTCTCAGCTCACCATTTTCTCGACCACGGATCGTCGCCGAGCATCGCAGGGACGAAGGCGAGGAGGCGCATCACCGCCTCGCCCACCTGCTCCACCGATCGGCCGGCAATCCGCACGGCACAGCCGCCTGTGCGCAACGGCGCCGCCGACAGCAGCAGGTCCGATCGGCGCGTCACCGGGGTACCGGCGACCCCGGCGATCACGGCCGTCGCCTGACCCGCGAGAGCCTGTCCCGCCAGCACGACAAGCGCCAACACGTCGAAGCGCCCGAGGCGCGCAGCCAGATCGCCATGCGCTGAGCGGAGCCACAGCGTGTCGTGCAGCGCGAGCACGCCACCAGCCCGCACCTCGGTGTGGGCGTGGTACTCATCGAACATCCACCGCTCTCCCGCCGCGCGCCGGCCCGAGGTCATCCAATCGAGGAGCACCAGTCCAGCCTGGTCGTGCAGCGCCACCTGCTGCACCTGACGATAGCGCGCGCCGCCGAAACACACCACGGGATCTGGCGCCAGCACCAGCACTCCTCCGGCGTCGACGCGCGCTGTCAGCCGCGTCTCGGCGCCACGAAACGACCGGTAGACTTTCGTGGAGGCCTGGCTGGAGACGAACGCCGCGGCCCCGGCGGCGACCTCCACGTCCACCTCCAGGCGATCGCCGTCCACCAGCCCGCCGCCGTAACTCGACGCGTAGAGCCACGCAGCGTGGCCATGATTGGCGGGGGTGAGCCACCGCAACGGGCTCGTGGCGTAGGCGCGGGTCACGACGCTCTGACCAGTTGCGTGGCGCGCTATCTGGATCTCGCCACGCCCTGGGGGAGCGGGGGCGGGGGCCGGCGCCTGACGCGCGCCCGCGGCGTCGCGCGCAGTGCCACGCGCAGCGCTGCGCGCAACCAGTTCGAGGAATCGCGGACGGCGCGTCACACGCTCAGGTGATCGTGAACCACGCTGTCGGTCAGCGCCTCGATGCCGCCTTGCGCCACGCACCGGCCCTTCTCGAGGATGCGGAACTCACTGGCGATGCGGCGGGCAAACGGCAGCTTCTGCTCGACGAGCAGGACCGTGACGCCGGCGTCGCGGTTCAGGCGCAGGATGATGTCGCCGATCTCGTGGACGATGTTGGGCTGGATGCCTTCGGTGGGCTCGTCGAGAATGAGCAGCGAGGGCTGCAGGACCAGTGCGCGCCCGATCGCCAGCTGTTGCTGCTGGCCACCCGACAGATCCCCGCCGCGACGGTGCAGCATCTGCTTCAGCACCGGAAACAGTTCGAAGATCAGGTCTGGAATCCGCTTCGCCTTGCCTTTGCCGAGGCCGAGCCCCACCTTGAGGTTCTCCTCGACGGTCAGCTGCGGGAAAATCTCCCGTCCTTGCGGGACATACCCGATGCCAAGGCCGGCGCGCTCCTCCGCCGGCAGCGGACGCAGGTCGCGGCCCTCGAACGCGATGCGGCCGGACGTGACCGGCAGCAGTCCCATGACGCACTTGAGCAGCGTCGTCTTCCCCATCCCGTTGCGGCCCATGAGGCAGGTGCGCGAGCCCACAGGCACGTCGAGATCCACATCCCACAAGGTATGGCTGCCACCATACGACTGATTCAGCGCGGAGACGGCCAGCATCGGGTCAGGCTCCCAGGTACACTTCGCGCACGCGCTGGTCGTTCTGCACAGTATCCATGTCGCCTTCGGCGAGCACGTGGCCTTCGTGCAGGACTGTCACGCGGCCGGCAATCGATCGCACGAACTCCATGTCGTGCTCCACGACCACGACAGAGTGTTTGCCGGCGAGCGACAGGAGCAGTTCCGCGGTGCGCTCCGTCTCTTGCGGTGTCATTCCGGCGACGGGCTCGTCCACGAGCAGCAACTCGGGCTCCTGCATCAACAGCATTCCGATCTCGAGCCACTGCTTCTGACCGTGCGACAGGATGCGGGCCATCGAGCGCCGATGCGCGGTGAGCCCGATCACCTCCAGCGTGCCGTCGATGCGCGACTGTTGCTCGCCGGTCAGTGTCGCCACGAGGGACCGCCAGAACGACTTGGGTCCCGCCAGCGCCAGTTCGAGATTCTCGAAGACAGTGAGGTGCTCGAAGACGGTCGGCTTCTGAAACTTGCGCCCGATGCCTGCCTGGGCAATTTCCGGCTCGGTGAGCCGCAGCAAATCGACGTCGCGGCCAAACCACACGGAGCCCCGATCGGGCCGGGTCTTTCCGGTGATGACGTCCATCATCGTCGTCTTGCCGGCCCCATTCGGGCCGATGATACAGCGCAGTTCGCCGGGATCGACGTAGAGGCTGAGATCGTTGAGCGCCTTGAACCCATCGAAGCTCACCGTCAGACCCTCGAGATAGAGAATCTTGCCGACCAACTGCGGCGGCGCCCGCCGGACCGCGGCCTCCTTGAGTTCCTGCCAGTGCGCAGCCTCGGGTCCCGGCTGGTTCGCGTCGGCCGCCACGATGCTCACGCGAGTGGCCTCACGGCGTTGTCGCCGACGGCGACGGTCCGCTGGGGTATCAGCCCCGTCAGGCCGCGCGGAAGAAAGAGGGTCGCGAACACGAACAGCGCGCCGAGCGCGTAGAGCCAGACCTCGGGCAGGGCCCCAGTGAAGAAGGTCTTGGCGTAGTTCACGAGAATGGCACCAAGCGCGGCGCCGTGCAGGCTCCCCCGCCCGCCGATCGCCACCCAGATCACGACCTCGATCGAATTGATCGGGGCAAATTCGCTCGGGTTGATGATGCCCACCTGCGGCACGTAGAGCGCGCCGGCCACGCCGGCGACGATCGCCGAGAACACGAAGATCCAGAGCTTGTACGACTCCACCCGGTAGCCAAGAAAGCGCGTGCGGCTCTCGGCATCGCGAATCGCGCGGATCACGCGCCCGGCTCGCGACGCCTCGATGAAGCGGCAGGCCAGGTAGCTCACCCCGAGGGCGAGGGCCGTGATCACGAGGAGCGTCACGCGGATGCGATCCGACTGCAGGTCGAAGCCGAGCAGTTCCTTGAAATCGGTGAAGCCGTTGTTGCCGCCGAATCCCATGTCGTTGCGGAAGAACGCGAGCATCAACGCGTAGCTGAGCGCCTGGGTGATGATCGACAGATACACGCCCGTGACCCGCGAGCGGAACGCCAGGTAGCCGAAGACAAACGCCAGCGCCGCCGGGACGAGCACGACCATCAGCGCCGCAAATCCGAAGTGGTTGAAGCCGTACCAGAACCAGGGCAGCTCTTTCCAGTTGAGGAACACCATGAAATCGGGCAGCAGCGGGTTGCCGTACACGCCCCTCGTGCCAATCTGCCGCATCAGGTACATCCCCATCGCGTAGCCGCCGAGGGCGAAGAACGCCGCGTGCCCCAGGGTGAGGATGCCGCAAAAGCCCCAGACGAGATCGACGGCCACCGCGAGCATCGCGTAGCAGAGATACTTGCCGAGCAGCGTCAGCACGTAGGTGGACACGTGCAGCGGCGACGAGGCAGGCACGAGCAGGTTGAGCACCGGCACGAGCACCACGCACGCGGCAATCAGCCCGAGGAACGCGCGCCCGGCGGCGTCGCGCGGGAGCGCGGTGGCCAGCAGCGGTGAGCCCACTGGCACTAGGTCCCCTCCGCGGCCCGGCCGGTCTGCGGAAACAGGCCCCGGGGACGCCGCTGGATGAAGAGGATCAGGGCGACGAGCACGGCGATCTTGCCGAGCACGGCTCCGGCATAGGGCTCCAGGAGCTTGTTGACCATGCCGAGGGACATGCCTCCGATCAGCGTGCCCCAGAGATTCCCCACGCCGCCGAACACCACCACCATGAACGAGTCGATGATGTAGGCCTGCCCAAGGTTGGGCCCGACATTGGTGAGCTGGCTGAGGGCCACGCCGGCCACGCCGGCGATACCGGCGCCCAGCCCGAACGTCATCGCGTCCACCCATTCGCTGCGGATGCCCATCGCGCGAGCCATGCCGCGATTCTGCGCCACCGCGCGGATCTGCAGCCCCAGGCGCGTGTACCGGAGTACGAGGAGGAGCAGGACGAAGACGACCAGGGTGAATCCGACGATGTACATGCGGTTGTAGGTGAGCGACAGCGCTTCGTTGACCTGCAGAGTGCCGCTCATCCACGACGGCGTGGACACGGCGCGGTTGTTGGCCGTGAAGAGCGAGCGTACGAGCTGCTGGAGTATCAGGCTCACGCCGAACGTCGCGAGCAGCGTTTCGAGAGGCCGCCCATACAGGAAACGGATGATCGTGCGCTCGAGAATCACGCCCACAAGGCCAGCCACGGCAAACGCGGCGGGAATGGCCACGGGGATCGACCAGTCGAGATGCTCGGGCATCGCTGTCTGCACCACGTAGGTGGTGTAGGCGCCGAGCATCATCAGCTCGCCATGCGCCATGTTGATCACGCCCATCACGCCAAAAGTGATCGCAAGACCGATGGCCGCCAGCACCAGCACCGAGCCCAGGCTGAGGCCGAAGAAGAGGGTCTCGACGCCGGAATAGACGGCGCGGCTCGAATCGATGCTGCGTACCGCCTCGCTCGCCGCACGGCGCACGTCCTGGTCAGGTTCGACAACCGTCCCATCGCTCGAGCGCTCGAGCAGCACCGCCAGACGGTTGCGGGCTTCGGCGCTGATTCGGGTGGACAGGGTGTGCACCGCTTCCAGTCGAACGCGCGGATCGGTCTCGTCGAGCGCCGCCATCGCCAGCCCGGTTTCGATCGCGCGCCGCACGGCCGCGTCGCGCTCCTGTGGAAGCCGTTGGCGCAGCAGGTCGATGGTGGCGACGTCGAGCGACCGCAACATGTCGGTGACGGCCGTCAGGCGCACGCCCGGATCAGGATTGGCCAGAGCAAATCGCGCCGAGGTGGTCCGCAGCACGCGGCGCAGCCGGTTGTTGGTGCCCACCTTCTCCACCTGGGTCGCGGCGATCGAACCTGCCGGTTTGAGCGTCAGCGGGTCGATCAGCTCGAAGGCCGGCTGGGTCTCGTCGGCCGACGTCGTGATGAACACCCCACGATCGCCGGTGCGCACATAGAGGCGGTCTTCGAGCATCGCGGTCAAGACCGCCGACGCGCTCGGGTGCCCGCTCTCGAGCAGCCGCACCACGATGGCTTCCTTGTCGCCGAAGCCGGCGTCAGGCAGCTGCGCGAGCGCCGCCGCGAAGGTGGCGTCGCGAGACTGCCCGGCCGCCGGCCGGGCCGCACACAGTGCCAGCAGCAGGCAGAGGAATACGACAGGCGGCGGCCATCGCCACCGCCTGTCGGCCCTGCCCGCTACTTGTAGTTCTGCCCCGAACACTTCTTGGTCTTGGTGTTGTAGTTGCCGCACTTGAGCGTCACCCAGTCGGCCTCGGTGTCCTGGCTCACGGGCAGGTAGTCGGACCACGCGTCGCCCGGCACCGTCCCGGGGGTCTTCGACACCACGTCGAACTGCCCGTCCGCTCGCACCTCGCCGATGTACACCGGCTTGGTGATGTGATGGTTGGGCAGCAACTTGGCCATGCCGCCGGTCAGGTTGGGGGTTTCGAGCCCCGGCAGTGCCGCCAGCACCTTCTCGACCTCGACGGTCTTGGCCTTCTCCACGGCCTTCACCCAGAGATTGAAGCCGATATAGTGCGCTTCCATCGGATCGTTCGTGGTGCGGTTCGGCTTCTTGATGTAGGTCTTCCACTTCTGGATGAACGCGGTGTTGGCCGGCGTCTTCACGCTCTGGAAGTAGTTCCAGGCCGCCAGATGACCGACGAGCGGCTTGGTGTCGAGACCAGACAGCTCTTCCTCACCTACCGAGAAGGCCACCACCGGAATGTCCTCGGCCGAGACCTTCTGGTTGCCAAGCTCCTTGTAGAACGGCACGTTGGCGTCGCCGTTGATCGTGGAGACGACCGCCGTCTTCTTGCCGGCCGAGCCGAAGCGCTTGATCGCCGCCACGCGCGTCTGCCAGTCGGAGTGGCCGAACGGGGTGTAGTTGATGGAGATGTCGGCCGCAGCCACGCCCTTCGACTTCAAGTAGGCCTCGAGCACCTTGTTGGTCGTGCGCGGGTAGACGTAGTCGGTGCCCTCGAGCACCCACCGTTTCACGGCCAGGTCCTTCATCAGGTAGTCGACCGCGGGAATCGCCTGCTGGTTCGGCGCGGCGCCCGTGTAGATGACGTTCTTCGACGACTCCTCGCCCTCGTACTGGACCGGATAGAAGAGCAGGCCATTGTCCTTCTCGAACACCGGGAGCACGGATTTCCGCGATACCGACGTCCAGCAGCCGAACACCACGGCCACCTTGTCCTTCTCGAGCAGCTCGCGGGCCTTTTCCGCGAAGAGCGGCCAGTCCGAGGCGGGATCCACCACGACGGCCTCGAGCTTCCGCCCGAGCAGGCCGCCCTTCTTGTTCTGCTCATCGATCATCATGAGGATGGTGTCTTTGAGCGTGGTCTCGCTGATGGCCATGGTGCCGGACAGCGAATGGAGGATCCCGATCTTGATGGTGCCACTCTGGGCTCGTACGGTGCTCGACGTCGCGAGGGCGGCGACAAGCAGACACGCGGCAAACGAGAGATGTTTCAGCTTCATGGGCGACTCCTGGGAAGTGCTCTGGGACGTGCGACTCGAAGAATGGACGTGATGTGGTGACCCGCAGGGATCTCGCGACTCACATCTGCAGCTGGACGCCGACGCCGATCTGCTTGTTGTCGGTGCGGACCGCGTCGAAGCGCGTATCCTTGTAGAAAATCATGATGCGCGCGTTGAACTGCCTGATCACGTAGTTCAAATCGAGCTCTGTGGTCTTCTGGTTGTAGTCGGGGTCGAGCGGCGTGATGCCCTCGCGGAAGCGAGCCTCCGCGTACTTGCCCAGCGCCTCGAACCGGCCCTGCCCCACCATCTTGGGAAACAGGTAGGCGCCCAGGATGTACCCGCCGTCGTCGGTGCCGTAACGGCCGCTGTAGCCCCCGAGGCGGTCGTACTTCGCCCACTCGGCTTCGACGGTGTAGGCGCCGCCGCCTTTTACTTTCCGCTCGAGCAGGAAGTCGACGTTGTAGGCCGACTTGTCTTCGCCCTGCACCTGACCGGCCGCACCAATCGCCAGCAGATTCTTGTCGCCGTAATAGGTGCCGTTCAGGTAGTAGCCGCCCTCCGCGTCCCAGAAGTCCACCTGCACGCGGCCTGCGGCCAGTAGCGTGTCGTCGCCGGTGAGCGTCGTGCCATCGAACGCACCACCCGACAGCTTGACCTTGCCGAACTGGCCCCAGTACATCGCCCCGTTGGCGCGGCCCTGGAAGATGAACGGGTAGCCGTCCTGCACGCCGTCGGAGTACACCGCCCAGTGATGCGAGTAGTACGGACCGTACAGATTGGCGCGATCGCTCGGTGGCAGGAAGCGGCCCACCCAGACGTTGAACTTGTCGGAGAACGCGAACTGTCCGGCCGCGTCCAGCACCCGCACCGTATTGTCGGGACCGTTGTATTCGGTGTTGAACATCAGCTTGATGTTCTTGGTCGCGTTGCCGCTGACGTAAAGCCGGACGCTGTTGAGAGGAAACGCGTCGGAGCCGTCGCTGCCGTCCGTCTCGGTGTGGACGAAACTGGTTTGGACTCCGGCACCGATCGAGATCGCCGGCAGCGGCGCGTCCTGCGCCAATGAAACCGCTGGCGCGGCCAGCGCCGCAAACGTCATCAGCACCGGCGCCCAGCCGCGTACGGCAACGCCAACAGATGTTCGAACCTGACAAATTGGCACGGTCAACCCTTTCCCCTGTGTCGCGTCGTGGAGTCCCCGTCTCCTCGTTCGACTCGGAACGATTGAGGCATGCCCATCTCGCGGATTGCTGAAGCGTGGTAGCAAACCGAGCGCCACGATGTGACGCCGCGTGCAAGACGCCACCAGAGGCGATCAAACGCGCAGAACGAAAAGGGTTAGGGGAAGAGGCCTTGCCGATCGAGAGCGCTGTTGCAGTCATTACATCGCTGTAACTTCACGCACT
>Ga0193753_10002286_pt1 | contig 15322 bp, 7 predicted proteins | sample H1c2metaG_FD_144925 | JGI IMG/M metagenome (GOLD analysis project Ga0193753, IMG submission 144925) | Soil microbial communities from a riparian zone of the East river system, Colorado, United States - H1c2 | ecosystem: Environmental > Terrestrial > Soil > Riparian zone | place: USA: East River... | reverse complement strand
CGCTTGCGCGGCTTCAAGGGTCGCTACGCGCTCACGGGTTCGCTGACCGCGAGCGCACTGGCGCCCGTGGCACCGCCCAAGCTCGCCGTGCTGTACCTCGACCAACCAGAGCAGGCGTTCGACACGCTGGACCTGCGTCCCGCCGACGCTGGCGCCAACGTGCTGGTCATCGCGCCCCTCGACGAGGGAGTCTTCGTCGGGTCGCGCACGCTCGACGGCGTAACCCATGTCGCGACCACCCAGGCTGCGGCAGACTTGCTGACCAGTCCCGGACGAGGTCCCGCCGAGGGCGAGGAACTCATCGCCTGGATGGCCGCGCACGAGGACAGCTGGCGTGCATGAGCTCTACATCCTGGCCAGGCGTGTGCTGCTGGACGCGCTGCAGGCGCTCGGACCTCATCGCGAGGCCGTCGTGCTCGTGGGCGCGCAGGCGGTCTACCTCCGTGTCGGCGAGGCAGACCTGGCCGTCGCCGCTTTCACCACCGACGGCGACCTGATCCTCGATCCCGAGTTGCTCGCGGAGGTGCCGCCGCTCGAGCAGGCGCTTCGGGCCGCTGGTTTTCTGCCCAAGGCCGGAGATGCCGTCGGCACCTGGATCACTCGCCGCACCACCGGCGCAGCGCTCGACACCGACGTCGCCATCGATCTCATGGTCCCTGAAGCAGTGAGCCCCGGAGCCGGACGGCGGGCGGCGCACCTGCAGGGACACGATCCGCGCGTCGCGCGCAAGGTGCGCGGCCTCGAGGGCGCCCTCGTCGATGCCGACGTCCTGCCGATCCCAGCATTGGAAGCGGGCGACGCACGTCGCTTGCAGCTGCGCGTCGCCGGTCCCGCGGCGCTGCTCGTCGCCAAGCTGCACAAGCTCCGCGATCGCCAGGACTCGACGCGGCTCAGCGACAAGGACGCGCTCGATGTCCTCCGGCTCCTGCGCGGGACTGCGACTGACGAGCTCGTCCGGCGGTTTGCCACCGTGCTCGGGGACAGCCGATCGCGTGACATCGCAAGGCAGGCCGTGCCTTGGCTGCGCGAGCTGTTCGGCGAACGAGCCGGGCTTGGCATCCGGATGGCCCAGCGTTCCGTCGCCGGCCTTGCCGATCCGGCTGAGATCGAGGCTTCGTGTCGCGCGCTGACACTCGACTTGCTGGCCAACCTTCCGAACTGAGCGCACGGGAGGACCAGCACAGCGGGGCTGTCCGCGCGGGGCACGGGCGAGTACCGTCCCGCCCCCATGCCGACCCTGACCGTGCTCTTCGGGATGCTGCGCGCCGCCCTGATCGATCGTCAGCGGCTCATGCTCGAGAACGCCGTCCTGCGCCAGCAGATCCTTGTGCTGAAGCGCAGCGTCTCGAGACCGCGGATCGAGGACAGCGATCGCGCCTTCTTCGTGCTGATGCACCGGCTGCTCGCCGACTGGAAAAGCAGCCTGCTCATCGTGAAGCCCGAGACGCTCATCCGCTGGCACCGCAAGGGAGTTGCTTGGTACTGGACGCGGACGTCCCGGACGACGAAGCGCGGCGCACCGGCGATCGGCTGGAAGCTGGCTCGGCTCATCTGTCGAATCTCGGTCGAGAACGTGACCTGGGGCGCGCCGCGCATCCGGGCCGAGCTGGTCCTGCTCGGCCATGAGGTCGCGCAGTCGACGGTGGAGAAGTACATGGCCAAGCGCCGCGACCCTGAGAAGGGTCAGCGGTGGTCCACGTTCCTGCGCAACCACATGAAGGTCACCGCGGCGTGCGACTTCTTCGTCGTGCCGACGCTCACCTTCAAGATGCTCTATGCCTTCGTGGTCCTGAGCCACGACCGGCGACGGATCGTGCACGTCGGCGTCACCGCCCACCCCACCGCGGAATGGACCGCGCGCCAGGTCCGCGAGGCCTTCCCCGGCGACGGCACCGAGCCGCAGTACCTGCTCCACGACCGGGATGGAATCTACGGCGACAGGTTCCACGACGAGGTCGGCGCGATCGGGCTCCGTGAGCTGCTCAGCGGGCGACGTTCACCCTGGATGAACCCCTTCGTCGAGCGCGTGATCGGTTCGATCCGTCGTGAGTGCACTGACCATGTCATTGCGATGGGCGAGCAGCACCTGACTCAGATCCTTCGAGAATACGCGGCCTATCACAATTCGGCTCGCTGTCATCAGGCGCTCGACGGTGACGCGCCCGAAATGCGGGCGAGGGAGACGACACCCGTCGCAGATGTGATTGCCGTGCCGGTGCTCGGTGGATTGCACCACGAGTACCGCCGCGCGGCCTGACTCGACATCTCTGTGAATCGTCGGTCGGATTTACGGAGAGGGTCTGTCTAAGGCGCGCCTTCCGCGATCCGAGATGCATTCCGCGTCGGTACAAGCGGCCTCGAGCGTGCTTGACGACCCCCATCGCCGTCGCGTACGAAGGCGAATTGTCATACTGCGGGACTCGCGCTGACTTCTCGGGACCCACAGGTACTACAACTCGAGTCGTTGTCATAACTCGCTCGACGGCAACGCGCCGGAGCCGCGGCAACGTGAGGCGGCACCGGTCGAAGATGTGATCGCCGTGCCGGTGCTCGGTGGATTGCACCACGAGTACCGTCGCGCGGCCTGACCCAACAGCTCCGCGAATCGTCGGTCGGAGTCGCGAAGATGGTCTGCCTATCGCCAGCTTTCGGTGACTCGGGATTCACCCCGCGTCATGCGAGCGACCTTGAATCTCGCTTGACGCTCCCATCGCTCTCGCGTACGAAGGCGAATTGTCATGCTCCGAGGCTCGCGCTGAGATCTCGGGAGGGACACGTGGTCGGGCCCGGGATCCGTCCATGCTCGAAGAAGCTGCCTCCACGCGCACCTTCGCAGCGCGTCACGGTCTCCTTCCATCCAGCTGGCGGTCCTTCACTCGCCTCGCTTTCGAGCCTTTCCAGGCCGCGCGCGCATTTGGTGGAGGACAGCGTAGAACTCCACAACGCGTCCCAGCTATGGGTAGTAATGCATTCGTCCAACCACTACGATTGCTCCAAGTAGTATTCTCTTCTCCAAGCGGTCGATATTCCGGGGAACGCGCCAGTGCTTACGTCGCACGGAAAGTCGGTCGATTTCTTCGCAGGATATGACACGTAGCTCGTTCTCGACGCCCCATCTCGATACCAAGCGAACGAAATCCGCTTTAGAAGTTGCTAGACACAATGCATTGGTAAACGCTCCCCTTCGGCGCACGCCGCGCACTTGCTGAATACCGGCGCACTTTACTTCTATGAGACCAATCCACACATCGCGCCTACTTCCTGACATTACTATAACCGCAGCTACCATGCATTCGAGCCAGTCCTTCTCGCGACCGGTTAAAACAATAATCGTGCATCATGCCTTGCATCTCGCCTGTAGGGATTCCAGCGACGACAATATACCATTAATCGTAAATCCACACGCTATTAAGGATAGCTATGATGTGGTGCACCGTCCGGCTTTGTACCGCAGTCATCCGTGGTCGGGTGAAAATGATTCTTATCTGAGGCGGGCGCCCCCTTGCCCTCCCGACGTGCTCCTTCCTTAGCAGCCTTCCGATTATTATAATCCTTATTATGCCTCTTCGGCTCGCCGCTTGGGCCAATATTGCCTGGACGCACGCCTTTTTCTAGCCATTTGGCCCTTTTTTTGGCCTTGCGTTCGGCTGCCTCTTTCTTGCCCTTGGAAACCTTCTTCGCCTTCTCCGCCTTATTGCGTTCCTTAAGCAACTTTTGGATATCGGTTATGCTTATCGGTGGCATCACACTTACGCCCGCAGTTGCCACTGCACCCAGCGCTCCGGCCGCCCAATCAGCAGCAGCGCACAAGCCAGAGGCTATAGTGCTCCCGAGTCCTTCAAGACCTGAAGGTGGAACTGGGACAGCACCAGCAACTGAGCCATCTTGAGTCCCCAACGGGTCAATCAGACCAATGGGATTTCCTTCAACGTATGTATAAAGGTTCGATCCGTCAACATAGGCAAGCGGGTCCCGCTGCATGAAGCGGCCCACACTGGGTCGCATTACTCTGGCTCGGTAGTCGTACCAATCATCATTGTATGAACCGATCTGGACGTCAGATCTTCGCCCTGTGTACCGATACGGATTCCCTATTGGAGAGTCCACGGAGGTCGTCACCTTCGCGAACGCGCCATCTACGTTCGTCGTCTCCCCGAACTCCTTGTACCGGTAACTTTCCTTAATATTCCCGCTCGCATCAACCAGCACTTGCATCGAACCCAGTCGGTCGGCATGCACGTAGAAGAACTTATCTGGCATTGCCGCGACATCGACATATTCCAGCAGCTCGTCAATCGTCTCTCCAAATACGAACAGCTTTCGAGCCACTTCTGTATTCGTATATCGGTTCTGCTCGACGACGTGAAGGCCATCGTAGTAAAACCGGACCTTCATGAGCGCTGAGAGGTGGTCTCGCTGCACGAGCCGACCTAAAGCATCATAGTGATAGGCGTAGGAGATCGTGCCGGTCGACGAGCCGAGCCGGTCGGCGTGGTCGTACTTAATCGACCCGCTGGCTCCGGAATAGTTGCCATTGGCCGTGTAGGCCAACGTCGCACCGCCCTCCTTGGTCATCTGATTGGCGGCGTCGTACTCGTAGGCTTTGTCCACGCTGCCGTTGACGCGACGAGTCGTGCGGTTCCCCGCCTGGTCATATTCATAGAGCACCTTCTCGGAGTAGGCTGACGAGTCCGCGGCATTGGTCGCGATGGCCGTTGCAACCTTGTTGGACGGCACTCCTCGGAGGCACGTCACTAGTCGCTGAGCCTCGTCGTAGGCGTATTGTTCGCCCCTGTCCATGCCGTCAGTAGTGATCCGAGTACTCTGTATGTCGTCATAGTACAGCTTGTCCATCCGAACAGCTTGATGGCTCTTGTCGTACCCGAGCTGGAACTCGGCAAGGTCCTGTCCGCCACTGTCCTCGTGCAGGATGTCGGTAACATGGCCAAACGCATCGTAACTGTAGGTTCCTCTTGACCCGGGAAAAGTCTTGCGTAGCACCCGGTCACCGCTGAACGTGTAGTCCACGACTCTCGTGGTTCCCCGACTAATCACGTCGACGCGATCCAAGGCGTCACGTTCGTAACTAATGACGTCTCCCGAAGTTGGGTATGTTACCGCGGTCCGTTTGCCGTCGATGTTCCAGTCATGCGTGATCGTTCGGCCAGCACCTGAAGCGTAACCATCAATGACCTGGTTTTCGGTCTGAATCTTGCTGAACGTGTTGTACACCCAACCGACCTTGGAGGAGAAGCTGGTGCTTTCGTATGAGTCGGCTTCTGTGACGCGATCCATATCGTCGTAGTCAAACGTTAGCTGTGTGGCACCCACCACGTTCGTGGCCCGTGAAATATTCTGGAGAGTCAGGCGATTGTTCTTATCGTACGACGAGACCCGAACGGTGCCGATTGGGTCAACGAACGAGATAATGTTGGACGCTTTATCGTACGCATAGAGAGAGTCGTTTCCATCCGGCCAAGTCGTACTGACGAGTCGCCAGAACGGATCGTAAGTATAGATGGTGCTTTCGTTAGCTCCATTAGTTGCTCGATAGGTGATCGTCCTATCGCTGATATCGTATAAATGCTCAGTGATTACATCATTGGCGCTTCCTGAACCTGCAATCTCCGTAATCTCCGCCGTAGGCCAGAGCGCCTCGTTTTGCTCAAACGCCTGTACGCGACCTTCCGCATCAGTCACAGACGTAACCTGATCACGCTTGCCGAAGGCATATATTGTGTCGCCGAACGCCGACGCGTCGAGTTTGTCTCGCTGCTTCGTAAGTCGATGTCGCAAGTCGTATTGGTACAGCGTAATCACGATCTTGCTACCCTCGATGCCGCTGTTCTGCGTCATGTCGTGGCGCGTAGTTCCTATCACGTAGCCAGAAGAGTCGTATGATTTCACCGTATAGTTTTGTTGGTTGGACGGCGACGTTGGCATATTGTCGAGAATGGTAATTTGCTGATTCATGGCATCGTAGACGAACGTGTTGCGTGCGCAGCCGCAGGCTTCCCCCTGCACCTGCAACACATTACCGTTCTCGTCCCGGTAGAACGTGCGCGTCTGCCATCCATCCCCGATGTCAGTCGAAAGGTCGGCCTTCTTTGCAAGAGTCTCCGTCTGATAGTGGCGGTTGGCCTCATCGTAGGCATAGGTCATTTCTGCCAGCTTGGAGTTGCCTATGTTGTACCAGCTGACATCGGTCACATTACCAGCAGCATCGTACGCTGCCGTCCAATAGTTGCCTTCCGGCTGAGTTGTCTTCGTCAGCCTGTCATAGCCATCATATGCCAGCAGCGTGCGATAACCCGTATTTCGCGGATCAGTAAGCGTTGTTTGGTTGCCGTTACCATCATAGGTGATCGTGAAGATCTGGTCGTCGGCACTGGAGACCGCTTTCCACGTTATAGCCGTGCGCAGGCCACGGTGATCATAGCTCCACTCGGTGATCTGTGAGCCAGGCTCAGTCAACCGAGTGAGGCGCTCGTTGGCGTCATACGCGTATTCGGTTGTAAGTCGTCTCGATGCATCGAGGTCGGTGATGAGTCGGGTCGAATTATCCAGGCGATCGAATTCTGTGGTCGTGACGTAGAGGCTGTCACCTTCCGCCGTGTCATTGCTTTCTTGGGTAGAGATAACGTTGCCGCGGTAATCGTGTATGTAAGTTCTTGTTACATTGCCAGGTTCACGAGACTCGATGAGTTCGTCGAGTGAGTTATAATCGTAGTACGTTTGGGTCTGCTCGGTATTCTTATATGCCGTGGGGTGAGAAAATTGATCGTAGTACCAATTGTGAGTAATGGCAAGATGACCGGCACCCGGATCCTCAACGAGTTGGGTGAGGTTCAGCGGATGTCCATCGACGTCGATGACCTCGTACTCTGCGTTGCGAATCGTGCCCATCGCGTCCGTCCAACGCGTCGCATTTCCCCACTGGTCGTACTCCCAAGTCTCGATAATGGTTCCATCGTAGGTCGAGTTTAGCGCGGAGTTCTTATTCGTGGTCGATATGTTGTCCGGCGTGCTAGGCATGGTCACTGCGGGCGCAGTTTTCTTAGTCAGGTCGCCGGTACTGTTATACTCATACGTCCACGCATGCCCATTGGGGTCGGTGAGTGAGGTTAATCGCGAATAGGCCCCATATCCGTAAGTCCATCGAATGGGCGTCGTGTCGGAACCGTCCTTCTTGTGATCGACGGTGAGGATGTTGCCCTTCGAGTCATAGGTATAGTCGATCCGGTTTCCTCGAGGAAAGACAACTTCGGTAACTTCATTGTGAGCATCGTAGGCCCACGTCGTGTCATAGGAGGTGGAGGTGGCTACGTAAATCTTTCGCTTCGTCACATTGAAGCTTGGTCCATATTCGTAGACCGTCCTCAAGTTGGTGGGATCGACTCGGTCCCCTACCGTCACCCTCTTATTCGTTGGGTCGTACGTGATCGGGGTGATCAACCCGCCTGTAAACCCACCCATTCCGTCGGACTCTGCGTCGCGGTATTGCGAAAGCACTACGCCCGAACTGTACGTCCACGCCCACGTGTAGTTCGGAGTTGATTCCGGCAATTGTACGCCCACAAGGTCCAGGTCATCATAGAAATACTTCGTCGCTCTGTCTGCGCCGTCGTAATCATGGGATGTTCCGATACCGTCGTATTCGGGTGGCTGGACTTCGGTCAGGCTGTTGTCCGAGTCATAAAGATAGCGCCACTGGCGGCCATCCAGATCCTCGATCGTCGTGATATAGCCTTCATCGTTGTAATATAGTGACGCCCTGAAACCTGCATCATTCGTGACCCGAGTCAGGCGCTCGACGCCGTCTTCAAATCCATAGTTGAACCGTATTTCGTTTTCATGCAGATCTATCATCTTTGTAAGGTGATACCAGTCGTGCGGCGGCGCGTAGGTCACCCGATCGTAGAGTTCGACAATGCCGTATTTGTCCGTCCGGGTGACTTGGCCGGAGGCCACCGTGGCCGTATCGTAACGTCCTGCTGGCGACGTGTAGCTGCCGCCACTGCCTGCATAGATATCATAACGACCCATGTCGTATAGAGTTAGATTTCCTCCGCTCAGGTCGAAGTGCTTGTTCCAATTAAAGTCCCAGTTGTTGCCGAGGGGGCCGTTGTATGGTGTGACGGATCCGACGGACCCTCGATGGATACGACTGAAGGCGAGATCGAAGGACAGCCCGGGAAGATGCATATCCTCTTCTGCCCATTCCAAGCGGCCACTGCAGATGGCATTGGGCTCGGCGTCGAGAAAGTTGCCTCGCTCATCCGGATACTGTAGATCCTCACCACCGTCGCCGAGCAGCTCCTTAGGCGACTGCGTCATGAGAAAGCGGTTGTACTGTCCCGAAGTCACCGCTGGATTCCGGAAGGTCTCCATTAAGACGTCATGCGCCATCGGATTGATCGACGCGGGCACGGTCGCGCCTGCTTTGGGCATGAGTCCCGGCGGCAGAGCCAGCAACACGATAAACAGCCACAGGATCGGAGCCTGACGATGACGTTCGCGATAGCTGTTCATGCGGCCACCTCCGCGCTCTTCCATTCCTTGGGAATGTCCCGGGCTGCCGGCTCGGAGACTTGTTGGGAAGCAACCCGCAACGTCCGCCTCATGGCCTCCGCGAAGGGCTCCCAACGGAAGTTTGCCGACCAGGCCAAGGCGTTGCGGGCCAGTCGGCAGCGCTCATTTTCATCCGACAGAACGTTGGCGATTGCCGCAGCCAACGGTTCGGGCGAGGCTCGGCGAACCAGCACCCCGGTCACGCCGTCCTGGACGCTGTCGCACAGGCCGGGAGCATCCGTCGCGACCACCGGTGTTCCGCAGGCATAGGCCTCCGTCACTGTCAGGCCCCAGCCCTCCTTGCTGCTGCACTGGACGTGCAGCGCTGCAGACTGCAGCCACGCCTCTCTCTCCGCATCAGTGACGAAGCCCGCGAAGGTCACGCTCTCTGCGAGGCCCAACTCGACGGTCAAGCGTCGGAGCCTTGCCTCGTCCTGACCACGGCCCAGAATCACGAGTCTCGCGCTTGGAACCTGTTTCAGCACGTGAGGCATGGCTCGGAGCAGCAGATCGACTCGCTTGTACGGTTCCAAACGACCCAGCGACACGATGAGAGGGCGCCGTCCTTCAATGGACGCCGGCCGGAGCCCTTCGTGGTCCAGTCCACAGTGGACCACATCGATGTGTTCCTCCGGCAGTCCCCGTCGGATGAGGTCGTTCTTGCTGCTCTTGCTGATCGTGAGGATCGGCACGCGCCGATAGACCAGTGGGATCAGCGACTCCAGCGCCACTGCCCCGGCCGCGATCCAAGGACGAACCTGTCGAAAGGCCGTCAACCCATGGAAGTGGTAGTGGACCGCCACCACGGGGACTTCTGCATACAGCGGCGAGAGAAACGGGACTTTGCTGAGCTCTTCGACGACGACATCGACCTGCCCAGCGCGAATGCGTCGCCGCACCTCGGAGGGCACGCGGGCGTAGTAGGACAGACCTGATCCCACACGTGAGATGTGCACTCCGCGGTGCACCTCATGCGCCGCCGCGCCTGCGAATCCTGCGCAGAGCAGCTCGATACTGATGCCTTGGTCCGCGAGACGGCTGTAGCGCGCGAAGAGGCTGACTTCCACGCCGCCCGCCGACGGGTGTCGGTGGCAGCGTTCATTCAGCACCAAGACACGAAGCGTCTTCGGTGGCGACGGGTCTACCGTCCACGATCCGCGTGTCGAGACCTCGGCCTTCGCACGCGGCAACACACTGACGCTCTGCGCCCAACCCATGGCTCACCCCCCGGTGGCTAACTTCCTGCAACTCGAATCGTAGTGGAGCCGCGCTTGCCACGGATGTCACGCCACATTCCGACGAGATCCGGGCGCTCTCGGCCGACTTGTGGCTCGCAGCGACCATCCATAGGGTCGCGCGTACCTGTTCGTCAGCGCGGCGTGCGCGGTGGGCGCGGTGCCGAACCGCCGGGATGAATCGCTCGCCCGGGACTGCGGACATCGTCGAAGGATAGGCCGATCGATGGATCAGTCGGAAGTTTGGGGAGCAGGGGATCAGCGCTCGGGCTAGGCCCCACGCCTTCGGGCAGGCCGGGCACCTCGGGCAGCCTCGGGAACGGAGCCGGCGCCTTGGTCGTCTGGGCTTCCTCGATGGGATTGACAGCATCGACTCGGCCGATGGCCTCGGCGACCACCTGATCGTCCGGAGCCAGGCGCAATGCCTCCGTCAGCGCGGTCTTCGCCTTGACTCGGTCGCCCACCTGAAGAAGCAGCAACCCCGCCTCACGCCACGGAAGCGGATCCTTGCGGTCCCGTGACGCCAGTTCCTCGAACTGCTGGAGCGCGCCGGCAGCGTCCCCGGCGCTGGAGAGCTGATGCGCCAGCTCCAGCCGCGTGCCCCGGTCCTCCGGGTCCACGTCGAGCATCCTCCGAAAGCAACTCGCTGCCTCCGCGCCGTGTCCCAACGCTTGCTGGACGAAGGCCAAGTTGCGCAGAGCCATGACGTAACGGGGATCTTCATCCAAGGCACGCGCCAGGAACGGCTGCGCCAATTCCGGACGGTGGTTCTCTGCCAGCGCCGCTCCCACATTGTTCAAGAGCTGCTTCATCGGGGCGAGATCGCCGGACATCTGATTCCAGAACGCCTGCGCTGCGTCAACCTGATGAGCCCGGAGCTCGGCAAAGCCGCGCATGTACAGCATGTCCGAGCGCACCATCTGCACTGTGAAGTCGAGCTGCTGGCGCTCGTCCACCTCGAGGAGCGGCTGGAACGGTTTCCAGGCGAGCAATCCGGGCGGCTCACTCCCGTCACGCTCCTCGGTCCACCACGCTTGGGACTCATCGGGCGTCATGACTTGGAAGACGGGGCCGACGGGCTCGAGGACCCGGTCGGGGACATCGCGCATGTCGCGCCGATTGGCGAAATAGACCGGTCCCCTCCAGCGCTGGATGAGGGTGCGCTCGAGGAACGCGCGCCGGGCCACTCGTTGAAGGTGCTGCAGCTCCTCCCGGTCGCCGGGCGTCAGTGCCTCGTCGATGACAGCGGGCTCGATCTCTCCCGTCTTGTCGGCGATGACGACGTCCGTGCGGTAGTTCAGCACACCCTGCTGATAGAGCACGGAGAACGTGCTGTGATCGCTGCTGGGAAAGTACAGCGCTCCGGGCCCCATCGCGTCGAGGATCGATCGGCCGAAGGACTCGATCGCCGTCGTCCGGCTGCGATCGGCCAGCGCGTAGTGCGTGATTGCCGGTCCCACCACCAACCCAAGGCATCCGGCGCAAGCCACGGCTTGCGCACCACGACGCGGCACTCCGTGTAGGCGTGTCAGCAGCCCGAACACTGCATCGAGCCCGCCACCCGCCAACCAGGCCACGACGAGCCAGGCGGGGATCCAGAAGATCTGGACCGCGTAGATGTGTTCGCGCTCGAAGGGAAAGACCGTGTACATGACAATGGCCACCGAACACAGCCAGCCCACCGCCACCAGGTAGAGCCATAGGCCCGTTTGCCGCACGAACAGTGGCAGCAGGCCCAGCACCGCAAGCAGAGTCACCCAAGGCGCCGCGAACTGCTTGGCGCCCCAGCTCGCCATGATGCCCAGCCTGCGCAGATACTCCGGATGACTGTCGGCGATGGCCTCGTCGGCATGGACTTCGGCGTACTGGGCTCTCGTCACGTGCCGCCAGAGTGCATCCATGGTCTGGGGATGCCCCCAGTCCATGTACGGCCCGTGTGCCGAGGCCAGTGGCAGGATGAGGAAGAGCGCCATCGGCAGAACGCCGGCAAGAAGTGCTCCGACGACCACGCGCGGCGACCGGAAGAGGTCCGGCGCCACGAGCAGCGCGGCCAGGCCAGTGACAGCACCGATCGGAAAGGCCGACGTGTGGTTGGTGCACGAGAGGCCAGAGACAGCCGCCAGCGCCATGAGGCGACCGACCGCAGGACGCTCGGCGAGGCGCACGAGCAGGAGGATCTGCAATGCCACGAAGAGCGTGTTGAGCCCGTAGACTTCCGGAATCACCGCCTGGGTCCAGTGCGTGAGCGAGACTGCAAAGATCGCTGCCGAAGTAAAGGCCGCGATTCGGCTGCGCAGCGTTTTCAGCGTGACCGCCAGCAGCAAGGCGTTCGCCGCCGCTGACGGCAGCACAGAGACAAGCGTGATCCGAAGTGCCACCGTTCCAAGGGGCAGCAGGTGGTCGGCCGCCCACGCGAGCAGCAGCCATAGCGGGTAGCCGGGCGGGTGGGGCACACCGAAGGTGTGAGCAGCCGCCATGAACTCCCCTGCGTCCTCTCCGGTGACCGTCCGCGCAGCGGTCCACGCGTACAGGACCAAGCTCGCGACCGCAATCAAGGCGATCAGGCTACAGTCCGCCGCGTGCAGGGGTCGCGATTGCAGCTTGGTGACGGCGTGACGAGCGCTCGCCGGCGTGAAGAGCGGGGGAGGTGGCGCGCTGGCGCCGGCGGCGATCCGTCGCAACTCGCTCGGCACTCTGACGGCCCGCATCTGACCTAGAAACTCCGTGACACGCGTCTTCGGAATTCCCGCGCCGGCCGCGAGCGCCTCGTCGTCGAAGCTCTGGTAGTGCTTGAGGAGGTAGCGCCTGCGCCAGAACGTCAGTCCGCGGTCGCCCATGGTCTCGCCCATCTCCCTCGGTGGTCGTCGAAGGCCAACGGTCTACCACACGCAGCGGCTACGACGCCTCAGGTCCGATCGCTTTCCTCGGCGAGGCAGAGGCCGCTAGAGCTGAGCGTCGCAAGACCTACGAGTCTCTGCATCAAGGCTTGGGCTCCGCCAAATCCCAAGCTCAGACCTAACGATGCGCCAGCGCACGAGCGCTGACGACCGATCGAAAGGCATCGCCCAGGGCAGCTCGCGGTCGTTGCCCGGGAATTGGCGCAGAAAGACGAATGCGCATACCCTTGCTGCCGGAACCACTCTTCCCGGAAGGGAGTCCAATGGCTAATGTGCCGCTCGTCTCTAGTGTGCTCCATATCGTTCTCGTCGTCGCCTTCTTGGGAGCGCTGACTGCTCCCGGCGACGCCAAGTATAAGGCCGTGATTGGAGGCATCACCGTCTCCTACTCCAATGACGGCGCCACCGCCTTCTTCGACCCGGACGATGGCACGCTCACGATTCTCGTTGCACAAAGCGGCGGGTCTCTCAACGTAGTCGTGAGCGCCACGGCGTTCTTTTCATGGGGCAGTTTCGTCGATATCTACATCGTGGCTGACGATGCGGTAATGCATTCGATCAAGATCAAGAGCACAGGCGCTTGCGTTCCTTTTGTCTGCGGCCAGGTGGGATACGTGCAAACCTTTAGCCTCACGAACGGTGTCGTTGGAGACACCGAGACCTATGGCCAAGACTTCGGTCTAGGAATGGTGTTCCTGAGCGACCCGGCGAAGATTTCGATACAGCAAGGATATGCCACAGCGCAAGTACTCGGTTTTCAGCACCCGGAGAACGGTCTTGCTGCACAGAAGAGCCTGTCGGCGCATCACAAACTCGGCTCTGAACTGCCGCCGGCCACGATCCAGTGTTCCCAGCCTAGCCTGGACAAGCAGCGGCTGATCGACATCGTGCTGAGGCGGCCCGCTCGCGCGTCGCAAACTCCTTCACCGGGCAGCCCGCACTGAGCCCAGCGCGACACTTGGTCTGCACGCCCTGACGAGCTGTGTCTGCGCCGCGGGAGTTCGTGCGGCACGAGCGAGGCCCGGCTCGCCCGGAGTTGCGACTCCATCGCTCGCTGAATCCAACTGCGACCCCATTCCGGACCGTCGCCCGGTGCCCAGGAGGCGGTGCGCTGCTCCGCACTCAGCACCGAGAAAGGCGAAGGAGTTTCCTTACAACCCACATCCTTCCCTACAGCTCCTTCCACTTCGAAAGCAGCAGCGTCGTGCCCGTCGTCCGTCCGGAGCCCTCGATCCGCTTGCCCACGAGCTTCTCGATCAGTTCGTCGTGGAATGGATGGCCGCCCAGCCGGCGCAGGATGAACTCTTCGCCCGTCTCGGTGCGTAACAGGACGGCCTGGCGCGCGCTCTTGCTGCGGCCAGCGACGCCATGCTTCACGACCGTTCCGACGTAGCGCGTGGGCACGTCTCCGACTTTACTAGTGACCGACGAGCCGCACAACCTCGGCGACCTTGCCGCCCTCCATGCGCGCCACAATTGCCTCGATGCGTCTCGGCCCTAGCCGGCGAGGCTGCGCATTCGCTGTAGCCTTCGCCTTCGACTTCGCGTGCAGCGCCATCTTCGGCGCGGCGGCAGGTCCCCGCTCATGCCGTGAGAAACAGAACAGCACCTCGCCCTCCTTGGTGGCGACGGTCTTGCCGGGTCCCGTCCAAGTGTAGCGGTAGAGCACGGCCGGTGCGGCCTGAGCCTGCAGTTCTTGCGGCACCACGAGCGTCGCGGCCAACGCGGCGTCGCTGGCCAGGGTCGAGAGCGTCGTAGCCAGACGCGCAGCCGAGGCGACCCTCGCCTTGGCACGGCTGCGCTGCGGCGCGCGCGGCGCGGCCATCGCGACCGCCATCTGCATGCGCGACGCCGACGCCGCGACGCGCGTGAGCTTGAGCGCGTGCGAGCCGGCCCAGGTCTGGTTGGCCTTGCCTTCGTGGGCCAGCTTCGCGCGGTGCATGGTGTGCCGCGCGACCAAGGTCTCGGCTGGCGCAGGCGCAGCCTTGGCGGGCTTGCCCTTCTTGGCCTTGCTGCCCCCCGCAGCCGCCGCGCCACCCTGCTCGACGGCGCGCAGCGACGGATCGCCGAGCAGCACAAACTGTGCGAGCGTCTTGAGCTCGAAGCCGCTGAAGCGCTTGGAGGACGCGACGAAGAACAACCGCGCCTCGAGCAGGGCGCGGCCGAGCGAGGCTTTGCCTGCCACCAGCTCCAGGAACTTCGAGCACAGCACGTCGGCGTCCTCGAGCTTCGCGGTCGATGCGCCGTAAGCGGTGGTCGTGCTGCCAAGGAAGCCGAGCGCCCCCTGCGCGAGGTAGGTGCTGCAGATGGGCAGGTCCGCGTGACCCGCGTCGTACAGCTCGGCACCGTAGCAGCACTCGGCAACGGCCAGCGTCCCGCGCTGCTTGGACTTGTTGACGTCGGCCGGAGTCATCGACTCGTCCATCGCCTCCGTCACCTCGTCCTCGCCGTAGAAGTTTGGGTCCTCAAGGCCGCCATGACAATTGATCAGGTGCACCGTCGGCTGCAGGGCCCCGGCGGGCATGGGCGTCATGTGGGGTGGCGCGATGCGCAGCGCCGGCGCGGAGCCGAAGGCGCGGCGCAGCACCTCCTTGGTCGCCACCCCACATGACGCCCATG
>Ga0193753_10002285_pt1 | contig 15362 bp, 9 predicted proteins | sample H1c2metaG_FD_144925 | JGI IMG/M metagenome (GOLD analysis project Ga0193753, IMG submission 144925) | Soil microbial communities from a riparian zone of the East river system, Colorado, United States - H1c2 | ecosystem: Environmental > Terrestrial > Soil > Riparian zone | place: USA: East River... | reverse complement strand
CGGCTCGTCCCCTGTTGAGCTATCTACAGGGGACGAGCCGCGCAGTGCACAATGCCGACTATACGTTCGGGACTGAGTTGTTTGGTCGCAGTGCGCTACGGAAAGGCCCGTGGAAGATCGTGCGATTGTACGCGCCGGTCGGAAACGGCGAGTGGCAGCTCTTCAACTTGGACGACGATCCGAGTGAGCTGGTCGACCTGACGAAAGCGACGCCGCGGCGCTACGACTCGCAACAGCGGTATGCGGCGAAGCTCGATGAGCTGAAACGCGAATGGCAGACGTACGTGCAGCAGAACAACGTGATCGAGCTCGGTTACGATTTCGGTTACGGCTACGGGCCCGTGAACCCGTGAATCACGCGTGGTGAGTCGTTCACCGAGGGCTGTCTCCGACTGTGCTGCTGTTAGCGGCAGTCGGAGACATTCCGTTTCGCCATGGCTGCGCATTCTCCGCGCGGGACTGACGCTCGCCTGTAGCCTCGCGGTCCTCGCGTGCTCTCGGGCAGAGACGGCGTCAGATTCCGCGAAGCATCAGAGCCCGCCGCAGCCGTCCGCGGCGCTGCCGGCAGTAGCAATCCGCTATGCCGGGAGCCAGCGCTGTGCCAGTTGCCACCCTGCTGAAAGCCAAACATGGAGCAAATCGCATCACGCGCAGTCGATGCAGATCGCAAATGCAGAGACAGTGCTCGGCAACTTTGAGGCGCCTGCCCAGCCGCAGCAGCATGGAGGCTGGACCCGCACGTTCGCCAAGCGCGACGGGAAGTTCTACGTCGATGCTTCTCGCGCGCAGGGAGATTCCGAGAGCTTCGAGGTTCGCTACACATTCGGTGTGTATCCGCTGCAGCAGTATCTCGTCGCGGCAGACGGCGGTCGTTATCAAGTCGTAGATCTCGCGCATGATTCGCGCGCTGCTGCCGACGGCGGCCAGCGCTGGTTTGCGCCGGCAGGAGCCGCTCAAAGCACGTCCTCCGCCCTCCCCTGGCACAGCCGTGACGCGAACTGGAACGGCATGTGTGCAGCATGTCACTCGACAGGACTTCGCAAGGGCTACGACGTCGCACACGATCGGTTCGAGACTACGTGGGCCGAGTTGAACGTAGCGTGTGAGGCGTGTCACGGGCGTGGATCTCGACACGTCGAGTGGGCAGAGCTGGAACGTGCCGGACATGGCTCGGCTTCAGGACTTGGGAACAAGGGGTTCGAGACCCGACTGCGCGGCGCGAGCTCGACTCGCTGGCGGTTCGAGAACGCGCAGTCGATCGCGTCTGCGCCCGGCGCGAGCGGTGCAGAAATCGCGGACACGAATGCCGAAGTGAACCGCTGTTTACCGTGCCACGCCCGCCGCCAGGAGCTGACGCGTGAACCGAGTGCGAGTGGACCGGTGCTCGACGACTATGCTCCAAGCTTGCTCGACCCTGGGCTCTATCACGCCGACGGCCAAGTCGAGGATGAAGACTTCGAGTACGGGTCGTTCGCGCAGAGCCGCATGTATCTCGCGGGCGTGACTTGTTCGAACTGTCACGATCCGCATACCGCGAAGCTAAGAGCTCAAGGCAACGCGCTGTGTGCACAGTGTCATGCACCGGCGCGGTTCGATCAGCCGGCTCACCATCATCACGCGCCGGATTCGACAGGCGCGCAGTGCGTCAGCTGTCACATGCCCAGTAAGACGTATATGGGCGTGCACGTCCGGCGGGATCACGCGATTCGCGTTCCAAGGCCGGACCTGAGTGTCGAACTCGGCGTCCCGAACGTGTGCGAGCAGTGCCATGCGAACGAGCGAGCGGCTTGGGCGGCTCGAGCGTTGACGAAGTGGGGAGTGCAAAGCTCCGAACGCGAGACAGCCTATGCGCGCGCGATCGTCGCGGGCCGCTCTCTGAGGTCCGATGCAAACCTGCAGCTCGCACGAGTTGCAGTGCGCACGGACCTGGCGCCGATTCGCCGCGCGACTGCGCTTTCATTGTTGCGCGGACCACTCGTTGGCGATGCGCAGTCTGCGCTTCAGCAGAGCGTTCGCGACTCGGACGATCTCGTACGCTACGGCGCAGCGCGGGCGCTCGATGCACTGGCGGATGGCGAGCGAGTCCCGCTCGGCGTGTCGTTGCTGACCGATCGTGCGCGTGCGGTACGAGTAGAGGCGGCGCGTGCGCTCGCGGACACGCCGCCTGACGTGTTGACTGCGCAGCAACGCGAGCAGCTGATGGCTGCGCTGCGCGAGTGGGTCGCAGCTCGCCTGAGCACAGGCGAAAGACCTGAAGCGCACGTCGATCTCGCTCAGCTCTACACGCGCCTAAGACGTGTGCAGGACGCGGAGCGTGCGCTGGAACACGCGCTCGTACTCGATTCGCAGAGTCTGCCGGCGCGGGTGAATCTCGCCGATCTGAAGCGCATGACCGGCCGCGATGCCGAAGCGGAGACGCTGCTGCGTGAGACAGTCGAGCTGCGGCCTACGGCCTCAGTTGCATGGCACGCGCTCGGGCTCGCGCTCGTGCGGCGCGGTCAGCGCACGGAGGCAACGGACGCGCTCGGGCGAGCGCACGCGCTTGCGCCGGCGGAGCCCGACTACGCGTACGCCTTTGGGCTCGCGTTGCGCGAGGCGGGACGCAGCTCTGAAGCACAGTCGGTAGTGCATCGAGCGCTCGTGGTGACGCCAGATTCCGCCGAGCTCATCGCACTGTTGCGGCTGGTGGAAAGCGAGCGGAAGCCAGCGAAGTCGAGGCGTTGATGCGAAAGCACCGGCCGACGTGTTGGAAGCGTTTACAGCCGTGAGTCGAAGCGCAGGTGGATTAACCCACCGATCGTTCAGACGCGCAGTCCGCGATCGCCGATCAGGTGCACGTAGACCTCGTCGAGAGTTGGACGCGAGGTGCGGATAGACGTCACGCCCCTCGAGACGAGAAACGTCAGGACGGCCTGGATGGCTGATTCTTCCGCGAGCTCGATGCGATGAGTCGCAGTTTCTGCGAGCCTCGATACTGCACTCACGCCAGGCAGCGTACGCAGCTGATCGACGGTCGCGTCATGCAGACACTCTCCGCTCACTCGCCGAGCCGATGCCACATGCGAGACATAAGTCCAAAACGCCGTCTTGTATAGTAGACAGGAGAGTCTTCAACTGACGCGGAGTTTCCGATCGGCGAGGATCAGCGCGAGCGTGCTCGCAGCATCTTGGATCTCGCCAGCGAACGCGCGTTCGACCAGATCCGCGAACGGGATGAGCGCGAGCTCGATCTGTTCGGTGGATTCACGGTTCATCACACCCGCTTCGCTCAGACCGGTCGCCAAGAAGAAATGACAGCGTTCGTTGCTGATGCCGTCGCTACCGTAGAACGAGCCGAGTGGAACGAGATGTTCGGCCACCCAGCCCGTCTCTTCTTCCAACTCTCGATGCGCAGCGAGCTCCGGTGCTTCGCCATCGAGTCCACCCGATGGGCATTCCAGCAACGTCTCTTGCACCGTGTACCGGTACACCCACTCCATCAGCACGCGTCCATCATCGAGGAGCGGCACTACCATCGCGTAACCTGGGTGCTCGATCATCGTGTATGTGATGGGCTCGCCGTTCGGAAGCTCGATCTGATCCTGCCGAAGCCGATACCATTTGCTCTCGAACAGATACCGCGAGCTCCGCTTTATCCAGCCGCCATCGTGTGTCATACCGATACGCTAACGTAACGGGCCTGCGTGCGAATCGTCGATCGACACGCGGGCCGTGGGGGATCCTTCGATGAGCCAACCCGACGCGATCAATGAGCTCCTCGCCGAACAGGCCGCCTACTACCGCGCGATCGCGCCGGAGTACGAGAGCCTATCGATCCCGGGTGGGGGCGGAGAAGAAGTAGCCGCCGCGCTGGAGGTCTTCAGACCAATCGGCGACGTACTCGAACTCGCGTGCGGCCCAGGCATGTGGACCGAGATTCTCCTTCGCCACGCGGCAGCTCTTACCGCGGTGGATGCCGCGCCGGAGATGCTCGCGCGAGCGAAAGCGCGTGTCGGTGAGCGCCGCGTGCGCTTCCTGCAAGCTGATCTCTTTTCGTGGAGATCGGAGCAGCGCTACGACGTCGTTTTTTTTGGCTTCTGGCTTTCGCACGTGCCGCGCGAGCGTTTCGAAGCATTCTGGGCACTCGTCAATGACTGCCTAGAACCGGGGGGACGAGTCTTCTTCGTCGATGATGCATTCCGCCCTCCCGAAGAGCTGATCGAAGGGAACTCGTCCTCGACGATCCAACGCCGCACTAGCAATGGCGCAAGCTATCGCGCAGTCAAGGTCCCATACCGCCCGGCCGACCTGGAGGAAAAGCTCGCTGCGCTCGGCTGGCAGTTCGCCGTCACGCAGACATCGGGAACCTTTTATTGGGGCGCAGGCAGCAGAGCTCAGAAGTCGGCGACACCCGTCGGCCTCTGATTGAAATACATATAGATGCCATCGGGCATGACGTTTGCGCTCGCATCGTTCGATGCATCGAGCGCGCCACGGCTCTCGAATGTCTTCGCCGCAATCGCTTTGCAGCCCTCTGCGTCACCGCCGAGATCCGTACCGAGTGCTGTCACATCGAAGCAGCCCGCGCGGAGAGCGTCGCAATACTGTACGCCCGCCGCCGGCATGCCCGTTCCCGGAGGAGGTGGCGCGTTGGTCTTGCCTTGAATGAACACGAAATCTGCGGAAGTCTTCAGATGGGCGCTGCAAAAGCCGACGCCTGCTCCGGCCAACGCGAGCTCCGATGTCGCGGGTGACTCGTGCGTGATCAAGTGCATGATCACTCGGCTGTTCGTCGGCACGTTGCTATCGGCAACCGCGATCCACGCTTCGACGTCGCCGCCGCTGATGCGATACACGCCGCCCATCCCGCCGGCCATGCCCTCTACGAGGTAAAAGGCGTCGCCCTCGGCGTCTTGGCCGCCGTCAGCTGCGTCCGCGCCCGCGTCTTCCGTGCTCGTACCAACCGAGCTGCCGAAGCCAAATGCGATCCAAGCATCGCTGGCACTCCCCGCCGCGCCGAAGCTCTGCATGCATTGCAGCTTCACGTCGAACGTTCGGCCACCTGGCAGCGCGTAGGTATGCACGGCTGGCGTCGTGGTCAAACAAGCATGTTTCGTCGCATCGGTATCGAGTCCCGCGAGGCGACCATCCAAGTCTTTTACGATGCGAAGGAGCTCAGTCGGACCACCCATGTAGAAGCGCTCTTGAACGGCGAGCGCTAGATTGATCTCCCCGCCGAGTGCTTGCGGCAAGACTCCGACGCCGCCATCGCTCGGCTTCTTCGGAGGTTCGGGCTTGTACATCGGGTTCGCGATCAGCGCAGATGGGGTACTGGCTCGGACAAGAGGATACACCTCGGGTACGACCAGCTTGGTGGCTGGCTTTCCCGCATCCTTGCCTGCCGTTGCGGTCTGACCGGCGCCGCCGCCTCCTTTGCCCGCGGTTTGATTCGAGCCGTCGCCGCCGCTGCCTTTGCCTGCGGTTTGGTTCGGGGTCTCGCCCGCATCGTTCGCCGTGGCTGGACCGTCGTCACCGCCGCAGCCAACGGCGACGAGTAGAACGAACCCCAAGAGATTGCGCATGTGCATCCTTCGGCCTAACCGGTGCGATGCTTCAGTCATGTGGCCTTCGAAAGCCGCATGACTATCTCAGTTGCGTGCACACGCGCGGCGAGAAACTCATTCGAACACACGCGCACGCAGACCCATGTGAACGCCTAGGCGCGACCCGAACGCGCAGAACGCGCATCAGCGCGGCGCGCGCGCTGGCCTAGGACCCCACCGACGCCCACTCGCATATCCGCATGATGACGCGGCTTAGCGAGGTTTTCACGGCCCTACGCGTGCGGGCGTCGATCTGATGGACGCTGGCTTGCGAGCAACGCATCGAGCAACTCAGACAACTTGAGCTGCGCGACCGCAACACCCGCATCCGAGAAACCGTACGGCACGATCAACTGGTCGGCGTGCACGATCGCACCACACGTGTACACGACGTTCGGCACGTAGCCGTCGCGTTCGTCCTCAGTGGCTTCGAGCAATGGCTGCGTCAAAAACCCGAGGACACGCCGCGGGTCTTCCAGATCGAGCAACAGAGCACCGAGCGCGTAAGTCCGGACCGGTCCAACACCGTGCGTCAACACGAGCCAGCCAGCATCGGTCTCGATCGGTGACCCGCAGTTTCCAATCTGCAACAGCTCCCAAGGGTTCTGGGGGCGATACAGCTCGGTGACCTCGTTCCAATCGTGCACGTCAGTCGACGTCGACAAGTGAAGGTTCTCGCGGTCCTTGCGCGACAGCATGAAGTACTTGCCATCGATCTTACGCGGAAACAGCGCCATGCCTTTGTTCTGCGCCGCTTCGCCGTTCAACGTCGAAATCGAGAAACGCAAAAAGTCTTCGGTCTCGATCAGCTGGGGCAAGATCCCGAAACCGTCGTACGCAGTGTAAGTCGCGTAGTACTTCGTGCTTCCGTCGCTCTCGGTGAACTGCACGAACCTTGCGTCTTCCATGCCGTGCGTTTCGTACGGGCCCGCAGGGAAGATCACGCGTTCGGACAGCTCGGAATCTGCCGGGAACGTCGTGACGTAATTAGACGACGCCAACATTCGGATGATTTTGACAGTCTCGAACCAGATCGCCGCCGGCCCGCTCGCTTCGAGAGCAACGAGCGACGTCTCGAGTTCGTCGAGAGTGAATGTCTTCCCGAGCCGCTCGAACAAACTCGTAGAGAGCTCGTTGATCCCGCCGAGCTCAGCGAGCTTGCCGGTGAAACGCCGCTTCTCGAAATGTGTCGGAGAGGTTCTGCGACCACCGATCAGGTGCGTGCCGCTGGGGTCGATCGTCATGCCGCCGTGAACGTCGAGAACGCCCGAGCGAAACTCGATCGATGACAAGTGGCCCTCACCGACCGCGCGCAGGCTCATGACGAAACGTTTTGCACCGCTCGGAACTCCGCGCTGATCTGGCGCGGCGACGATCGACGGGTTGAAGAGCGCTGCGGCTTCCACTGCAAACTCGTGCGTGAAATAGGCGCCGATCAACAAACGCCGCTCGTCGGAGACGTGCACTCCCTCGGGAATGTGATGGGACACGAGATCGAAATGCCGCTCCAGCGTCTGATTGAAGCCGTGATGACGGTCCTCGAAACGCCGTGTGATATCAGCGTTCAAGGCACCGACACTCGACTCGGGCACGGCCATGATCCGCGCGACGAGTAAGCTCGCCCGGGATGGCCCAGGGGCGAGGGTCTCTTCACCCGGCACGAATGGTTTGGCTAATACTCTGCGAGCATCGAGCAGGATTCGATGCTGCGTACGCTTAATCTGAATGGTCTTCATCGTGCGGATTCGGAAATCGTCTGAGTGTCGGCATGCCCGAGGCCTTCACCATCGAGCTCGAGCATTTTGAGCAGTGCGATCAGAAAGCAGATCGTGCTCTCCGCACCTTGGTTCTGATTGACGTACGAGTCGCCCATACCGTCGCGACAGCCGCCAGTTGCAAAGTCGTAGAGCGGCATGCCTAGACGGTTGGCCCCGAGAAACCACGCGAAAGCTTCGCGCATGCGACGTAGATAGTGTCGATCGTTCGTGACGGTGTAAGCGCAACAAAACGCTAACACGAACGCGGCAGCATCGATCGCTTGCTCGTCCACGCTGGCTTTTTCACCGCCGCGGCTATGCCAACCACTATTGCCCACCAGCTGCAGTTGTTCGCCCTCGAAACAAACCTCTTCGAGAAACTCGAGTGATTCGCGCGCATCGCGCAGGCTCGCGCGATCGCCGGTCACACCGTAGGCAGCGAACAGCGCGAGTGGGAGAAGCGCGTTGTCGTACGTGAGTGAAGGTTCGAACCACCGCCAGTCCGCAGCCGCGTTCTGGCGATAGCAGTCCATGAGCTTCGCAGCCAAAACATCCAACACGCGGCGGACATCTGCCGCATTGGGATCTGCGTTGAGCACGCTCACCAGACCCAGGAGCGCTTGCGCGGAACCACGCGGCCCGAGTGCTTCTGCATGCGGAAGCGCGCGATTCAGCATGTCTCGCGCGAGCATCCGACAACCTTCGGCGTCTGCGAGCTCGAATGAAATCCCCAGCGCCCAAATTGCACGCCCGAGACAATCATCGGACGACGTCGCTCCATCCAACACACGTTCATAGGTCATGAAGTTGCTGAAGGTGCCGTCAACATTCTGCGAGCCGTACAGGTAGCTGAGGTACCTCGTCACGAGCGCTTTCGTCTCGGCAGAACCATTGATGCGGTCTGCTTGTACGGCGACGATCAGCGCGCGCGCGTTGTCGTCGACGCAGTAACCACTCTGACGCGCCGGGACGCTGTAGGTTGCGTGTTGGATGATGCCGGTGTCATCGGTCATGCGTATCAAGTGATCGAGGCTCAGCTCTGGCAAGCTGCTCGCAGGCGCAACCTCACTCAAGGGCGGCGACGACGGCCGATCGTGAGAGATGCGTAACGCACCTTGAATCACCTCGAAATACGCTTCACCGATTCGCGGCCAAGCCATGGCGCGCGCGAAGTTGGTCGCTGCAGTCCGCACGCGAAGAAGCTCACTCGGCGAGCTGAACCACTCGATCAGCATGCGGCTGAGCGCGGCGGAATCTTTGAACGGGAACAAGCCACCGCGACCGTCCGCGAGAAGCTCCTGCGCGTGCCAATAGGGTGTCGAAAGCACCGCAGCGCCTGCCCCCATCGCATACGACAGTGCGCCGCTCGTGACCTGCGCCTCGTTCAAATACGGGCTCACGAACGCGTCGGCGGCTTGCAGGTACTGCCGCAACTCTTCATCCGAAACGAACTGCCCGCGAAACATCAGGTGCTCGCGCACGCCCAACTTCTCGGCTTCGCGTTCGAGCATGGTTCGATAGGCTTCGCCTTCTCGACGCTTGATGACCGGGTGGGTTGCTCCCACCACGAAATACATCAGATCAGGAAACTTTCGGATCACCTCGGGCAGTGCCCGGATCACTGTCTCGATGCCCTTATTCGGACTCAACAGACCGAAGGTCAGCAGCAGGCGTCGCCCCGCGACACCAAACTTCGCCTTTAGCGCTTCCTGGGCGACCGGCTGCATCACAGGAATGCCGTGCGGAATGATTCGCACCTTCTCGCCGCGGACCCCGTACGAGTTGGCCAACAAGTCTTTGGCCACTTGACTCATCACGATGAGCTGCGCGCACTGAACTGCGAGTTTTTGCACGATCCGCGCTTGGTTCGCGGACGGCTGCTTCAGCACTGTGTGCAAGGTCACGATCACCGGCACACGCAACGCGCGGACGAAGTCGAGGATGTAGCCTCCGTCTTCGCCGCCGAATATCCCGTATTCGTGTTGAATCGAAACGATGCGCACGTGGCTGTAGTTCACGAACTCGGCAGCGCGCGGATAGTCGCCTTTGATATTCTGCCGGATCTCGAACTTGACCTCGGATGGATAGGCGTGTTGCCCCAAGGGCTCCGTGACGCCCACGATCATCGGCTGCACGCGTGTGTCGGCGCTGGTTACAGCCTCCATGAGGTCGGCTGTAAACGTCGCAATCCCGCAGCGACGTGGAGTGTACGAGCCGACGAATGCGACCCCGATTTGATCTTGAGTTGGACCTGTCACGACCGCGCCAGACGATTCCGCCACTCAGAACGCCACGAGTGACATGAGGGACACGTGGGAATCGAGTGACACGTGGGAATCGACGAACACGAGCGAGATCCTGACCGAGGCCGATCCGAGTTAACGACTAAAACACGACTCATTGAGCGCAACGTACACCCCAACCTTCCAAACAGAAGGACTAAATCGCCCCTGTACCGGGACTTTTGGTCCCGGATGGGCATTTGGCTGCATGCGTAATCGGCGTAATTCCAGCGCATTGTTCTGCGGCACGCATCCTGCACGGAGCCACGCGTCGATGGACCATCCAGAGCGACGCGTTACGAGTAATCACGTGCGACAGAGTTGCGCGACCGCGACGTACGCACTGCCCACCATACACGTGGAAATGCAGTGAGAACTCCAAAGCAGTATCGTTGCTCAGAGTCGCGATGAAACACTGACCCCCGCCGCTGGGATGAGGTCAGCGCGCGAGTACTTCGACGATGGGCGTCGGTTCGAATGTGATTTCACTGCTCTGTCGCACGCCGCCCACGACGTAAATGCGACCGTCGAGCGTCGATGCGCCGAGCGAAAAGCGCGGGGTCGGCATCTCGGTCGTGAGCGACCATTCATCAGCGTCGACGTCGTAGACCTGCACTTGCGGATAGATGGCGCCCGTGCCGCCGGTGATCCCGCCGATGACGTACAGTCGACCACCCACGACCGCGCTGCCAAAGCTGCTGACGGGTGTTGGAAGCGCGCAGCCTTCGCTCCAAGTCTCGGCTTTCAGATCCAACGCGAACGTTCGCCCGGGACGCGCGGACGGGTCCGTCTCCGTGCTTCCACCCGTCGCATACAGAACATCATCGATGATGCCGGCACCGAAATACGCACTCTCATCCGGGATCGGCGGCAGCTCGCGCCACTCGCGCGTCTTGGTGTCGAAGACTGCGACGTCGCGCAGCCGCAAACCACGTGGATTGGTCGCCGACGTGACGACGCCACCGACGACGTAGATCGACGTGCCTGCGACGGCCAATGCCGAAGCGCCGATTCCGCGCATGATAGGGCGCTTACCCTCGGCGGACCAGGTGCGACGCTTCGGGTCGTAGCTGAAGAGATCGGTCGCGCCTTTCGCGCCGAGGATCCAGAGCCGGCCGCCGCTCGCAGCGACATTCGGCAAGTCGAGCGCGACCGGCAGATCCTCGTGTTTCTCCCACGAATCATTCGCTGGATCGTAGGCTTGAACCGTGCTGACCGGACCGCCCGCCATGGTGTCGGTATTCACCTTGCGACCGCCGACCACCCACACCTCGTCGTCGAGCGTAACTACGTTTGGATACGCTATCGCCTCGCCCGGAAGCGGCGTCGTCATCGACCACGTTTCAAGTACCGGTGTGCTCGGCACGTCGTTCGAAGACGCATCGACGCTCGCATCGGCCAGATTGGCCGGGGCATCCGAGTCATCGCCACACGCGACGAACGCGAGCGCTATCGCGGCGAAGTGCGTCTTCATGCGTCAACCTCTTTCGAGCCGTTCGAGCGGCCTGTACCAGCCTGGGGGTGGCCGCATCTGAATAGTCGCTTTCAGCGTGTCGCTCAAGTTTGATTCGCGCTCAAGTTCGATTCGCGCGAGACGAGAGCCATTTGCAGACGCCGCTAATGGCTGCAAGCCCCGCGCCGTAAAGCTGCTCGGCCGAATCGGAGGACGCGATGGGAAGAAATAGACATCTTTGCATCGCTGTTCGTCGCGGCACTTCTTTGCGAAGTCTTCTGAGCAGCTGCAGCTCGTAGCGGCATCGTTGCAACCGACGAGTGCAAGCATCCCTCCCGATACGAACGTATCGTCGACACCATCGTCGTATGGATGTCACGGCCCGCGCCTGCTTTCGTGCGTTCGAGGAGACACCTGAATATGAAGCCACTCGAACTACTCGCTCGCCCCGTTACCTTCCGCACCGTAGTCCTCGGATTCGTCGCGATAGTAACGATGGCGACGACCGCCGGTGCCGAAAAGAATGACCCGGCGATCCGCCCGTTCCACGTCAACGTGCCCGACGCGGACCTCGCCGACTTGAAGCTACGCCTCGCTGCAACCCGCTGGCCTGACAAGGAGACCGTCACAGATCAATCGCAAGGCGCGCCGCTCGCGAACCTCCAACAGCTCGTGCGCTACTGGGGCACTAACTACGATTGGCGCAAGGCCGAAGCGAAGTTGAACTCCTATCCGCAGTTCATGACGAAGATCGACGGGGTGGACATCCACTTCATCCACGTCCGCTCCCGTCATCCGAACGCGTTGCCGTTGATCATCGCGCACGGGTGGCCGGGGTCTGTCTTCGAGCAGATCAAACTCATCGGTCCACTCACCGAGCCGACCAAGTACGGCGGCCGCGCGGAAGACGCGTACGACGTCGTGATCCCGTCGCTGCCGGGCTTCGGCTTCTCGACGCGACCCACCGAAGCTGGCTGGGGGTTGGAGCGCAACGGCCGTGCGTTCGACGAACTGATGAAGCGGCTGGGGTACACGCACTACGTCGCGCAGGGCGGAGATTGGGGAGCGGGCATCGTTCAAGCGATGGCGCGGCAGGCGCCGGCTGGATTGCTCGGCATCCACACCAACTTGCCCGCGACGATACCGGACGACGTCGGTCCAGCGCTCGGCGGCGGGCCTTTGCCAGCGGGGCTCACCGAGCAGGAACGCGCAGTCGTCGAAGCCCTAAAAGCATTCGGCAAGAGCGGAGCGCGCGCCTACGTGGACATGATGAACGCGCGGCCACAGGCCGTCAGCTACGGCCATACGGATTCCCCCGCGGGCCTCGCAGGCTGGATGCTCGTGCACCCAGGGTTCGAGCACTGGTCGTACGGCAAGGATCCCAAGCAGTCGCCGACGCGAGACGATGTGCTCGACGACTTCACGCTGTATTGGCTGACGAACAGTGCAGCCTCATCGGCGAGGCTCTACTGGGAGAACCGCGGGCGAAACCTCATTAGTGCAGGCGCGCAGAAGACCCATGAGATCTCGATCCCGGTCGCCATCACGGTGTTTCCGCAGGAGGTCTATCGTGCACCGGAGACGTGGGCCCGACGCGCCTTCAGCAACCTCAGCTACTTCCACGAGGCCGACAGGGGCGGCCACTTTGCGGCGTGGGAGTACCCGAACGTGTTTGCCGCTGAGCTCCGCGCTGCATTCCGATCGCTGCGGGACGCCCACTGATCGCCAGGCTCTCGCCGCTTATGGCTGCACCTGCGCTCGCGCTGCGTGGCGCCTGATCACGTGCGACGCGCCCACCGACCGCGATGCAGATTCCGAGCTGCAGCCATAAGCTGCAATGCCCGTGGCTGCGGCGAATGTGGCTGCGTCGAGCGCGGGAGCAACTACGAGCCACGCACACCGGCGATCTGACAGTGCGAGCTGGGTCATTCGTAAGTCTCAAGGGATTGACGGGCTCGAACGGGTCGATGGGAATCTGACGATTCAACAGACGACGCTCACGAGTGTCGACGGTTGAACGCGCTCACCACCGTGAGCTGGTGCATCGCGAATGCAGCTGCAGCTGCAGCTGCCGAAGTAGCGAGCGCGCGCCAACTCGGCCTTCGAGCCCGCGTGTCGCTGCTCTGACAAGTTTTTCTGCCGATCTACCAAAACCTGACGCAACACTGACTGCGACCTGTGAGTCCGTCGTTACGCTGCGCCGCTCATCAACGACAACCTAGGAGCAGAATGCAGCAGTTGATAACGTCCCGGTCCCGTTTTGCAATGTCGCAGTGCAGAATTGAAATTATCGTCAGCACGCTCATCGCGCTGTCTATTGGCTGCTCGGATGCAGCCGGTCAGGACACAACGCGTGAGACGAGCCTCGATGCCGCCGATAGCAGCACTCCAGAGACGGAGGGCGCGAACACCGAGTCACCCGACGCCGGATCGGCAGAGCTAGCTCCACCCGCAGAGATGGAGCAGCCCGTCGACGTGGCGAAGGACACCGCGACAAACGACAGTCCGGCCGTTGAAGTGGCTCCCGTACCCGCGGAGAAACCGAAAGCGACCGAGACTTCAGAAGTAGCTACGAACGTTCCAAGCGCAGACACGCATCCGACCACGACGCTGGTGAACCCGGTGCCGGGCAGCAAGTTTTTCGTCGGAGCAAACTTCTGGAACGTCGGCTGGCAAGGCAGCGACGACTACTTCACGAAAGGCGTGAACTTCGCGGCCACCGACAACCCATGGCGTCCGGACCTCATTGAGGACCTCGCGCCCTATCACGTGCTGCGGTTCATGGATTGGAACCTGACCAACACCAGCAACAACGACGAAGCACGCTGGGACACGCGACTGAAGAAGACGGACGACCAGCGAGATAGCGTCGCGCTCGAGTGGCAGATCGATCTGTGCAATCGCTCGAAGACCGATTGTTGGATCACAGTCCCCCACGAAACCGAACCGGAGTACTGGACACAACTCGCGAAGCTGGTCCACGACACTCTGGATCCCAGCTTGCGTATCTACGTCGAATGGTCGAACGAGGTATGGAACGCGGCATTCCCGCAGCGTGCGTACGCGCAGAGCAAGGGTAACGCACTCGGTCTGCCAGGTTCCGACAAGGCCGCTTCGTTCTACGTGTACCAGTCCGTGCGAGTGTTCGAAGCGTTCGAAGCGGTGTTCGGTAAAGACAGCCCGCGCGTCGTGAAGGTGCTCACGGGCCAAGCCGAGTATTCGGGTCCATGTGAAACGCACCTCGCCGCGTTGGCCGACCCGAAGATCAATCCGAACGGCACGCACGCGAGCGCATACGCGATCGCTCCGTATCCCAAGGGCGACAGTGTCGCAGCGCTTCAATCGTCTCTCGGCGAAGTGCAGCAGTGGGTGAACGACAACGCCGCTTGTTCGGCCAAAGCGAACTTGCCGCTGATCAGCTACGAGGGAGGCCCCGACTCGTTCGGAAAAGACAACGGACAGGCGTGTCGCACGCTGCAGCGCGATCCCGGGATGCGCGAGGTCTACAGTCGCTTCCTCGATGCGATGCACGACGCGAAGCTGCTCGGTCCGTTCATGCAGTACACGCACTCGGGTGACTGCTGGGGCCTCAAGGTCAGCACTGGCGACGCACCGGCGAACTCACCGAAGTACCAAGCACTCTTGGATTGGCTCGCGGTACATCCGTAACGACTCAAACGAGTGCTAGGCGAAAGCTCGGGCTGGTGCCTTTTGCGAATGCTGCAAAGGCCCAGTCCGAGCTCGTCGCTTTTAAGCACGCGAACGTCGTTAGGCCGTGACGGTCGGTTGGTTCCGGACGAACTTCTCGAACACATCCAGCCGCACCGAGTGACCGACCGTGATCTCGCCGAGCATCTTGCGCGCGCGTGTCCAGTCGACACCGACGATCCGGGCCAGGCCGATGCGTTTGATCTTCGCTTCCGCGGCGAGATCGAGCATACGGCGCACGCCGTGGGTCAAAGCGCGGATACTCGACTTCTTGTCGCCGCGTGCGGTGCCCACCGCGAACACGGTCACATCGCCTTCGCTCCACACGAAGACGTCGCCCAGCTCGAGCTTACCGTCGGCGCAGCGCGCTGCGAACGCCTCCGCAAATGCGGGCCAGCGCTTTTTCATCGCGATGGCGATGCCCACGTCCATCGTGCCATCGGTGTTGGCACCGAAGGCATACGCACGAATTTCTGGAGTTTCGAAAATGTCGCCGGAGACGATTGCTGTAGGCATCTGAGGTGCCGGACGGTAGCACGTAACTGCGGCAACCGCTCTGCTGTAACGCGGCTCTGGCGAG
>Ga0193753_10002284_pt1 | contig 15367 bp, 7 predicted proteins | sample H1c2metaG_FD_144925 | JGI IMG/M metagenome (GOLD analysis project Ga0193753, IMG submission 144925) | Soil microbial communities from a riparian zone of the East river system, Colorado, United States - H1c2 | ecosystem: Environmental > Terrestrial > Soil > Riparian zone | place: USA: East River... | reverse complement strand
CGCGATCCCGGCCTGGACCGCTGGTTCGGCTGCGAGATCGTGATCAAGGACGAGACCGCCGGGCCGCTGGGCTGCTTCAAGGGGCGCGGCGCCGATCTGTTCGTCGCGCGCTGGGTCGCGGCCCGGGCGGCCGGCTCGGGCGCGCCGGGTCCGCTGGTCTGCGCCAGCGCGGGCAACTTCGGGCTCGCGCTGGCCGACGCGGGGCGGCGCCGGGGCGTCCCGGTCACCGTGTTCGTGGCGACCGGCGCGAGCCGGTACAAGGTCGCGCGCATTCTCGAGTGCGGCGGCGAGGTGATCGAGCGCGGATTCGACTGCGACGACGCCAAGGCGGCATCGCGCGAGCACGTGCTGGCGCGCGGCGGGACTCCGGTCGAGGACGGCGCCGAGGTCGCGATCGCCGAGGGCGCCGGCACCATCGGGGCCGAGCTCGACGGCACCCCGCTCGACGCCCTGGTCGTGCCGGTCGGCAACGGCGCGCTCGCCGCCGGGATGGGCACCTGGGCCAGGGCCCGCTGGCCGGCGACCCGCGTCATCGGCGTGTGCAGCGCGGGCGCACCGGTCATGCGCGACTGCTGGCTGCGCGGGCTCGGCGCAGCCGCCGACGACGCGGTCGCCGACGCGGTCGCCGACACGATCGCCGACGGCATCGCGGTCCGCGTCCCGGTGCCCGCCGCGGTCGACGACCTCGCCGGGGTGCTGGACGATCTCGTGGCGGTCGACGACGCTGCGCTCGTGGCCGCGATGCGAGCGCTGCACGCGCTGACCGGGCTGGTCGCCGAGCCGTCGGCGGTGGCAGGCCTGGCCGCGATCGCCGCGGATCGCGCGCGGTTCGCCGGCCTTCGCGTCGGCACCGTGCTGACCGGCAGCAACCTCACGCGCGAGCAGCGCGCCGACTGGCTCTCCCTCACCTGAACCCGCACTGGAGTCCTCATGCTCGATCATGTCTCGCTGGGCGTCCACCACCTCGACCGATCGACCGCGTTCTACGAGCGCATCCTGTCGACCCTCGGCTACCGGCTTCAGCGCCGCGAGGGGGCCGAGGTGGCGTTCGGCCCCGACCAGGAGTGGATCTTCTTCCTCTATCCGGTCGATCCGGACCGTCCCATCACGGGGCAGGGCACGCACATCGCGTTCCGCGCGCCGGATCGCGAGGCGGTCCGGCGCTTCCACGCGGTGGCGATCGAGGCCGGCGGATCGGCCGTGCCCGACCGCGACCCCGACGAGCGTCCCCAGTTCGGCGCCGACTACTTCGGGGCCGTGCTGAAGGACCCCGACGGACACGCGATCGAGGTGCTCACGCGCCGCGGCTAGTCGAGATCAGGGGCCGGTCGTCTGCAGCTCGCAGCCGGGCTCGACGCGCAGCCCGACTCCGTCGTCGTGGGAGACGATCTGGAGGCCGGCCCGGGCGACCAGGGCGCGCAGCCGCTTGACGTTGACCCAGAGCGCGCCGTCGTGCACCGACGGGCGGTAGTCGATCGCCCAGATCGCGCGGGCCAGCGCGGTGCGATCGTGGCCGCGCCCGGGCGCCTCGAGGAGGGCGTAGAACAGCCGCCGGAGGGCGGGGCGGCGGGCCAGGTCGATGGTCAGGTCGCCGACCCGGATCTCGTCAGCGCGGCGGTCGACCACGACGCGGCGCACCTGGCCGGCGGCGCGCGCGGCGGCGCGCTGGTCCAGCCAGGCGGCGATGGTCGGCACCAGCTCCGGGTCGGCCCCGGCGCGCGCGGCCGCCTCGCACGCGCGGTGCACGCGCGGATCGTCGGTGCCGGCCCGATCGGCCCCCGCGGGATCGCCGAGGTCGAGCGCGCGATCGGCGACCGCGAGGAGCGCGGCCTCGAGCGGGTCGACCGCGGCGCGATCGAGCGCGGCCAGGTAGCCGCGCGCCACCGCGACCTGGCCGGCCCCGAGCGAGCGCAGCACCGCGAGGACTCGGTCGCGCCGGGCCTCGCCCGGGCGCGAGCTGTCGGGCGGCGGCGGCCCGGTCAGCGCCACCCACGGATCGGCTCGACCGGCGCGGGCGGCCAGCCGGACCATCAGCGCGGCGCCGGCGGCCGCGGCCTCGCGGGTCACCTGGTCGAGGAGGCGGCGGCCGGCCCGGAGCTGACCGCACGCGAGCGACGCGCGGGCGCGGACCAGCCGGCTCCACAGCGCGCCGATGCGGTGACCTGCCCCGGCGAACCCGTCCTCCGCCGCGGCCGCCTCGTCTCGCGCGGCCGCGAAGTCGCCCTGGCTCTCGAGGAGCGTGGCGCGCATCGCGCGCAGCGACAGGGTCATGAGCGGGTCGTTGAACCGCGCCAGCGACCGCTCCGCCTCGGCGAGCGCGGCCGCGGCGTCGGCGATCTTGCCCACCCGGGCCAGCACGGTCACCATGAACGCCGGCGCCAGCACCGAGGCGCGGAAGCCGAGCCGGTCGCGGAACAGCGGCCAGGCCGCGCGCATCGCCTGCTCGGCCTCGCCGTCGCGCTCCTCCAGCCACAGCGAGAACGCGCGGGCGAACCCGGCGTACCCGCGCATGAGCGGGCTGGCCAGGCCGGCGGCGGCCCGGTCGATGGCGGCGCGCGCGGCGTCGCCGTCGCCGCGATAGGTCGACGTCAGGAGATGGACCACGGCGAAGCGGACGCGCAGCTCGGGCGGCGCGGTCGGCGACGCGAGCCCGGCCCGGCTCACCCGCCCGGCCACGTCGAGCCCGAGGGTCAGGAGCGCGAGGTGGGCGAAGGTCGCGCGCAGCGAGTCGCCGGCGCCGTCGCGGTCGGGGCCGAGCGCCATCACCTCGTCGAGGGCGCGGCCGAAGTCGAGCATGCGGGCCATCGCGCGGGCGCGAGCCAGGCGCGCCTCGGCGTCGGCCTCGCTGGTGACCAGGTCGAGCCCGCGCAGGAGCTCGCCGGCGCCGCCGCTCCGCACCAGCTCGGCCGCGCGCGCGAGCAGGAGATCGCGGGCCGGGCGAGCCATCCCGGCCGCGGCCAGGTGCCGGACACGCAGCCGGGTGCCGGCGATGAGGCCGAGCCCGGCGCCGTCGAGCGAGCCGATCGCGCGGTGCGCGGCGATCGTCTCCTCGCGGCTGGCCGCGGCGATCAGGCGCCCGCCCAGGAGATCGTGGACGACCAGCTCGCCGCGCGCGGTGGTGTCGACCACCAGCCGGGCGGCGAGGCCGCGGATCGCGCGCTCGGCCGCGAGCGGACCGGCCGCGAGCGGATCGCCGGCGACCAGCTCGACCGCCAGCTCGCGCGGCAGCGGCATGCCGACCAGCGCCAGGGCCAGCGCCAGCCGCCGCTCGGCCGGCTCGAGCGCCGCGACGGTCGGCGACGCCGGATCGCCGTCGAGGTCGCCGGCATGCGCGCGGCGCAGGTGGAACGGGTTGCCGCGGGTGCGCTGCCACGCCTCCTCGAACCCGCCGCGCGCGCCGTGCAGATCGTCCAGCCGGGCCCACAGCTCGGCGGCGGCGCCGGCGTCGAGGCCATCCAGGATCACCTCGACCCGCTCGGGCCCGCCGGCGCGCTCGTGCAGGCGAGCGCGGCAGGTGGCGATCACCCGACCGCGCCGGAGCAGGGAGGCGAGCACGTCGAGGGCGGCGAGCCAGGCGACGTCGGGCAGACGGTCGGCGTCCTCGATGATCGCGAGCGCCGCGCCGCGGTCCATGCGCGCGGCCAGGGCGGTCACCCGCTCGAGGTCGGTGCGCATCTCCACCGTCGGCTCGCCGGGCAGGGCCAGGCCGCGGCGGAGATCGTCGAGCAGCGAGGTGACCGCCATCCCGACCGACACATGATGGCGAGCGACCGGACCGCGCCAGCCATCCGCGAAGCGCTGCGCCAGAGCGCTCTTGCCGACCCCGGCCAGCCCGACGATCACCGCGAACGGGACATCGGCCAGCCCGCGCCGCAGTCGCTCCAGCTCGGCGGCCCGCCCGACGAACACCGGCGACGAGCCGCCGGCCGGCGACCCGCCGGTCGGGATGGCCGTCAACATCGCCCCGGTCCGCGAGCGAGCCGGTCGGGCGGCGATCGGCACCTCGAGCTCGGTCTCCACGTCGCGGCGATCTGCACGGGCCATGCGTGTCTCCCTGGCGGCGCGACGATCTCGAGCGGCGCCACGGCGATCCTGTGCACGTCGGGAGCCAGGTCCGGGGAGTCGGGCGCGCCAGGGCTCCGCGCGGCGCAGCCTCGCGCGAACCCGGTAGATTGCGGGTATCGGAAGGCGATCGACCGGGCGGCATCGAGCCGCGCCGCCTGTTGCTCCGCGAGTCACACCGGCGGGGAGCGCGGCCGCCACCGGTCGCGCCGATCCAGCCGGTGCCCCGGCTCCGGGTGCGTAACAGCGAGGCGCCAGGCCTGTAACGCGTTGCACCCTCGCGGCTGTCGCGCACGCCGATCGCTCTCGTCGGCGCGCGCCAGAGCCGCGTCCTTGCTGGCGTCGCGCTCTCGCCTCGCCCTCGCCAGCGCCGTCGCGCCGTGGCACGAGGCTTGCCATGCTGACTACCTTCATGCCCATGAGCGACCGCCCCGTCCGCACCGTGCCGGCCCTCCTCCTCGCCGGTCTCCTGGCCTCCGCGCCGGGATGCAAGCCGTCCTCGAAGGAGGCCGTCCCGCGCGCCAAGGAGCCGGCCACCACGCCCGCTCCGGCGGCGACCGCGGCCGGCGAGGCCCCGGACAAGCCAGCCGCCGACGATGCCGCTTCGGCTCCGATCTTCCGGCTTCCGGCCGATGTGCGCCCGACCCGCCAGCGGGTCGAGCTGGAGGTGGTGCCGGACCGGGAGACGTTCTCGGGGCGGGTGGAGATCGCTCTCGCTCTCGACAAGCCGCGCAGCGATCTATGGATCTCGGCTCGCGAGCTGACGCTGTCGGACGGGAAGCTGACGGTCGGAGGCGAGAGCCTCGCGCTCACCGTCGAGAAGGATGACTCGCGCGGGGCGGCTCGCCTGGTCCTGCCTCGCGAGGTCCCGGCCGGGTCGGCCACCTTGTCGCTCGCCTTCACCGGCTCGTTCAACCCCAAGCTGGTCGGGCTCTACCGGGTGAAGACGGGCGAGCGATGGTACGCGTTCACCCAGTTCGAGGCGGTCGATGCGCGCCGCGCGTTTCCCTGCTTCGACGAGCCGAGCTTCAAGATCCCGTGGGAGGTCGTGATGACGGTGCCGAAGGGCGCGGTCGCGGTCTCCAACTATCCGGTGAAGGAAGAGGCGGCGGCCGGGGAGCTCCGGCGGGTCACGTTCGAGCCGACCCGGCCGCTTCCCAGCTACCTGGTCGCGGTCGCGGTCGGCGAGTTCGACGTCGTCACCCCGGCCCCGCTTCCGCCCAACGAGGTGCGCAAGCGCCCGCTGCCGGTCCGCGGCATCGCGCCGAAGGGGCGCGGGCCCGAGCTGGCCACCGCGCTGCACGCCGCCGGCGAGCTCCTGGTCATGCTCGAGCGGTGGTTCGGGATCGAGTTCCCGTACCCCAAGCTCGACCACGTCGCGGTCCCCGACTTCGAGTACGGCGCGATGGAGAACGCCGGCATCATCACCTACCGCGAGCCGCTCCTGCTGGTCGATCCGAAGACGGCGTCGGAGGACCAGAAGCTGCGCATGACGGTCACCGTCGCGCACGAGATCTCGCACCAGTGGTTCGGCGACCTGGTGACCATGCAGTGGTGGGACGACCTCTGGCTCAACGAGTCGTTCGCCAGCGTGATGGAGACCCAGACCACCGTCGAGTGGGCGCCGCAGAACCGCTGGGATCTGATCAACCTCAGCGAGGTCCAGGGCGCGATGAGGACCGACGAGCTGTCCACGGTGCGCCCGATCCGGCCCAACCTGGTCGTCGAGGGCGACATCTTCGGCTTCGACTACCAGATCGCGTACCAGAAGGGCTCGCAGGTCATCGCCATGTTCGAGCAGTTCCTCGGCCCCGAGGCCTTCCGCGCCGGCGTGCGCGGCTACCTGGCCGCCCACGCCGACCGCAACGCCACCCGCGACGACCTGGTCGCGGCGCTGTCCGAGCAGGGCACCGACATCCGCGCCGCCATGCGCAGCTTCATCGACCAGCCGGGCATCCCGCTGGTCCAGGCCACCCTGCGCTGCGAGGGCGGCCCGCCGCGGGTGGCGCTCAAGCAGTCGCGCAACCTGCCGCTCGGCTCCACCGCGTCGCGCGACGTTCGCTGGTCGGTGCCGGTCTGCGTGCGCAGCGCGGGCCCCAAGCAGAAGCCGGACTGCATGCTGCTCGCCACCGCCGAGGCCGAGCTGCCGCTGGCCCGCAAGTCGTGCCCGGCGTGGATCGCGCTCAACCCGGAGGCGCACGGCTACTACCGCTGGGCGCTGGCCCCGGCCCAGCTCAAGGATCTCCTGACCAGCGGCTACAAGCAGCTGACCCCGGCCGAGCGACTGTCGCTGGCCAGCAACCTGTCGTCGGGGCTGCGCAGTGGCGCGCTGCCGGCAGCCGACGTGCTGGCCGCGCTCGGGCCGCTGGCTCGCGATCCGGAGCCGTCGGTGGCGCAGGAGCCGGGCGGCCTGCTCGCGTTCGTGCGCGAGAAGCTGGTCGAGCCAGGTCTGCGCGGCACGGTCGAGGCGCACATGCGCTCGCTGTATGGCCCGGTCCTGGCCAAGGTCGGCTGGAAGTCGAGGGCGGGCGAGCCGGCCCGCGTGCAGAGCTTCCGCCGCTGGCTCATCGCGTACCTGGCCTTCACCGCGCGCGACCCGGCGGTGCTCGAGCGCGCCGCCGGGCTGGGCCGCGCGTACGTCGGCACCGACGGTCACGTCCACCCGGAGGCGGTCGACCGGAACATCGTGTCGGTCGCGGTCCAGGCGGCCGGCCGGCTCGGCTCGCCGGAGCTGTTCGACACCATGCTGGAGCGGCTCGCCAGCGAGCAGGACTCGGTCGTGCGCGGCCACCTCCTCGGCGGGCTGGCCGAGTTCCAGGATCCGAAGCTGGCCGACCGGGCCCGCGCGCTCGCCTTCGACGAGCGGCTGCGGGTGAACGAGCGCCTCTCGGTGCTCCAGGGCCAGGCCCAGACGCTCGAGCAGAAGCCGGCCGCGTGGGCGTGGCTGGTGGCCAACTTCGACAAGATCGCGCCGGTGGTCCCGCCCGCGTACGTGCAGTTCTTCAGCTACCTGCAGGACGGCTGCAGCGAGGACGCCGCGGTCGAGCTGGAGCGCTTCATGCGGCCGCGGGTGAAGAGCCACATCGGCGGCCCCTACAACCTCGACAAGGCGCTCGAGTACACCCGGCTGTGCGCTGCCCAGGTCACGGCCCAGCGGCGCAGCGCGACCGAGTTCTTCAACCGCAGCGCGCAGGCGACCCAGGCGCCGGCCCAGTCGTCCATGTAGCGCGGCGGATCGGGTCAGCCGGCGCGCATCTCGTCGACCAGGGTCGCGACCAGCTCGGCGGCGGGGAGCGCCCGGCTCATCGGCGCGCCCTGGCCGGCCCACAGCGAGACGTACTCCATCCGGCTGGCCTTGCCGGCTGCCGCGCGCAGCTCGCTCGTCATCGCGTTCATGATCGGATACGGCGGGACCTCGTCCTGGTGGCCGTGGAGGAGCTCGAGGTAGCGGTTGACGATGCCGCGCGCCGGCCGGCCGGAGAAGGCCCGAGTCACCACGGTTCGCGCCGCCGCCGGGCTCATGAGCACGCGCTTGTACTCCGGGTGGATGCCCGACTCGGGACAGCAGAGGAACGCGGTCCCCATCTGGGCGCCGGCCGCGCCGAGCCCGACCGCGGCGGCGATGCCGCGCCCGTCCATGATGCCGCCGGCCGCGAGCACCGGGATCCCGACCGCCGCGGCGATCTGAGGGACCAGCGCGATCGTGCCGATGAGCGACTCCTCGAAGGTGCCCAGGAAGGTGCCGCGGTGGCCGCCGGCCTCGGCGCCCTGCGCGCAGACGAGGTCCGCGCCGGCCTCCTCCCACGCGCGCGCCTCGGCGGCGTTGGTCGCGCTGCCGAGCACGGCGCAGCCGCGCGCCTTGAGCGCGAGCACCTCGTCGCGCGGGATCACGCCGAAGTGGAAGCTCGCCACCGCCGGCGCCGCCTCGCGCACGGCGGCCAGCTGATCGCTGAAGCGCTCGCAGAACCGGGTCGGGATGTTGACCTCGGCCAGGCCGAGCTCGCGCCGGATCGGGGCGATGAGCTCGGCGGCGCGCTGAATCCGCGAGCGAGTCGCCTCGTCGTCGGCCCGCGGCTCGTCCAGCACGAACAGGTTGACGTTGAACGGGCGCGACGTGCGCTGGCGGATCGCGGCGACGTCGTCGAGGATCCTCTGCGGCGCGGACACCGCCGAGCCGAGCGATCCGAGCGCGCCCGCCTCCGACACCGCCGCGATCAGCTCGGGGGTGGTGGGGCCGCCTGCCATCGGCGCCTGCACGATCGGGTGCTGGATGGACAGGCGCGACAGGAGCGCGTGGACCGGGTCGGGCTGGCTCTTCATGGACTCTCCAGCGCCAGGATCAGAACAGCCCCTCGATGCGGCCGTCCGGGTGGACGCGGATCGCCTCGGCGCTCGGGGTCTTGCCGAGGCCCGGCATGGTCATGATCTCGCCGGCCAGGGCGACCACGAAGCCGGCCCCGGCCGACGGGTAGACGTCGCGCACGTTGATCTTGAAGCCCTTGGGCCGACCCAGCTTGGTCGGGTCGTCGCTGAACGAGTACTGGGTCTTGGCCATGCACACCGGGGTCTTGCCCAGGCCCATCTCCTCGCACTGGGCGATCGCCTTCTCCGCCTTGGGCGCGAAGTTGACCCCGTCGGCGCCGTAGATCTGCGTGGCGATCGCCTCGATCTTGGTCTTGATCGGCAGCGCGGAGTCGTAGAGCGGCCGGAAGTCGGCGGTGCCGTCGGCCAGCGCGGCCAGGATCTCTCTGGCCACGTCCTCGCCGCCCTCGCCGCCGCGCGCCCACACGTCCGACAGGGCGACCCGCGCGTCCCAGTGGCGGGCCGCGGAGAGCACCTCGGCCTGCTCCTCCGGGCTGTCGGTGACGAAGCGGTTGAGCGCCACGATGACCGGCACCCCGAACTTCTGCACGTTCCTGACGTGCGCCTCGAGGTTCACCATCCCGCGCTTGAGCGCGGCCACGTCCGGCGTGCCCAGGCTGTCCTTCTTGACCCCGCCGTGCATCTTGAGCGCGCGGATGGTCGCGACCACCACCGCCGCCTCCGGCTTGAGGCCGCCGAACCGGCACTTGATGTGGAAGAACTTCTCCGCGCCGAGGTCGGCGCCGAACCCGGCCTCGGTCAGGACGATGTCGCCCAGCGACAGGGCCAGCCGGGTGGCGACCAGCGAGTTGCAGCCGTGCGCGATGTTTCCGAACGGACCGCCGTGGACCAGGGCCGGCCCGCCCTCGAGCGTCTGGACCAGGTTGGGCAGGAGCGCGTCGCGCAGGAGCAGGGTCATCGCCCCGCTGGCCTTGAGATCGCTGGCCAGGACCGGCCGGCGGTCGCGGGTCAGCCCGACGATGATCCGCCCGAGGCGCGCCTCGAGGTCGGGCAGGTCGCGGGCCAGGCACAGGATCGCCATGATCTCGCTGCCCGGCACGATGACGAACCGGTCCTCGCGGGTCGGCCCGCCGTTCATGCCGCCCAGGCCCACGATGATCGAGCGCAGGGCGCGGTCGTTCATGTCCATGGTGCGTGGCCAGCTGATGTGGCGCGAGTCGAGCCCGAGCGCGTTGCCGTGGTGGATGTGGTTGTCCAGCATGGCGGAGAGGAGGTTGTGGGACGACGTGATGGCGTGGAAGTCGCCCGTGAAGTGGAGGTTGATCTCGTCCATCGGGACGATCTGGGCGTAGCCGCCGCCGGCCGCGCCTCCCTTCACCCCGAAGACCGGGCCGAGCGACGGCTCGCGGATGGCGACCACCACCTTGTGCCCCAGCCGGCGCAGCGCCTGACTGACCCCGATCGTGACGGTCGACTTTCCCTCGCCGGCCGGCGTCGGGCTGATACCGGTCACCAGCACCAGCCGCCCCTTCGGGGTGCGACCGGCCACCGCCTCCGGCGCGATCTTTGCCTTGAAACGGCCGTAAGGGAGAATGTCGTCGGTGCCGAGTCCCAGCTCGGCGGCCACGTCGGCGATGGGGCGGAGCCTGGCGGCCTGGGCGATGGCGATGTCGGAGGGGACGGTCATGAGGACTCCTGACTGAGCTCGGAAGTATCTCGTCCCTCGGGCGGAGGGTGCAACGCGTGCGCCTTCTTGTCGCGCGGCGTAACAGTCCTTGACGCGGCGCGCAGTGACGTTAACGTCGATAGACGACGCGTGGAGAAACGATGAGCTCCACTGACGCTGGCCGGCTCGAGCTCCGCAGAGGAGTGCTCGAGTCCTATCCGGACGTCCTGACGGAACCGGTGGTCGAGGCGCTCGAGTCGCTGACCGGGCTGGATATCGAGCGCCGCCACCTCATGCGCGAGCGGGCCGAGCGGCGCGCCGCCCGCGCGCGCGACCGGCAGCGGATCGAGTTCCTCGATCCGGACGCGCGCATCGCCCGTACCCGGCTCACCGTGCAGGAGGCGCGCGACGGGGCGTTCGACGGCTCGGACATCCCCCACGACCTCCAGCGCCAGTGGATCCAGGGGACCGGTCCGGCCGCGCGGCCGCGCTCGTCGATCGAGCAGAGCATCCGCAGCGTCGCGTACGCGCTCCTGTCGGGGGCGGACGGCTGGATGTTCGACGGCGAGGACGCGCTCGGCCAGGTCGGCGCGATGTCGCTCGACAACCAGCGCAACCTCCGGATCGCCTTTGCCGGGGAGGATCCGTTCCCGCGGGTCGCCGAGGCGGTCGCCGGCGAGATGAACGCGTGGGGCGAGGAGATGCTCGGCCGGCGCATCGTGGACGACTGGCGCGCCCAGCTCGAGCACACCACCCGCATCTTCCGGGCCCGCGGCCTCCACCTCGACGACCGCCACGTCCGCCACCGCGACGGCTCCGGGTTCGGCGCGTCGATCGTCGACGCGGCCGCCTACGTGCTCGGCAACCACAAGACCCTGCGCGCGGCCGGTCGCTCGCTGGTCCTCTACCTGCCCAAGATCCAGACCGCCGAGGAGGCGGCGCTGTGGCACGAGATCCTCGCCGCGCTCGAGGCGCAGGCGGGGCTGCCGGTCGGCGCGATCAAGACCTACGTCCTGGTCGAGCAGCTCGAGGCCAGCTACCAGCTCATGGAGATCCGCGCGGCGCTGGCCAGCCGCTTCGTCGGCTTCAACACCGGGCGCTGGGACTACATCAACAGCGTCGCCGACGCGATGGCGTGGGACGAGGAGTTCGTCAACCCCAACATCGACGCCATCACCATGACCTACGGCTACATGGGCGTGTACGAGGACCGGGTCCGGCGCGCGGTCAACACGCCGGACCGGAGCGGGCGCACCGCGCTGTGGCAGGGCGGCATGGAGCCGAACATCCCGGTCGGCTCGCCCGAGGGCGTGGCCGACGGCATGGGGCGGGCGGTGGCCGGCGGCGAGCGCGAGCGCGAGGCGGGCGCCAGCGGCAAGTGGGTGGCGCACTGGAAGATGGTCCACATCGTGCGACCGGTGTGGGAGCGAGCCGGGCAGGCCAACCAGCTCGGCCGCGCCTTCCCGCGCCTCGGCTACGGCGACGACGACGCGCGCGATCTCACCCGGGTCGAGCCGGCCCCGCGCACCGTGCGCGGCGCGCGCGATCTGCTGAGCGTGGCGCTGCAGTACGGCAACGCGTTCGGGCGCGGCTTCCAGGCCGCCGCGCTGAAGCCGGCCGATTCGTTCGGCGACGACGACGTCCTCTACCTCATGGAGGACATGGCGACCGGCGAGATCCGGCTCAGCATCCTGTGGGAGTGGCTGCACAAGCGGGCCGCCTTCACCGACGACGACGAGCGCACCGGGGTGCGGGCCGGCGACGTGTTCGAGGCGGCCCTGTTCGCCCGGCTGCTCGAGGAGGAGTACGCCGCGCTGACCGCGGCCGACGACCGCGACGTCCACGACGACTCCAAGGCCACCACGCTGCCGATCGCGCGCGAGATCGCCCAGCGCTACGTCGAGAGCCAGACCAAGCCGCCCTGGTACATCGACCTGCTCGACCTCAACCTCGACAACCACGACCTCGGGCGCGCCCGGGCGCGCATCGACGAGTACCTGGCCGCGCTCGCGGCGAACGGGACGCGCATCACCGAGAACGCCGACTTCGACCGGCAGCCAGCCGATCTTCAGGGGAAGGGTGGAAGGGGACCAACATGACGATGCATGCCAAGGAGATCGCCGCGCTCCGTGAGTGGTTCGCCAGCCCTCGCTTCCGGGGCCTCATCCGGCTCCACTCGGCCCGCGAGGTGATCGAGCAGCGCGGCACCATCCCGATCGACTACAGCGTCGCTCGCGGCGCGGCCGAGGCGTTCCACCAGCGGCTGCGCGAGCTGTACGGCCAGAAGAAGTGCGTCACCACGTTTGGCCCGTACTCGCCGGGCCAGGCGGTGGCGATGAAGCGCGAGGGGATCGAGGCGATCTACCTGGGCGGCTGGGCGACCAGCGCCAAGGGCTCGGTCGGCGAGGATCCCGGCCCCGACCTGGCCAGCTACCCGCTCAGCCAGGTGCCGGACGAGGCCGCGCCGATCGTGCGCGCGCTGCTCACCGCCGATCGCAACCAGCACCACGCGCGGGCCCGCATGAGCGAGAAGGACCGCGAGGCGACCCGCGAGATCGACTTCCGCCCGTTCATCATCGCCGACGCCGACACCGGCCACGGCGGCGACTCGCACGTGCGCAACCTCATCCGCCGCTTCGTCGAGGTCGGCGTCCCCGGCTACCACATCGAGGATCAGAAGCCCGGGGTGAAGAAGTGCGGCCACCAGGGCGGCAAGGTGCTGGTCTCGGAGGACGAGCAGATCAAGCGGCTGTCGGCCGCGCGCTTCCAGCTCGACCTCATGGGCGTGCCCGGCATCATCGTGGCCCGCACCGACGCCGAGTCGGCCACGCTGCTCGACGGGCGCAGCGACGAGCGCGACCAGCCGTTCATCCTCGGCGCCACCAACCTCGATCTGCCGGCGTACAAGGCGGCGTTCCTGGCCCTCCTGCGCCGCTTCCACCGCGCCGGGGTCGAGGAGCTGTCCGGCTACCAGCTGTACGGGATGTGCGACGAGGAGTACGCGGCGGCGGAGGCGTGGCTCGAGCGGACCGGGCTGGCCGGGGCGGTCGACGTCGCGGCGGCGTCGCTCGGGTCGGACTCGGGCGGCGTCGCCATCGACGGCGCGTTCGACGTGGTGTTCGGCCGCTTCGTCGACACCTGGCAGAACGAGGCCGGGGTGAAGACGTTCGGCGAGGCGATCTCCGACGCGATGGACTTCCGCGCCAGCGAGGGCGAGACGTTCCCGATGACGCGGGCGGAGTGGCTGAAGTTCGCCGCGCGCGCCTCGTTCTACGAGGTGCGCGAGCGGGCGGCCGCGATGCACATCACCGCCACCTGGGACTGCGAGCACGCCAAGACGCCGGACGGCTACTACCCGGTGCGCGGCGGCATCGACTACGCGGTGGCCAAGTCGCTGGCCGCGGCGCCCTACGCCGACCTCCTGTGGATGGAGACCAAGACGGCCGACCTGGCCGACGCCCGCCGCTTCGCCGACGCGATCCACGCGGTCTACCCCGACAAGATGCTGGCCTACAACCTGTCGCCGTCGTTCAACTGGGCGACCACCGGGATGACCTACGACGAGATGCGCCGGTTCCCCGAGGAGCTGGGCAAGCTCGGGTTCGTCTTCAACTTCATCACCTACGGCGGCCACCAGATCGACGGGCTGGCCGGCGAGGAGTTCGCGATGGCGCTGCGCGAGGACGGCATGCTCGCGCTCGCCCGCCTGCAGCGGAAGTTCCGCCTGCTCGAGTCGCCGTACCGCACCCCGCAGACGCTGGTCGGCGGGCCGCGCGCCGACGCCGCGCTGATGTCGATCTCCGGGCGTGCGTCCAGCACCAGGGCGATGGGCAAGGGCTCGACCCAGTTCCAGCACCTGGTCCAGACCGAGGTCCCGCCCAAGGTGCTCGAGGACTGGCTCCGGCAGTGGGCCACCCGCTGGGATCACGGCGAGGCGCTGGCGGTGACCCTGCGCCCGCACACGATCGGCTCCGATCTGCGCGAGCTCATCATCCGCACCGCGGCCGGCGAGAAGCTGCTCAACATCGTGTTCGCCACGATCAAGGACCGGCGCGGGCGCCGCATCCTGTCGGTGCGCGACCAGAACACCTTCGACCTCAGCCTGCGCAAGAAGCGCCTGATGACCCTGGCCCACCTGTTCCTGGTCCACCGCTACCGTCTCGACTCGGTCCATTACCTGACCCCGACCGACGACAACCAGCATCAGGCGGCCGGGATGAAGGAGCTGGGCATCTACAGCGAGGTCAACAACGAGGTCGGCGAGATCATCGTCGCCGACGTCGACGCCGCCCGGATCAAGGAGCTCATCTCCGACCGGTCGGCGCTCGACGCCTTCATCGCCAAGGAGTGACCGTCGCCGTCGCCGCGCGGCCGTGTTAGATCAGGCGCGTGGCGACGAACGACTTCGACTTCCTGGTGCTCGGCGGCGGCTCGGCCGGGGTGCGGGCGGCGCGGGTGGCCGCCGATCTGGGCGCGCGCGTGGTGGTGGTGGAGGAGCGCGAGCTGGGCGGCACCTGCGTCAACCTCGGCTGCGTGCCCAAGAAGCTGCTCTGGTACGCGGCCGAGTTCACCGAGCTGTGGCGCGACGCGGTGTCGTACGGCTGGCACGTGGAGCCGCCCCGCCACGACTGGGCCGCGCTGATCGCGCGCAAGGACCAGGAGATCGCGCGGCTCAACCGCATCTACGAGCAGATCCTGACCGGGCGGGGCGTGGAGATCGCGCGCGGCTGCGGGCGAGTGATCGGCCCGAACGAGGTCGAGGTGACCGGCGAGGGAGGGGCGCGCCGGCTCCGCGCCCGGCACATCCTGGTCGCGGTCGGCGGGGTGCCGCGCCGGCCGGTCTTCGCCGGCGCCGAGCACGTGCTGGTGTCGGACGACATCTTTCACCTGCCCGCGCTGCCCGGCCGCGTGATCCTGATCGGCGCCGGCTACATCGGCGTCGAGATGGCGGGCATCCTGCACGGGCTCGGCGCCCACGTCGAGATCGTCCACCACGGCTCGCGCCTCCTGCGCGGCTTCGACCGCGACGTGCAGGAGCACCTGGCCGTGGAGCTGGCCGCGCAGGGGATCGACCTCCGCTTCCGGTGCGAGGTGACCTCGATCGAGCGCACCGCGAAGGGCTGCCTGCGGGTCTCGCTCGACAGCGGCGCCGTGGTCGAGGTCGACGCGGTCATCGCCGCGATCGGCCGCGCGGCCCGCACCCGCGGGCTCGGCCTCGCGGAGGTCGGCGTGCGCCTCTTGCCCGGCGGAGTCATCGAGGTCGACGACCACTTGCAGACCGCGGTTCCGTCGATCCACGCCGCCGGCGACGTGGTC
>Ga0193753_10002282_pt1 | contig 15371 bp, 14 predicted proteins | sample H1c2metaG_FD_144925 | JGI IMG/M metagenome (GOLD analysis project Ga0193753, IMG submission 144925) | Soil microbial communities from a riparian zone of the East river system, Colorado, United States - H1c2 | ecosystem: Environmental > Terrestrial > Soil > Riparian zone | place: USA: East... | reverse complement strand
CATAAGCTGTGCGCATTGTGCAGCGGGCCGTGCTTGGCAAAACCTTTCAGGTAGTACGCGCCCTGCACCTGGTGCAGCCCGATCTGTTCGCCGAAGTTCGTGCCCGCGATGATCTCGCCGCCCTCATTGAAGTCCACGCCCCACGTGTTCCCTCCACCTTCAGCGAACAACTCGAACTCACGCGTGATGGGATGATAGCGCCAGATGCCCTGCTGAAATTCGATCCCGCGGATGTTCGCCGTGACCGTGCTGCCGTGCGCTCCGTAAAGCCAGCCGTCCGGCCCGAATGTGAGTGAGTTTGCGAACGCGTGCGAATCCTCCATGCCGAAGCCGCTGAGCAATACTTCGGGATCACTGTCAGGAATGTCGTCATGGTTTCTGTCTGCGTAGAAAAGCAAATACGGTGGCTGGGCCACGAACACTCCGTCATGTCCGAGCGCCATGCCAGACGCGAGATTCAACCCCGTCACGAAATTTTTGAACTTGTCGGCTACGCCATCACCATTCGTGTCTTCGCAGATGGTGATTTTGTCCGCACCTTTCGGCCCGCGCGGCGGCGGCTCCGGCACGCGATCGTATTTCGTGCGGAGATATTGATCCACATTCGCCGCTTTAAGCCCGGCGGGATTTGGATACTGGAGATACTGCACGACCCAGATGCGTCCGCGCGCATCGAAACTCATCGTGACGGGTTGACGAATGTTCGGTTCGCTCGCGACGAGCTTCACTTCGAAACCATCTGCCACGCGCATCTTGCGCATGGCCAGGGCGGGAGAAGGAACCTCGCTTCTGACTGGAGCAGTCGGCGAGATCAGCACTGCCGCGAGGAAGACCAATGTGTTTCGTATGCGGTGGTTCACGTTCTGTTTGTAGCCAAACGCGAGTGCCATGTGAACCACGCAAACCGAGTGCTACAGCACTAATTCCGTGCCGACTCCGGCATCCGTGAAAATCTCCATCAGAACCGAATGCGGCACGCGGCCATCGACGAGCGAAACCTTGTCCACGCCGGAACGAATCGCCGCCACAGCGCTGTCCATCTTGGGAATCATCCCTTTGTCGATCACGCCGATGCGTTTCAATTCCTCGATCTGGCTCGTGGTGATTTGAGTAAACAGCGTGCCCGGATCCTTCGGGTCGCGCATCAATCCCGGCACATCGCTCATGAAGACCAACCGCTTCGCCTTCAGCGCGATGGCCGCCTGCGCTGCGCCCACGTCGGCGTTGCAGTTGTAGATTTGTCCGCTGGCATCGCGGGCCGTGGGACTAATGACCGGAACAATCCCTTGTTCAATGCACTCCAGCAGCGGCGCCGTGTTCACCGCGATGACTTCGCCGACGTAGCCCACGTCGATCTTCGCGCCGGGTTTCTCCTTATCGCCGAGCCACAGCTTGCGGCAGGTGAAAATGTCCGTGCCGGCAAAACCTTTTGCCGTGCCGCCGAGCGCATTGATCGCTGCTACGATCTCGGGATTGATCTCTCGCGAGAGCACTTGATCGACCACCTGCACCGTCGCCTCATCCGTGACGCGCTGGCCCTGAATGAAGTTCGCCTTCAAGCCCGCTTTCTCCATCGCGCGCGTGATGGCTTTGCCGCCGCCATGCACGACGACCGGGTTAATCTCCACGGCTTCGAGGAATACGATATCGCGCGCGACGTCGGTGCGCACCGCCGCGTCCGGCGAATCCATGAACGACCCACCATACTTCACCACGAACGTCTCGCCGTTGAAGCGCTGGATGTAGGGCAGTGCTTCCAGCAAGTTTTCCGCTTTGGCGATCAAGTTTTCCATCGTTAGCCTCCGAGCGTCGCCGGGTCCGTCACATCGCCTTTGTTGAACTCGACGTATTCTTCCGTCAGGTCAGAGGCATACATCAGTGCGCTGCCGCGGCCGACGTTCAGGTTGATGTGCAGATCAAACTCCTTTGGCGCCACGGCGGCGCAGAGTTGCTTGAAGGTCGCTTTCGTCGGCTGGCCGCCCTTAAGGCTCCAAAGGATTTTCTTACTGCCCGGCGCGCTGTAGCCGATGTCCACTTTCTCTTCCACAATCATGGCCGGCGAATAACCGAGTGCCGCAATGATTCGTCCCCAATTCGGATCGCCGCCAAACCAACTCGTCTTGACCAATGCGCTATTGGCGACCGCCCGTGCGGCGGCATCGGCATCGGCAAAGTTGCGCGCGCCGTTCACGCGAACGGTGACGAAGCGAGTCGCGCCTTCGCCGTCGCGGACGATCATCTTCGCGAGTTCAAGGCAGACGTGATTGAGAGCGGACTGAAAAGTTGAGAGTTGAGAATTGAGAGTTGAGAGCCGGTTGTTCTCCGCCAGCCCATTGGCCAGGACGAGCACTGTGTCGTTGGTGCTCATATCGCCGTCCACCGTGATTCGGTTGAAGCTATTCGCGACGGCCTGTTCCAAACACGTCTGCAAAGTCTTCGCTTCAATCGCGGCATCGGTCGTGATGAAGCACAGCATTGTAGCGTGTAACGGAATTGCCGGAGGCCGTTGGCCCGTCGTGCTCATGCCCGGTTGAATCATCCCCGCGCCTTTGCACACGCCACCAATGCGCACCGCCTTGCCGCCCAACTTGAATTCAATCGCGATCTGTTTCGGTCGCGTGTCGCTGGTCATGATGGCTTCGGCAACCGCATCGGCACTGGCACGGCTCGCGTTGATAATTTGCGCTGCCGCCAGAATGCCACGCTTCACATTCGGCATCGGCATGAGCACGCCAATCCGCCCGGTCGAGCCGACCAGCACATGCTGGTCGCGCAGTCCGAACTGCTTCGCTGTTACCGCTGCCATTTCGCGCGCGTCCGCCAGACCTTGCTTGCCGGTGCAGGCGTTGGCATTTCCTGAATTCACAACGATGGCTTGACCAATGCCACGCTTCACCCGCTCAAGGCAAAGTTTCACCGGCGCGGCACACGCCTGGTTCGTGGTGAACAGCCCGGCCACGGCCGCCGGCACTTCCGAAACGATCAGGGCCAGGTCGCGCTTGCGTCCTTTGTTCGAGCCTTTGCCTGTGCCGAGCCTTTTGATGTCGCAAAACACACCGCTCGCGAGAAAGCCGCGCGGCGCAACGATGGAACCGGCCAGTTCAGTGAACTTGAGTTTCATGTGGCGGCGGAGTGTAAGAATGATCGCGTCCAACGCAAACCGTTTGCGCAGCACGAAACGTCACAATAGCCCGGCAGTTTCCGGGTAGCCGCACAGGATGTTCAAGCTTTGCACGGCCTGGCCGCTCGCGCCTTTCACGATGTTATCTTCCGCACTCATGACAATGAGCCGCCCGGTGCGTGGATCGAGCCGCCACGTGATCTCGATCACGTTGGTTCCAATGACGTTCTTGGTGTCGGGCAACGCTTTGCCTTCGAGCAGGCGCACGAAAGGTTCGTTCGCGTAAGCGGCGCGAAAGGCATTCTCGATCTGTTGCGCGAGCGCATTCATTTCCTCGCCTGTGCTGAAATGTTTCGCGGGCGCGGCGTAAAGCGTCGTCAGGATGCCGCGGTTCACCGGAATCAAATGCGGTGTGAACTGGATTCTAATTCTCTCGCCGGCCGCAAGCGAAAGCTCCTGTTCGATCTCGGACAGATGCCGGTGCTTTGGCACGCAGTAAGGCCGCACGCTCTCATTGCACTCCACGAACAGGTAATCCAATTCCGCTTTGCGTCCCGCGCCGCTCACGCCGCTGAGCGAGTTGGCGATAATCGTTTCCGGCTTGATGAGTTTCGAGCGCAGTAACGGCACGAGCGGCAAGATGATGCTGGTGGGATAGCACCCGGGCGAAGCGATGAGCAAAGCGTCTTTGATCTGATCGCGATAAATCTCCGGCAAACCGTAAACCGATTTCGCCAGCAACTCCGGCGCGGGATGATCATGGGCGTAGAATTCTTTGTAGGTCTCGGCGTCATTCAGTCGAAAGTCGGCGCTCAGATCGATCACGCGGGCACCGCCATTCAAGAGCGGCACGGCAAACTCCGCCGCGACGCCGTGCGGGAGCGCGAGGAACACCACGTCACACTGTCTCGCCAGCACCTCGGCATTCGGGTCACTGAAACGGAGTGTCTTCGCGAGGGCGTACTGAGAAAATTTCGGAAACACCTGGGCGACGGTCTGCCCGGCATATTGCCGCGACGTGACCGCCGTGAGGCTGGCGTGCGGATGATTCAACATCAGGCGCACGAGTTCCTCGCCCGAGTAGCCCGACGCTCCGACGATTCCGATTTTGACTGATTTAATGTTCATTGAAGTTGAAGTTCAGGAAATCAGGAACAGGCCGGTTGCGCCAAACCTTTTCCTGAGTTCGTGATTTTCAAATCGTATCCAGCCAAACAAAAACCCCGCGGCTTGCGCCAGCGGGGTTTCGTGAAATCTGTTCTCCGAATTAACGCTTGCTGAACTGGAAGCGTTTGCGCGCGCCGGGCTGGCCGTATTTCTTGCGCTCCTTCATGCGCGAGTCGCGCGTGAGGAAGCCTTCGGCCTTAAGTACCGGACGGAAGTTCACGTCCACTTTGAGCAGGGCGCGTGAGATACCGTGGCGCACTGCACCGGCCTGACCTTGAGGGCCGCCGCCGTTGACGTTCACATTCACGTCGTACTTGGTGGCCGTTTCGGTGCGCGCGAGCGGGGCATTGACCACGCCGCGAAGCGTTTCCGTGGGGAAATAAATTTCGAACGGGCGGCCGTTGACCGTGATCTTGCCGGCCCCCGCTGCAATGCGCACGCGAGCAACCGCTGTTTTGCGACGACCAGTGCCGAGAAATTCCTGAATCTGCGTTGCCATAGAAATTAGTTATTGATCTTGAGCGTGGCGGGCAACTGTGCGGCGTGGGGATGTTCCGCGCCCTTGTAAACTTTCAGCTTGGTCAGGAGCTGTTTTCCGAGGCGGTTCTTGGGAATCATTCCCTTCACCGCGTGATGGATCAGCTCTTCGGAATTCTTCGCGCGAACCTGGGCCACGGACGTGTATTTTTCTCCGCCCTTCCAGCCCGAGTAACTCATGAAGAATTTCTCAGTCTCTTTCTTGCCCGAGAGCTTGACCTTGTCGGCGTTGATGACGACCACGAAGTCGCCCGCGTCCCACATGGGGGTGAAGATGGCTTTGTGTTTGCCGCGCAGCACGTCAGCAACCTTGGTGGCCAAGCGGCCCAAAATGACACCGTCGGCATCGACGACGTGCCATTTGCGCTGGCTCAAATAATCTTTCGGCAAATACGTTTTCATCCAGATTCCAAATTTAAGGAGCGGTGAAGGTAGCAAAGAAGCCTTGGCAGTCAACAACCCATTTCGGCCTTTGGGTTCGCCAAACCGTTTGCAGCCCCGCTTACTTTTCGCCACGTTGGCGGGGATGCAACCGGAGTTTTCGCTCGAACACGTGGGATTGGCCGCGCAGGACACGACGGCGCTGAAGGACTGGTATGAGCACATCCTGGGTGCGCGCGTCATCTTCAGCAATGGAGAAACGCCACCCGCGTTTGTCCTCGAGCTTCCTGGCGGTGCGTGGATGGAAATCTACCAGGGCAATTACGGCGCGAAGGAAACGGCCGACAACAAGTTGCAAGGCTGGCGTCATCTCGCCCTGCGCGTGAGGTCGATTGAAGCCGCCAAGCGCGAGCTGGAAAACAAGGGCCTGAAGCTTACCGAACTGACGAAGCCGGCTGGCGGCGGGGGACGCGTGCTGTTTTTCCAGGACATCGAAGGCAACCTTCTGCACCTCGTCGAAAGGCCAAAGGAATCACCGCTTCGGCGCGGCGAGTAAGCGAAATTTTCTCCACAGAAGCACGAACGCGGGGGCAAAGTCCTGTGGACGTTCGTCAACCCACTGCGTCACGCGCTCTGGCGAGAACCAGTCACCGCGCTCAATCTCTTCCGGGTGGAGAGTAAAGGGGCCTTCGCTTTCGCCACGGTAGAGCCAGACGAATTCCTGGCCAGTCGTCGAACACGCCTCGACTTTGAAGACACGGGCCGGGCATTGACTCACATTCAAGCCGATCTCCTCGCGCAATTCCCGCACCGCACACGCATCATAATCTTCTCCACAGTCGAGATGACCGGACGCAGACGAGTCCCACAAACCAGGCGAACTGTCCTTCGTCATGGAACGCTTTTGCAGAAACACCTCGCCGCGCGTGTTGAAAACGAACACATGGATGGCGCGATGCTTGAGGCCGGTGCGATGCACTTCGCGGCGGGTTTCGCGACCGATGATTTCATCGCGTTCGTTGACAACATCAAAAATTTCTTCGCTCATGCGCGGCCCAGAATCTTTGTGAGCGCGACAAACTGCTCAAGCGACAATTTCTCGCCGCGCACGTCGGGACGCAGATTCAACTTTTCGAGCGCCGCCGTAGTCTCCTCTGCCGGCCATTTTTGCTTGAGCAACTTCGCCATCATTTTTCGGCGTTGTGACAGAGCCAGTCTCACCACTTGTTCAAACACAGAATGTTCGTCTTCCGGTAGCAACTCTGTTTTGCGGCGCAGGAGGACAACGCATGCCGAATCAACATCAGGCTCGGGAAAAAAGCAGCCGCGCGGAATCTTGAACGATTCCTTGGCCGCGTAGCGAAGTTGCACGAGGAGCGTGAGCAAGCCATAATCGTCATCGTCCGCCTTTGCCATCAGGCGGCGCGCGACTTCGAGTTGCAGCGTCGCCACCAAACGCTCGGGACGACGTGGATTCTGCGCCAGTTCCACGAGAATGGGTGACGCAACGGAGTAAGGAAGGTTAGCGACGAGTTTCCAGTTGTGCCAGTCACGGGAATGATCCTTCATCACGTCCAGCGCATCGGCATGTTGCAACTCAAGATTCGGCGCACCGACAAAACGTTCGCGCAGCACGGTGACCAGCCGCGCGTCCTTTTCGATAGCGAGCACGTGGCCTGCGCCGGCCAGTAATATTTCCGTCAATGGGCCAAGGCCGGGGCCGATTTCAAGAACGCTGTCAGCACGTGTCAAGTCGGCGGCCGTCACGATGCGGCGTAATTGATTCTGGTCGTGCAGGAAGTTTTGCCCGAGCGATTTTGTGAGTTGAATGTCCCGCGAGGTCAGGAGTTCGCGCATTTCCGAGAGCTTCATAGCGCAAGCGCCTTTCGAAGTTCAGTCACCGCGTGGTGGAGTTGGCGTTCTGAAATCGTCAGTGGCGGGGTGAAGCTGATCACGTTCGCATGCTCGCCTTCGGGCAGAAAGAGGAAGCCGCGATGAAGCAACTTCTTAATAGCGTGCAGCGACAATTCGGTCGCAGGCGAACCGTCAGGATTCAACAACTCCAATCCAGCCATCAATCCAATGCCGCGCGGACGGCAAATGACTTTGGACTTGAGGTTTTGGAGTTTGGACAACTCGCTCAGGAGCATTTTCCCGAGTCGCGCGCTGCGCTCAACGAGCTTGTGTTCGCGAATCTCTTGGATGTTCGCCAACGCCATCGCGCATCCCACCGGGTGGCCGAGAAAGGTGCTCGTGTGGATCGCTTCGCCCTTGCTCAACGGCCATGCCTTGTCCATGACGTCCGCTCGTCCGACGCAGGCCGAGAGCGGGAAGCCGCCGGTCAACGCTTTGCCGAGACAAATCAAATCCGGGACGGTTGCACCATGTTCAGAAGCGAACCATTTTCCTGTCCGACCGAATCCAGAATATACTTCGTCGAAAATCAACAACGCCCCGTATTGAGAACAGAGTTGTCGCAGCCAGTTCAGCAACGGTGCGTGGATAATTCGGATTCCACCGCGAGCCTGTACCGGTTCCACGATTACGGCGCCAAAGCGTTTCGATTTGAGCAACTGTTCCGCCTGTTGGCGAATCAGTTCAGCATTTCCGCAAGGCCCCGGCGGACACTCGCATAGGTCACACTTTGGAACTGGCAGGAAGTCAGCAAACTCAACCAACTGCTCCCGAAATGGAGAACGGAAAATGCCTCGATGTGTTGCGTTCAACGTTCCATATCCGAGTCCATGATAAGCTCCTTCAAAGGCAAGAACACGTGATTTGCCGGTTGCAAGCATTGCGGTTTTTAATCCGGCCTCCACAGCTTCAAAACCGGAGTTGCAAAAGATGGTTTTGGCGTGAGCCGGGAATTTCACATTCATTCCGCTGCTTTCCCTGAGCCGCGCCCAACGCTCGAAAGTGATTCGGCTCAGTTCCCGCGCCAGTTCCGCCTTCAACGCGTGCGGATGCACGTCGCCCATGGCGTGCATCAACTTCGCCATTTGCTTTTGGCCGGCGCGCACCACGCGAGGGTTCGCATGGCCCGCTGCCGCCACGCCGAAGGCCGCGGTGAGATCGAGATACTTTTTCCCTTCGGCATCCCACACATGCACACCACGCGCCCGCTCCCACACGATGGGCCACGAGCCGTCGGACTCGACGAATGTGACGTTGCGCGACTCGTAGGTGCGGAGCAGGTCGAGAGTTTTCTGCGTGGCGATTTTCAAACGCCCCTTTGTTCGACCGGCCAGATGAACTTGTGCATCTGCAACTGAAAGCGCACCGGAAGCGCATCGGCGATAATCTTTTCCGCAAGCTCCCGCCGCGTGATGGGCGTCTGTCCCGCAGGAACGCGCTTGAGTGATGGATGCTGCTGCTCCGGCGCGAGCGGTTGCACCCAGGAAAAGAGCAGCGGACAAATTTCCGCCAGCCGATGCTGCGCAATCTGTTCCTTCGCCCAGTCGTAGTCTTCCTGCGTGCCGACGACGAACTTCACTTCATCCACCGCTTTCAAATGCCGGATGTTCTCCAGGCGATTTCGTGCGATCTCGCCGCTGCTCGGGCATTTCAAATCCATGACGCGTCGCACGCGTGAATCGATCTTAGAAATGTCGTGAGCGCCGCTGGTCTCAATGAGAACGGTGAAGCCTTCATCGCACAATGCCTTCATCAGCGGCAACGCATTCGGCTGGAGCAAGGGTTCGCCGCCGGTGAGTTCGATCAGCGGTAGCTTGTGTCCGCCCACGCGCGCACTGAACGGCACGGTCAACCGCCGCACTTCCGAGAGAATTTCTTCCACGGGCTGCTTCTCACCTTCGGTGAACGCGTAGGCTGTGTCGCAATACGAGCAGCGAAGATTGCACGCCGTCAGCCGCACGAAGACGCACGGCAGTCCGGCGAAAGTGCTTTCCCCTTGCAGGCTCAGATAGACTTCATTGACGACGAGCGAGTCGGACACGGGCGGACAGTAAAACTCCAAATCCCAAATCCCAAATCCCAAATAGGCCCCAAGCCTGGGCAAAATTCCAAATCAAACCCTAAACCAATCCCAAGGGCCCAAATCTCAAACTCCAAAATGGACCGCTCGGGATCGAGGAAGCTGGTTAGAATTTGGAGCTTGGAGCTTGTTTGGATTTTGGGATTTGAAATTTGGAATTTCCTCCGCGTTTGGTATTTGCTTTGCCATGCAAGTTTACGATCACCCGACGTTTCACATGGCCTGCCAGCAATTCGACCTGGTGGCCGACTACTTGCAGATTCCCGCCGCGGAGCGCGACCGCCTGAAATTTCCCAAACGTTCGATGATCGTCGCGCTGCCGATCCACCGCGACGATGGAAGCACGGAAGTGTTCACCGGCTTTCGCGTGCAACATCATCTGACGCTCGGCCCTACTAAGGGCGGGCTGCGTTATCATCCTGATGTGAGACTCGGCGAAGTCGCCGCGCTGGCCATGTGGATGAGCTGGAAGTGCGCATTGACCGGCTTGCCTTACGGCGGCGCCAAAGGCGGCATCACGTGCGATCCTCGATTGCTTTCCATCCCGGAATTGGAACGTCTCACCCGTCGTTACACGCAAGAAATGATTCCGTTCATCGGCCCGCAAATCGATGTCATGGCGCCGGACGTGGGCACGAACGAGCAGATCATGGCCTGGATGATGGACACCTATTCCGTTCACATGGGCAGCACGGTGTCGAGCATCGTCACGGGCAAGCCAGTCGGGCTCGGCGGTTCCGTCGGACGCCGTGAAGCCACTGGCCGCGGTGTCAGTTACCTCATCAATCGCGCGATGGACGTGCTCGAACTTAAGGCTGAGCAATGCACGGCCGTCATTCAAGGTTTTGGAAACGTCGGCTCTGTCACCGCCTACTCGCTCGCGAAGTATGGCGTGAAGATTATTGCTGTCAGCGATGCGGGCGGCGGCATCTACAACAGGAATGGCCTCGATGTCTGGGCGTTGGAAAAGCACGTGGAGGAGACGAAGAGCATCGCGAACTTTCCCGGCGCCGAACCGATCACGAACGAACAGTTGCTGGTAACACCTTGCGACATTCTGGTTCCAGCCGCGCTCGAACGGCAGATCAAGGAAGCGAACGCGGGAAAAATTCAGTGCCGCATCCTCGCCGAAGCGGCCAATGGCCCGACTACGCCCGAGGCCGACGTGATCATCGCGCAGCGCCCGGAGATTTTCGTCATCCCGGACATTCTGTGTAACGCGGGCGGCGTAATCGTGAGCTACTTCGAATGGGTGCAGGACTTGCAGAGCTTTTTTTGGACGGAGTCCGAGGTGGTGGACAAATTGTTCCGCATCCTCGAAACCGCCTTCACGCAAACGCTGGCGGTTCATCGGAAACAAAGAATCTCGATGCGTCTTGCGGCGATGAGCCTGGGCGTCAAGCGCGTGCAGGAAGCGAAGAGGATGCGCGGGTTGTTTCCGTAGCCCAAACAGAGAATGATGCGCTCGACAGCTCGTTATCCGTATCTATGCTTCCGCCATGTCCGCGCCGTTCTCTGACTGTTTCACAAACATGTTTAATCACAGGCTGCGGTCGAATACTTTTTAGGCATCGCTGAAGTTTACTTTCAATGACCACTCCTTCTACAATTTTTCGCCCAAGCGGCTTTGTCCGCCGGCACTTGGTTGCGTTTGGTTCGGCGATTGCGGGTTTTACTATTATCTGTTTTGTAATCTATGTCGTAGGTATCTGCACCTCCCGTTCCGGGTTTGGCAGTCCCGCCATGCCATTTCTAGTTCCGATCTTCGCAGCGCTATTTTCATTCATCTACACACTCACGGTTGTCGTGCCTTCGTGTGTGATTGGCGAGCGACTATTTGCCGGCCGCCTCCACTTCCGGTGGTATCTTCATTTGCTGGCTACATGCGTTTTGTTTGGGGGGTGGCTTTGGGCGAGCATCGCCATTTTTGATCGGTTTGTTACAAAACCGATATTCAATCTTCCCGCTGCGGTAAGATGGTTTGCGTTCTTTATTCCGTTCGCCATCTATTGGCCCGTTTCTCAACGCGCGCGGTTTTGACAGTAGCCGCAACGCTTTAACCTGCGTTGATCTCGGTCGTCAGCCTTGATTTAACCTCCTCTCAAACCGCCTGCGCCGCGCTGCGTGCGATCTCGTTCAGCCACTTCGAGGCGTTTGCCTTTGCCTCATCCCCGCTCGTGATGGCGACCATCGAATGAACATTCGTAAAAAGCTGCCGCGCCTTCTCCACATCGGTCACCACACCCGCGAGACCAATGCACGGCTTGTTCAACTTGCGGCAAAGCGCCGCCAATTCGCCCACGCCTTTACCCATCAAAGTTTGCTCGTCGATAGCGCCTTCGCCGGTAATGACGAGATCGGCATTCTCGATCCGTAAAGTGAGATTTGCCAGTTGAGAGAACAATTCGAACCCGGGCTCCAACTTTGCTCCAAGAAAAGTGCGCAACCCGAAACCCAGGCCGCCCGCGGCACCAGCGCCTGGCTCGGTGGCGGTGGACACTTGCAGTTCCTGCTGAGCGACCGTGGCGAGAGAACCGAGACAACGCTCCGTGAATTCAAAGTCTGTTTCCTTCAAACCCTTCTGCGGACCGTACACGCGCGTGCATCCAGTCGGGCCGAGCAACGGGTTGTTAACGTCCACCGCCACGGAGAACTGTTCGAACCAATGATCGCGCTGCGGAATTTTGATCTGCGAGAGCGAATGAAGATCGGTCCAGCGATCGAGCGCCGCGCTTTTGGCGTTGAAGAATTCCCAACCCATGGCGCGCGCGACGCCGAAGCCGCCGTCATTCGTCGCGCTGCCGCCGATGCCCATCACGCAACGCTTCGCGCCAGCACGCACCGCATCCTTCAACACTTCGCCGATGCCAAACGTATCCAGCTCGAAGGGATGAAATTTCCCGGCGGGAAGCTGGGCCAAGCCGTTCACGCGGGCCGCTTCGATGATGGCCGTCGCGCTTTTCGGTTCCCACCACCATTCCGCGGTGAGGGGACGATGCGCGGCATCAACCGTTTTCGTCGTGCGCGTTTCCGCGTTTAGCAATGAGCTGAGTACGATGCCGAAACCATCGCCGCCGTCGCTCATCGGAAGTAATTCGATCACGTCGTCGGGTCGCGCTGAACTCCACCCACGCGCCATGGCCTCCGACGCCTGCTCCGCGGTCAGCGTTCCCTTGAACTTGTCCGGCACGACGAGAACCCTCATACCCATGCGGCAACTATCGCGCTGAAAATTGCAAAATCCAAAATCCAAATCCCAAACAAATTCCAAAATTCAAACTCCAAGGACACATCGTCAGGAGTTCGGCGTTTGGAATTTGTGGTTTGCAGCTTGTTTGGATTTTGGATTTTGGGATTTGGAGTTTGCGCTCCCGCGCGCTTATCTACGCCGTCGCGCATGAAAATTCTCGTCATCGCCATGTCCGGGATCGGCGACACGCTGATCGCCACGCCGCTCCTGCACGAGCTGCGCGCGAATTTCCGGGATGCGCAGATCGATGTCCTGACGATGTGGGCGGGGGCGAAGGATTTGTTGGAAGGCAATCCCCACGTCAATCGCGTCTGGCAGAAGAACATGATCAACGAAGGCGTGCTCAAGACGCTGCCGTTTCTGTGGAAGCTGCGCGGCGAACGTTACGATGTTTCGATCAACGCTCACACGCAGGGCCGTCTTGCTTACCGCGCGGTGGCGGCGATCATCCGTGCGCAACGGCGCGTCGGGCACGCTTACGAGAACAACGGAGTTCTTGATCGCTTGTGGTTCATGCACGCCATGGTTCCGGAGGATTACGCGGTCCACAGCATCGAGAATAACAATCGCCTCTTGCCGCTTATCGGTGCGAAGCAAGTGCTCCCGTCGCACGACATGGAATTGTTTCTCACTCCGGCGGAAGAACAATTCGCCCGTGAGTTCATCGCCGCAAATCATTTGGCGTCGCGCCGTGTCTTGGGCGTGCATGTCGGCTCCGGTGGCACCAAAAATCTCGCTCTCAAGCGTTGGCCATTGGAGCGCTACATCGAGTTGTTCAAGCGTCTCGACGCCGCCCGGCCCGAAATCGCCGTGCTGCTTTTCGGCGGGCCGGAAGAGAGGGCCGCTCACGCCCGCATTCGCGTGGAAGTGCCCGGCGCCAGCATCTTTGTTCCTGAGACGCGCAACCTGCGCCAGGCCGCCGCGCTGATGAAACATTGCCACGCCTTTCTGAGCGTTGATACGGCGCTGATGCACGTGGCCGCCGTTGTGAAAGTTCCAAATCAAATTGTAATCGAGGCCATGACGTTGAACGCGACGAATGTCCCCTACGGCAACGCGTTCAAGCTCGTGCCGAACCCAGCAGTGAACGGGCGCAACCTGGATTACTACCGTTATAATGGTAAGCCGATCCAGGGGACGGACGCAGAGCTGATCGCTGCGATGTCTTCGGTGAAAGTGGAAACCGTCGAGCAGGCGGTGACACTCTCCCTCTCCCCTCAACGGGGAGAGGGCCGGGGTGAGGGGTGAGAAGTGCCATGAAGTGTTCTGTCTGTGAGGGCGCGTTAGGTGGGCATCACCCGCACCCTTAGTCCCTCTCCCCGTTGAGGGGAGAGGGAGAACGGCTTCGGGTGAATCAAAGCACAGTCGCATCACTGTTCCATCATCGCGCCTTCTGTGGCTAAATCCGCGCGTGTTGGAACTCGACGAACATCTCCGCGCCCATGGGCCGAAGGAAAATACCTTCGACTGGCTGATGAACGTCGAGGGCAAAGTTCATCGCGCGGTGAAGAATCGGCGCACCGTGGAATTCGAACTCGGCGGCGAACGCTATTTCATCAAAGCACATCGCGGCGTGGGTTGGCGCGAAGTTTTTAAGAATCGCGTTTACGGACGAGCGCCGATCGTCAGCGCCGAACCCGAGTGGCGCGCGATCGAAGAATTAAATGCTGTCGGCGTCGCCACGCCGGAAGTCGTGGGCAAAGGACTGCGCGGAAGTGCTCCAGCAAATCTGGAATCGTTCGTAGTGATGCGCGGTCTGGAGGGAATGATTTCCCTCGAAGACCTTACGCGGGATTGGCGTGGGGCTGCGGGACGAACACGTGCGTTACTCAAACGCGCATTGCTTCAACAGATCGCCGGAATCGCGCGCACGATGCACAGCGCCGGATTAAACCATCGCGATTTTTATCTTTGCCACTTCCTGGTGCGTGATCGCGATTGGGTTAAGTGGACGCCTGCTGAAGATTTGAAACTCGTGCTGATTGATTTGCACCGTGTGCAAAGGCGTGAGTCGGTGCCGGAACGCTGGCTCATAAAAGATCTCGGTGGGCTTCTGTTCTCGGCTTTCGACGCCGGACTCACCCGGCGCGACCTGCTGCGGTTCATCGCGACTTATCGACGAAAGTCTTTGCGCGATGTGCTTAAGAATGAAGGGGCATTTGGGGAGAAAGTTTGGAACAACGCGGTGCGACTTTACCGACCTTTCCACCACCGCGAACCGTCGTTGAAACCGAAGTGATCGGGTAGGGCGTCGCTGTCGTCAGCGCGCCGCGAAAGGGTGTGGCGCTTGCGGCGGGCTGAGGACAGCTCCGCCCTACCTCGAATCACTCCTTCACGCTGAACAGCGCCTCGGCGAATTGCTTCGCGTCGAAGGGCTGCAAATCATCCGCCTGCTCGCCGAGGCCGATGAATTTGATAGGGATGCCAAGTTCCTTCTGAATCGCCACGACCATGCCGCCTTTGCTCGTGCCATCGAGCTTGGTCACGACGAGGCCGGTGAGCTTCACCGCTTTGTGAAATTCGCGCGCCTGGTTTAGCGCGTTCATCCCCGTCGTGGCGTCGAGCACCAACAAGGTTTCGTGCGGCGCGCCGGGAAATTTCTTGTCCACCACGCGATGCACTTTCTGCAACTCTTGCATCAAATTGTGTTTGGTGTGCAAACGCCCGGCCGTGTCGATGAATAGAAAATCTGCGTTGCGCGCCTGCGCCGCGACCACGGCATCGTGAGCGATGGCGGCCGGATCAGCCCCATACGCGCCAGCGATCACCGGGACGTTCAGGCGCGTGCCCCAAATCTTGATCTGCTCCACGGCCGCAGCGCGAAACGTATCGCAGGCGGCGAGGACCGCCGTTTGTCCGCGCTGTTGGATGAGATAAGCGAGCTTCGCGCTCGTGGTGGTTTTGCCTGTCCCGTTTACACC
>Ga0193753_10002281_pt1 | contig 15372 bp, 8 predicted proteins | sample H1c2metaG_FD_144925 | JGI IMG/M metagenome (GOLD analysis project Ga0193753, IMG submission 144925) | Soil microbial communities from a riparian zone of the East river system, Colorado, United States - H1c2 | ecosystem: Environmental > Terrestrial > Soil > Riparian zone | place: USA: East River... | reverse complement strand
AATTATCTTTGCGCCCAAAGATGGTAAAAATAGGTCATATTGAATTGGGTGAGTTTCCCCTACTGCTGGCGCCGATGGAAGATGTCAGTGATCCGCCTTTCCGTGCGGTTTGCAAGGAGGGCGGAGCCGATCTGATGTATACCGAATTTATTTCGTCCGAGGGGTTGATCCGCGACGCGGCGAAAAGCCGCCAAAAGCTGGACATCTTTGAGTACGAAAGACCGATAGGAATACAGTTGTTTGGTGGTGACATAGGTAACATGGTCCAGTCGGCAGAGATTGCATCAGCAGTCAATCCGGATCTCATCGATATAAATTATGGCTGTCCTGTAAAGGCTGTGGCTTGTCGCGGCGCTGGAGCCGCATTGCTTCAGGACATCCCCAAGATGGTGCAAATGACCGAAGCCATTGTGAAATGCACGTCGTTGCCTGTGACGGTGAAAACGAGACTGGGGTGGGATGACAGTACGAAAAATGTGGTCGATGTAGCAGAGCGGTTACAAGATATTGGAATCAAAGCTCTCACCGTGCACGGTCGGACACGAGTGCAAATGTATAAAGGTGACGCTGATTGGACGCTGATTGCACGCATCAAGGAGAATCCACGGATGCACATTCCAATTTTTGGCAATGGCGACGTTGATTCCCCACAAAAAGCCGTGGAGTGCAGGGATACCTATGGTGTTGATGGTTTGATGATCGGCCGCGCCGCCATTGGCTACCCATGGATCTTCAACGAGATCAAGCATTACATGAGACATGGTGAGATCTTGCTTTCACCAGACATTGCAGAGCGTGTAAGAGTAACAAAGAAACACCTGGAATTTTCTGTCAGATGGAAAGGCGACCGTCTTGGAATCTTTGAAATGCGCCGGCACTATTCAAATTATTTCAAAGGCGTTCCGGATTTTAAGCCTTTTCGTACCCGACTCGTTGAAATTGAAACCGAGGCTGAAATATTATCAGTGCTCGACGAAGTTTCTGAATCATTTTCTTCTTTCCTTATCCCAAGCTAACGTCATTTTTGATTTCGGATTTCGGATGGAGATGCTGATCGTTCTGTGCGTCTTTCCGACATCCGACATCCGAAATCCTAAATGGTATTGCTTCTCACTGTATAACACTGTCTGCTAACATGGACGATTCACTGCGCTCAAGGTCCTATGTCCTATTAGGGATACTGTCACTTATTTGGGGAACATCATTCATCCTCATCAAACAAGGGCTTAAGGTCTTTGCGCCTGACGAGGTGGGTTCCCTACGTGTAGCCTCCGCGTCGCTCTTCCTCCTGCCGGTTGCTATCCTGGAGCTCAAAAAGATCAACAGGTCTGACTACTGGAAATTATTTACCTCCGGTATGTTGGGTGTTTTTATACCTGCATTTCTTTTCGCAACGGCGCAGACACGAATGGATAGCTCCGTCGCCGGAATCCTGAATACACTTACACCCATATTTACCATGCTGATTGCCGGGATCATTTTCAGGCAGCGGTTCGGACAGTCTGCTGTTATAGGAATTTTGTTGGGATTCGCAGGAACTGTTGTATTAAGTCTTTCCAGAAATGGAAGCGTAAACGGATTCAATATGTTCGCTTTGTTGATCGTCCTCGCATGCTTCTTTTATGGGAGTAATCTCAACTTCATCAAATTCAAAATAACACACCTGCGCTCTGTTACCATTACCAGCGTGGCGCTCATGTTAATAAGTCCTCTGGCATTCGTCTATCTATTTGGATTCACCGACTTTACAGACAAGCTCGCGACTGTCGATGGCGCGTGGCGCTCATTTGGATTTGTCGTACTTCTCGGTTTGATGAGTACCTCTGTGGCTACAATTTTATCCAATGAGTTGGTCAAGATCAGCTCTCCAATGTTTGCGAGCTCTGTAACTTACATTATGCCCATCGTTGGCGTGATGTGGGGTCTGGTGGATGGTGAGAAATTGCAAGCTGGTCATTTCATAGGAATGAGCGCAATCATTGGAGGAGTTTACCTGGCGAACAGGAGGGGTAAGGATCAAACACAGAGACCCTGAACAACTATTGCGAAAAAAACTTCATTACCGGCTCATTGCAAGGTCAAGGTCAACATCACCGGAAGATGGTCCGAAGGATAATAAGTACCATCGTTGTCGGAAATGACTTTATAGGCTGAGGCTTTCCATTGTAATGAGTGAAAGATATAGTCAATAGGTCGGCACTCAATTCCATTTACTTTGAAGCCGCAGAATGTGCCAGGCGCAGGCGTTGATACCTCGTCTTTCAAAACGATTCCATTGTTGCTCATCATGGTAGTGTAAGGAGCATCGTCGCGGGTGCAATTGAAATCCCCAGTGATAATTGTTGGAAGGGTTCCCGTTAACGCCGTGGCCTTTTCTTTGATTATCGCCGCACATGGTACTAATTTTTGGTTACGTTAACGCGACGCGGCAGCGTTGATCAAAGGTCCATAAAAGATCGCATTCATTAAAAGCTTGTTTGTACCAAGCCAAAAGGCCCTGAAGCAGAGGTTGTCCGTAAAACCGATGACACGTCCTTGTCCGGATACCGAAACACCAACGACGGAACTTTCCTTTGATGTTCCGTAGTTTTCTTTCGACATGTAGCCACTGAGGAGGGGTGCAGCGGTAAAAACAACAGGATTGCTATACGCACCGTGTCCTTGTTCCATGAAAAGATTGTTTGATTTGAAGAACGGCATTTTGGTGTTGTAGTATCCATACAACAAAGGATGTGTCAAGTCGACTTTCGCCTCGAAAATAGCGCCGCTTGTCTCTTGTGCACCAGTAAACTCTTCAATATCAGCATATGCTCTTGGCTTTGGATCCTTCTTATCATCCACTTTCTTCATCTCGAATTTGGCAAGGCCGGCAGTTGTCATCCAGCTCAAAGCATTTTCCATTCCGATTAGCGTGCCGCCTTGCTGCGTCCAGCTTTTCAGTTTTTCCTTTGCTGCGTCTGACACAACGGGAGAACCGTATGATGGCGGCATGATGATGGTGGTATATTTATTCAATTGTACTTTATCCAGCAGACTTGCTGGCAAGAGTGTGAGAGGAACATTGAATCGCGTATCAAGCATGTGCCATATCTCCCCTGCATCCGTGGCCGAGATCCCGTCGCCGACTAACATGGCGATCGTTGGTTTCTTTAAAGGCAAAAAGGAACTGCTGCCAAGGCTTACGCCGCGATAGTCCAATCCAGTTTTGAATGCATATACGTCGATACCGTCTTTAGTGGCAATTTCATTCAGGATGAATTCTATTTGTTCCGCATTTTTTTCCTGGCCAGCTACCTGAAGCAGGATCGCTCCTCTTTCGAATCTTCGGCCATCGGCATGGTAGAATGGATCGCTGGCAACCTTCAATCTGATGCCCTGACTAAGCAACCGGTAAATGGATCTTGGTGCGTAATATCCGAATGTTTCAAATGCATAAGCATATTCACTTTTGCCGCCAACGCGATTGCCCGCGGTCTGTTTGTATTCCGTAATTTTTTCTCCCAATGCAGGCATGCTCTTCAATTCATCATATTCTAATCCGAAAGCAAGTGGAAGCGTCCAACTTGAGATATCATAAAATAAACTGTCCTTAAATGTTGTGCGTTTTTCAAACATGCTTTTGATTAACCTGTATTGACTCTGGTTCAGTGGTATGATATAACTCGTTGCCTGGTCATAGGTCTTTCCATTCACCGTTAGCGGAGCAGATGGTTTGTAGACATCTACTGCCTGCCTTGAAAACACTTCTGCCAATTGAAATGCTCGCGCATGGTCTTTGTTTGACCCAAACACATATGCTTTGACTTGATCGCGCGCGGATTCCCCAAGGGCGTCTTTGTAAAATTGCCTTTGGTAATTAAGGAGATCCTCTCGCATGACGTTAATGGCTTTTAGAGAACTTAACGCCGTCACAAATTGATTGCGTACCGTAAATGGAAAACGAAGCACGCCATTGATGCTCTCCTGGGCATGACCGCGCGAGCTCGCCTGCTCGAAGAGAATTCCAATCGCCCCTTGAACGTCAGGGAACGTTGAACCTTTGCCATAATAATAATCATCGTACCCTTCTTGCGTATAATAGAACGACCCGATGTCATCCAATGCTTTTGCGTGGAATGTGCCGATACGTTTTGTGAGTTCAAGGTTTTTCTCGGGCGTTAGTGGATGCATTCTTCCTGGCACGCCTGGTTGAAAGAAGAACGAGGCATTCGTTCCCATTTCGTGATGGTCTGTCAGGACGTTTGGTTTCCACTTTTGAAATGTTTTGACCCGGGCCTTTGACTCAGGATGCTGGGCAACGAGCCAATCGCGGTTGAGGTCAAACCAATAGTGGTTGAATCGTCCACCAGGCCAGGCTTCGTTGTGTTCCGTATCATTTGGATCGGTGGAAATGAGCATGCTTTTTCTCGAATTCACCCAACTGCTGAAGCGTTGCATGCCGTCGGGGTTGTAGGAAGGATCAAATAGGATAATCGTATTATTAAGATACTCTTCGATTTCCGGTCCCTGCGCTGCGGCAAAATGATATGCTGCAAGTAAGGCAGCATTCACACCGCTGGCTTCATTGCCATGAATGCTGAACCCAATATAAAATACGACGGGCATCGCACGCACATCGAGGTTGGCAGACTTGCTTGGGTCAGTGAGTTGAACGTGTTGCTGTCTTATTATTTCTAATTGCTGTTGATTTTTTGGTGCAGTGATAGTGAGCAGCAGAAGAGGACGCGCCTCATGTGTGTATCCGGTAATTTCAAGGCTGACCCTATCAGATGCTTTGTCAAGCGCATACATATAATGAACCAACTTGTCGTGCGTAACATGCCAGTCACCCACTTCATGGCCGATAATGGATTTAGGTGTTGGAATTGCGGGGTTGTATGTGATACTTTCAGGGAGATAATAAGAAAGGTCCGGCTGACCGCTTACACCCAGCGCAATCGATGTAATAAAAACTGCCAGCAAAGAAATTCTAGTCATATGTCAGGTGGGTTATCAACAGGTTGCTGCTAAATAAAACATTCTTTATCAAACATTTACATTCATTTTTGTGAATGGCTCGGAGGCCCGTGTTACTTTATTGTAAACAATTCAGCCAAAGATTTAAAGCCCTAATAAAGTTTAAGTGTTGGCCTTAAGGTACTTTTGTGGGCTCATTTATTAACCTAAATCAACCACTATGCGTAGAATTTTACTGGCTGCAACTTTATGCATTGCGTCATTGACGGCACTTGCCCAAGTGACGACATCTTCAATTTCAGGAACTGTTACGGATACTAAAGGCGAAGCATTACCGGGCGCTACGATTGTGGCAACCCATACACCTTCGGGCACAACCTATGGAACGGTCTCGCTGGCGAGTGGCAAATATACTTTGCCAGGCATGCGTGTTGGCGGACCATATACTGTTAAAATTAGTTTCATCGGGTATAAGGAACAGGCTTTTGAAAATGTCTATCTCAGTCTTGGTGTGGCGGCAGATGTAAAAGCGCGGCTTGAAGAACAGAGTACTGAGCTGGCGGAGATCATCGTAACGACCGATAAGAATGATATCTTCAGCTCCGACCGCACGGGTGCTGCAGCTTCGTTTAACCGCGATGCTATTAACAGGCTTCCTACGATCGGAAGAACTGTGAATGACATTGTGAAATTCAACGTATACAGCAACGGTCGTTCATTCGGTGGACAAGACAGCCGATTCAATAATTTCACGATCGACGGATCCGTATTCAATAATGGTTTTGGCCTTGGAAGCTCGGCACAAGCAGGTGGACGCACGGGTACTACAGCAGTTTCGATCGACGCGCTGGATGAGATACAGTTGAACATCGCCCCATTTGACGTTCGACAATCTGGTTTTGCAGGGGCGGGTATCAATGCAGTAACCCGTTCGGGCACGAATGAATTTTCCGGTTCTGTCTATCATCTGTTCAGGAACAACGACATGTTGGGTGATGAAGCAGATGGGATAAAACTTCCTCCTATCAGCATAAGCGAAAAAACAACAGGAGTTCGCGTCGGTGGACCCATCATAAAAAACAAACTCTTTTTCTTCGTCAATGCAGAACAATTCACAAGCTCTACACCTGCCTTAACATGGGTTGCCGATAAATCTGAAGCCACTGGAAACGTCTCTCGCGTCAAAGCGGCTGACCTCGAGGATCTGAGCTCTTTCATGTTAAGCAGATTCGATCGCGACCTTGGAACAATTGACAATTTTAACAATGAGATCGAGAGCAAAAAAGCCTTGATACGGCTCGACTACAACATTAACAACAATCATAAGTTGTCCGTAAGGTATTCTCATCACGATTCCAAATCTGACCAGATCATCAGTAATAGTAACAGTAGTAATACCGCCGGGAATGGGAATCGCACAAATTCGGCCCTTGCCATTTCTCCCCAAAACACCGGCTATGTGATCCTGGACAATACGAGGTCAATTGCCGTGGAATTGAATTCCAATTTCAGCGGTAAGTTTGCAAACAACCTTGTGGCTACCTACAACAAACAGATTGAAGACCGGGAATTTAAATCGGCGTTGTTTCCAACTATTGATATCCTGAGCGCGGCAAACGAAGCAACCTATACCTCAGTGGGATTTGATCCTTTCAGCCCGTCCAATAAGCTTAACTATTCTACGCTAAACATTACAGACAACTTCACATACTTCGCTGGAAAACATACCGTGACATTCGGGGTTTCGTATGAATTCTTCAAATCGAACAACGTATTTTTCCCCTCCTCGCAAGGCGTATATGTTTACAACAGCATTGCTGATTTTAAACTTGCTGCACAGGATTACATTGACAATCCGAACGCGACAACTTCGCCGGTCACGATTCCCCGTTATAATCTGAGGTACTCGTTGCTACCGGGTGGAGCGGAGCCTTTGCAGGTACTTAAAGTTTCCACCTATAGTTTTTACGTCCAGGATGAATTTCAAATCAATGAGAAATTCAAACTCACCGGCGGCGTACGGGGTGATGTCTTTTCCTATGACAATGGAACGGCAACTGATTTTTACAATCCAGTTGTAGCTGGCCTTACATTCAAGGATGAGGATTTAAATGACTACAGTGTGAATACTGGTGCGTTTCCAAAAACACGATTGCTTTTATCTCCTCGCATCGGATTTAATTATGACGTAACTGGCAACAAAATGACGCAGGTACGTGGCGGAACAGGATTGTTTGTTTCGAGAATACCTCAGGTGCTGGTTTCGAATCAGCTTGGTAACAATGGTGTGAACACCGCCCTTATCACCGGATCCGGAACTGCCTACCCTTTCCGGGTTAACCCCGGTGACTTGCCCGATGCCGTAAGGCCACCGGCAAATACTGACATCACCACGCTGCCCAGATACGTGGTGAATGCTACTGACCCTGAACTAAAGTATCCAATGGTTTGGAAGACGAATATCGCTGTGGATCAACGATTACCATGGGGACTTGTTGGAACCGTAGAGTTCATTTATAATAAGAATCTCCAGGCCCTCCGGTATATCGACGCCAACCTTAACAGCCCGACGAATAATTTTGCCGGCCCGGACAACCGGGAACGCTTTCCTGCATCGGGACTAACGGGCACGGCAGCAACAGACGCGAGATTTATCAATACTGCTGTCTCCAACGTATTCGTTCTGAAAAATACGACAAAGGGCCAGTCTGGATCTGCGACGATCAAGATCGAAAAGCCTGCTGTCAAAGGGTTCAGTGGAATGTTTGGTTATACTTACGCGGTAGCAAAAGATCTGCAATCGGTTGGTAGTACCGTTCAGGCAAACATGCCTGCGGTAATTGGCCAAAACTATTTGGGTAACGAATACTCGGACAACGATTTGAGACATCGCATTGTCGGTTATGCAAATTACAAATTGACCTATGGTGGGGATTTCGGCGGTTCTACAATGTTCACCCTCGGTATGGTGTCTAGTAGCGGTACAAAACTATCATATACTTATGCCAGCGATCTGAACGGCGATGGCCAGATAAACGATCTGATATATATTCCGAATAGCGCAAGTGAATTGAACTTTGCAACCATTAATGCGTCTGGCAGCACGCCGGCATTTACACCCGCCCAACAGCAGGAAGCGTTCGACGCATACATCGATAACAATTCCTACCTGAAGGATCGAAGAGGTCAGTATACGCAAAGAAATGGAGCGTACTTCCCTTGGCTTACACGTTTTGATTTTTCTGTCGTTCAGGAATTCTACGTAGCCGTTGGTGCAAAGAAGACTAAGAACACGATTCAGCTACGCGCGGATGTCTTGAATATCGGAAACCTGCTTAGTCAGAAATGGGGCGTCGGTTACCAGAGCACCAGCACGCAGCCCCTTTCCGTAGCCAGCGTTAGCGCGGATGGAACTCCAACGTATAGGCTAGGCACACAAGTATTGGCCGGGCAAACGGTATTGTTGCATGATTCATATGTTAAGAGTGCTACAGTAGACAATGTCTGGCAGGCGCAAATCGGTATCCGATACATATTTAATTGAGATGTAATCATTCATTGTTGAGGCGTTCTGGATCAATCCGGGACGCTTTTTTTATTTTACCCGGGTTAAGATAATTTCTCCGTGGGAAATAGAGAGTTGCGAAGCTCAATTTACAGCCAAATTGCGGCTTATTTCGTCCTTTCTTTTGATCATTGAACTGTTGCAAAAGCACTTTATAGACATTCATCAGTAAACACGAGTTTGAGGCGCCTGTCGAAACCGTTTGAACTTTTTTATTCAACCCGGAATGCGTAATTTCAAGGTTACCTATGTTGGCATTCTCGAGGTATTTGGCTGCGGCTGGACTAGTGTTGATTTGCTTCTCGTGCGAACAGACGACCAGCAATAGAACCCTTTCAGTTCCCAAGGTGGAAATTGATCTGGAGGCTATCGTAAAGAGAGGTTATATCAATGCTCTCGTGGACAACAATTCCTTCAGTTATTTTATTTATAAAGGCCATCCCCTCGGTTATGAGTACGAACTTTTGCAGCTGCTCGCAAAAGAATTGAATGTCAGCCTCAAGATCAAAGTCACATCAGGTGTAGAACGCGCTATAGAACAGCTCAACAATGGTGAAGGCGATATTATTGCCTTTCCTTTAACGATAACGAAAGCCAGACGCCAGGTGGTGGCATTTTCAAGGCCCCACTTTAATACTTATCAGGTCCTCGTTCAACGGAAGCCGCCCAATTGGCGAAACCTTTCTCTCGACGAGATCAATAACAACCTTATTCGTAATCCAGCTGACCTGATTGGAAAGAAAGTACACGTTATTGATGGCACCAGCCACGCGCTTCGGTTACGGCATCTTTCGGAAGAGCTTGGAGGCGATATTATTATTCAGAACGACTCGCTAACGGCCGAAAGCGAATCCCTTATACGAAAAGTTGCGTTAGGTGAAATAGAGTATACCGTGGCGGACTACACTATGGCTCGGGTGAATTCTGCCTACTATGCTAATATCGATGTAGGTACTGTGCTGAGCGTTCCACAGCAGGTCGCCTGGGCGGTGCGAATGAATGCGCCAAAGCTTACCCATGCAATTGATGAATGGCTGGGAAGGATCAAGCAGCAGCCTACCTTCATGGTCATCTATAATAAATATTTCAGGAGCCCGCGAACATCGCTGACGCATTTGCAGAGTGATTATTCCTCATTGGGTGGCAATAAGCTTTCTCCGTATGATGCCCAGATTCAGGCTGGCGCGATAAAACTGGGTTGGGACTGGCGATTGCTCGCGGCGGTTGTCTATCAAGAATCGAAATTTGATCCCGTTGGAGAATCATGGGCCGGCGCAAGAGGACTTATGCAACTCATGCCAGAAACGGCAAAACGATTTGGTGCTACAAATGTTAATGACCCGAACGAAAGCTTAAAGGCAGGGGTAAATTATCTTGTCTATCTTCAAAGATACTGGACAAAACGTATAGCCGACCCGCAAGAAAGGATGAAATTCATTTTGGCATCCTACAATGCTGGATTGGCGCATATTCTGGATGCCAGAAAGCTATGCGTCAAATACAAAAAGGATCAGACAATCTGGGACGACGTCGAGTATTTCCTACTGAAGAAGTCAGATCCGAAGTTTTATAAAGATCCAGTCGTGGTAACAGGTTACTGCAAGTGTGAAGAACCTGTTAATTATGTGAGAGAAGTTTTGGAGCGATTTGAGGCCTATAAAATTCACATCAGTCTTTCAGCATTCGATCAAGTAGCTGTCGGAGATCCAAAGATTGCCAGGTAGATTCAATGCCTGGGATTTTCATGACGTCATCCATGACCATTTTCTGCTTTTGTCCAATGCGATAAGCTTCGGAGTACCGGATGTTATCATGGAATGTAACCATCGAATACAGTGGTATCCATCTATCGGGAAAAGCCTCATGGATCTTTGCTTCTATTTTTTTTCGCAACAAAAATTCTGCGTCAGCAACCAAATCGCGCATTTCGACAAAGTTGTCTAATGCAAGTTTGGCAATTGCATCTGTGTCGGGTTTTCTAAGTTGCTGGAAATAAGGGATCACCGTATCCCAGTTATCATTATGTTGTTCCAGTAATTCATTTAGAATTCTGCAGTCTTCAAAACCGGCATTCATGCCCTGGCCATAGAATGGGACTACAGCATGACTTGCATCGCCAAGCAATAGCGTGCGCTGAATCGACCACGGGAAGCATCTGATGGTTACCAATGAAGAAGTTGGATTGGTTATCAGCTGCGATTTGAGATCAGGAATTTGGTCAGCAACGTCGGGAAAGGTTTTCACGAAGAAGCTTTGAAAGACGTCAGGATCCGTGAGCGATGAAAATGATGGCGTACCCTCGAACGGAAAGAATAAAGTGCCCGTGAACGACTCATCAGGATTGGGTAGGGCGATCAGCATAAAACTTTCTCTTGGCCAAATATGCAACGCATTCCGTTCACTAAGCGACCCCTTTCCGGATGGCAATATGTGAAACTCTTTGTAACCGTGTTCTATGTATTCTTGTTCAAAATTGAATCGGTCAGTCAACTGCATGGCCATACGCACAGCAGAAAACGCGCCATCAGTCCCCAGTATTACGTCGAAGGTCCGGCGAATCCTGGATTCTCCAACCTGAAATGTAAGTTCCTGCCCGGCCGTGTTGGCATTGATGCAACGGTGATTGAAAAAGTATTCGATTCCCTCATCTTCAGCCGCTGTTATCAACACCTCATTCAATTCGCCGCGTGATATGGAATTAATGAATTGGCCTGCTGCTCCGTATGGCTGAAACGTAAGTTTTCCTTTCACATCGTGCATCATCCTTCCATTCATTGGAATGACAGATTCTTTCATCACCTTGGCTAATCCTACTTCCTCAAGCGATCTGATGCCGCGATTGCTCAGGGCCAGATTGATAGACCGTCCAACGTCGGATGATTGAAGGCGGGGATCAGGCCTTCTTTCGAAAACAGAGACTTTGTATCCTCGTTTGGCCAGATATAAAGTCATTAATGAGCCTACCAATCCTCCTCCAACGACCGCAATATGAGTTTGACTATTCATCTGATATTTTTTGCGGATTTTTTTCGCTTGGAGAATTCACCTTTGAGAATTTCGACGAAGCCGTACACTTCTTCAAACGTATTGTAGAGTGGAACAGGAGCCACCCTCACCACACCAGGTTCACGCCAATCGGTAACAACTCCCTTCCTGGACAATCCGTCCGCGATTCTTTTGCCGTCCTGGTGTATGAACAGGGATAGCTGACATCCGCGATCACGGTGTCGCGCCGGTGTTAAGATTTCAAATAATTCCTGATGTGGATCAAGCTGAAGCAGGAGGAACTCCAAATAGCCAGTTAACAGAATGCTCTTTTTACGAAGTGCCTTCATTCCCGCTCTACGGAAAATTTCAAGGGCTGCAAGATGCGCCGCGGCCTGAAAAATTGGAACGTTCGAAACTTGCCATCCATCGGCGCCATCCATTGGCCGGAAGCCTTTCTTCATTTCAAAGCGTTCCCTTTCATCGTGGCCCCACCATCCCGCCATACGCGGTAATTGTAAATTGTCCCCATGACGTTTATGAATAAAAGCGCCTGCGATGGCGCCTGGTCCGGAGTTCAGATATTTGTAGCTGCACCAGACTGCAAAATCAACGTTGTCTGCGTGAAGCGACAAGGGAACGTTACCAATCGCATGGGCAAGGTCAAAACCGGCGATAGCACCCGCACGATGCGCAGCCTGTGTAATTTTATTTATGTCGAAGAATTGACCCGAGTAATACTGTACACCACCAAGAAGAACGAGCGAAAGAGCCGTATTGTTAGCAGCGATTGTTCTTACAATATCGTCAGTACGCAAAACTGATTCGCCGTCGCGAGGTTTCAATTCGATCAATGCTTCATCCGGATCTAGTCCATGCAACTTCAGTTGTGATTCGACAGCATATTGATCTGACGAGAATGCGCCAGCTTCAACGATGATCTTAAATCTGGCGGTGTTGGGCCGAAAAAAAGTCGCCATCATCAAATGCAGGTTGATGGTGAGCTGATTCATGGCTATCACTTCGCTCTGCAATGCCCCTGTAAGTTGGGCCAGTACCTTTTTTGTAAGCTTATGATAGTAGGCCCAGGGGCGCCTGGAATGAAAGTGAGCTTCAACGCCCAACGCTCCCCAGTCATCCAACTCTTGCAGCAAGATGGGTCGCACAGCCTTCGGTTGCAATCCGAGAGAATTTCCAGTGAAGTATATGGATTTTTTACCGTTGAATCCTGGCATCAGAAACTCCTTGCGAAAGGACCTTAGCGGATCCTTCGCATCCATTTGCTTTGCGAATCGTAAAGTGTTGGAGAATTTCATAAGGCTTGACACGTACACTCCAGGTGCAATTTGAACGGTCTGTGTCCACCTAGCGGCGTACAGCCCATGCGTAAAATGACCAGGTCAAACAAAGCGTTTATCCGCTTCCATTACCGTTCCGCATTTTTTACAGGTTCTCAATTCCTTTGAACTATAAAAGTCCCTGAAGCGCGGAAGAAAATCCTTTTCAATATTGTCCAGGTGAAACCGATATTCGTGAAGCAGGTTATTGCAGTTTTCACAATACCATTGCAGGCCATCCAAAGTATCTTCGTCCTCACGCTTGCATTCGATGACGAGACCTACGGTACCCGCAGGACGGGCTGGCTGGTGTGGAACGTTCGCCGGCAGCAAAAACATTTCGCCTTCTTTGATGGGGATCTCAACCGCCTTTCCATCTTCCTGAATCGTAACTTTAATATCACCTTCCAGCTGATAAAATAATTCTTCCGTCTCATTAAAGTGATAGTCCTTGCGGGCGTTTGGCCCACCGACGATCATCACAATGTAATCTCCTGCATCAGCATAAAGATTTTTGTTTCCTACCGGGGGTTTCAGTTGATCCCTGTTATCGGAGATCCATTTTTTTAGATTGAAAGGTCTGCGAATCGCCATGACAAAAGTTTGCTTGATAAAAAATATTCCGATTGATTAATTCATTAAAATTACTAAGAATTTACGGATTAGACAGGATATGATATGAATCTGGATCTGAGTGGAAAAAGAGCAATGGTGTGTGGAAGTACGCAAGGAATTGGCAAAGCCGCGGCAATCGAATTATCGCTGATGGGCGCCAGTATAACGTTGGTGGCGCGGGATGAGAATAAGTTGAAGCAGACCCTGAATGAGTTGCAACGAGCAAGCGATCAAAGCCACGATTTCATTGTGGCAGACTTTGCAGCACCTGACGATCTCAAGGCAAAGGTATCGGCGTACCTTCAGCAAAAAAGAGTGCACATTCTTGTTAATAACACTGGCGGCCCTCCCGCTGGCCCAATCCTGGACGCGGACGCCGACGCATTCATCAAAGCGTATACAAGTCATCTGATTTGTAATCACCTCTTGGTCCAGGCGGTTGTGCCCGGTATGAAGGCTGAACAATTTGGCAGGATCATTAACATCATATCAACTTCTGTTAAAGCTCCCTTGAAAAATATGGGAGTATCCAACACAACTCGCAGTGCTGTTGCCAACTGGGCGAAAACGCTATCACTGGAGGTTGCGCCATTTAATATCACAGTCAACAACGTTCTCCCTGGCGCTACAATGACGGGACGATTAGAATCGTTAATGCAAGGTCAGGCCCGGCAGTCCGGCAGAAGCTATGACGAAGTGAAAGCAGAGACGGCCCGGCAGGTACCCGCTGGAAGAATAGGGGACGCACACGAGGTCGCCGCCGCCATTGCTTTTCTCGCTACACCTGCAGCGTCATACATCAATGGCATTAATATACCTGTTGATGGCGGCAGGACACCCAACCTGTAATCTGTTGAATCAGCGTAGGTACATAACTCCTATCCATGCAGAAAATACTCAATTATATTGATGGAACTTTGAACGAGCCTTCATCAGGTGCATACTTTGCCAATTATGATCCTGCCACTGGTCATGCTTACAGCCTGGTTCCTGATTCGGATGAACGTGATGTAAACCTTGCGGTGAATGCAGCATATGATGCATTCGCCTCATGGTCACTGGTGACCGCTGAACGACGGTCCAGCGTTTTGATGCGGTTAGCCGAACTGATTGACCGCGATATTGACAAACTGGCGCTGGCGGAAAGCATAGACAGTGGTAAGACTGTAACTCAGGCAAAGCTGTTGGATATTCCAAGAGCTGCAGCAAACCTTCGATTCTTTTCCACGGCAATCCTTCATACTTCTACGGAGGCCCATATTACCGACAACACGGCGATTAACTATACGGAACGTTCACCGATTGGCGTCGCTGGATGCATCTCTCCCTGGAATCTTCCACTTTATTTATTCACCTGGAAGATCGCGCCGGCATTGGCAGCTGGGTGTACCGTTGTGGCTAAGCCATCTGAACTTACACCAATGACAGCTTTCATGTTTTCATTGCTTTGCCAGGAAGCCGGTCTTCCCAACGGCGTTCTGAATATTGTACATGGCCTGGGTGCTAAGGCTGGGAACGCGATCGTTTGTCACCCTCAGGTTAAGGCCATCTCATTCACCGGTGGTACTGCAACAGGCAAAAAAATAGCAGCCGCAGCGGGACCGATGTTCAAAAAACTTTCTCTTGAACTTGGAGGTAAGAATCCAAACATTGTTTTTAGTGACTGTGATTTTGACAAGGCGCTAAAAACATCCATTCAATCGTCCTTTTCCAATCAGGGTGAGATATGTTTGTGCGCATCGCGAATTCTCGTCGAACGCCCCTTGTATGACAGGTTTGTGGCCGAATTTATAAAACAGACTAAGTTGTTGACTGTTGGCGATCCACTTGATGACGCCACGACCGTGGGCGCGCTCGTTTCGGCTGACCATAAAGCAAAGATCTTAAGGTATATCGACCTGGCAGTTCAGGAAG
>Ga0193753_10002280_pt1 | contig 15378 bp, 12 predicted proteins | sample H1c2metaG_FD_144925 | JGI IMG/M metagenome (GOLD analysis project Ga0193753, IMG submission 144925) | Soil microbial communities from a riparian zone of the East river system, Colorado, United States - H1c2 | ecosystem: Environmental > Terrestrial > Soil > Riparian zone | place: USA: East... | reverse complement strand
ACTGGCTGAAGATCGGCGCGCGCACCGTCGGTGCGCAAATCACCGAGATCAAGCACAAGATCGACGTCAACACGCAGAAGCCGCTGGCGGCCACGCATCTGGAGTTGAACGAGGTCGCCTATTGCAATCTCTATCTCGATCAGCCGATCGCGTTCGAGGCTTATGCCGACAACCATGAACTCGGCGGCTTCATCCTGATCGACCGGCAGAGCAATGCCACCGTCGCGGCCGGCACGCTCGATTTCGCGCTGCGCCGCGCCGCCAACATCCACTGGCAGCACGTCGACGTCGACAAGACTGCGCGCGCGCGGATCAAGGGACAGCGGGCGCGTTGCCTCTGGTTCACCGGCTTGTCCGGCTCCGGCAAGTCCACCATCGCCAACCTGGTGGAGAAGCGTTTGCTTGCGATGGGCCACCATACCTACCTGCTCGATGGCGACAATGTGCGCCACGGCCTGAACAAGGACCTGGGCTTCACCGACGAGGCGCGGGTCGAGAACATCCGCCGCGTGGCCGAAGTCGCCAAGCTGATGGTCGATGCCGGCTTGATCGTACTGGTCAGCTTCATTTCGCCGTTCCGTGCGGAACGGCGGATGGCGCGCGGCCTGTTTGGGGAGGGCGAGTTCGTGGAGGTCTTCGTGGACACGCCACTCGCGGTCGCCGAGCGACGCGATAGCAAGGGGCTTTACGCGAAGGCGCGCGCAGGCCTGATCAAGAACTTCACCGGCATAGATTCGCCTTACGAAGCGCCCGAAGCGCCGGAATTCGTGCTCGACACCGAGCGCGATACCGCCGAAGTATTGGCGGAGCGGCTGGCGGCGGCAGCGTTGTCGAGAGCTTGATCGCGGTACGTGGGTACCGCTTTTTTGCGAATGAAACCGGAATTAACGGCCATTTGGGCGCCCTATGCCGGGAACCTTGCCCGCATTAAACTAGCCGGCATCCGGCTTCATGCCTTCGTGCGAGCGTCTTCATGCTTCATCCGGTAATCCTCAGTGGCGGTAGCGGCTCGCGTCTTTGGCCGCTTTCGCGCCAGAACCTGCCCAAGCAGTTCCTGGCGCTGATCGGCGACCTGTCGCTGTTCCAGGAGACCATTCGTCGCGCGGAAGCCTTGTCGGGCGCGCAACCGCCGGTGACCGTCTGCGCCGAGGACCACCGCTTCATGGTGGGCGAGCAGTTGCAGGCGATCGGTGCCGAAAACGGCGGCATTCTGCTGGAGCCCATCGCGCGCAACACCGCGCCGGCGATCGCGTTGGCGGCCTTGCACCTGATCGCGAAAGATCCCGATGCCACGATGCTGGTATTGCCCGCGGACCACTTGATCGAAGACGAAACCGCTTTCCGCGAAGCGATCGTGCGCGCGACCTTGCTGGCCGAGCAGGACTGGCTGGTCACTTTCGGCATCCAGCCCGATTACGCCGAGACGGGTTATGGCTATATCCTGCGCGGCGAAGCCCTGGGCGATAGCGGCTACCGCATCGAGCGATTCGTCGAGAAGCCCGATCTCGCCACGGCCGAGCGTTACGTCGCCGACGGCACCTATGCCTGGAACTCGGGCATGTTCCTGTTCAAGGCGCAGCGTTACCTGGACGAACTGTCGCAGCACGCGCCGCGGATACTCGCCGCCGTCCGCGACGCATACGCGACCGCCGAGTCCGATCTCGACTTCATCCGGGTCGGCAAGGACACCTTCGCCGCCAGTTCCAGCGACTCGATCGACTACGCGGTGATGGAGAAGACCGATCACGCGGCCGTGGTGCCGGTAAGTTGCGGCTGGAGCGATATCGGGTCGTGGTCGTCGCTGTGGTCGGTGGCCGAGCGCGACGGCGACGGCAATCGCTACGATGGCGATGTGATTTCGATCGATACGCGCGACAGCCTGGTGCACGCATCTGACCGGCGCATGATCGCGACGATCGGCGTCGAGGATCTCATCATCGTCGACACGCCCGACGCGACCCTGGTCGCGCGCAAGGACCGCGTGCAGGACGTCAAGCTCATCGTCGACAAACTCAAGGCCGCAGGCCGGCAGGAGCACCTGTTCCATCGCAAGGTGTACCGGCCGTGGGGCAGCTACGACTCGATCGACATGGGCGAGCGCTTCCAGGTCAAGCGCATCGTGGTCAAACCCGGCGCCGCGCTCAGCCTGCAGAAGCACGCGCATCGCGCCGAACACTGGATCGTGGTCTCGGGCACCGCCGAGGTGACCTGCGACGACAAGGTGTTCGACCTGCACGAAAACCAGAGCACCTACATTCCGCTCGGCAGCGTGCACCGCCTGCGCAATCGCGGCACCGAGCCGGTCGAATTGATCGAAGTGCAGTCCGGCAGCTATCTGGGCGAGGACGACATCGTCCGGCTCGAGGATGTGTACGGCCGCAGCTGAGCCCCCGCTTTTGTAGAGTGGAGCTTGCTCCACTGCTTTTTAGTCTGCCGTTTGCAGCAAGAGCAGTGGAGCAAGCTCCACTCTACAAGACTGCTCGTTGCGCTTCTGTGGAGCAAGCTCCACTCTACAAGGCTGCTCGTTGCGCTTGTTGCGCCGATCCGGCGAGACGGTCGGCCAGCAGCCGCGCGAAGGCGTCCGCACTGCCCGGCGCGTGGTCGAAGAACAGCGACGGCTCGCACAGCTCGAGCTCCAGCAGCCGCGGCGCGCCGTCGGTATCGCGGATCAGGTCCACGCGCGCATAAGGCAGCGGCGTGTCGAGGGCCAACAGCCCGGACATGGCCGCCAGCACGTCCCGGGCGAGCGCGACTTCGTCCTCGCCCGGCGTGCGCGGCAGGATCGCTTCGGCGGCGAACAGCGCATCGGTGGCGCCCTGGTCCGGCTGCAGCAGCGGGCCCTTGCGGATCGCATGGCTGAAGGCGCCGTCGAAATGCATCAGCGCCGTTTCGCCGTCGCGATCGACCGAAGGCAGATAAGGCTGCAGCAGCGCGCTGCGGCCCGCATCGAGCAATCGCGCGATATGGTTGGCGGCGGCGAACTCCTGGCCGCGCGAATAGCGCTGGGTATCGCGCGAACCGGCGCTGACGGCGGGTTTGACCACGAACTCGCCAGCGGCCGGATAAGCGGCGAGGAACGCCTGCAGGCTCGGCAGCGGTTCCATCTCCGGTTCGACGAATACGCTGGGCACCACCGGCACGCCGCGCGCCGCCAGCTCGGCCAGATAGTGCTTGTCGGTATTCCAGCGCAGCACCGGCAGCGGGTTCAACAGGGTGGACACGCCATCGACGCGTTCGCACCAGCGCAGGAATTCCGGCAGGCGCTCGGTGTAATCCCAGGGCGAGCGCAGCAGCACGGCGTCGAAGCGTTGCCAGCTCACGGTCGGGTCGTCCCAGGCCAGGACGCCGGTCTGCAGCCCGGCCCGTGCACAGGCTTGCAGCAGGGCGGGCATATCGTCGTCGAGGCCGGTGGCGGCGATGGCGGTAGCGAGTGCGATGCGGGTCATCCGCAAAGTCTATCGTCATCGACCGCGCCATTGCCCGAAGGTTCGGTGCCGCGCCTGCCCGCGGCGGGCTAAAATGCCGGCATTCCGCACCGGAGCCATTCCATGGCCGCAGCCACTGCCGCAACAAGCCGCAAGAACAAGGTCAGCACCAGCGCCGATGAGGCCTTGCGCGACGTGGTGGCCGATGGGCAGACGTTGGCCGTCGGCGGTTTCGGCCTCTGCGGCATTCCCGAAGCGCTGATCGCGGCCTTGCGCGACAGCGGCGCCAGGGACCTGACGGTGATCTCCAACAATGCCGGCGTCGATGGTTTCGGCCTGGGGCTGCTGCTGGAAACGCGCCAGATCCGCAAGATGATTTCGTCGTACGTAGGCGAGAACAAGGAATTCGAGCGGCAGTTCCTGTCCGGCGAGCTCGAACTCGAGTTCAATCCGCAGGGCACGCTGGCCGAACGCCTGCGCGCGGGCGGCGCGGGCATACCGGCCTTCTTCACCCGCACCGGTTACGGCACGGTCGTGGCGGATGGCAAAGAAACGCGCGAGTTCGACGGCCACCACTACGTGATGGAAACCGCGCTCAAGGCCGACGTTTCGCTGGTCAAGGCCTGGAAAGCCGACAAGTCGGGCAACCTGGTGTTCCGCAAGACCGCGCGTAACTTCAATCCGGCAGTGGCGATGGCCGGCGCGGTCTGCATCGCCGAGGTGGAGGAGGTGGTCGAAGTCGGTACGATCGATCCCGACCACGTGCACCTGCCGGGCATTTACGTGGACCGCATCGTCCATAACCCCAAGCCCGAGAAGCGCATCGAGCAACGCACCGTACGCGCCGCCTGATCCGCCGACCCACTCAAGGAAACGACATGCCCTGGACCCGCGACCAAATGGCGCAACGCGCCGCGCAGGAACTCACCGACGGCGCCTACGTCAATCTCGGCATCGGCTTGCCGACGCTGGTGGCCAACTTCATTCCCGATGGCATGGACGTATGGCTGCAGTCCGAGAACGGACTGCTCGGCATCGGGCCGTTTCCGACCGAAGCGGAAGTGGATGCCGACCTGATCAATGCCGGCAAGCAGACCGTGACCGCGCGCAAGGGCGCCAGTTATTTCGGCAGCCACGATTCCTTCGCGATGATCCGCGGCGGCCATATCGATCTGGCCATCCTCGGCGCCATGCAGGTCACCGACAAGGGCGACCTAGCCAACTGGATGGTGCCCGGCAAGATGGTCAAGGGCATGGGCGGCGCCATGGACCTGGTCGCCGGGGTCAAGCGCGTCGTGGTGCTGATGGAGCATGCGGCGAAGGACGGCAGCCACAAGATCCTGCCCGAATGCACGCTGCCGCTCACCGGTGTCGGCGTGGTCAACCGGATCATCACCGAGCTGGGCGTGATGGACGTGACCGCGGATGGCCTGGTGCTGATCGAGACCGCGCCCGGAGTCAGCGAGGACGAACTGCGCGAGAAAACGGGAACGCCGCTAGTTCGCTGAACAGGCGTTCAGCTTCCGTCCAGACGGTCCTGCAGGGCCGATTCTTGCGCAGGCCGGCGCCGGAGGCGAGGACTCGCGTTTCGCACATCGTCATTGGCCCCCTGAGGCCTGCTCTGCCGAAGGCAGGTGAAATGGCATAGATTTCTGGTCGTATGCTGTGTCCTGTCGTCCGTCGGGGTGGGTGGATTATCGTGATACGCAGAGGCATGGCGGTGGCGGTGCTGCTGGGACTGCTGGCCGGTTGCACTTCCGATTGGGACCCCAGCCGAAAGGCGAATGTAAGTACACCGGACGTTGTCTGGTCGTCGGGCAGCATTTCGCAAGCTGCGGACATGCCGCAAGCATCGCGCATGCCGCAAATTGCGCGCAAACCGCAAACCGCGCGCATGCCGCAAGCCGTTGGCTCGCGTGCACCCGGCGAGTTCGCCTCATTGCCGGACCGCGGCGAGCTGGCGGTCTACGACAAGCGCCGCAAGGCCCAGGTGCACGGCGCCTACACCGCCTACCCGGTGCGGTTGAGCGAAGAGCATGCGCTCAACGCCGCGCATGCGGGCGGATGGATGATCGTCAAGGCGCCGGATGGCGAGACGATCGAGCTGGCTTATGAACGCCATGTCGAACACCCGGATGGCAACTGGACCTGGATCGGGCGCGACGCGAAGGGCGCGGATGCCGTCATCACGTTCGGCGCGGCAGCGACGTTCGGCAACCTGCCTGAAACTGATGGGGACACGCTGCGCCTGACCATGGCCGGTGGGTACGCGTGGCTGGTGGTGACCGATCGCAGCAAGATCGCGGACATCAACCGGGCAGTGACGCGCGCCGGCAAGAAGGATTACCTGATCCCGCCCAAGATGGCCTCGGCCGCAACATCGGACAAGGCCACGACCGCCGCGACTGCGCAAGCGGCGCCCATTGCCGCGGCGGCGCTCGTGCAGACCACGGTGGATGTGGTGGTCGGATACACCGTTGGCCTCCGCGATGTCCTGGGCGGATCGTCGCAAGCCGTCACGCGTATCAACCACCTCGTTGATACCGCCAACGAGGCCTATGCCAACAGCGCAGTCAATGCGCGGCTGCGATTGGTGGGCACGGTGGCGGTCGATTATCCTGATAACACCGATAACGGCGACGCGCTGGAAGATCTGACCGGCCAGACGGACTCCGGTCCGACTACGCCCCATCCTGCGCTCAACCCATTGCGCGCGATGCGCAACACCTACGGCGCCGACCTGGTATCCCTGCTGCGCGATTTCAGAACGCCGGAAAACAACGGTTGCGGCATCGCCTGGCTGATCGGCGGCGGACAGTCGGGGATCGACCAGGGCGATGCGCCGTACGGATATTCGGTTGTCAGCGATGGCTCCGATACGGACGGTGGCGACAACTACCTCTGCAGGGAAGAATCGTTCGCGCACGAACTGGGCCACAACATGGGGCAGGCGCATAATGTGGACGACAGTTCGACTTCCGGAGTCCACGCTTATTCCTACGGCTACCGCGAAGCGTCGAGCAACGGCTTTTATACCGTCATGGCCTACAGCCTTGGCGGCAACCAGTTCCCCATTACCTACTTCGCCAACCCCGCTATCAGCTATGACGGCCGCGCCACCGGCGTAGCCAATGCTTCGGACAATGCGCGAAGCCTGAATTTGACGATGCCGATCATCGCCACGTTCCGGGCCACGGTCGTTCCGGGCGAGATCGCGAAGCGCCACGACCTCAACGGCGACGGCAGGTCCGACCTGTTATGGCGCAATCCGGGTACGGGCCAATTCGCGTATTGGTTGATGAATGGCGCAAGCATTGCCGGCTCCGCCACCTTGGCGGTCAGCACTTCGTATACGGCGATCGGCACCGGCGATATGGACGGCAATGGTCTGGCCGACATCGTCTGGCAGAACAGCGGCGGCCAGGTCTATATCTGGTTCGGTCAGTCCTCCGGCGGCTTCGTCTCCACATTCGTCTATACCCTGGCCAGCAGCTGGAAGTCCGCAGGCACTGGAGACATGAATGGGGACGGCAAGACGGACCTGCTATGGCGCAACGCGGGCACGGGCCAACTCGCCTACTGGTTGATGGACGGCGCAGATATCACCAGCTCGCCGAGTTTTGCGGTCAGCAGCTCATATACCTTGGTCGGTATCGGCGACATGGATGGGAACGGCCGCGGCGATATCGCTTGGCGCAACAGCAGCGGTCAGGTCTATCTCTGGCTCGGCCAGATTTCCGGCGGCTTCACCTATCCGTTCGTCTATACCTTGGGTTTCAACTGGAAGCCGGCGGGTACGGGCGACATGAACGCAGACGGCAAAACGGACTTGCTATGGCGCCAGACAGGCACGGGTCAATTCGCCTATTGGGTGATGAATGGCGCAAGCATCGCCAGCGCGCCCAGTTTCGCGATCAGCAGCACCTACACTTTGCTCGACAGCGGCGACATGGATGGCAATGGCCGAGGGGATCTTGTCTGGCGCAACAGCAGCGGCCAAATCTATCTCTGGCTCGGTCAGGCTTCCGGTGGCTTCACCTATCCGTACGTCAATACCTTGAACGGCTGGCAACCGCTGCCATGATCCGGCTCACGGCGTGCGTAAAACGCCATCGCTCATGCTGCCGCAAGCCGCCGACAGCGGTCTGACCCGGTTGGTTTTCAGAGGTTCTGGTAATTGGGGCCGGATCCGCCTTCCGGCGTCACCCAGGTGATGATCTCGTACGGGTCCTTGATGTCGCAGGTCTTGCAGTGCACGCAGTTGGCGGCGTTGATCTGCAGGCGCTTGCCGGTGGCGTCCTCGACGATCTCGTAGACCGCGGCGGGGCAGAAGCGGGTGCAGGGATTGCCGTATTCCTCGGTGCAGCGGCTGACGCAGATGTCGGTGTCGGCGACCTTCAGGTGCACGGGCTGGTCTTCATCGTGTTCGGTGGCGGCGTAGTAGACGCCCTGCAACCGGTCGCGTGGGATCAGGTCGCGTTGCACGTAATCGCGCTTGGGCTGCTCGTGCTCGCCCAGCTTGTCCAGCGACGACCAGTCCGGCTTGTTCTTCAGCGTCCACGGCGACAGGCCGCCGGTGACCGTTTCCCAGGCCGCGTTCAACATGCCGAACCACAGGCCGCGCTTGAAGCCGGGCTTGACGTTGCGAACCTTGCGCAGTTCCTTCATGGCGTCCGAGGCGCGCAGCCTGGCGTCAAAGCCGGCGGCGTCCAGCGACTGCGCCAGATGCTCGGCGGCGAGCATGCCGCTGCGGATCGCCTGGTGCGTGCCCTTGATCTTGGGCACGTTCAACAGGCCGGCGGTGTCGCCGATCAGCAGCGCGCCGGGCATTTCGGTTTTCGGCAGCGACTGCCAGCCGCCGGTGACGATGGCGCGCGCGCCTGCCGAGAGCAGGGTGCCGCCTTCGAGCAGCGGTTTGATCGTCGGGTGGTTCTTCCATTGCTGGAAAGCTTCCCAGGGCTTGTAGTCCGGATCCGCATAGTCGAGCCCGCTGACGTAACCCAGCGCGATCCGGTCCTTGTCCAGGTGGTACAGGAAGCTGCCGCCATAGATGCGGTTGTCGGCGGGCCAGCCGAAGCTGTGCACGATCTTGCCGGGCGACACGCGGCCGGCCGGCACCTGCCACAGTTCCTTGACGCCGATCGAATAGCCCTGCGGATCGCTGTCGGCATCCAGCTTGAAGCGCTTCACCAATCGCTTGGTGAGATGGCCGCGCGCGCCTTCGGCGAGCACGGTGACTTTGGCGTGGATGTCGATGCCGGCGGTGTAGCCGGGCTTGTGCGAACCGTCCCTGGCCACGCCCATGTCGCCGATGCGCACGCCGATGACCTTGCCGCTGTCGTCGTGCAGCGTTTCGGCGGCGGCGAAGCCGGGATAGATCTCCACGCCCAGCGCTTCGGCCTGCGGTGCCAGCCAGGCGCACATCGCGCCGAGGCTGACGATGAAGTTGCCCTGGTTGTGCATGCCCGGCGGGATCGGCAGCTTGCGGCCGCCGGTCTTGCTCAACAGCCAGAATTCGTCTTCGGTGGCCGGCACGCAGATCGGCGGCGGCGCATCGCGCCAGCCGGGCAGCAGCGCATCCAGCGGGCCGGGCTCGATCACCGCGCCGGACAGGATGTGCGCGCCGATGGTGGCGCCTTTCTCGATCACGCAGACCGAAAGTTCGGGGTTGAGCTGCTTGAGGCGGATCGCGAACGACAGGCCGGCGGGGCCGGCGCCGACGGCGACCACGTCGTATTCCATGACGTCGCGTTCGACCGCTGGCGGGCCATCGATGCCCGTGCCGGTCGTTCCGGTGTTCTCGCTCATGCTGGCTGCCTGGCTTGCATCGCCGCGATTGTCGCGTTTTTGGCGTGAAGGCGGCAAATGGCGACGGCCAAGCTGTTGTTTTTCGTAGGAGCGGCTTCAGCCGCGAGCTCTTCGAGCGTCTGCGCAGTCATGAAAAGCTCGCGCCTGAAGCCGCTCTTACGAAAAACCGGAGAAAAGGCTAGCGTCGCGCCATGCCGTTGACGACGTTGCCACTGGCCGGGGCCGACCTGGCATTCGATCCGCACTGGCTGGACGCCGATGCGGCAGAGATGCTGTTCTCCGAACTTCAGGCACGCATACCCTGGGAAGTGCACCGCATCCGCCTGTTCGGCCGCGAAGTCGATTCGCCGCGGCTGAGCTGCTGGATCGGCGATCCGGACGCGGCTTACACCTATTCCGGCACGCGCTTCGTACCGCTTCCCTGGCCGGGAGCGCTACTTCCCATCCGCGAGCGCCTGTCGCGCGAACTGGGCACAGGCTTCAACAGCGTGCTCGCCAACCTTTACCGCAACGGCAGCGACTCGATGGGCTGGCACAGCGACAGCGAGGCCGAACTCGGTCCGCAGCCGGCGATCGCCTCGCTGAGCCTGGGTGCGACGCGGCGTTTCGTACTGAAGCAGCGCCACGATCCCGCGGTCAAGCTCGCGCTGGACCTGGCATCGGGCAGCTTGCTGCTGATGCGCGGCGATACGCAGCGCCACTACCGGCATGCGTTGCCGCGCACCGCCAAACCGGTCGGTGCGCGCATCAACCTGACCTTCCGGGAAATCCTGGGCCAGGACTAACGTGTGGTCGGGTGCTCGCGCTGGTGCGCTTCGCCGGTCTGCAGCACCCAGCCGGCCACTTCGCTGGCCACCTGGCTCAACGCCGGATCGAAAGCGGCCGCGACATCGGGCACGGCCGTGCTCGCCGCCGCTTGTCTGGCCAGAAAGGTACGCGAGGCCACGACCTGCTGGTCGATGGAATGCAGCAGCTTGGCGTTGACTTCGACGGTCGCCGATGGCGTCGTCGTGCCCGCGTAATCGGCCTCGAAGCGGCGCAGATCCATCACCAGCTTGTAGTCGGCCGCGATACCGCTGCCCTGGCGCGCGACGGCGGGGATCCTGCCCGAATCCTCAAGCCCGCGCAGGACCGCGTCCTCGACCATGTCGGTCGGCGTCTTGGCCCAGCTCGCGCCCTTGTAGACCTGCAGTTCGCCGGGCGTGGGCCGTACCGCGACGCGCAGGCTGTCGCTCATCCGCGCGGCGGTGGCCGGCGCGATCGCCAGTTGCCATTGCACGGACGGCCACGCGGGGTCGGCGGCGATGCGCGGATCCGGCGCGAAAATGGTGGCGCGGTCTTTCGGCGAGCCGCCGCCCAGCAGCGAGCAGCCGGCCAACGTGGCTGCGAACAGCAGCGGGAGAAGGGCGTGCGTCTTCATTCGGGTTCGAACTCCTTGGGCGCATCGCGACCGAGCAGGTAACGCGCGGGATTGCCATCCAGCTTGTCGCTGACCCGGCGCAGGTCGCGGATCAGCGAACGCAATTCGCCCAGGGTCGGGCCGAGCTGCCCCAGGCCGTCGTTGGCGAAACTGTTCAGCGCCGTGCGGTTCTCGCTGATGATGCCGTTGGCGCCGTTGGCGGCCGAATCCAGCCGGGTCAGCGTGCTGTCCAGCTTGGCGATCAGGCCGGGCAGCTTCTGCACCAGTTCGCGATCGACGTTGTTCACCGCGCGGTCCGTCGTTTCCAGCGTCTTCGACAATTGCTCGCTGGACTTGCGCGCGTTGACGATCAGCGCACGCAGGTCCTCGCGCTGGTCGGCGATCGAGCCGGTCAGCGTTTCGATGTGGTCCAGCGTGTCGGCGATGCGCTTGACGTTCTCCTCACTGAGCACCTGGTCCATGCGCTCCACCAGCCGGTTGGCGGTGTCGGCGATGTTCTGCAGCGCCGACGGCTCGGTGCGGATCACCGGCACCTCGCGACCGCGCGTCTCACGCAGCGGTGGGCTGTTGGGGTTGCCGCCGGTGAGCTGGATGATCGGGCTGCCGGTCAGGCTGGTCATCGACAGCTTGGCGGTGGTGTCGGTCTTGACCGGCGCATCGGCCTGCAGCTTCAGCCGCGCGATCACCTGGCGCGGATCATTCGGCGCCAGCCGCAGGTCATCCACCGTGCCGACGGCGATGCCGTTGTACTGCACGCTGCTGCCTTCGGTCAGGCCGGTGACCGGCTCATTGAAGATCACGTCGTACTCGCGGAAGCTCTTTTCCGACGAGTATTTCGCCGCCCACAGAGCGAACAGCAAGCCGAAGATCGCCACCGCGATGGTGAAGGCGCCGATCAGCACGTAGTTGGCTTTTGTTTCCATCGTTACATCGCCTGTATCGGTGTGCGGTGCCCGCGTTCGCGCGCATCCTGCGCGGCGCGCGCGCGCGGGCCGTGGAAATATTCGTGGGCCCAGGGGTGGTCGAGCTTTTCGACTTCGGCCATCGGCGCCACGGCGATCACCTTGCGGTCGGCCAGGACCGCGATCCGGTCGCAGATAGCGTATAGCGTGTCGAGGTCGTGTGTGATCAGGAACACGGTCAGCCCCAGCGCCTGCTGCAGGGTCTTGATCAGCTGGTCGAAGGCGGCGGCGCCGATCGGGTCCAGGCCAGCGGTGGGCTCGTCCAGGAACAGCAGCGGTGGATCCAGCGCCAGCGCCCGCGCAAGGCCCGCGCGCTTGCGCATGCCGCCGGACAGTTGCGAGGGCAGCTTGTCCAACGCGTCGGCCGGCAAGCCCGACAGCTTCACCTTCAGCAGCGCCAGCTCGTAGCGCAGCGAGTCGGCCATGTGCGGGTAGTACTCCTTCAGCGGCACCTGCACGTTCTCGCCGACCGTCAGCGACGAGAACAGGGCGCCGTCCTGGAACAGCACGCCGGTGTTGCGTTCGATATGGCGGCGGTCGTGCGGATCCTCCGAACGCGCATCCACGCCCAGCACTTCGATCTGGCCGGCATCGGGTTTGCGCAGCGCCAGGATCGAACGCATCAGCACCGACTTGCCGGTACCCGAGCCGCCGACCACGCCGAGGATCTCGCCGCGCCGCACATCCAGGTCCAGGTCGTCGTGCACCACCTGCTCGCCGAACCGGTTGACCAGGCCGCGCACCGACACGATCGGCTCGTCGCTGGTCTCGTGCCGCGTATCGGTGCCCATCACCAGCCCATCTCCATGAACCAGATCGCCGCGATCGCATCCAGCACGATCACCAGCGAGATCGTCTGCACCACGCTCGACGTGGTGCGCTCGCCGACCGATTGCGCGGTGCCCTGCACCTGCAGGCCTTCCAGGCAGCCGATCAGCGCGATCAGCAGCGCGAAGATCGGCGCCTTCGACAGGCCCACCAGCATGTGCCGCAACTCGAAAGTGTCCTGCATGCGTGCCAGATACGCCTGCGGCGGAATATCCAGGCTGAACGCGCCGACCGAAACGCCGCCCGCCAGGCCCGCGACCATCGCGATGAAGGTCAGCAGCGGCAGCATGATCAGCAAGGCGATCACGCGCGGCAGCACCAGCAGGTCGACCGGGTCCAGGCCCAGCGTGCGGATCGCATCGACCTCCTCGCGGCTCACCATCGCGCCGATCTGAGCGGTGAACGCGCTGGCGGTGCGGCCGGCCAGGATGATCGCGGTCAGCAGCACGCCGAACTCGCGCAGGAACGCAATGCTGACCAGCTCGACCACGAAGATCGTGGCGCCGAAATCGGCCAGGATCGTCGAGCCGAGGAACGCGATCACCGCGCCCACCAGATACGACAGCAGCACCACCAGCGGCACCGCGTCCAGGCCGACCTGTTCCATGTGGAAGACGGTCGCGGTCAGGCGGAAGCGGCGCGGTTCCTTGAACATCCGCACCAGCTTGGCGAGGTTCTCGCCCATGAAGCTGACCAGCGCGATGATCTCGTTCCAGTTGTCCTGCACCGCCATGCCGAGGCGGGCGAGGGCGGCCTGGAAGCCGTAATCGCGTTTCTTGCGCGGCCGGTCGTCGGCGACGTCCTCGATGGTGGTGACCAGCGCCTGGTGGTCCTGGCGGAACTCGATCGCGTCGTAGTCCAGGCCGCGGCGCCGCAGGAAGCGCAGCAACAGCAGTACGCCGGCCGAGTCCAGCCGTTCGATCTTGCTGGCGTCGATCGATTTGGCATCCTCGGGGGCGTCGCGCAGCGCTTCGGCGATGTGGCCGGCGAAACGCAGCGTCCAGCGCCCGCGCAGGCGCAGGCGATGGCCGTCGCTTTCGTCGACGGCGATCTGCGGTTCGGCGTTGGCGGTCGGGGCAGGCATGCTCAGGCGGAGTGTCCCATGCGAGGCGTGGATGCGGCTATCGGCCGGCAACCGTACCGTGGAATACGCGGTTCGCAGGGATTTCTGGCCTCCGGTTCGGGTTGAACGGCACGACAGGTTGAAGAAGACGCCGTGAGTGCGGCGATCACGGCGGCCGCGGCTGCGCCAGCGGGCTTCGCATGCGATCCTGTCGCTCCTCCAAACCGGGCCCTGCCGCGCGTGTCGATCTTCTCACCCGCCAGCGAGCGTTATGCCGCACGCGTCGAATTCGTGGTCGACATGGCCGCACGCCTGCACAGTTACGGCACCACGGCGCAGCGTCTGGAGGCGGCGGTGGTGGCCGTCGCGCATAAGCTGAAGCTCGACTGCGAACCCTGGTCGAACCCGACCGGGATGATCCTGTCGTTCAGCGATCCCTCGCGCCCGCCGGGCGATACCGATACCACCCGCGTGATCCGGTTGGCGCCGGGCCAGACCGACCTTTACAAGTTGTGCGAGGCAGACCGCATCGCCGAGGAAGTGATGGACGGGCGCCTGGACCTGGCCGGCGGCCAGGCGGCGCTGGAAAAGCTCGATCGCCAACCCAGCGCCCGTTGGCGGGCGATGCAGATTTTCGCCTTCGGGCTGGCCGCTGCGGCCGTGGCCGGGCTGTTGCGGTTGCCGTGGCTGGATATCGCCACGGCCGGCCTGACCGGCCTGTGCATCGGCGCGTTGGAACAATGGTCGGAGTCGCGGCCGCGCCTGAAGGAGGCCAGCGATGCGATCGCGGCGATGCTGGCCAGCGCCATCGCGATCGGGGTGGCGGCTTATGTCGGGCCATTGAATCTGAACACCGTGATCATCGCCGCATTGATCGTGCTGCTGCCTGGCCTGGCGCTTACGAATGCGATCAACGAACTGGCCAGCCAGCATCTGGTTTCGGGTACGGCACGTTTCGCCGGGGCGGTGATGACTGTGCTGAAGCTGGCCATCGGCACGGTGATCGCGCTCACGCTGGCGCAGTTGCTGGACATCGAGCCGGCGGTGCGCAACCTGCGGCCGCAGCCGATATGGGTGGAGGGCGGCGCGCTGGTGCTGGCGGCGTATGCGTTCGCGGTGCTGTTCCGCGCGCATCGCCGCGATTACCTGATCGTGATGCTGGCGGCGGCCACCGGCTATCTGGTGTCGCGTTTCGCGGGCGATGCCTGGGGCAGCCCGGTCGGCATCTTCCTGGCGGCGTTGACGCTGACCGCGGCAGGCAATGCCTATGCGCGCTGGGGCAATCGTCCCGGTGCGCTGATCCGGGTGCCGGGCATCATCATGCTGGTGCCGGGCAGCACCAGCCTGCGTGGGTTGCTGAACCTGTTGCAGCAGCAGGATTTCGCGGTGGGGCAGAGCGCGGTGATGACGGTGCTGAACATCCTGCTGGCGCTGATCGCGGGCTTGCTGATCGGCAATCTGCTGGTGCCGGCGCGGCGGAATCTCTGATCCTGCTTAAGCCCTCTCCCGTTTACGGGGCGATGCTGCACAAGCTTGCGCGGCATTGCCGCGCGTGCAGCTGAGCGCCCGCACGCGAGTGCGGGCCGGGGCGCGGCGCAGAGCGGGGGTTGGGTGAGGGCGCGCGACCTCACTTCGCATCGTCGTCGCTGTCTGGAGTGGGCTTTTTTTTTGCCTTTAAGCCGTCATCCCAGCGCAAGCTGGGACCCATTTTGATCCTGCCCTTAAAAGCCGTCATCCCCGCGAAGGCGGGGACCCAGCGCCTTTGCCATTGCTCTGTAGAGCGGAGCTTGCTCCGCTGCCTTTGCTTGTGGGTTCGTGGCGACCTGCCGGCCCTATTCGGGCCGGTGTTTCGTCCGCTGTCGCGGCCGAAGC
>Ga0193753_10002279_pt1 | contig 15378 bp, 15 predicted proteins | sample H1c2metaG_FD_144925 | JGI IMG/M metagenome (GOLD analysis project Ga0193753, IMG submission 144925) | Soil microbial communities from a riparian zone of the East river system, Colorado, United States - H1c2 | ecosystem: Environmental > Terrestrial > Soil > Riparian zone | place: USA: East... | reverse complement strand
ACTCCTACTAGCCGCAGCTTCCCAGCCTTGGAAGGCCAGTGCTTTCATGCGGCGGTCGTTCCTGTTTACCGCTGCGGGGCAGTCCCGGATTCACACCGGGTTCCCTTTTCATCATCGTTCAGAAATTTGAACGGCGAACCGGCAACTGGACCCCAGTATATGGGCACAATCCGGAAATTGCAAATCATCGGACAGAGTGAATCTGATCTAGGCCGATTTCAAGAGGTAGGACTTCGGCGAGCTCATGACGAGGCGTCCGTGTTGAACACCCTTGGCGCCGATCAGCAGGTCCGCGAGTTTTTGCACGCGCTTCGATCCGCCCTTTACGACCACGACTTCTAAACACGTGTGGTGATCCAAGTGGGCATGAGTGGTCGAAATGATCAGCTCGTGGTGATCATGCTGCAGAGTCATCAATTTGTCCGGAAGCAGGCGAGCGTGATGATCGTAGATCAAAGTGACAGTTCCCACGACAGGCGTTTCCGGATCTCCCACGGCGCCAGAGACCAGCCGGTCCCGCATCATATCGCGAAGCGCTTCGGAGCGGTTCGTATAACCCTGCTTTGCGATGAAGCGATCGAAGCGGGCCAACAGATCCGATCCGATGGCGACGCCGATACGCGTGAGTTCTTCCATGTGGCGTCCTACTCTCGCAAAAGTAGCATGACAGCGCAATGGTAGATTCTAAAGTGCTCAGAATGGTTCTCGACGTTGGTTGCGGTACACGTAAAGCAGAACCGGGTGCGGTGGGCATCGACATTCATCCACGATCCGCCGCAGACATCCTCTGGGACCTGGATGAGTTGCCCTGGCCCCTGGATAGCGATGCGTTCGACCGCATCTACATGTCACACATTATCGAGCACGTGCGAGATGTAACGCGGACGATGGCTGAGATCTATCGGGTGGCGCGCGATGGCGCGGATGTCTTCGTAGTCACTCCTCATTTCAGCTCCCACAATTCCTACACGGATCCTACTCACCTGCGGCATCTGGCCGCACGGAGCTTCCAGTACTTCACGGGCGAGGATTTTGCCACTTTTGCCGGCTCGAATGCGAGTTTCAGCATCGAGGAACTCGAGCTAACGTTCGGAAAGAATTTCGCTCTGGACGGCGCCGGCCGATGGCTAGCGCGCCGCAATTTGGAGTGGTATGAGCGTCATGCCGCATGGGTTTTTCCGGCCCAAGACATCCGTTGTCATTTGAGAGTGCGGAAAATGGCGCGCCCGGAGAGGCTCGAACTCCCGACCTGATGATTCGAAGTCCTTAGTTGTGGATTTATCCGGCTATATCGCTGGTGATCATCATGCCTAGATTTCAGCAGTTTAGCTACCATGAAAAGATACCGTGATATGGCCTGATATGCACTGCGTGGGCACAGTATGGGGCACAGAGGGAAATTCCGTGGGTTCTTCTGCGTATTGCCCTCCGGCCACGTAGACAAAGGACCAGCCATCCGGCGAAACAAACGTGGAGAGGCACCGCGTTACTTAGACCATCCGTTCGGCCTTTTCAGGTTTGCGGGCAGTTTCGTGTGCATATCTCCAGAGGCCGAGTCGACCTGCTCTTGAGTTAGATCAAACGTTCCGACCAAGTCCGCTTCATTCAATAGGGCCACGCCATCCACAGTTACCGTTTCCGGCAGTCCGGGCATACCGAATGGACGGTATTCAGAATATGTTGTCACCGTCGGATCCACGCCGGTTACGGTTACTGTTACGACGACCACGGGACAGGGACGTGCCTTTTCCCTGAACAACTCCTTCGATTCGATCAGGTGTACGGTGACTCGGTCAGCAGCACGGCGGGAAACATCTTGCTCAAGGTGTATCCACAAGGAAATCCGAGCACCATCATCTCGCAGCTTCGAGCGACTGTGATATCCGTCAGCTTGAGCCTGAATAACAACGGAAGCTGGAGCGGGGACGACTCGGCGGCCAGCCCTACCCTCAAGAGCTGGTATGCGTCAACTCTTGGCCCTCACGTCGTTCCCGGCCCGCCTGGGCACGGAGCCTATTGCGCGCAGGTGATCGAATACATGGGGACCGTCACACCGAGCGACTACTATCAAGACGTCATCGCCATGTGGCGTACGAAGAATACGAAAACTTTCAACGGTCAGACTCAGCGTGCTAGCGGATCCGGCCCGGACGGCCCTTTGTCTGGCAATACAGTAACGGTTCCGAACCAAGGACATGTATTCGATGTGGACGCGCCGGGTCAATATCCTGACCTAACTAGCGCCAGCGAAATTTGGCGCGCAAGGCAAAATTACACCGAGAATGCACTTCTTGATCACGCGCCGACGGCGGGGTCGAGTTCCATTGTATTGGCGGAGCTGAAAGTGTTCGCGAGAACATCCTGGCGGCACCTCAATTTGCCACCGACTTGCCGGGCGATAATACTTCTGGAATAGGGAGCACGCCGTTAACATGGAATTTCCAGTGAATGGGTCGCAGCACAAGCAGCGAAGAAAGTCGCCATCTAGAGCCATATTCTTCCGAGCCGTTTGGAGTGCGAGTGCGATTTGCGCTTTACTCGCGACTCGAGCGAGCGCCCAGACATCCAACGATTGTTCAGTCGACAGACCTGAGCCTGCCCTGGCATACCTGAAGCACGATCGTGCTACTTTAAGGCCGGAGTGTATCCGCAGCGCAATAGAGGTTCTGAGGCACTACCAATACAGACCTGCCATCGACGTCCTGTTCAAATATCTAGATTTCACGCCGACGCCCCCTGGTGTTCCGGCTTCAGCCGACGCATCACAACCTACGGCCAGAGAGTATCCAGCCGCAGACGCACTATACACTTTCGGCAAGACCATGTTGCCTCGGGTCAAAGGGGTTATCCGAAATGATGAAGAAACCGCGCTGGCACGGTTCAATGCTGCAAGAATCTATTTTGCGTTAGTCCATAGCCCGGAACCGATTCGGTTCATCATTCAGGCGGCTAAGGAAACCACTGACCCGCAAGCGACGACAAAGCTGGTGCAGTTTGCGGAAGATGCCGTTCCGCATTGCTCCGAAGAGCAAAGAGCAGAGTGCAAACATGCGCTTAGCCAATAACGTACTGTCCGTACAAATAATTCGAAAAGTTTGGCCCAAAACAGCGACGGACGCATCTGCGTTTTGATCGACAATTATTTTTGCAGGGTGATCGGAACCGGAAGTTCGCGTTCGGATGCAGTCCAGTAATGATGCCAGTCACGTTGGACCGCCGCAACAGGCATGGCCCTCCTCTGTACGCGGAAGAGGACTAAGCGGCTCGGCGTTCATAATGGTGATGCAGGCCGCTGATTTCAGGCGTCTCAACTACCTTGCCCTCGGTAACGGGCTGTACTCGTCGTATCTCCGGGGCGTCTTTGCGCAACGACAAATGAGTCCTCCAATTATGGTAATAAGCGCAATAAGCCGTGAGTGTGCTACGTAGAGAGCTCTCGCTGAATACAACACCATGATCCAGGCATTCGCGGCGAATGGAGCCAATAAGCCGCTCGAGACGCCACGCTTATAAACGGCCGTCAACAAAGGGATAAATGGCGCGCCCGGAGAGGCTCGAACTCCCGACCTGATGATTCGAAGTCATCCACTCTATCCAACTGAGCTACGGGCGCGCGTCGCCTACATTATACGGTGCGACAATCGAAACGTTGGAGCACGAAACCGAGGTCAAAATTCCACTGCGCGACAGCGCGAGTATTCACCAGCGGCTGACGAGCATCGGCTTCGCGATCTCCAGGCCGCGCGTGTTTGAAGCCAACACGGTATACGATACAGCGGATTCGGCGCTGCGCAAAGCGGACATGCTTTTGCGCCTTCGTCAGAGCGGCACTCGCGGCATTCTTACTTGGAAGGGTCCGGGCGTGCCCGGTCCTCACAAGAGCCGGCCGGAATTGGAGACGGCGGTCGCCTCGCTCGACATGTTGGACAAAATTCTGCGCCAGCTTGGCTATCTGCCTGGTTTCCGGTACGAAAAATACCGGACTGAATTCGAATCGGCGGAACCGCAGGGCGGCACAATCACATTCGATGAAACGCCCATAGGCGAGTTTCTCGAGCTGGAAGGGCCCGGCGAATGGATCGATCGAACTGCCCGGGAGTTGGATTTCTCCCCGCGCGATTACGTGGTTTCGAGTTACGGAAAGCTCTACTTGGACTATTGCGCCCAGCGAGGCGTGCAACCGAAGGACATGGTTTTTGCGTCTCCTGGTTGAGGCAATTTGGCCGCCGCGCAGCGGTCCGCCCGCTAAAATGATTTGAAATGGCAGATATACTCAGCGCCTATTCGGCGGAGGTGGATCGCGCGACCGCGGAACTGAACCGCGTGAAGGAGGAAATCGGCAAAATCATTGTCGGCCAAACCGATGTGATCGAGGGCGTTCTCATCTGCCTCATCGCCGGTGGGCACGTGTTGCTCGAAGGCGTCCCAGGGCTCGGCAAGACCACTCTCTTGCGGACGCTGTCGCGCGTTCTCGACCTGCGGTACTCGCGCATTCAGTTCACTCCGGACCTCATGCCCGGCGACATCGTGGGCAGCATGATCATGGAAAACGACGAACATGGCCACAAGAACCTGCGCTTCCAGCAAGGGCCGATTTTTTCGAACCTCGTGCTTGCCGACGAGATCAATCGCGCGACTCCGAAAACCCAATCCGCGCTGCTCGAAGCGATGCAGGAGCGCACCGTAACGAGCGGTAACTCTAGCTATCAGCTCGAACTGCCGTTCCTAGTGATGGCCACGCAGAATCCTATCGAAATGGAAGGGACGTATCCGCTGCCGGAAGCCCAATTGGACCGGTTTCTGATGAAGATCCTGGTCACCTATCCATCGCGTGAAGACCTGAACCGGATTGTCGAGGTGACGACGAAACGGGATGAAGTGGAGGTGCAGCCGGTGATGAATCGAGCGCAGATCGCCGGGCTAAAAGCATTTTGCCGCCAGGTGATCGTCGCTCCGCACGTGCAGAATTACGCGATCGAATTGATCATGGCGACGCAGCCCGGGACGCGCGGCGCGGCGGAGGTGACCAACCGCTACATACGGTACGGCAGCTCGCCGCGCGGGGCGCAAGCGCTCATCGAATGCGGGCGCGTGACGGCGCTCATGCGCGGGCGCATGCACTTGAGCATCGACGATGTGGCCGCCGTGGCCCCGAGCGTTTTGCGTCATCGCATCATTCTGAATTTCGATGCGCACGCCGATGGCGAGAGCACCGAATCGATTCTTGAGAAAATTTTGAAAGGTGTTGCGTCATCCTCCTAGCCGCCAGTCCCCAATCATGCCTGAGCCGCTGGTGGACCGCCATTTTCTCGAAAAGCTCGAACGCCTGACGCTTGGCTGGAACAAGTCGTTCCGCGGCTTGGTTGGCGGCCATAATCTGTCTCGCTTTGCCGGTCCGGGGCAGGAGTTTCTGGATCATCGCAGCTTCCATCCCGGCGACGATTTGCGCGCGGTAAATTGGCGCGCGTATATGCGCTTCGACAAGTTGTTTCTCAAGATGTTTCAGGTCGAGCCGCGCGTTCCCGTTCGCCTGCTGCTCGATACGAGCGCATCGATGACGGCCAGTGCCGGAAGAGACGGCGTCACTAAATTCGACTACGCTCGCAAGCTGGCAGCGGCGCTGGTTTATGTGGGTCTGGTGCGTCTCGATAGCCTTCTACTGCAGCCTTTTTCCGCGCGTCTGGCAGATCCGTTTCTGGCCAGCGGCGGGCGCCACCGCTTTCAGCCAGCGGAAATTTACCTGCGCGAGTTGAAAGCCGGGGGAAAGACCAGCTATCTCGAAACCGCGCGTCAGTTCCTGAGCGAATATCCGCAACGCGGTCTTGTGATCGTCGTCTCCGATTTTCTTGACGACGGCGACTGCTTTCATCCGCTGCAGTACATTGCCGATTTCGGCCATGAGTTGTTTCTCGTCCAGTTGTGGAGCGAAGAGGATCGCGAACCGGCGGGCGAGGGCGAGATGGAATTGATCGACGCCGAATCCGCGGTTGAGAGCAAGATCACGGTGGACGACGAAGCCCGAAAGTCCTACACGCGCGCTTTCGATGCACATGCGGCGGAGATACGGAGACTGGCGCTGCGCAACGGCGGCCGCTACTCCGGATTTTCAACTGCCATCCCACTCGAGGACGCTATCTTCGGACCGTTGATGATGGCTCCCACCGCATAGCCGGGCACACCATGTTTTTTCTCAACCTAACGCTGGGCGAGTTTTTCGGGCTGCTGGCGGCGCTCGGCGGGCTGATCACCGCGCTCTATTTGCTCGATCGCACCAAGCGCAGGAAGATCGTCTCCACGCTGCGGTTCTGGGTCGATGCGAATCGGGTGCAGGATCAGCGCAGCCGCAAGCGCATGCGCGAGCCGTGGTCTCTTCTTCTGCAATTGCTCGGTCTGCTGTTGCTGCTCGCGGCGGCGGCGCAGTTGCAATGGGGATCGCGCGAACGCCGCGGACGCGAGCATGTTTTGCTAGTCGACACTTCCGCCTGGTCCGGCCAGAGGCTCGGCGGCGAGAGCCTGCTCGATCGAGAGAAATCGTTGGCTGCCGGATATCTCGAAGCTCTGCCGGGGAACGACCGAGTCATGTTGGTGTGCGCCGACAGCCTGGCGACGCCGGTGACGTCTTTCACGCTCGACCGGGCCGCGCTCTTGCGGGCGCTGGGTGAATGTCGCGCCGGATATTCGGCGCTCAATTTGCCGCAAGCTCTGTCGTTTGCCCGCCAGGCGTTGAGCTGGGCGGGAGGCCGCGCCGGCGAAATCGTCTACGCGGGGCCGCGTCTGATAAGCGGTGAGCAAAGCGGCGTGCCGGAAATCTCGAATCTGCGCATTCTCGATGCCGGGGCGAACCGCGAGAATGCCGGCATTCGGCGGTTGGCGGTGAAGCGCAGCGAAGACGATCCCAGTTCCTGGCAAGCCACTATCACAGTCAAGAATTACGGAGCGTCACGCCGCCGCTTGCGCCTGGAGACGCAGTTTGCTGGCACCGTCTTTGCGCCGCGCGTGCTGACGCTCTCGCCTGGCGAAGAGACGACGGCTGAGTACGACTTCGCTACCAACACGGCGGGCGAGCTGCGTGCCAAGCTGACGCCGCACGACAGTCTCGCGAGCGACGATCAGGCTTCGCTGCGGCTACCCACGAGTGGCGCTCTGCGTGTTGCCGTCTTCACGCCGCGCGTGGAAGCGCTGCGGCCGCTGTTCGAAGCAAACCATCGGCTCAGCGTGAAATTCTACCCGCCGTCCGGCTATGTGGCGGATCCGCATGCCGATGTTGTCGTGCTGGACCAGTTTGCCCCGGCTTCGCTTCCCAAGCCGGCGGCGCTCTGGATACTGCCTCCGCGCGACAAGTCTCCCGTGCCCGTCAAACGCGTAGTCGAGAATGCGGTGATCAAGAACTGGCACGCGGATGCGGCGCTCGACGCCGGCCTGCGCGCCAAGGAGACACGCATTGCCAACGCCGAGGTTTTCGAGACCTTCGCCGGCGATACGGCGATCGCAAGCGCGGCTGAGGGAGCTCTGGTAGTGGTTCGCGCCAAAACAGCCGTCGTCGGGTTCGATCCCCTCGAAGGCAATCTCAAATTCGAACTCACAACTCCGCTCTTGTTTGCGAACTTGCTGCGCTGGTTGTCGCCGGAGTCGTTCCGCATGCTGGAGCTAAGCGCCGGCCAAGTCGGCGCGGCGAGCGTGGCGCTTGATGGCCAGGAGAGCGGCGAAGGCGTTCGTGTGATCGACGAACGAGGATTTGCGGTTCCCTTTACGGTGCGCGCGAAGACGCTCGAGTTATTTACCAGCCATCCGAGCGTCGTGCGCATTCTTTCGGACGATCGGGAAAGGGTCCTGTCGCTAACCTTGCCGGACGTCGCCGAATCGGAATGGAAGCCGTCCGTTCAATCGGCTCGCGGCCTTCCGACTCCCATTCGTCTTGCACCCGCCGCTGTGGATTTGTGGAAGTGGCTGGCGATTGCCGGAGCGGCATGCTTGCTGGCTGAATGGCTGCGCTACGGCCGGCGACGAATCGCGCGCTTCCAAACCCCTCTCCGGATGACGGCGTAATCATGAATTTCGTTCATCCTTGGGCGCTACCGCTGGTCCTACTTCCGCTAGGCTGGGTTGGGTATGCGTGGCGCGATACCGCGCGGCGCTCGACGCTACTTTTGAAGGCGCTCAGTTTTTGCGCGATCGCGATAGCGCTTGCTGAACCCACTCTGACCTTGCCCGAAACCAAGACGGGACTGGTGGTTTTGGTCGACACTTCGAAGAGCGTCACGCCTGAGGATTTGTCGCAGGCTTCGTCACTCGCCCGCCGCATTGAAAGCGGCAAGCGCAGCAATTGGGTGAAGATTGTTCCCTTTGCCGCCGCAGTTCGGGATTTGGATAAAGAAGAAACCCGGCGCGGCGTTCACTTCCTGCCGGCTTCGAATGAGCTGGGCAATGCCACTAACTTCGAGGCGGCGCTCACCAGCAGCATGGCGGCTGTGCCGGCCGGCTATATTCCGCGTCTGGTGCTCATCAGCGACGGTAACGAAAACCAGGGGAGCAGCGCGCGCGCCATTGCCGAACTCGAGCGTTTGCACGTCCCGGTCGACACCATTCCGCTTACCGGGCGCTCGGGAGTGGCGCTTCGTCTGGAATCGTTATCGATGCCGCGCATTGCCTACGCCGGTGAGCAGATCCCCATCGATGTGACCGTCAACTCGCCCGCGCGAACCTCTTCAACGGTAGAGATCGCCGCCGAGGGCAAATTGCTCGGCCGCACCGCGGTGGAACTCGAGACGGGAGTCAATCGGCTGCGCGTACACGCGCGCGTGAAGACCAGCGGCGTCGCTTCGCTCTCCGGCCGCATTGGGGAGGCCATGTTCGAGCAAGCGATCGAATTGCGGCGCGCCAAGGTCTTGTACCTGTCGCAAGATCCCGCGGGAACGGAATCGAATCTGCTCAAAGCTTTCGGCCAAGCCGAATTTGAGATCGTTCGCGACGCGGGTCTCCTGGACAACGATCTCGCGAGCGTGCAACTCGTCATCTTGAACAATCTGGACTTGAACAGTTTGAGCCTGGCGCGTAAGAAGCATCTGGAGAGCTATACGAAAAATGGCGGCGGCTTGTTGCTCATTGGCGGCGAGCGGCAGCTTTACAAAGACGACCAGCGAATGGATGCGCTGGATCAAGCTCTGCCCGCGAAGCTTGCTCCGCCCAAGACGCCGGAGGGCACCGCCGTTGCGTTGATCATCGACAAGTCGTCCTCGATGGAAGGGCGCAAGATCGAGCTGGCGCGGCTGTCGGCTATCGGAGTGATCGATCATCTGCGGCCTGTCGACACTATCGGCGTGCTGATTTTCGACAACTCGTTTCAATGGGCGGTGCCCATGCGGCATGCCGAGGATAAATCTTTGATCAAGCGTTTGGTGTCGGGCATCACGCCGGACGGTGGAACCCAGATTGCGCCGGCGCTCACGGAAGCGTATCGAAAGGTGAGCGTGTCGAAGGGCACCTACAAGCACATCGTGCTTCTTACCGATGGGATTTCCGAGGAAGGCGACAGCATCGAGCTGGCGAAGGATGCGGCGGAACATCAGGTCACCATTTCGACCGTCGGCCTTGGGCAGGATGTGAATCGCAGCTATCTGGAAAAAGTGGCGGCGACCTCGGGCGGCCGCAGCTATTTTCTGAATGAGCCGCAGGGCCTCGAGCAGATCTTGTTGAAGGACGTACAGGATTTTAGTGGATCGACCGCGATCGAACGGTCGCTCACGCCCATCGTGGAGCGAAAGGCGGAAGTGCTCGAGGGCGTCGGAATGGAGAGCGCGCCGGCGTTAAAAGGCTATGCCCGGTTTGTGGCAAAGCCCGGCGCCGAGACGATTCTCTCTGTCAACCAGGACAAAAAGGATCCGCTCTACACGCGTTGGCAATACGGACTGGGGCGCGCGGCGGTGTTTGCTTCCGATGCGAAAAGCCGCTGGGCGGAAGCGTGGATCGCGTGGCCCGGTTTCGATAAGTTCTGGATCAATGTAGCGCGCGATCTTTTGACCCACACGGATTTGAGCGAAGCCAGCGCGAACTTCGATTCGGCCAATGGAGACATTTTGGTGAGCTACCAGCTCGCGAGCGATCTACCGGAACCAACGGAAATTCCGCCGATCTTCGCCATAGGCCCGAACGGTTTCGAGAAAAGAATTCCGATTGCGAAGAGCACGGCGCGTTCGTATCGCGGCCGCTTGCACATCGGCCAGCTCGGCGGCCTGTTCCGCATTCGTCCCCTCCGCGATTCGAATGCATTTCCTGAAATCGGCCTCTACCGCGAGCAGAACGAGCTGCGCGACTACGGCGCGAATACAAAGTTGCTGGCGCAGATATCGGCGTTGACCGGAGGCCGTTTCAACCCGACGCCCGATTCGCTTTTCGACGCGCGCGGCGCGGCGGTCTATGTTACGTGGCAACTTTTGCCGCTGCTGTTGGGCGTGGCGATTGCGCTGACTATTGCCGAACTTGTGGCGCGTAAGTGGAGTGGTCTAGCGCAGGCTTGGAAGCATTAAGCGCTGAAACAATGGAGGACCTATTGGTGGCGGATGGCCAGAATCGGATCGATTTGAGTCGCCCTTCGACCGGGCAGCAAACTAGCTGCGCAGATTACCAACAGAAGGAGCGCCGAGACGCCCGCGATGGTAGGCACATCGGTTGCCGACACGCCGAACAGCAACGAACGCATTAGTCGGGTGACTGCTAACGCTAACGCCAACCCGAGCGCCAACCCGGCGCCCGCCAGCTTCAATCCATGGCCCAGCACTAAACGCAAGACACCGGCGCGGCTCGCGCCAAGCGCCATGCGGATTCCCAATTCGCGCGAGCGCTGCGTTACTGAATACGCCAGCACTGCATACATGCCGACAGCCGCCAGGCCCAGCGCCAGCACCGCGAAGAAGCTGAGCAGCGATCCGCCCGACGTTGCGCAAAGAAATGCTACTCCGATAGACGTCGCCAGTGGACGAACGCCATACAGCGGCAGGGCTGAGTCGACCGAGTGTATTGCCAGCTCCACCGGACGCGCGAGCGCCATCGGGTCGCTGCTGGTACGAACTAGAAAATTTACCTCGGAAGCAAAGGATTGCGCCACCGGGAAGTAGACCGCGGGCGCAGCATCTTCGTTCAGGCTCTGAAACTTCGAGTCCTTGGCCACTCCCACTATGAGCAGCCATTGGCGCGAACTGCGCACGCGTTGCCCGATAGGGTTGAACCTGGAGAGAGATCGTGAGAAATATCGTTTCGCAAAAGTTTGATTGACCACCACCACGTTCTGCCTCAGGTTTGTATCGTTAGTTGTGAACTCGCGGCCCGCAACTAGTGGTGTGTTCATGGTGTGAAATAGTCTGGGCCGACCACAAGAGTGTAGGCCATTATCTCCTCATCTTTTGCGGGAACGTAGTCCTCCACCGTAAACAAGGACGAACTAGTGCCGCCGAGGCCCAGAGGGAGTCGTCGAATCGTGCTAGCCGCGCTCACGCCAGGAAGCGCGGCGATTCTTTCAGTCATCTGCCGCAGAGCAATTCTGCCGCGCGGTATGTCGTAGCCGTTGGGAAAAAGATCAACGCCGGTCACTAGGACGTTGCGTGGATCGAAGCCAGGGTCGGCGTCACGGGCGCGATCCAGGCTCTTGAGTAACAGTCCGGCGGCAACGAGCAACACGAGCGACAGCGACACTTGCACCAGAGCATGCGGCCACTACCTTCTTTCCAGACAGGCGTAGTGACGGCCCGCGAAAATTCGTTGGACTTATAAAACTCGCGGGAGAGTTGCGCGGAAATTGCTGTAAGTTCCGCTTCCGCACGGACGGGCGTCACGTTAGGTTTGATACGAGCCCAGCCCTCCAGCCAATGCGAGGCTCGCTGGTCCAGCGAACCGGCGTTACTGAAAATTGCCTGCTGCATGACAGCCGGCACCCACATATCAAGACGGAGGCCAAGTATGGAGCCCTGGAATGGTTCAGGCGTGACCCCTACGATTGTGAATTTCTGTTTGTTCAGAAGGACCGGCCGGCCGATAATGCCCGCATCTCCGCCGAACCGGGTCTGCCACAGATGATGGCTTATTATGGCAATCGGGTGACCGCCTGGGTTCTGGTCTTCGTTTGCGCCAAAGACGCGGCCCAGCGCAGGTTTAACACCCATCGTGTCGAAATAGTTTGCCGACACTAACATTCCCCAGACGCGGTCCACCTGATCGCCTGAGCCAAGGCTCATCGCCGTCATTCTGCCCACTGCCAGTCCCTGCAAGGTCTGATTCCGGCCGCGGATGTCCACGAAATCGGGCCAGGAAAAACTGGTGTTGTTGCCTTGAGGCGAACGCCATCGAACCGCTACGAGATTGGCTGCGTCTACTCCGGGTAGTGGATTGAAAATTACCGTTTTCAGCCAGGTGAAGACCGTGGCGTTGGCCCCGATCCCCAACGCCAGTGTCACCACCGCGGCTATCGTAAAGGCCGGGCTCTTGCGCAGCATGCGCGCGCCAAAGCGGATATCCTGCAGCAACTGCTCCCACCACAATGGCTGCCAAACCGAGCGCGTATCTTCCAGTACACGAGTCACATTCCCAAACTTGCGGAGCGCCGCCGTGCGTGCTTCTCCGGGAGTCATGCCCCGGTCGATGTTGTCTTGGGTTTCCCGCCCCACGTGGTCACCGATATCTTCACTGAGGTGGTCCAGGGCGCGTCGACGGCGAGTCATGATTGTCTTCCTTCACTGGCGGGCCGCAAGATACGCGCGATGGCGCCCGCCAGCCGGTCCCACTTGTTGGTCTCGACCCGCAGTTGTCTACGTCCCTGCGCCGTAAGCCGGTAAAACTTGGCCCGCCGGTTATTCTCGGACGTGCCGTCCGCAACGGAGATCCATCCTCTTTTGATTAGCCGGTGCAAAGCCGGGTAGAGTGAGCCCTGCTCGACTTGGAGGACCTCTTCCGAGTTGCGTTCGATTGCCTTGGCAATGGCATGGCCGTGAGCAGGCCCAACTAGAAGTGTCTGCAGAATGAGCAAGTCGAGTGTGCCCTGTAACAGGTCTAACCGATCAGCGGAATCCCGAGTAGACATCCTAGGTGAAGGATATGAGACTTCCGGTAGAATGTCAAGGTGAAGCATGCATTGTCAGTGCATGTTCGACGACGGTATGGACGAGCTTAAATATACGCCTCTATGCCTAGACGAAAATAGCCTAGGTCGGGATCCAGGTCAAGCGCCGAACGCCGCCAACAGTGATGATGGAAGGGGTTACATGCCCCTTACCCGCTGAAACCGGCGTTCCGTCCCGCTGAGAATCGCGGGGCAGGGGACTCCTGTCTCCTTCTCCGCAAACCGTGTTTGCGGATTACCTCAGCTTTGGTCTAATCGATATTGATAGACCCGCTGCTTCGGCGGGCGAGATCTCAATGGACATTAGACCCCTGGTTTTCCTGGTGCTGTTGTGGGTTCTGTACCGGTGTATCCTCAGCTTCTTCCTTACACGACTCAGTTAGCAAGGTGGGGAGTTATCACGGTCGCCGTGCTTACGACGCCTTATGACCCCGCCTAACGACTTGAGAGGAAAAGAGCCACAACTAGAACCACAACAACAATAAAGATTGCAGTTCCGACGAGTTTGATCAAGTCGCCGGGCGGCCGCTGTCGGCCACCAGCCTCCCCAATCATCACAAGTAGGTAATGGTCTTCTCCAGACAGATCTTGAACAGCCTTGTTCCAAGCCCGAGTAGCGTCTTTATCGCGGCGTTCCATTGAGCGAATACGGCGGATCAATTTGACGATCCTGCTCTCGTATTCGGCTCGATCATAATCCCGGTCGAAAGCCTCGTTCAGCTCGATAATATTGGGTAAGGCCGGAGCGGCTTCCGAGAAATACAGCATTTTTCGTTCTACTTCGGACAGCGAAACACCCTCTCTTTCGGCCTGCTCGACGATCTTGGTTACCAGAAATTCTTTCGCGTCGGGATGCAGCATTGCCGCCAATTTTCTCAAACCATGCACCGGGCACGTGTCCGGGCAAACATCGAGTCGATCGAGCGTGGTGAGTATGCGGAATATGAGGGCCGCGCCGGCCTCGAGAAAACTTGCGGATAGCGTGAAGGCCGCCGGCTGGCCGAAACGCCGCTGGTAAGTTCTACGCAATTTCCAGATGCGCCACGGTCTCGAAATGATAGGTCTGGGGAAACAGATCGATCAGCGTGAGCCGTTTGAGCCCGTACCCGCCCGCGAGCAGCTCGCGCAAATCGCGCGCGAGAGTGGCGGCGTCGCAACTGACGATCGTCAGGCGCCGTGGTTTGAGGCGCAGCAGTTGATGCGTGGTTTCCTTGCCCAATCCGGCGCGCGGTGGATCGGCCAGAACAAATTCGGGAGCGGTCTCGAGCTCGCGTAGAAAATCTTCGGCCGCGGCGCGGTGTGGCTTCAGCTGACTCGCTCCACTTCGCGTGGCGTTCCATTCCAGATCGCGAAAGGCCGGGCCGCCGCGCTCCACCGCGTCCAGTTGCGTAAACCGTTTCGCGAGCGGCACGGAAAATAATCCCACTCCGGCGTACAGATCCGCCGCGTGTTGACCGGTTGCGCGCCCGAGAACCTCCTCGATCAAGGCGTCGATCAGGAAGCGGTTCGTTTGAAAGAACGATCCCCGGCTGATCCGATAGCTCTCTTCTCCAGCGCGGTACTCGATCGCGCCCGCCGCAAAAGAGGGCAACAACGTTTTCAACCATTCGAAAAAGCGCGCCGCCACCGGACGCGTGGAGTCGACGATATTGACCTGCAGCTCGCTTTCGTTCGTGAACAACTCGAGCGACCGCAGGAAGGCGGGCCATTCCGGACGCTTCACCGCGCCGTGCAGCTTCGCAATCGCTTCGACCAGCAGGGGAGACGCAATGTAGCAATGATCGATCGGACGCACCTCGTGGGACCCGGCGCGATGAAAGCCGCTTTTGCCGTGCTCGAAATGAAGCTGGACACGGTTTCTGTAGAACCACGGCTCTCCGCTCAACAGCGCCACTTCGCCTTCGTGGCGCACGCCGCCGATGCGCTGCAATGTCTCGATAAGAATGGCGCGCTTTTGCGCCAGTTGAAAATCGTATGTGGCGTGCTGCAGGTGACAACCGCCGCATTCGGCAAAATAGTCGCAGCGCGGAACGATCCGTTCGGGAGCCGCTACGAGCACTTCGGGCGACGAACCGCGCAACAAACCGTTCTTGACTCGGCCAGTTGTAACCGACACGGTCTCGCCGGGCAGCACGTAGGGAACCAGCACGACCTGGCCGTCCTGCCGCGCCAACCCCTCGCCGCCGTGCACCAGTTTTTCAATTTCGACGATCGAGGTCATCGCTTAGGATAGAGGTTCGCTCACTATTTGGAATGAAAGCACGTGTCTTCTC
>Ga0193753_10002278_pt1 | contig 15380 bp, 19 predicted proteins | sample H1c2metaG_FD_144925 | JGI IMG/M metagenome (GOLD analysis project Ga0193753, IMG submission 144925) | Soil microbial communities from a riparian zone of the East river system, Colorado, United States - H1c2 | ecosystem: Environmental > Terrestrial > Soil > Riparian zone | place: USA: East... | reverse complement strand
CGAAGTGTATGCAGGTACGAAGCATGGTTGGTGTCCGCCTGATTCCCAGGTCTACAATGCCGACCAGGCTGAAAAAGCCTGGAGCCGCATGATGGCGTTGTTCAAGACGGCGCTGGCCTGAAGGCGCAGGACAGGCTTAAGCCCTCACGCGCGCGGCGAGCAATATCGAGGTCCGAAAACGGCGAGTATTCAGCCCTGATAGGGGCTAATGTAGCGCCATGGAACTCGATTCAAACGCTTGTTTTCGTGCGGTGAGGGCCCGCGATCGCCGCTTTGACGGCCATTTTTATGTAGCAATCACTTCGACGCATATTTATTGCCGGCCGATTTGCACGGCGCGTCCGGCCAATCGCAAAAATATGCGTTTTTATTCCAATGCGGCGGCCGCGGAAGGCGCCGGTTACAGACCCTGTCTGCGTTGCCGTCCGGAGCGGGCCCCCGGAATGGCCCCGGTCGATGCCGTCAGCCGATTGGTCGGTGCCGCCATGGCGGGCATCGAAGAGCATGCGCTGTCGAGCGCGCGGGTGGGAGATCTTGCCGCCTCATTGGGAGTGAGCGACCGGCATCTGCGCCGCGTCACCGAATCGGAGCTGGGCGTTTCGCCGATCGAATTGGCCCAGACGCAGCGCTTGCTGCTCGCTAAACGTTTATTGCGCGAGACCTCGCTGCTTGAGTCCGCGCGCGATCCGCGGCAAGGCGCTCGACACCGACACCTTGAGCGTTCAATTGGAATTCAGACCGCCGCTGGCCTGGAAGAGTCTGCTGGCCTACCTGCGCCTGCGCGCCATTCCCGGCGTCGAAATGGCGGACGACACGCATTATCGACGCACGGTGGCCATCGGCGGCGCCAAGGGTTGGATCGCCGTGTCGATGCACCGCGACGGCCACGCCCTTAATCTAGAAATCTCTCCCTCGCTGACGCCGGTCATCGGCGCCATCATCGGTCGGGTCAAGCACTTGTTCGATTTGGGCGCCGCCCCCGATTCGGTGCGGGCTGTGCTGCGGCAAGACGAGATCCTCGCCGCCACGGTGAAGAGACTCCCCGGCCTGCGCGTCGCCGGCGCCTTCGACGGATTCGAACTGGCCGTGCGCACGGTGCTGGGACAACAGGTGTCGGTGAAGGGCGCGAGTACGATCGCCGGGCGCTGGGCTGAAGCCTTCGGCGAGCCCATCGCAACCCCTTACGCAGAGCTCAATCGCTTGGCGCCGACCGCGGATCAGATGGCTGCCGTGGCTCCCGAACAGATCGCCGCGCTGGGAATGGTGGGAGCCCGCGCCCGATGTTTGGTGGGCCTGGCGCAAGCGGTCTTGCAGCGCAAGATCGTGCTGACCTTTGCATCCAATGTCGAAGAGCAGATCGAGAGCTTGATGAGCTTGCCGGGCATCGGACATTGGACGGCGAATTACATCGCCATGCGCGCGCTGCATTGGCCCGATGCCTTTCCCACCGGCGATTTGGTGCTGATGCGCGCGGCGGGCGCAAATCAAAAGCAATTGCAGCGGCGCTCCGAGGCGTGGCGCCCGTGGCGTGCCTATGCGGCACATTATCTTTGGCAATCATCAGGAGTTGCGCCATGAACGCATTTTGTTATGTCGATAGCCCCATCGGGCGCTTGATGCTCACCACCGACGGCACGGCACTGACGGGTTTGTACATGAATCTGTACCGCAACAAGCCGACCAAGCTGCCTACCTTGAGCGATGACTGGGTGCAAAATGCCACCATCGACCCGTTGCCGGCTGCGGCGCGTCAGCTGAAAGAATATTTCGCGGGAAAGAGGCGCGAATTCAATCTGCCGCTGCGCATGCAGGGAACGGAGTTTCAACAGCGCGTTTGGCGCGAGCTGACCAAGATTCCGTTCGGAGAAACGCGCAGCTACGGTGAACTCGCCAAGCTTTTGAACAACCCCAACGGGTCGCGCGCCGTGGGCCTGGCGAACGGCCGCAATCCCATCGCGGTCATCGTTCCCTGCCATCGGGTGATCGGCGCCGACGGTTCACTGACGGGCTTTGGCGGCGGAATCGATCGGAAGGAATGGCTGCTGTCCCATGAGGGGCACCCCGGTACGGGCGAGCTGGCGTTGGGCGAACCCATGGGCGCACCGCGCTTGAAACCGGCAAGGCCCGGGGCCGCCGCCTGAGATTCTCTATTAGATGAGCGGCAGCGTGATGGTGAAGACCACGCCGCCGCCATCTTCGCAGTTGGCGGCAACCGCCGTGCCGCCGTGGAATTCGGCGACCAGCCGCACGATGTACAGCCCCAAGCCGAAATGCGGCTTGTCATCGGCTCCGTCACGCTGCTCGAACAAGGATTCGAACAGGCGGCCGATGAGGGCCTGCGGGATCAAGGGTCCGTCGTTGCTGACCTGCAGGGAATAATTTGCCTCCACCCGCTCCAATCGCACCGTGATCCGGCCGCTCGGCGGACAAAAATCCACCGCGTTCTCGATGAGTTTGTCGAGCAGCTGCACCATGAGATCGGGTGCGCCGCGTGCGAAGCAAGCATCGGCAGGCACCTCGAGGATGAATTGGCTCGACGCGAATCCATCGCGATAAGCGGCCACCGCGGAGATCAGCAGCTCTCGCAGATCGAAGTTCACGCGTTCGGACTGCTTGATGCTTTCTTCGACCCGCGCCGCCGCACCCAGCGCGCTCAAGATGGATTGCAGCCGCTGCGTGCCCTCGCGGGCCCGGGTGATGTAAAGACGTTGATCGTCGCGCAGGCCTTCCGACTCGAGATTGTCCAGGGAAGAACGCACGATGGTCAGGGGCGTGCGCAGCTCGTGCGATAGCTTGCCGCCGAGCGTCCGCAGATATTGGGTATGTTCGTTGAGCCGCTCCAACAGCCTCTCGAAGCCGCGGGACAGGGACCCGATTTCATCGGCACTGGCCGACTCCGGCATTTTCAGTTGAATTCTGCCGTCGCTGGCCACAGCGGAATCAGCGGCATTGCGCAACCGTCCGATGCGCACGCTGATCCAGGTGGCGAAGGCGAACATGATGATGACGGCGGCCGCGGTGGCGATCAGGGTGAGATTGAACAGGCGGCTGAGCGCACGATCGCGAAGCGCCAGGAGTTGATCGGCGGCCTGTTCCAGGAACACCGCGCCATGCAGCTGCCCATCGATGACGATCGGCGCCGCGGCCGTCAACAACATCTCGCGCCGTCGGCCTGTGAGCACCCATTGGGCATGCGGTTGACCTTTCAGCGCCGCATCGACGCTGTCCCCGCTCAAGCGGTCCGGTGCGGAGGCGAGCGTCGGCATGTCGGAAGTATCGACGCCCATGAGGTAGCGATACCAAATGGGCTCGGACTCTTCGGTCTCGTAGCGCTTTTTGGAGAATATGCTTCCGGCGGTGCCGAGCTTCAGTGCATTCGCGTCGATGACGGTGGCGCGGGTGCTGTCCCCGATGAAACTCTGCAGCAGTGTGTCGAGCCCGGCGGTCGCAAAAAATAAGCGTCCGCCATCGGGATAGGCTGCCCCAAAGCCGGCGCGGCCCTTGCCACGGCCATCGACCGCCTCGATCCAGAGGTGGCGGCCGACAAAGCTCAAGGGTATGCGCGCCTCCAGATGGTAGCCGGCTGCGGTCTGCAGCCAGAACGCCTGAATGCGCGGTTCCGAGACCACCCGCTCCGTGCCATCCTCGCCCTTGACGACGGATTGTGCCGCGATCAACCCCGGCGCGTCCGTGCCGAAAAAATACGCCGCCGTTCCATTCGGGCCTTCCAGGGTCAGGTTCACCCGATCGAATCGATCCTTGTCCGGCTGGACGTTATGGGGTTGCGCAACAAAATGCGTGTCATTGACCTCAATGAACAAATACAGGAAGCGTTCGCTGGAGCCCGCCTGAACACGAGCGCGATAACCGGTCTGGGAGGGCAGCGAGGTCGGCTCGGCCGGGACGTCCCAATCCTCGCGATAACCGTCGAGCAATGGCTGCGCGATCAGCGGATAGACGTAGAGATCCCCCGCGGCCGCCGAAAATGCCTGGGTATCGCCGGCGTCGTGAAATACCCGCTGCGGCTGCGCCGACAAGGCATTGGCGATGGTGCCGGCGCTGGCCAGCAGTGATTGCTCCTGCGAACTGCGCAGCGCGGTCTCGAGTTCCCGGGCGTACTGGCAGCCGGCCCAGGGCAACACCAGCGTGGTGAGCGCAACAATCAGCAATTGAAGACGAATGCTCACCGGGAGCCTGTCTGAAGCTCGCGGCCGAGTGGAATACTCAGGCAGGCTCCTCAACCCAGCGATAACCCATTCCATACACGGTTTGGATGGCGTCAAAGGCCGGGTCGACTTGCTGGAATTTGCGCCGCATCCGCTTGATGTGCGAGGTAATGGTGTTGTCGTCCAACACCACGTTTGCGGCATCCATCAATTGCTGGCGATTCTTGACGTGCCCCGGATTGCGCGCAAGCGCATGCACGATCCAAAATTCAGTCAAAGAGAGGGTGACGGGCGAGCCATTCCAGGTGGTCTGCATCTTTTCGCCATCGATCGACAGCGCGCCGCGCCGGATGATTTCCGCCGCGTTGTCGGGCCGCCGCAAGGCATCGATGCGCCGGAACAGCGCCGCGACCCGCGCCGCCAGGTGCGGCAGGCTGACATCCTTGGTCAGAAAATCATCGGCGCCCAGGCGCAAACCCGACACCGCGTCGAGTTCGCTGTCCCGAGCGGTCAGAAAGATGATGGGCAGTTCCGCCGACAGTGCCCGTAGATCACGGCACAGATCAAACCCGCCCTCGGCCTCATCCTCGAGCGAGATGTCGATGATGGCGAGGTCAGGCAGGCGGGTGGTGAAGGCCTGCATGGCGGTGCGGCGATTGCCATAGGTCTTGATCGAATAGCCGTGGCGCGCGAGCGCAGCGGCGTAATTCTCGCGCAGAGCGGGCTCATCCTCGACGACGGCAATCTGCTTTTTCATGCCCGGAATCATAGCTTAATCAGGGAGTTCGGCGCGGCGGCGCGGAGCGCATTGCCATGATTGGTCAGATTTGGCCCGCGGTTTGCCCGGTTTGCGTCTTCGAAACACAGGGCTTTCCTTCGGACACTGAGCCTCGTACCACTGACGAGGAGAGCCGCATGTCGATCACCCGAGGGATTAACTGCCAGCCCGCGACATTCTGGTCTTCGCGGCGCGAGGCATCTCTTAACTGGCTGGCGCTCGGGCTGTTGCTCGCCGCGTGGAATGCGTCCAGCAATAATGACCCGGTGCCAGGTACGCGGCCGCGGCCCGAAGCGCTGCGCGGCTATTCTTACGTCTCCGTGCGGGCGGCGAATCGCGAAATCGTCACAGTACTGTAATCCGCAAAGCCTCTAATGCAGAGGCGCATGGAAGTCGTCGCGAGCCACCAACAGATCTTGATTGTCGATCGGGACGTCGCAACCATCGAACCGCTGCGTGAGCAGCTGAAGCAGGCCGGCTTTTTGGTGCTGGCCATCACCGATGGGGCCGCGGCGGCCGGCATCCTCGCGGAACGTCCGCCGCAGCTGATCATCGTCGATTGGAACATGCCCGGCCTCGCGGCCCTGCAGTTGATCGAGCGCGTGCTGGCTGCGCGCCGCCTGCAACCGATGCGGTTGATCATCCTGTCGGATCTGGCGGGTGAGCAGGACGTCGTGTCGGGATTGAACATGGGCGCCGACGACTACATTACGAAGCCGTTTTCGATGCGCGAAGCGATCGCGCGGATTCGCGCCGTGTTGCGCACGCGGCCGGCTGGGAATCGCGCGGCCTTGAACTTTGAGCGCCTTATGCTCAACACGGCGACAAATCGCGTGACGGCGCAGGGAGTTCTGTTGAATGTGCGCGGCGCAGAATATCGTTTGCTCGAATTTCTCATGTCGCATCCCGGCAGAACGTTCAACCGCACGCAGCTGCTGGCGCAGGTTTGGGCAGGCGATCAGGACATCGACGAGCGCACGGTCGACGTCAATGTGCAGCGCCTGAGAAAGATCTTGGCGAAGCCCGGCTACGAAGCCTGCATCCAAACCGTACGGGGCTTCGGCTACCGGTTTATCGAGAGATAAGTCACATTTCTATTGTTTCACACGACGTTCCACGGCTAACCCTCTTTTTTGTAAGCAAATCTTCTCTTTCGAGTCATGGATTCGTAACACCAAGCGGCGAAGGTGTCGGGTAACGAGTTCGGATCCTTGGGAGGAAGACATGATGGACCGCAACCCACCGACGCTGCGATTGCGCACGGTCTTCATTTCGGACATTCATCTGGGTTTCAAGGGATGCAGCGCGGATCTGCTGCTCGACTTCTTGCACCATGTCGAAATGGACACGCTGTTCTTGGTCGGAGACATCATCGACGTGTGGAGCATGCAACGGTCGATGTTTTGGCCGCAGGCGCACAACAATGTGCTGCGCACGATCTTGGGCAAGGCCAAGCGCGGCACCAAGGTCATTTTCGTGCCCGGAAATCATGACGAGGTGTTTCGCGAATTCGACGGCGCCGTGTTCGGTAATCTGGAAATCCACCGCGAGTACATTCATCGCGGCGCGGACGGCAAACAAATGCTGGTGCTGCACGGCGACGAATTCGACAGCGTGGTGAAATGCAGCCCCTGGCTTGCGAAGCTCGGCAGCAACATTTATGACCTCCTGCTGGCCGCGAATCCCTATATCAACTGGTTCCGGCGCAAACTCAATCTGCCGCACTGGTCGCTATCCATGTATCTGAAGCACAAGGCGAAGACGGCCGTGCAATACATCGGCAGCTTCGAGGAAGCTGTGGCCCAAGCGGCGCGCAAGCGCGGCGTCGACACTGTGGTGTGCGGCCATATTCACCATGCCGAGATTCGGGACATTGACGGTATTCGCTACTGCAACGACGGCGACTGGGTTGAAAGCTGCACCTCGCTGGTCGAGGACATGAATGGCCAGCTGCGTCTGATCGACTGGCCCAAGCTGCGGGCGCAGGTTCAGGATCTGCCCGTTGCGCTGCCGCTTGGGCAGGCTGCTTGATGAACGACGTGTGCGACATTTGGAGTTCGCCCTGGCGCACGCTTCACCGCAGTGCCCCGCCGGCGCAGGCGGCGGCCGCGCGGCAACAGGCAGTGCGGCAGGCGGCGCTGTGGCAAGAAGCCGTGCCCGGCAACGGTTCGTGGCTGGGCCGCGCACGCACAGTCGCCTCCCTGAAAACCAGGATCGGATCCGCAACGACAGCCGCACTCTAGAAGAATCGCCGCGGCTGTCCATCAATCGTCACATTGGCGAGGCAAGATCGTGACTCCACCCCTTGGGAGGAGCTGACCATGAGCAGTCTCGATCTGGAACTCGACGGCAGAATGGACGATCTGGAGCTCGAATGGCGCGAGGCACGCGAGACGCGCGAGGCGCGGGTCTACTCGAAAATCGAGCTGCTCGAAGACAGCATGCTCGGATTGAGTTAGCCCATGCGGCTTGTTTGCGCCGAGCGCGATTCAGAAGCGGCCAGCGAAGTCATCGAGCGGCGGTGGTTTGCGCTCTTGTCCGCCATCCGCAGCTTGCAAACTGAATGCAGCGTGCTGCTGGAAGCATCGAAGTTGGCGGACGTTGCGTGGCGACGCGCCTGCATGCAGCTCGCGGAATTCGAGGCGCTCCGGGATGCGCTTGAAGAGGAAATGTCCGCCATCCACAAGGCGCCGTCGGCGCCGATGAGGCAAACGACGGCCGCTTAAGTCGTCGCGTCAGACGTCGCGCTTAGGCGCGGGACGAGAAGCGAATACCGAAGCGGCGGTAGACGTGGGACAGCAGCCACATCGGTCCGATGAGGAGAAATTGCACATCCTTGAAAAAGGAGGGGCGCTTCTTCTCGATGGCATGGCCGATGAATTGACCGACCCACGCCAGAACAAACAGGCTCACGCAAATGAGCCACAGCGGCGCAAAGGTGTTGCCGCTGAGCGCATCGATCGACCATAGCATCAGCACCAACAACGGCAGGATGCCAAGCGCCAGCGGCAGCGACAGAAACGCGTAGTAGACGACCGCGAGCAGCGCAATGAGGGTGGCCCAGTTCGCGAAAGGTATCGCCGCGCGGATTCCGCCGGGGAAGGGCGTGATCCAGAGGAGACCGAGCACGCACCACAGGATCACGGGTACGCAAATCCAATGCAGTGCCTCGTTGGCTGGATTGCGATGGCTCGATCCGTATTCATCCAGCCATTGATCAGCGCTACGCATGAGGGAACCGTACGCCTGCGCGACTGCCAATTCAAATCGCTTTACGGATTGAAGGGGCCTTTCGCGCCCCTCGCCGGCATGTTGCTAAGTTGGTCGAGCTCGCGTTGCTGCTGCGCCTCCATCCGATCGAGCTGGTCAGCCGTATAGCAGGTGGTGTCGCGCTGGATGTGGGAAGTAGTGACGAAATTGGATCGGCAGAACAATTGCTGCCCGTCCTTGTTGACCACCTTGAGGTTGAGGTTTCTGGCCTGGGCCAATCGCTGAGACTGGATATCCGCGGTGGGAGCTGCGGCTGCCGGACTCGAGGGCGGCGTTGGCGGACTTGCGGGCTGGCCTGCGCATCCACCGATTATCAGTGCCGCCCCAAGCATCAGTGCGCGCATACCGAATATCCCTTTTGACTGAAATTAGTCGGAAACACAAGACTAGCGCATCGATCATCGTAGGACCAGGAATTGGTGTGGATACGTGACGAACACCCATAAAAAAGCCGCCGAGCAATCGGCGGCTCGAATCCTCAATCAGGAAATTTTAGGCGGCGGCCATCAACCCTTTGAGCTTGCTGATGGCGTTCGATTCAACCTGGCGCACGCGCTCCGCCGAAATGCCGTATTCATCGGCGAGTTCATGCAGCGTCGCCTTGTCGTCCGTCATCCAGCGCCGCTTCAAGATGCTGCGGCTGCGCTCATCGAGTTTCTCGAGCGCCACTTCCAGGCGATCGGATGAATCCTCTTCCCATTCCGCGCGTTCGACCTCGACGGCCGGATCGGCATTGCTGGCCGGCAGATACATGGCCGGCGAGTAAGCTTCCTCTTCGTCGCTTTCCGGGGTCGGATCGAAGGACATGTCGCGAGCGGACAGACGCTGCTCCATCTCACGCACGTCGGCGACATCGACACCCAGATCGCGAGCCACGGCGGCGGTTTCCGCCTCCGACAGCCAAGCCAGGTTCTTCTTCATCTTGCGCAGATTGAAGAACAGCTTGCGCTGCGATTTGGTGGTCGCCACCTTGACCAAGCGCCAATTGCGCAGCACATACTCGTGAATCTCGGCGCGGATCCAATGCACGGCGAACGACACCAGACGGACGCCCACGGTCGGATCGAAGCGCTTCACCGCCTTCATCAGACCCACATTGCCCTCTTGCACCAAATCGCCCATGGGCAGGCCGTAGCCCAAGTACCCGCGTGCGATGTGCACGACGAATCTCAGGTGCGAGAGCACGAGTTGCCGGGCCGCGTCCAAATCGGCCTCGGAACGAAACCTCGTCGCCAGTGCGACTTCATCTTCCTTCGACAGAACCGGGATCTGGGATACGCGGTCTATATAGGAGTCCAGGCTCCCAACGGGGCCCGCGAACACCATTCCAGTTTGCTTTGCGACTAGAGCAGCAGACATTTACACCTACCTCCCAATCAAAATCTTTCGCCTAATATATGTGAGCGATGATAGCACTCCTGAGATTAGAGTGCTAACGCCGCCGAGAGTTCTGCGCGACAGCAAAGTATTTAAAAACATATACTTATGCCGGTTCGATAGCTCGGATATGCCGCGTTGCAGCAAGCCAGGAGCCCAGCCAAGAGAGCCCCACCGCGAGGCCCAAAACTGCCCCCGCCGTGGCGATTTTCAAGCCCTCGAGACTGAAGCTGCTGCCGTACAAGAAGGCCAGCTGTGCGACCGGCCGAGCCAACACGGCTGAGGCCACCACCACCAGAATCAGCGCCAACAACCCGCCCCCCAACCCGTACCAAATCCCGCTGTAGAGAAACGGCCGTCGGGTAAATCCGTCCGAGGCGCCCACCAGCTTCATCACCTCGATCTCGGCGCGGCGGTTCAAGATATCGAGGCGGATGGTGTTGCTGACGATGAGCACGATGCCCGCCCCCAGCAGGGCGCCGGTCAACAAAACCACCCGCCGCAACAGATCGATCATGGCGTGCAGGCGCTTCACCCATTCAGTGTCGATCTGCACGGTTTGCACGTCGCCCATGCCCGCGATGGCTACTTTAAGGGTTTCGGTTCCCTGCGGTGTGCTCGAGGCCAAGGTCGGCGTCACGACCAGGGTATCCGGCAGCGGATTGTCCGCCAGGACATCGAGCGCGGTGCCAAATCCGGAGTCGCGGCGAAACTCGACGAGCGCTTGTTCGGCGCTGATGATGCGTACGGCCGCGACATCGCCTCGCTGGCGCAACTGCTTGGCGAGGGACTGCACGCGCGCGGCGCCGGCCTTCTTGTCCATATAGACCGACAAGTCATAGGCTTCGTTCCAATTACCCGTGGCAGTGCGCGCGTTTTGCAGCAGCAGGCTCAAGAACAGCGGCAGCGCCAATGCCACCGCAATCACACCCATGGTCATCAGGGTCGCAAACGGCTGATGCACGATGCGCCCCAGCGAACCGATCAGCACCTGCGCATGACGGGAAAAGTAGGCTTGGATACTCATGCCGTGCGGATACTCATGCGGCGCAAATACTCATGCGGCTTCACCCACCACCCGGCCGCCGCTCAAGACGATGCGGTGCGCGCCGACCTGATCGATGAGGTGAACATCGTGGCTCGCGATTACCACCGTCACGCCGACCTCGCTGAAGCGCTTGAACAGCATCATCACCTCGAGCGCAAGTTCGGGATCAAGGTTGCCGGTCGGCTCATCCGCAATGAGCAGGGTCGGTTTTGCCACGACGGCCCTCGCTATACCCACGCGCTGCTGCTCGCCGGTCGACAACTCCAGGGGGAGCGATTTTTCCCTGCCCAGCAAGCCGACTTGATCCAGCGCCGCACGAACGCGCTTGTCGATCTCGCGCCGCGGCACGCCGGCGATGACCAGAGGCAGCGCGACGTTGTCGGCGATGGGCCGATCGTGCAGCAGCTTATGATCCTGAAAGACCACGCCCAACTGCCTGCGAAAATGCGGAATGCCGCGCGCCTTCACGCCCGACGTGTTCTGACTGTTGACGATGACCTGGCCGCGGGTGGGCCGCTCGATCAACGCGATGAGCTTGAGAACGCTGCTTTTGCCCGCACCCGAGTGCCCGGTAAGAAAGGTCAGCGCGCCGCTCTGGATGTTGAACGACACGCCGGACAAGGCCTCGCGGCCATTGGGATAACGCTTGTGAACCTGATCAAAGCGAATCATGCGGCCGCGTCGCGCGGTTCCGACTTCAGGAGCGCGGAGACGAATTCCGACGCATTGAAGATTCCGAAGTCCTCGGATTGCTCACCCACACCGATGAATCGAATCGGAATCTTCAGGCGCTGCGCGATGGCGAGCACCACGCCGCCCTTGGCGGTGCCGTCCAATTTGGTGATGACCAAGCCCGTCACCCCCAAGCCTTTGTTGAATTCCTCAGCCTGCGCCACCGCATTCTGGCCAATGGTTCCATCGAGCACCAGCAGCACTTCATGAGGAGCCGTGGGATCCAGGCGTGCGAGCACGCGCTTGACCTTCTTGAGCTCGTCCATGAGGTGTGTCTGCGTGTGCAGGCGGCCGGCGGTATCGGCGATGAGCACATCGATATTGCGCGCGCGCGCCGCGGTCATGGCGTCGAAAATCACAGCGGCCGGTTCCGAGCCGGCTTGCTGCGCGATGACGGAGACGCCGTTTCGCTCTCCCCAGACCTCCAATTGCTCGCGCGCCGCCGCGCGGAAGGTATCGCCGGCGGCGAGCATGACGCTCTTGCCCTCGGCGAGCAGCCTGTGGCTCAACTTGCCGATGGTGGTCGTTTTTCCGGCGCCGTTGATTCCCACCACCAGAATCACAAAGGGTTTGCACTTCGGATCGATGTTGAGCGGCTGTTGCACGGGCGCCAGGATCTGGGACATGGCCTCCTGCAGGGCCTTGAGCAGGGCGTCGACGTCGTTCAATTCCTTGCGGGCCACGCGCCTGCGCAGCTCTTCGAGAATCCGCGACGAGGCCTCGACGCCCACGTCAGCCGTGATCAGCCGCGTTTCGAGTTCATCCAGGATCTCGGCGTCGATCTTGCGCCCGGGCAGCAGCTCGGTAATGTCGGTCGTCAGCCACGCAGGGCCTTGATTTAACTTAGCGCGCAGGCGCCTGAAGAATCCTCGCACGCCGGGCTTGTCAGTTTCATTCGCCATTGGAAGGTATGATACCGGCAGTGGCTACCAAGTTGGATTTACCGTCGCCGACGGCGCGCAATTCGGTGCGCATCATCGCCGGCGCTTGGCGCGGTCGGCGAGTGCACTTTCCGGACGTGCCGGAGCTGCGTCCGACACCGGATCGAGTCCGCGAAACCCTGTTCAATTGGCTGCAGCATTCCATCGCCGGCGCGCGCTGCCTGGATTTATTCGCAGGCTCGGGCGCGTTGGGGCTCGAGGCCCTGTCGCGCGGAGCCAAGGACGTGGTGTTCGTCGAGCAATTCCAGCTGGCGGCGCGCAGCCTGGAGGAACAGCTGATCCGCTTCGGTGGGGCCGGCAGAGGCCGCGTCATGACGATGGGTGCGGCCCGCTTCCTGCGCACACCGGCAGAGCCCTTCCAAGTCGTATTTCTTGATCCCCCCTTCGGGAAAGATGCCCTGGCGGAATACATTCCGATGCTCGACCAGGGCAACTGGCTGACGGTCGGGTCCCTGGTTTACCTGGAGAATGAGCGGGTTGCGGGTGTTCCGGCTATCCCTGAGCACTGGGAGCTGCTCAAATCGAAGTCGGCCGGCGAGGTGGGGTATCATCTGGCGCGCGTCAACGGACGGAAATAGCAATGCACAAAAGAAATGCCGTCTACCCAGGGACTTTCGATCCCATAACCAATGGGCATACGGATTTGGTCAAGCGGGCGGCCTCGATTTTCGATCGAGTGGTGGTCGCAATTGCGGCGAACCCGAACAAGGCGCCGATGTTCACGCTCGAGCAGCGCGTCGAGATGGCGAGCCGCGTGCTGGCCGACGTGCACAACGTGGAGGTGAAGGGCTATTCGGGATTGACCACGAATTTCGCCCGGCAGAATGGCCTTACCGTGATCGTGCGCGGCCTGCGTGCCGTGTCGGACTTCGAATTTGAATTTCAATTGGCTAATATGAGCCGACACCTCACGCCTGAAATTGAATCGGTATTCATGACCCCTCAAGAGCAGTACACATTCATATCATCGACCTTGGTGCGGGAAATCGCCGTTCTGGGAGGCGATGTCTCCGAGTTCGTGCATCCGATCGTGGAGATCGAGCTGAAACGGCATCGCAAGCCTTGATCCCGCAAAACTCCCCGCGCGCCCGGCGACTCGCCGGACCCCTAATTTCGATCTTTGCGATCGCACTGATTCTCAGCGGCGCCCCGGGCGCATGGGCCGATGCGGCTCGCCCCGCCGTTGCCGCTCGTCCTGCCGTTGCGCACAAAGGCGCCGTTGCCAGCGCCTATCCACTCGCGAGCCAGGCGGGGCAGGAAATTTTGGCGGCCGGAGGCAATGCATTCGACGCCGCGGTGGCGGTGGCCGCGGCTCTGGCGGTGGTCGAACCCAGCAGTTCCGGTGTGGGCGGCGGCGGATTTTTCTTGCTGCACCGGCAGTCCGATGGCTTCGAAACCATGGTCGACGCGCGCGAGAAGGCGCCGGGTGCCGCCACGCGCGACATGTACCTGGATAAGGCCGGCAACGAAACCAAGGGTTCGACCGACGGTCCGATATCGGCGGCAATTCCTGGAGAGCCTGCCGCATTCGAATATCTGGCGCGCAAATACGGCAAGCTGCCGCTGAAGCAAAGCTTGCAGCCGGCCATTCGCCTGGCGCGAGAAGGATTTCCGCTGTATCTGCGCCTGCAATTCGCCATCAAGGCGAAACGCGAAATTTTGGCGCGTTCGCCGGATGCCGCGAAGGCGTTTTTGACGGCCGACGGCAACGCGCCTGAAGTCGGCGCGATCATCAGGCAGCCGGAACTCGCCAACACCCTCGAGGCAATGGCAACCCAGGGCGCGAGAGGGTTTTATGAAGGCCGGGTGGCCGAGCAGCTCGTCGCCGGCGTGCGTGCGGGCGGCGGCATCTGGACGCTCGCGGATCTCAAAAATTACCGCGTCGTCGAACGCAAGCCGCTGGTCGGCGAATACCATGGCGCGCGCATCGTAACGGCGCCGCCGCCCTCATCCGGCGGCATCGCGGTCCTGGATTCTCTCAATATCCTGGCCGGATTCGATTTTCATGACGTGGACTCCGCCACGCGCAAGCATCTCATCGTCGAAAGCATGCGGCGTGCGTATCGCGACCGCGCGATTTTCCTGGGTGATCCGGACTTCATCAAGATGCCGCTGCAGCAATTGATGAGCGTCGACTACGCAGCCGGCCAGCGCAGCAGCATTCGCGCCGACAAGGCCATGCCCTCAGACTTGTTGCCGGGCATCGAGTCGGAGCCGAAGGGCATGAATACGACGCATTTTTCCGTGCTCGACGCCGCGGGAAACCGTGCGGCCGTCACCATCACGGTGAATCTGTTCTTCGGCAACGGCTACATGCCGACGGGGACCGGCGTGCTGCTCAACAACGAAATGGATGATTTTTCCGCCAAGGCCGGCGCACCGAACGCCTTCGGACTCATCGGCAACACGGCCAACTCGATCGCGCCCAACAAGCGCAGTTTGTCGAGCATGTCGCCCACGTTCGTCGAGACGCCCAAGGGCTTGATGATCATCGGCTCGCCGGGCGGAAGCACCATCATCAGCCAGGTGCTGCTGGGAGTGTTGAACTACGTCGACGGCATGACTGCCGCGGACATCGTCAAGTATCCGCACTACCATCACCAATACATGCCTGACGAAATCGGCTATGAACCAGGCGCGCTGACCGATGCGGAAATCGCGAGGCTGCAGTCGATCGGCCACAAACTGCGGCCGTCCACACGGCAGTGGGGCAACATGCAGGTCGTCACCTGGGATTTTGCGAGCGGAAAGGTCGACGCAGCTTCAGATCCGCGCGGCGAGGGCGAGGGACTCGTTTACTAGCCGGCAATTTTGCCGGGCGCACTCAGCGCTGGCAGGTGGAGCACCAGTAGGTGGATCGCTGGCCCTGGGTAAATTGCTTGACCGTTGCCTTGCATACACGGCAGCGCGCTCCCGCGCGTTCGTACACGAACAATTTCTGCCGAAAATATCCGGGCGCACCGTCGGCGTTGACGTAATCGCGCAAGGTGGTGCCGCCAATCTTGATGGCGTCTTTGAGCACGGCCTTGATGGCGCGGGATAACTTCAACGCCTCAGGCTTGGTCAGT
>Ga0193753_10002277_pt1 | contig 15390 bp, 18 predicted proteins | sample H1c2metaG_FD_144925 | JGI IMG/M metagenome (GOLD analysis project Ga0193753, IMG submission 144925) | Soil microbial communities from a riparian zone of the East river system, Colorado, United States - H1c2 | ecosystem: Environmental > Terrestrial > Soil > Riparian zone | place: USA: East... | reverse complement strand
ACATGTTTGGCAGAGGTGAAATTACCGGTAACGTCAACCCTTGCATATGTACCGCCTACACCTGTTATGCCTGTTTGTATCAATGTCAACTGTGCATTTAACTTAGTGATAACTGCCTGCAGTTCTGTGTTAAGGGCCTCATACTGCGTAACATGTTTGGTATTGCTGCCCGCATCGCCTGTACCGCCGAGCTCCACCGTGCCGTCCGCATGAAGCCATACCCTTGTTTTTTCTGCTCCGTTCGCATCGGTGGCAAACAATCTTGTTTCCCCAGGCAATGCTTTTTTGTCTTTTATGAAATACCCCAGCGTTACCGTTGCACCCTTCTCTAAACTTTCTGTAAAGGCTGCGCTTATATCTTTTACCGGGTTACTGTCAACGCCCCAAGGGCTCACCTCGTCTGCCGTCTGCGCATCGTCACCGCCTAAGCGCACAACCGCCACCTCCCGAAAATTATCGGTATCGAAGGTGGTATTTGTTATATAGGCTATGGTTATCATTTGAAGATGTTTTTAGGGGTATCGCTGTTATATACTTCCGGCACATAACAGGTGAGCTTTGCGGTTTGGTTTACATTATCACCCATCAGATCCACGGTAGCAACAAAAAATCTTGTCTTCGTATAGATATGCAGATCAGGGCAAACGGCTGTTACAATTGTGTTGGGCCTTATTACCTTACCATTCAATACCCATCTATCTAATTCTATTGTTAATACCAGTTCTTTCAATTCTTTAGATAGTACATTGCGCACACCTAAAGAGGTGTCCACATCTCGCCCGCTGGTCTGCCTTTTGGTAGTAGGGCGAAATCCTGTTACATAAGGATTGCTGATTACCGCTTGCCCTGCATTGCCTTTACCGGATTTAGAAGCCTGTTTTAAAAGGCTTATCTGGCTGTGCATGTTCTGACCTGCAAAGGTGAGGCTCATTTTTACCCATGGCACACCGGTAGTAAAATCATATACCGGGGCCTGCGTAGTTTGTTCTTTTGTTAAAAGCAGGTTCCCTTTTTCATCGTGCGATACTATGATGTGTTTCTGGTTTGCCAGCTCGCACAAATAGGACCTAACGCTTTGCTTGTCATCGCAGGTTGATTTATTGAAAACGCTTGCCGCTTCTTTACTTACAGAAGCATCTACCAATAGCTTTAACCCAAATGGTTTTATCGCTTTCTCTGCTATCTGTTTTAAGGATAGCCCGTTCGCCTGCAAAGGATAGGCAGAAGTAGGTATCTCGCAATCCTGTAAAACACCGGTCTTTGAATAACCGGACACGCTCATAAGCTCACGTACCGGCCCGCTTTTAAATGTTTGCTCTAACAGTACCCCCGTTATCAGCAGTTCACCATTATGCTCAATCGTTACCGGGGCATAGCTGCCGGGGGTGAACATTGCTTTATGGTCTGCATTTTCAGGATCAAAGTAAAAACGGAACTGGTAAGAAGATGCCACACTATCGTATTGCAGCGATATCGCCACATCATTATACAAATCAAGTTTGCGTGTGCCTATCTTTAATATCATATATAGTATGCTATCCTGCGACCTTTTTTAATTTCCAGTATCTCATTCAACCCTATGTTATTCGTGTCCTTAAAATATTCTATCGTGCTGTCATCGTGCTTTAAGCCGTAAAACCTGTTTGCCAATAATATGATATTGCTGTTTTCCTCCAGTATTATTATGCGCTCCTGTTTAGAGTCATTGGCGTTACTTAGCAGGCTATTAACGCCAAAACTTACCAACTGGCTTAGTAACGTGATACCAAAAGGGCTGGGGATAAAGCTAAATATCCCGGAGCCGTTCGGCGATTGCATAAGGTCCAGCTTTGCCAGGTATGCGTTATGCTGCGCTACTATGGTAGAGATAACAGAGATAACAGAAGCACGGTTGCCGTATGCGCCCGTTGTATTAGTTATAGCAGCGAGCACCATAGCGCCAATGACAGTAGCACCCATGAACTCATACAGCCGCTTATCGTGTACGGGCAGGGTATTGATGGCCCCGGTATTTAATAAGGTCATCTGCAACACCAGCATTTTTAGCCTGTTTTGCACGGTATCATTAATAGTGGCGGGCATGTTCACCAGCGTTTGCACCTGGCGCATAACCTGCAACGTGTCATAAACTGCATTATTCAGATACCCGTTTGCCTGGTTGTAGGCATTGAAATAATCTGAAGCATCGGTATTGTCCTGTTTAGGTTTTGAAACGTTAGTATAGATGTTGTTTATTTTTTCACCTATGGTAAGTTTATCTGCCGTTACCGGGTTGGGAACATTCCTGTTATAGTCATCAACCAGCGTAGCATCGCATCCGGCCTTGTCTTCTACTATCTTATCAGGTGCAGAAACCGTTACCTTTTCGCCAATCGCGCTAAGGGTTTCTATGATACCGCCTGTTATGCGGGTTACATTCTGTACAGAGTTGTCAAAACCTAAACTTATAGGCTGCACATTGATGCCGCCGTAAAAAGGGTGGAATATCTGCCAGGCGCGCGGATCTGCTGCCGATGTTTCAAAATCGCTGGCTATATCCAAATGATCTTCACCCTGGAAATATATCTCTATGCCATAGCTGGTGCCGCGCGGCGTACCCCTGTAAACGAGCGTACCGGCAAGCTCTTTAAATTCAAACGTGGCAATATTATACTCAATGGCTTTATTTGCATTGAGCCAGTTAGGCCGGTATTGTTTACCGTCCCCCGTGGTTATAACCAGTTCTGTTTGTATCTTATCTATCCAGCTCACCTTATTTTATCTATCTGCTTTTTTGCCTCGTTAATAAAATACTGGTCCATACCGCGCGCACTCTTTAGGCTTGCTTTCTCCATAAAATGAGTAGCCCCTGGCCTTACTTCCCTGCCGCCTTTTACAGAAAACAAGGCTACCGAATTAACTATGGTCATGCCCTTTTTACGTATGATAGACCGTATGCTGAATAGTGTTCTGTTGCCTTTGCTGTTCTTACCCGTGCCTATCACAAAGCCACCTTTGCCCGCATGTATGGCACTTTTAATATATTTTTCTTTGTCGCTTGCACCACTTGCTTTGTTGGCATCTACTATTCTTTTGCGTATATCTGATATGCGCGCACCGGCTTTTACATTACGGTTCCAGCTACCACCGGTACGGGCCTTAGCCAATGGGATAAAAGAACGCCCGTGTATTGCGCCCCCTTCCTCCTGTTGCTTCAGGTCATCTACGCTTTTGTCATTACCAGACTTTGGCAGGAAGCCTACAGTTGCTTTCATAGATTCTATACTAAAGCCAGTGGCCGGGGCTACTTTACTGTTTGCCTTAAAGAATGTGGGCTTACGTTGTATAAAGACTTCTTTTGCGCCCGCAGGCATTGTATTACCCTTTACATCAAATGCGGCTTTATTGAGAGCAGAACGCACCGCTACGGGCAATGCAGAACGGTTGATACGCTCCAGCTTTGCCGTAAACCTTACCAGCTCATTTGTATTGATATTTAGCTGCATTATGTTTACTGATTGTTAACGGGGCATAGCAAATGAAAATAGTTACTATATTTACCGGGATGCCGCTTGTAAATTACATTGATGCGATGCGGTAGTAAAAAATATTCCATTACCAATGGAATGCGGATTTAAAAACTAACGTTATGAAAAGAACATTTAAAATAGTAGCTGGCTCTATAGGAGTTTTGATATTGTTTTTTTCATTGGTGGGATTTGCAATATCCAGGTTAAGCCCAACGCCAGCAGGTCCCCAAGAATATGATAATACACCCCAGAATAACATCCCCGTTATAGAATCAAATGAGTTTATTGATACAAACCCACCTTTGAGTTCTGCTAAAACTCCGTATCAAAGATTTCTGTTTAAATTTGTTGACTTAAAATATGGTGGTGAATGCTTGCCTGTTAAACATAAGATACGGTATACATTAAACGATCCGTCAAGGTATCAACACGTGAGCACTGACGTACACATGAATGAGGATGCATACATAATAACAGCAAAGACTATTGTACGGGCTGCAAATGAATACGGCACGCTAATTACAGTTGCATATGAGGCTACATTAGACACTAATGGGAATATATTAACTATCAATAAAGTAAACTAACACTATGAAACACTTGAAATTACCTCTCATTTTATGCATAGCAGCATTCGCTGCATGTTCTAAAAATGAATACTCTTATAGTCCTAATATCACCAAAGTTGTAGATACATCTTATGTTTACCCGCAATTAAAACTACTTGGGCAATGGGTAAGAATATCTACCGGGGATTCGCTTACAATAAATAAGGATTACATAATATGGAATAAAGAGCAGCCAATTCGATATATAGCGGCAATCGACACTATTTATACCGTTTATAATGAAAACAATGTCTTGCCAGCATATGAATATAAGTTCAATGATGGGTTTGACATTTTGACTTTACAGTTTACATCACCCGGTAATATTCCATGGGTACTTTACAAAATCAAATAACTTACACTATTTCAGCAACTATATCTATATCGAAAGCTTGATTTGAACCATTTGTTAGGTTGGCACCTCCAAGGACAGCGCACCCTATTCGGCCTGTACCTGAATTATTGCCTAATATAACAGCTAAGTCTTTGAATGTAGTGCCGTCCTCATACAGCTTTACAAACCTATAGTTTGAATTTACAAATTGCTTCCCCGTTAATGCGGATGGCAATCCTATAAAAAACCCTCCACTTGTGCCCGATATTGTAACGGTTCTTATCTGTAGCTGCCAATATAAAGTGTGCCCGACAATTTTATATCTATTGTAAATTACGTCCCCCGGATCTATAGTTACAGTTCCGCTAAAAGGGGTTACAGTAAGGGTGGTACCAGCATCCGTCCACGCCTCTAAGCCTAACGCCTCGCTTACCTGATAAGTGTTTGCTACGTTATCATCTAATCCATTAGGTGTAATGCCGCCAAGTATCATAGCGCGTTGCATGGTCTGCAAAACATCTGTTAGCATTTGCCTATTGACAAGTGTACCGTTCGGGTTGTCTGCTACATCTCCATTTGGGTAGTTGACGCTGCCTGCTACGCCACGAGTTAAATTTTCTGGTTTGTGTGCCATTATATTAAGTTTTTATATTACTATTTAATAAAATTTATTAATTTAACCGGTTCAAAAGCAACACATGAACGATCATTACACCAAAGAGGAAATAAATCACATGTTCCTGGAGTCTGATGAGATACGCACTCAAATGATAGCCTTAACCCGTGCTGAATTTGAAGACATAAAATCAAATATGCTAAAACTCAACGAAAGGGTAAAATCATTGGAAGCTGTAATTCAGAAGCTCAAGGAGTCAAACTAAATGGCTTTGCTTTTATATCTTTCTTCCAATCCCTTAGAGCTTTTAAGCTTTTCCCAAATAATTGTCCTAATTTTTTAGGTTTTTGTTTTTTAGTAATTACCATGATATATAATTTATACGGTGTACTCAATAAATAAAATCCCCACACTTTGCACGGGTTTTAATTGTAATAGTAATTGTCTGAACTCGTCTTTGCGCACTGCTGTAACATCTGCAAATGATGCAAAGCCCGCTACGAAAGGCGCCGATACATAAAAAGTGCTGCGCAGGTTATTGCCAAAGCCGAAAGCTGCATCTTTACTTTCTTCTATATAATTAGCAATGATAGAAACCCCATCATCTGCCCATGAGCTGCCTAAGTTAGTTTCCCCCAGGTTAAAGTTGCCTAACGAAGCCTCACCAATAGCACTACCGTACACCTCTGTAGGTGTTTTAGTAGTGTAGGCCGGGGGGCTCCCCGTTAAAAACCTATTCTCATACACAAACACATTGAAGCCTGCCGCCTGTAATTCATCTTCTATAAAACTATAATGCTGCCGCGCTGCTGTGGTGCCCGGGAAGTTCATTTTGGTTTTAATAGCCAATATCCTATCTGGTAGGGTAGTACCTACCGCAGAGTATATACCCAAAGCCCGTTCCCAGTTCGTAGCATCATCAGCATCGAAATTAGGATTATCGGGTATCGCACTGTCCAGCACCCCCAATGCCGCGCTAAAGGCCCTGTTCTCACTTAACGACAATGCTTTGTGTAGCCGTGCAAGGAAGCCACCCGATGGCGGGCTGTCATTGGTAGCGTAAGGCATTTTAAATGCCCTGCCGCGCGGGTATAAGGCCCGTGATAATCTTTGCAGTACTTCGCTATACATAGGTTATCATGTCTAAATATGGAATCTCGCCGTTCTCGAATTGATAAATACTCACCACCGATGGCGGGCTGTCGGGAACGTAAAGGGTTACGGCCCCAAACACGCTACCCGGCACGGTATTTAATACCACGTTAATTATTTGCGCTTAAGGTGTCGTTCCTGTCTGCCACCACATCCGCACCCGCTATAAAGGGGCGTATCTGCGCAATGGCTTCTGTCATAGCTGTAAGAATAGATGCTTTTTGAGCGGTTGTAAACGTAGAGCCCGCGATGTTTATTTTTACATTCTTAACCACCACCGGGTAGTAATTCACATCAAAGACCGCTAATGGCCTGTTGGCTTCTATGGCATTGGTTACATTGGTAATGATCGTGCCAGTAGGTGTGCCTTTGCCGTCCGTGCTGTCTGCGGGTATCGCTTCTATGTATATATCCACCTCGTTAGCTTCCCCATTGGTTGCATAGGGATATATCTGCTGTACGCCCGCAATGTTTTCTTTACCCCACAAACGATAATCTGCTGCTGCGCCGCCCTGTGGCAATAAACGATAACTTTCTACTACCTTATCGCGGTATGTTTCTAAGGTTTCCGCATCGGTAGGGGCTACTGTTTCCGCTGTGACTATTGCAGCGGCATTCACGTTTATGATAGGCGCGTTAGCGGTCAAGGTATTACCTATAGCCAATTTGCTATCTACGCCAGGCGTTAAAGCGCGCAGGGTGATACTCTGTGATGTGCCCGCCATGGTAAAGGCATTATCTAGTATGAATAGTTGCCCCGGGCTAAGGCTGCTGTCATCACTCTTAAAGGTGGTGGATGCAGGGATAATTGCAGCTACAGAACCTGTAACCGTTACGGTATATTTACCCTGCGATGCGGGGAAAGGATAGCGGCCTGTTTTTAGATAGCCCCAACGCTCCAATGTGCCACCTGCGGAGACAGAATCCGCCGTGTCGGGTGTGATCTGCTTTTGAGCCATAGCAATTGCAAGCCAAAATAATTTTAGTTTACCGGCCTGCACTGCCGCCTGTGCGCGTAAGAACACTTTCCCGAATACCGGTATCGTTACCCCATACTCTGTCTGAAGGTCTGCCAGTATCTCGTTATATAATTGTGATATAGTAGGTATCGCGGTCACACTCTATAATTTAAATATGCTGTTGAAGGATTCCACTCGAAATAAAATGCCTGCCCGTCTATGTTAATTGCTATATCCAGCCTGTCCGGCGTTACTATAGATGTTGAAACGACTATTTTAGTATCGGGTACGTTCTTTTTTATGAATGCCAGGTCTGCCAGTATCGCCGCTTCTATTTCTATGCGGCCGGCACTATTTAACGCTACGGATTGCAATACCTTTTCAGTAGTAGACGAAAACTTAAAGTCTGTGCCCTCATTAAATAATAAGTCATTGCCCCAAAATTCACTACCCCCAAACATGGCGAGGTATGGCATATTCTCATAACCATTAACCACGGCTAAGTCATTACCTACTATCCGCAGATCGCCACCGTTACCCGTTTCTATCAATTCTAAATCCATTAGAATGCGCCCACATTTGGAGTTAACTTAATAGGTATATTATTAGGATTCTTTGTTACTTCTGCTTTGCCGGTCTGATCTTTAATGGTGAGCTCAACGGCATCTTTTCGTTGCCCTGTAACCATAAATTGCATCATTTGATTTTGAACAGCTTTAGGGTTTACGGAAGTTGTCCTGTTGCTCTCCGCTTCCTCGGCTTTGATATCTTCAGGTGTTTTCCACCCAAGCTTCCAATCGAAATTTGTATTTGCAGACTTTTCATGGGCCTCTTTCAAAAGCTTCACATTATCATTTATAGCCTTTTCTCGCAACTGCTGTGATGCCAGGATATTAGCGCGGTCTTTCTTATATTGTTCGTCAGAGATATTGCCGATTAGATTTTGACCGTACTTCCATGCAAGGACTATGGTGTCGACCATGCTCATAAATGTGTACTTTATTATATTCCACCCAAGCAATAAAGCGTATTTAAAAACCTCAAAAGCTGCTAACATCGCAGCCGTAATATTCTGCCATTGCGCTCCCCACCCTTTGATGTGGCGAACCACAGAGTATATTAACGCTATTAGCAATCCGACCCCTACAATGATAAGGGTAAGCGGTAGTAATCCTATATTCATAGCTAGACCCCATGCGGTAGTAGCTGCTGTAGCTAACCATGTTGCGGCTGTACCAGTAACTACAACTGCCCGGTATGCAGCATACGCTACCGTATTCTCCATAAGATAAAATGCAGATTTATTTTGCAGTGCATTTGAAACCCCCAAGGCTACATTTAGCAGCCACGTAGCGGCGCGCAAACCATAGATAGACATTGCGCTACCTATGGCAGATGCTTTCAATATCACCAACCCCCCAATAAATAACTTTATCCCAGTTATTATTTGTGATATGTGCGTACTTAGAAATATAATTGCATCTTTTATCTTGCCTACATATTCTGTTACTTTCTGCTGTATTAATTCCCTGTGGGTCATTACCCAGTTGGTAGCCATAGTTATATAGCCACCAATTACAGGCATAAGCCCCGCCCCTAGTGTTGTTTTCAACCCCAATAGCGTAAAATTCATACGGTCGTGAGCATCATCAAATTTAGATGCTGCTTTTACAGCGTCATCGGATAAGACGAACCCTAACTTTTGGGCTTCCTCCCGCATCTTCATGATGGTAGGAGAGCCAACTGATATAAGGTTAAGCATCTGCTGCCCGCTCTTCCCGAATGCAGCCTGCGCCAGCGATGCCTTATCCATTTGATTAGGCAGTTTGTTTATAGCCCCGGACAGTATATTAAATGCAGCTTCACTATCTTTTGCATGTTTCAATTGTGCAAGCAAAGCAGGGTTAGACTTCTTTAGCTTAGATTCCAATGTCCCTTGATTAGTATGTAGATCGCCGAGGTTCTTATTTAGCTTTTCAAAGCTTTTTGTAAGTGTTTCCTGTTCGATATTTTGCAATTTGGCTGCATATCCTAATTCCTGGTATGCCTGGGTAGTCATGCCTAACCGTTGCGCAGTAGTAGAAAGTTCGTCACCAAATGCCGCCGCTTCTGCCGTAATGTCAAACAGCTTTTTTGCCCCACCGATCACAAACCCAACCGCCAACGCGCTTTTAAGGTTTACGATCTTATTAAACACCCCATCTGCCGCACTGCCTATTTTAGATAACCCGCGTTCTGCGCGGACACCATTTAGCGAGGCTCTCTCTGCCAAGCTATGTATAGAATTGCCAATAGCGCGAGTGACGGCACTTACTTTGTCAACTGCTGTGTATATGGTAGGAATTACAAAAGCCATATTAAGTTGTCGTTTTATTCATCTCTATAACATTATCGCTCCAGTATATTAACCCGTGATGATCTGCGTTATCTAAAAAAAGCCTATCAATCATGACAGGCTTCCAGTGAAATTCTCTCACTACATTAGATATCATTGTCTCAACGTTCTTTTCATCTACAGAAAAAAAATCGCTACTGCCTGCGCCAAATTATTATCCTCCGTGTCGATCTTGTTCAGCAAACCTATTGCCTTATCTGTAAGGGCCGATACCGTAGCCATTATCCTTCCGTCAGTATCGCCTGGCTTTACATTTTTCATCGCTATAGTAGCACCGCCAACCGATAAACGTGGTTTATAGGTAAGCTTATCAAACGCAATTTTGCCAGTAGAGTCTTCTACGGGGAACATTAATAAGTGAGCGATAACACAATCAGAATCAATAGATATACTCCCATTCATTACTCCTTCGGTAAGACTTTCGATAGCCTCTTTATAAGTTTCCCTTTTTTTAGAAGACACACGTTTATAATCAAGCCACCTGCTCACATCCTCTGCCGCTACATCATATGATACCTTATCCGCCATAACTTATATTTGTTTTAGTTTGCCCCCACCAGATACCTTCAAAGTGAATGTACCTGTATTCCCATCTGCCGTGTGCTTGCCTACCGGCTTACCCAGCCCGTTATAAACAGTACCGTTGATATGCGTAAAAGTCCAGTCGCCAGGCTTTGGGCTGCTTTGCAATGCGCTTACGCTTTCAAGTTCCTGCCTGTTGTTAGGGTCCCATGATACAGGCACTTCAAAAGACCAGCGTGTATTATTCATCTGGTCTATCATTGCGCCACTTCCGTCCACACCGTTCTCGTCATCATTACTTACCAAGCCACCAAGATCATACTTGCTGGATTCGTTAGCCTTTGGTGAAAATACAAACGAGCCCAGGTCGGGGTGATTGCAGGTTACTTCTGTTATATCGCCGCTTACAGCCATTGTATTATAATTTTATTGTGGTTGAGTAAACTCAAAGAATTTATTTGCTGTTGCCAATATCTTGTCAGCATCAGGCGTAGCCCTAATTGATGTATTCCCATCATTAAGAGTATATCCAGCCGCTTGTACTGCAAGCCTTAAGCATTCTAACTTTATTTGAGCTTCTAACATATCAATTATGCTTTACCAAAATTAAAACCAGCCTCTGCGGTAGTAGATCCTATACGCATATAGCTGCTACGCTTATACCTAAAGAATGTTTCCAGCCTGTCAGGGTTTACCGTGCTGATAACCACCGTAAGGCTTGATGTTGAAAATGAAGGATCTGATATTAACGCGCGCTTGCCTAAATCTTCAAAGTAAGAGGATAACACCTGCTTCCATTGCTTAGGCTTCACTACATTGCTTACCGTTACCGTATCTTCATCATTAGCTATTGCATGGTCCACCACGTTTATCAATTCCAATAAATAGTAGCCATAACGCACGTTAAAATCTAACTGAAGATTACGGCAATAGCGGAATTGTGGCGGCACTTCACCGTCAGGGTGATAAGTTGTTACGAAGTCCTGCACCTGGTACAATCCTGCCACTAAATCAACTGTAGAGCATCCCTTTTTAACGTAAGAATCACGGTTGTTGTAATCTGCCATCGAGCCTATACTTACCGGTGTAGGCATATCAGGATAATACTTACCTGCAACATCTAAGTGAGGTGTGTCCTGTGCTATACGTGCTGCTAATACACCCATATTTGCCGCCGCCTCCATAGGTAAACCATGAGAGCCGGGGGCCGGGCATATTGTTATTGTCACATTCAGCTTACGCGCATCGGTAATGCTTGACGGATTATCCGCAACACTACCTATTAAAGCAATGTAAGGCTTCATAAGAATGCCCGTGTACCTGCCTGTAGGCGCGGTAGGGTCGGGTATGCCGTTCACAGATTCCAGCGAACTCATAATAGCAGATACCGCACCATAGCAAGATGATACATAAGTGTACCAGATATTACCAAATGCCGCTAATGCTGCGGCAATACTTGGCGTACCGCTACCTGGTGTTGTTTCTGTAATTGCGTAGGTAACACCTAAAGATGTGTTGTTGGTGTCCATCTCTACATAAACGTCCTGTGCTGTTAAGCCGGTCCATTTAGTAGTAGTTATCACTTCGGATGGCGGGCTGTCAAGCGTAGCCGTTACGGGGCTTCCTAAAACTGCGTTTATAGCATCGTTTATTTTCGCCCCTATCAATGAAGGTGTATCACCTATAACGATATTCACCGCATAAAAACTCCCGTCCACATTATCGCGGCCTGCAATTTTTACATAGTGCGTACCGCCTGTTGTTGCTGTACCTATTACCGCTATTCTTTGAACCCTTGCAGCGCTGCCTACTGCTGCCTCCTGCGGATATACATCTACAGGTATGCCCCCGATGCCACCACCGGAAATAGGGAAATAGATACGCGCCTGGTTGTATATAGGGCTACCAAAACCATATAACTGCCCCGCTTGCTGTGCTGATGTAATCTGCTTTGCAACGTTGGGGACAAGGTCTGACTGATTCGCCGTATTGGCTTCTCCGATTATAGCAATACGCTGCGGAAGGTTAGGGCTGCTTTCACTAAAGTTTCCTTTCGTTAATTTGTACCCCACAATACGGGAGATACGCTCTGACCCTACGGCATTACTACTCATTGGTTTTGCTTTGGTGCTAAATTATACCTAAGCAAAAGCGGGGTTAAATTTTTTCCATTACCAATGGAACGAAAGTTAGTTTATCATTACCTCTACATAATCCTTCCATGTAAAGTTCTTTGCTTTTAATTCTTTGCCTACTAAACTCACGATAATTTCACGCATGGCTATATTGTAAACACGACAATCCCAAAAGTGGTTCTGATTATTAGATTTTATCTTTTTCCAAAGAAAGAGGGTAGTGCCATCGGGTGCAGCCTTGGCCCCGCGATGCTCACTTTCATAATGCTGAAAGTAGTTTACATAACCATAGAGCCCGCCGCCCGGTTGCGGGTAATTCATAAAGTTTGATGGCTGCGCACCGTCTCCTTCAGACCAGTTGAGCAACATATACGCGCATAGCTCGTCTTTTATCTTGCCTACCTGTAAAATATACAGGTTATTCCGCTCCACAGCGGGCTTAAACAAGGCTTTATCCACCCCAAAACGCACATATGTCTCCTCTTTTTCACCCTTCAAACCCACCACCTTGCCCGGCCTTTTTGCTATATAAGCATACGCGAAGTTGCTATAATTACCACTATCCAGCCCTGTTAACAGCACTTCCATAGGTCTGCCGGTGTCTGTAATGTAAACCTGGTCTATGATCTTATCCAGCTCGGGCCATACGCTGCGATTGCTGTTCTCATTATCCACAGGCTCGGCGTATGTGCTTCTTTCGCGGTCTTCTTTATTCTTTTTCTGCCCTTCAAGTGGTATAAATGTGCCTATGCTACCGTGGCTTATACTGTAATTAGCTCCCGATTCACTCCATGCCAGTATCTCGTAATCCAATCTTACGTCGTCTTCCGTTGCACTGTGAAACCCTTTCATTTTACCATTCATATCCGCAGCGCAGGTAAGCATCACTATTTTACCATTGCCGTCCGCTATGCTTAGTTTTTCGGGTATCGTGCCTATCTCATAATTGCGGACGTTCTTTTGAATCTGTGAACTGTTTGGGGCATCGCCGTCTGATTCATAGGTTTCGCCAAGCACAACATTTACAAATGTCTTCCAAAGGTCTTCGTTGCGCGGCTGTCCCGCCGGGTTCGCTTCCAGGTAATCGTAAACATAGTGCTTCCAGTCATACATGCCTATGGGGGCGTATAAGCTGCTGATATGATAAGAATAGTACCCGGGTTTACTTGGCTCTGCAGTAGGTTGCCAGTAACCTTGATTAAGAAGCTCCATTTTATTCTTATCATCAAAGGTATCTCCGCACTTCTGGCACTTATACACTACAGAATCTTCTATCAGCTTATGCGTTTCGGAGTCCAAGTCCCAAAAGATGCCGCCAGTTATCTCACCTTCTGTTATGGTCCACTTTATTTCAATGAATAAACCGCAGCAAGGGCATGGGATCAAATATTTTCTTTGATCACCGAGCAAATAGGCCTCCTCTATGTTAGATTCCTCTTTACGCTCCGGTGTAGAGCCGTAACATATCTTATGCACATCCTCATAAGCTGCAAAACGCTGTTCCAGCATCTTACGAGTGCTGCCGGACTCTTTAGAACGCCTTTTTACCGCTTCAAAATCATCAAAAAGCCCGTATTTCAGGCTCACATCCCGTATATCTTTGTGATTATTCGCGCTGCCAACGTGTATATATCCGCTTGAAAACTCCTTTTTACTGTTCGTATCACCGCTTTTTTGGCTTCTACGCCGCTGCACCTGTGGCTTGATGTAAGAACGCAAAGAGGCGTTATCTATACCTAAATCCAGCTTTTCTGTGGCTTTCTCTATTAAATCAGGGCTACCTACAAGGAAATAGGTATTTGCAGGGTCGTTCTTTATCATCCATAACAGGATAGGTATCAAAACGCCTGCGCTAAAGCCGATCTGCGCGCCTTTCATTATGGCTATCCAACGCATGGGATCATCAGTGGCGAATCTATCTATTACTTCGCGCCAATATGGCGTAAGACGGTATCTGTAAGGCCCAGGGAACGGTTTACCCATGATAACATTCTGTTCTACCCAGTCGGACGGCTTGATACTTGATAGCTGTACAAGGCCACTATTTATTATGTCCTCTATCTGTATCTGGTATAGGTGGTTGTCGTGAAACATTAGGCCCTTTCTCCGACCCCGCGTTTATCGCTAAAGTCTGTTATTAAATTGGTTACATTCTTAATGCTTGCCAATGTGGCCTTATTGATACTCTCGTTTATAGTTTTCACCAGTTCGCCCCGTATCTCCGCCTGCTCATTAACAGACAGGCTTTTTTTCTTGCTTATTATCCGTATCACCTCGTCAGCCGCGTTCTTGAATTCCGTAACAATAAATTGGTTGTGTTGCAGGAATACCGGTTTTATCAGCTCGGATGGCACTACAATGCCCTTTTTCTTTTCAATTTCAAGCTGGTTCTTTTCAATGTCCTTTTCTATCTTCTTACCCTGTAGAAACTTGTAGATACGTTCCAGTTCCGGGTAATCCAGATTTTTACGGTTCGGATCTGCCAACAGGTCTTCCATTGTCAATTCCACATCCTCGTCATCTTCCTGGTCTTCCTCGTCACTTAGCACCTTAGCTATAGGTTTTGCTGGCTTTGCGGCTGTAAACGGCTTCTTAGGCACCAAATCCATGCGCCCGTATATCTTTTCAACATAAAACTTGTTAACGCTGTTCTCTGTATCTATCTTATCGTGCTTGTCCAGTATCACCTTACCCCTGCTTATCTGTACAGACAAGTACCTGGTATTCACCTTACACAACTCCGCAAACTCTTTCTTATCGTATAGTGCCATTAACTTTTATTTACCTTTTGTATAAGGTCAAGTTGCTGCGAAAGCACGTCCCTTACACCCTTATCGATAGCAGATTGTATCTGCCCGCTTGTCCATACATTAACAATTTGCGAAACTTGCGCAGCTATTAAATCATCTCTTAATAACTCATTTATCCTTGGCCATATAGTTTTATCAATAGCCTCATTTACGGTAGCTTGTATCACAGCCGCATATTCATCCTTTAGCACGTATTCAGTTCGATATGACGAAGTAGATTTATTGTCAAAAACTATATTCACCATCTCGCTTTCAAGTTGGCGTGAAATCTTTTCTGTAAATTGATTGGACTTGCCGAAAAAATGAGATAACACACTTTTTCGTATTTCAAATTCAACCTCCGGATCTTC
>Ga0193753_10002276_pt1 | contig 15392 bp, 15 predicted proteins | sample H1c2metaG_FD_144925 | JGI IMG/M metagenome (GOLD analysis project Ga0193753, IMG submission 144925) | Soil microbial communities from a riparian zone of the East river system, Colorado, United States - H1c2 | ecosystem: Environmental > Terrestrial > Soil > Riparian zone | place: USA: East... | reverse complement strand
GCGCCGCGTCCACCGCAGCCTTCTCGAACACCTCGACGAAGTGCTGCGGCGCGCCGGCGCCGCCGGAGGCCACCAGCGGTACGTCGCACACCTCGCGCACCGCCTTGAGCTGCGTGACGTCGTAGCCACGGCGCACGCCGTCGTTGGTCATGCAATTGAGCACGATCTCTCCGGCGCCACGGTCCTGGACTTCGCGCACCCACGACAAGGTGTCCCGGCCGGTGTTGCGCGAACGGTTGGGATCGCCCGTGAACTGGAACACGCGGTAGCCTTCGGCGAGGCTGGCGCTGTCGATGCCGATGACCACACATTGCGAGCCGAAGCGCGAGGCCAGCTCTTCGATGAGACCCGGATTGGCGAGGGCCGGGGAGTTGATGGAAATCTTTTCCGCGCCGGCGTTGAGCACGGCCTCGGCGTCTTCCACGGAGCGGATGCCGCCGGCCACGCAGAACGGAATGTCGAGGATCCCGGCCACGCGGCTGACCCACTGGCGGTCGACGCTTCGGCCCTCGGGACTGGCGGTGATGTCGTAGAACACGACTTCGTCCGCGCCCTCGTTACGATAGCGCTCGGCGAGCACCAGGATGTCGCCCACGATCTGGTGATCGCGGAAGCGGATCCCCTTTACGACCTGGCCGTCGCGGACGTCGAGGCAGGGGATGATGCGTTTGGCAAGAATGGGCCTAACTCCTTCGGATCGATCAGTTCTTCGAGCAGCGCCTTGCCGCTGATGGCGGCGGCGCTTCCCACGGCCGCGAGCGCAGCGAGGTCGGCCGCCGAGCGAACGCCGCCGGAAGCCTGCCAGGCGATTTGCGGATAGCGCTTCACGCCTTCGGCATACAGCGCCACCGCCGGGCCCTGAAGCGCGCCGTCGAGCTCCGCGTCGGTGCACAGCACATGCCGCAGACCATGGGGTAGATAGCTTTCGATGGCTTCCCAGAGCGTGAGCTTCGATTCCTTCGTCCAGCCGCGCGTCAGTACGCGGGGGATGCCTTCGGCGTCATGGCGGATGTCGAATGCCAGCCCGACCTTTTCGGCGCCGTAGCGCTTGAGCCAGCCTTGAACTTCGGCGGGCGTTTCCACTGCCGCGCTGCCGACGATGACGCGGTCGATGCCATTGCGCAGCAGGTCGTCGACCACCGCCTGGGAGCGAACGCCGCCGCCTACCTGGATGTTGAGTGCACGCTGCGACGCGAGCCGCACGATGACGCTGCGGTTGGCGAGCCGGCCGTCCTTGGCGCCGTCGAGATCGACGACGTGCAGCCAGTTCGCGCCGAGCGCGCGATAGCGCAACAGCAGCTCATGCGGCTCGAGGTCGTAACGCGTTTCCGCGTCGAAGTTGCCCTTGAGCAGGCGCACGCAGCGGCCGCCGCGCAGGTCAATGGAGGGAATCAGGATCATGGTTGTCAGCTTGCCTTCAGAAAGTTGGCGAGAATGCGCGCACCTACCACGCCCGAGCGCTCGGGGTGAAACTGCGTGCCGCAGAAGTTGTCGCGGCGCGCGACCGCGGTGAAATGGCTGCCGTACTCGGTGGTCGCGACCGTCCAGTTGCCCGCGGGCACGGCGTAGCCATGCACGAAGTACACGTAGTCGAGCGAACTCACGCCATCGAGCAGCGGGTCGGGTTGGCCTTGATTGAGCTGGTTCCAGCCCATGTGCGGCACGGGCAGCCCCGGCGCGAACTGCAGGCGCGTGACGTTTCCCGGAATGACCGCGAGCCCATTGGCAGGGCCTTCCTCGGAGGCGTCGAACAGGATCTGCATGCCGAGGCAGATGCCTAACAAAGGCTGCTTGAGCGTCGGAATGAGTTTGTCGAGCCCCGCGATGCGCAACCGGCTCATGGCATCGTGGGCCGAACCCACGCCGGGCAGGAATACGCGCGGCGCCCGCTGGATGACGCCGTGATCGGTGGTGACGATCGAGTCGCTTCCGAGCCGCGACAATGCCGCGCGCAACGACGCGATGTTCGCCCCGCCGCTGTCGATGATGACCGCGGCGCTCACAGCACACCCTTGGTGGTCGGCAGCTCATCGCCTTCACGGCGCAATGCCATGCGCAGCGCGCGGCCGACGCCTTTGAAGCAGGCTTCGATCATGTGGTGCGTGTTTTCGCCGACGATGGTCACGTGGATCGCGGCCTTGAGACTTTCGGCCAGCGATTTGAAGAAGTGCGGAACGAGCTCGGTGGGCAGCCCGCCCACGGCTTCGCGCGCGAACTTGCCTTCGAACACGCCATACGCGCGGCCCGAGAGGTCGATGGCGACTCGCACCTGCGCCTCGTCCATGGGCAGCAGGAAGCCGTAGCGCGCCAGGCCGAGCTTGGCGCCGAGCGCCTCACGCAGTGCTTCGCCAACGGCGAGCGCGCAGTCCTCGACGGTGTGATGTTCGTCGATCTCGAGATCTCCATGGCACTTGAGCTCGAGCGAGAAGCCGCCATGCTTGGCGAGCTGTTCGAGCATGTGATCGAAGAAGCCGATGCCGGTTGTGATGGTGATGGGCGCCGTGGTGTCGAGATTCACGCTGACGTGAATGTCGGTTTCCTTGGTCTTGCGGCGGATCGTTGCGCGTCGTTCCGTGAGCTCGCGCAGGATCTCGGCCCAGGTCTCCCATTTGTTGCCGTGGCGGCGAACCAGCAGGCCAGCGATGCCGAGATTGCGCGCGAACTCCATATCGGTCTCGCGATCGCCCACCATCGCACTGGCGGCAAGGTTGACGCCGCGCTCTCTCACCCAGGCGTCCACGAGCTTGGTCGCAGGCTTGCGGCAATCGCAGCCGTCGGCCTTGCGATGCGGGCAGACGAACACCGCGTCGAACTCGACGTCCTGCGAACTGAACGCATCCATCATGAACTGGTGCGGCACTTCGAAGGTCGCTTGCGGAAAACTGTCGCTGCCGAGGCCATCCTGGTTGGTGACCATCGCAAGCTTGAAGCCCGCCTTCTGCGCCTGTCGCAGGGCGGCGAACACGCCGGGCATGAAGCGGATCTTCTCGATGGAGTCCACCTGTTCATCGGGCGGCTCTTCGATGAGTGTTCCATCGCGGTCGACGAACAGCACTTTGGTCAAGGAATACTCCGGATCAATCGGTCGTTCTGTTCAGGGCTGCCCACCGAGATGCGCAGCGAGTGCGGCGACACATTGCGCATGTCGCGAATCAGCAGTTTGGCCGCGCGCGCCGCGCCGAGCACGGCCTCCGCATCCGCGAAATCGACGAGCAGGAAGTTCGCGACGCTGGGCCATATCTTCTGCACGGACTTGCGGTTTGCAAGCGCGGCGCGCAGCCGGTCGCGTTCGGCGCGAATCTGCGCCACGCGCTCACGCTGAATCGCGAGCTGCGGTTCGGCCAGCGTGGCAAGCACGGCTTCGATCGTGAGTTGCGGAATGGAGTAGGGCGGAATCACCTTGGCCAGCAGCGCCACGATTTCGGGCGCGGCGATCAGCGAGCCCACGCGTGCGCCGGCCAGGCCAAATGCCTTGGACAAGGTCCGCAGCACGACGAGGTTTGGAAACTGCGCCAACGCCGTCGTCAGCGATGCGTCACCCGAGAACTCGATGTAGGCCTCGTCAACGACCACCAGCGAACGGTTCGCGAGCGTCACCAGCAATTGCTCGATCGCGGCCGGGTCCATGGCGTTGCCCGTGGGGTTGTTAGGGCTGCACAGGAAGACGATCTTCGTATTGTCATCGCATGCCGCGAGCACGCGTGCGGCATCGAGCGCGAATCCCTGCCCGGGCAGCAGCGGCACGTCGCGAATTGCCGCGCCCTGGATGCGCGCGGCCACGGCGTACATGCCGAAGGTCGGGGGACAGATGATGACGTTGTCCACGCCCGCACGGCAGAAGCCACGCACCAGCAGGTCGATCGATTCATCGCTGCCGCGGCCGGGCAACAGCTGCTCGGCGCGCACGCCGTAAAGGTCGGCGAGCCTTTGTGCGAGCACATGCGGGTGCGGCTCCGGATAACGATTGAGGCCGGCGACGGAGCGATCGGTTTCGGCGCGCCACGGCAGTTCGTTGGCGTGCAGGCGTTCGAAGGCCGGGTCCCAGCTGGCGTGCGAATACGCCTTGAGCGCGATGATGTCGGGGCGCGCCAGCGCAAGAATGCTCATGCCGCGCCTCCCGACAACGCATCGAGACGAATCTGCACCGCGTTGCCGTGCGCGTCGAGCCCCTCCATGCCGGCGAGCGTGATGGCGGTCGGGCCCAGTGCGCGCAAGCCATCGGCGCTGAGTTCCTGCACGGTGATGCGCTTCTGATAGTCGAGCAATGACACTCCGCTGTAGCTGCGTGCATAGCCGAATGTCGGCAATACGTGATTGGTGCCCGAGCAATAGTCGCCGATGGACTCCGGCGACCAGGCACCGAGGAATACCGAGCCCGCGCAGGACACCCGGGAGAGCAGGGCTCGCGGCTCGCGGGTCTGGATGATCAGGTGTTCGGGTGCGTATTCGTTGGAGACACCGACGGCCGCATCGAGGTCAGCGACGAGGATGCAGCGGCTGTTCGCCATGGATTGCGCCACGATGTCACGCCGGCTGAGCGTGCGTGCCTGCATGGCGACTGCCTCGATTACCTCGCGCGCAAGTCGCGCGGAATCCGTGACGAGGACGACCTGCGCGATGGTGTCGTGTTCGGCCTGTGCCAGCAGGTCCGCGGCGACGAAACTCGCGTTGGCCGAATCGTCGGCGATGACCAGCACCTCGGACGGCCCCGCCGGCAAATCGATGGCGGCTCCCGCCGGATCCGCGGCGATGATCTGTTTCGCGGCCGTGACCCACGCACTGCCGGGCCCGAAAATCTTGTCGACCTTGCGAACGGACTGCGTGCCGAAGGCGAGCGCCGCAATGGCCTGCGCGCCCCCCATCTTGTACACGGTGTCCACACCGCAGAGTTCCGCGGCCACGAGCACTGCGGCGTGTAGTTTGCCGTCCGGTCCCGGCGAACTCGCGATGGCGCGCGCCTTGCACCCGGCAATCCGCGCGGGCACGGCGAGCATGATGGCGGTGGAGGGCAGCGGTGCGGAGCCCGCGGGAACGTATAGCCCCACGCTGTCGATGGGTCGCGTGATGCGCTCGCAGCGCACCCCCGGCATGGTCTCGATGGAAAGTGGCGTTGAAACCTGCGCTTCGTGAAAGCGCGAGACGTTGGCCACCGCGCGTTCGAGGGCTGCAATTTGCACTGCCGACAATGCGGCACGCGCTTCGCGAAACTCTGCCGCGCTCACGCGCAGGTCGTCGGGCGATGCACCGCCGAACTGTGCGGTGAACCTTCGAACCGCGGCATCGCCCTCGGCACGCACGGCCGCGATGATGCTGGCGGCCTGGCGGAAAACTTCATCACGGCTGTCCGCCGCGGGGCGCGCCAGCGCCGCGCGGCGCGCATCGGATGAGGAAGTTTGCCAGTCGATGATCTTCATCGTCTCAGACCAGCATCTTCTCGACGGGCAGCACCAGCAACGAGCTCGCGCCGGCCTTCTTCAGGCTTTCGAGCGTCTCCCAGAACACGTTCTCGCGGCACACGGCGTGGATCGCCACTTTGTCGTTCGAGCCTTCGAGCGGAATGATCGTGGGGAATTCGCTGCCGGGAAGCAGCCGGCGAATTTCCGGCAAGGCCGAGCGCGGTGCGTGCAGCATGATGTACTTGCTCTCGCGCACCTGTTGCACGCCGTCGATGCGCGCCAGGATCCGCTCGACCCACTCTTGTTTGGCGGGCGACAGCGCGACCGGTGTGCGGATGAGCAGCGCCTGGCTCTCGAGCACCGTCTCCACTTCGCGCAGGTGATTGGCTTGCAGCGTGGAACCGGTGGAGACGAGGTCGCAGATGAGATCGGCGCGGCCGAGACGCGGCGCGATCTCCACGGCGCCCGACAACGTGACGATGTCCGCCGTGATGTTGCGTTCGCGCAGGTAGCGCTCGAGCGTGAACGGGTAAGTCGTGGCGATGCGTTTGCCGGCAATGGAGCGCGCGCCTTCGTAGCTGAACCCCTCGGGCACGGCTAGCGAGAGGCGGCAGCGGCCGTATTCGAGCGGCCGAAGTTCCGAGAAGGTGGCGGCATGCCCGCGCGAGATGAGCTCCAGCCGCTTTTCCTCGAGCACGTTGCGCCCGACCAGGCCGAGATCGCAGACATCCTCCTGCACGAGATCGGGAATGTCGTCGTCGCGCACGAACAGCACGTCGAGCGGCATGTTTTCGCCAAAGCCCATGAGCTGATCGCGCCCGCGTGAAAGCTTGAGCCCGCAGCTCTTGAGCAACTCGAGACACGGATCGGTGAGCCGCCCGGATTTCTGAATGGCGAGTTTGAGACGGTCTTTGTCGATGGCTGGTGTCATGGTTTGAAGTCAGTTGCTCAGGATGTCCGGATCGAGCGGTGGCTCGAGCGAAGGGTGTCAGGCGTGGCGCTGCAGGCGATTGACGGCCAGCGAGTAGCCGCCATTGCCATCGGCCAGGCAACGCGCCACGCGCCCGATGGTGGTGACGCTGACGCCGGTGAGGCGATGGATCTCGCGATAGGGGACGCCTTTCTGCAGCCAGTCCACCACCGCCCAGCGGTCGGCAATGGCCTGCAATTCGGCCGGCGTGCACAGGTCCCGGAAGAACGCGCGGCATTCGTCCACCGTCTTCAGCGTCAGCACGGCGGCGAACAGGCTGCGCTCCGAGAGCGCCTCCTGCCGGGCGGTGACATTGCGGTGCTGTTTCATTGAATTAATGTACTAGCGCGTTAATACGGTGGCGCATTAGGCCCTCGCTACCGCACAAAAGCAAGCTTCGTGCTTGCATGCCGCGAACCCGGCCCCTAGAATTCGCGCACTCATCGAGACCGGCTGAGGGATAAGGCCCGAAGACGCCGGGGCAACCGCCGCACAAGCGGAAAGGTGCCACTTCCTGCGGAACCACTCTTTGACAAGAGGCGGTTCCGGCAGATGAGCAGCCTATCGCCACCCGGCCCGCCGGGCAGCGCAGGTGCCGTGCATATCGCGCGGCTGCTCTCGAGTGCCACGCTGAGTAAGACTTTGGCGGAGCACTCGATGAACGACACACAGATTACCCGCAACGAAACCTCGAGCCCGGCTGCCCATGGCATGCAGGTTCGCGAAGGCGTTCTGGCGGTCCCCGGCGAACTGAAGTTGCACTTCGGCGGCACGCTCGAATCGGTGTCGATCGCGTGGCGTCTCGCCGGCCCCGCGGGCGCGCCAGTGGTGGTGGCCATCGGTGGCATCTCGGCGTCGCGCCGCGTGTGGTTGCCCGATGAGCCGCGCGGCGGCTGGTGGCATGAAGTCGTAGGTCCCGGCCTCGCACTGGATACGCAGCGCTTTCGCGTGCTGAGTTTCGATTACCTCGGCGCCAGCGCCGATTCCACCGGTCCGCGCGATGACGCGCCGTTCCCCACGGTGTCGGCCTACGACCAGGCCGAACTACTGCTGCGCCTCATCAATCATCTCGGCATCGCTTCCCTGCGCGCCATCGCCGGGGCTTCCTATGGCGGCATGGTGGCGCTGGCTTTCGGCGAGCGCTTTCCCGATCGCGTCGCGCGGCTCATCGTCATCAGCGCGGCGGATCGCGCGCACCCGATGGCGAGTGCGTGGCGCGTGGTGCAACGGAGGATAGTCAAATACGCCATCGAAACCGGAAATCCGGCGCAGGGCCTGGAGCTGGCGCGTGCTCTCGCCATGGCCACCTACCGCAGCCCCGAAGAATTTGCCGCGCGCTTCGCCGGCGCCGCGCGCCGCAACGCCGACGAGAGGTTCGTGCTGCCGGTCGAGGAATACCTCTTCGCGCGTGGCGCGGAATATGCGCAGCGCTATCGGCCCGCTTCGTTCGTTTGTTTGTCCGAGTCCATCGACCTGCATCGCGTGGATGCCGGCCGCATCTTCGCGCCCGTCACCGCCATCGCCGTGCGTGAAGACCAGCTCGTGCCGCTGGGTGACATGCGCGCCATGGTCGCGCGCCTGCCGAACGCCGAGCTGCACGAAATCTCTTCGGTGTATGGACATGATGCCTTCCTCAAGGAGAACCGGCGTCTCGCGCCGATCTTCGCCAACGTACTGAACGACAATCCAGGAATCTCCCCGTGACGACTTCGTTGACTGCCCCCCTGACCCAAGAGACGCGCGCGGTACGCGCCGGCCTCGAGTCTTGCGACGTGACCGGCGCCGTGGTGCCGCCGCTGCACCTCTCATCCACCTATGCCTTCCGCGCCTTCGGCGAGAAGCGCAAGTACGACTACAGCCGTTCGGGAAACCCGACGCGCGACCTGCTGGCCGATGCGCTGAATGATCTCGAAGGCGGCGCGGGGGCTGTCATCACCGGGTCGGGCATGGGCGCCATCACGCTCGTGGGTCACATCCTGCCGGTGGGCGCGCGCGTCATCGCGCCGCACGACTGCTACGGCGGTACCTTCCGACTGTTGACCGCCTGGCAGAAGCGTGGCGAGCTCGCCGTGGAATTCATCGACTTCGGCAACCCGGCCGCGGTCACGGCGGCGTTGTCCAAGCCGGCAGCGCTGGTGTGGATCGAAACTCCCAGCAACCCGCTGTTGCGCATCACGGATGTCGCCGACATCGCGAAGCGTGGACACGCCATCGGCGCACTCGTCGTGGCCGACAACACGTTCCTGTCACCCGGCTGGCAGCGACCCATCGAGCTCGGCGCTGACATCGTGGTGCACTCGACCACGAAGTACATCAATGGCCACAGCGACGTGGTCGGCGGTGCGGTCATTGCCGCGAAGAAAGAAGTCGCCGAGCAGCTCGCGTGGTGGGGCAACTGCCTCGGGCTCACGGGCGGCGCCTTCGACAGCTATCTCACGCTGCGCGGCCTGCGCACGTTGCACGTCCGCTTGCGCGAGCACGGCAGGAACGCGCAGGCGGTCGCGGAATTCCTCGCAAAGCAGAAGTCGGTCAAGCGTGTGTACTTCCCGGGCCTGGCATCACATCCGGGTCACGACATCGCGAAGCGCCAGCAATCCGGCTTCGGTGCGATCGTCACCATCGAAGTGCAGGGTGGCGTCGAGGGCGCCAGGAAATTCTCCGAAGCGCTCGAGCTTTTCTCGCTGGCGGAGTCGCTGGGCGGAGTCGAAAGCCTGATCGCGCACCCGGCGACCATGACTCACGCCGCCATGGCGCCCGAAGCCCGCGCTGCCGCCGGACTCGTCGATGGGTTGTTACGGTTGTCCATCGGCATCGAGTCCACCGAAGACCTGCTGCGCGACTTGCAGCAGGGCATCGCCGCGCTGGGATAGTTAGTCCGCGATCTCGCCGCAAGTCACATTGGTGACGGCGGCGGTAATGGCGCTGGCGCGATCCGATGCCATGAGCACGGCGGCGCTGGCGACTTCCGCCATCTTCGGCATGCGCTTGAGCATGGTCTTCTCGGCGATGCGCGCTTCGAACTGCTCGCGCGTCACGCCTGCCAGGCGGGCGTGTTCGCCGATCGCCGCCGACACGCCAGGCGCATCGGGCGAACCGGCGGAACGAAGCGCGACAACGCGGATGCCGTCCCCGCCCAGGTCCACCGCGAGTTGCCGGCACAATCCTTCGATGGCGGAGCAGGCGACTCCGAAGCCACCGCTGCCGGTATATGGCTTGCGCGCCACTTGCGCAGTGAGCGCGAGGATCACGCCGGTACGTTGCTTCACCATGTGGCGCGCCGCGGCGGTGGCCGTGAGGAAATGCGTTCGGACGGCGCCTTCAACCGGCGCGACGACATCCTTGACGGCCATCGCCGTGAGTGACTGACCTTGCGGGCCATCGAGGCCGATGAGGTTGAACGAGATGTCGATGCGGCCGCGAGCCGCGATGACTGCGTCGAGATGCATTGCAATCGACTCCGGATCCCGCGCGTCCACCTTTGCAGCGCTCGCGGAACCGCCGTCCTCGGAGATTTCCGTGGCTAGTGCCTGTACTTTCTCGAACGTACGCCCCGCGAGTTCGACGTGGGCGCCTTCACGCGCGAACGCGCGTGCCACGGCGCTGCCCATGGCCCCGGCCGCGCCATAGACCACCGCGACTTTGCCTTCTAACAAACCGTTGCGGCCGCCCGGCGCAGCTTTCGTGGCGGGTGCGGCGGCAGTCATCTTGGGCACCGCGACGGCCGCGCCGCCCGCGATGAATTCTCGACGGGAGGCGGCTTCCACGGCCTTCACATGCAGCAGGAGACAGGTGGGGTGAAACGCCCGTCGGGCGCCACTTCGCCGCCCTTGCCATACATATTGTGCGGGCGTAGCCAGTCCGTCATCGACCCGGACTCGCCGGATTCATTGCGGCCACGCGGCATGACTTCGAGGATGCGATAGATGCCGAGGAAGTCTTCGCCGCCGCGTGAGTAGATTGAATAGGTGTGAAAAATGTCTCCGGCCGCATCCCGGTAGAACACGCTATTGCCCGGCAGGTCTTCGAAGCCTGGGGCGCAGTAGGTGTAGTTGTAGAAGGCGCGTCCGGCCGCGATATCTTCCGGCTTGAACGACACGCCGAAGTCGTAGTTGAAGTCCGAGCCGAACGATGAATAGAAAGGAGTGCGCCAGCCCATGCGCGTGCGCAGGTTGTCGAGCTCCGGCATCGTCGCGCGCGCGATGGCCACAACCGATACATCGTGATTCTCGAGGTGTGGCAGCAGGCTCTCGAGATGATCGACACCCAGAGCACACCCCACGCATTGCAAAGGCTGGCCGGGGCCTTGCATGACGTGCTGAACGAACAACTGGCTGCGTCCCCGGAAAAGGTCGGCGAACGACACGCGGCCTTCGAGTGAGTCGAACTCGTAATGCTTGTCCACTTTGACCCAGGGCAGGGCCTGCCGCTTCTCCGCGAGCGCATCGCGGCGGCGCGTGAACTCCTTTTCTTCCTGTATTAGCTGGCGGCGTTCGGCGATCCACTGTTCACGGCTGACGACACGGTGCATGAGGGCTCCTTCATCCTGGTTTTTTCCTGGGCTTGCGATCAGTAGTCGAACGGCCGAACAGCAATTCGACATAGCGATACAGGTGATCGACGCTGTCGCGCGCGGCCTCCACGTCCTGGCGAGCCTTCGCCAGGACGAACGCGCCCTGCAGCACGGCCTGAATGTGAATCGCGAGGGATTCGGCCCGAAGTTGGTGCACCGGATGTTCGCGGAGCACTTCGTCGATCATCCCGCCCAGCATGACCACGTGTCCGGCAATCGAAGCAGCGCAGGCGTCGCGAATATGGGGATGGGTCTCGTGCGTTTCCTGGATGGTGGTGCCGGCAAAACAGCTCCATTCCCAGATGTCGCCCGTGAGCAGCTCCTTGCGGAAATTCACGTAGCCGAGCAGGCGGTCGAGAGCGCGGGGCTCGGACCGGAACGGCGCCTGCGCGAAGAGTTGCGACGCGCGATCGTTCCACTGGCCCGCGGCCGCGATGGCCAGGTCTTCCTTGCTGGCGAAGTGATGGAAGAAGCTTCCCTTGGTGACGCCCGCGGCGGCGCACACGTCTTCGATGCGCGTGGTGGCGTAGCCGTTGGCGCGCACGAGGTCGATGGTGGCGGTCAGCAGCCGCGTTCGGGAGTTCTCGGGAGCCATGAAACACCGTACCAGCAGGTATGGCGGACCATACCGGCGGGTACGTAGGCCGTCAAGCCAACGGCGAGGGCTATCCCTGCAGCGCCGTCACCACGGCGTCGCCCATGCGGCGCGTCGACATGGCAGGGCGGCCGTGCTCGGCGATGTCCGCCGTGCGCGCGCCATTGGCGATGCAACGATCAACGGATTGTTCGACGGTGGCCGCCTCGCGCTCGAGCCCCAGCGAATGCCGAAGCAGCAGGGCAACGCTGAGAATGGTGCCGATGGGATTGGCAATGCCTTTGCCGGCGATGTCGGGCGCGGACCCATGAATGGGTTCGTACAGGCCGCGCTTGCCGTCGCCGATCGAAGCCGACGGCAACACGCCGAGCGAACTCGCCAGCATGGCGCCTTCGTCGGTGAGGATGTCGCCGAACATGTTCTCGGTGAGCATGACGTCGAACTCACGAGGGCGCTTCAGCAAGTGCATGGCGGCCGAGTCGACCAGCATGTGCTCGAGCTCGACCTCGGGAAATTCCGAATGGATGACGTGCGAGGCGATCTCGCGCCAGAGGCGCGAAGTCTCGAGCACGTTGGACTTGTCGATGGAGACGATCTTCTTGCGGCGCTGCATGGCGAGGCGCCCGGCCACGCGCGTGATGCGTTCGATTTCGCTGGCGGAGTAGCTGCAGAGATCCGTGGCCAGCGTCGGTGTGCGCGTCTTGGCGCCGAAATAGATGCCGCCCGTGAGTTCGCGCACGAACACCAGGTCTACGCCATCGAGGATCTCGGGTTTGAGCACCGAGGCATCGCGCAGTGCCGGGTGCAGCTTGATGGGCCGCAGGTTGGCGTACACACCGAGTTCACGGCGCAAACGCAGCAGTCCCTGCTCGGGACGCACGGCACCCTCCGGCCCCCATTTCGGGCCGCCGATGGCGCCTAACAACACCGCATCGGCCGCCATGCAGGTGTCGAGCGTCGCCTGGGGCAGCGGATCCCCGGCGAGGTCGATGGCGATGCCACCGAATGGCGCTTCCTCGAGAATGAATTCGTGCCCGAAGCGCTTGCCGACTTGCTCGAGCACGCGCACGCCTTCAGCGACGACCTCGGGGCCGATGCCATCGCCAGCGATGACCGCAATCGTGGCCTTCATCGATGGCGCTGCTCGTAAGCGGCAATCGCAGGATTCTGGGAGAGCAGGAACCCCAATTCGTCCACTCCATTCAGCAGGCAGTAGCGCGCGAAACCTTCGAGCGGGAATTTCACCTGCGTACCGTCGGGCAGCGTGAGCGTCGTGCTCTCCACGTCGATGGACACTTCGACACCGGGGTTGGCCAGCAGCCACGCATGCGTCTGGTCGTCGACGACCACGGGCAGGAGGCCGTTCTTCAGGCAGTTGGTGCGGAAGATGTCGGCGAACTCGGTGCTCACGACGGCCTGGAATCCGAAATCCTGCAGCGCCCAGGGCGCGTGTTCGCGAGACGAACCGCAGCCGATGTTGCGTCCCGCGACGAGGATCGCGGCGCCTTTCGCCTCGGGCTTGTTGAGCACGAAGTCGGGCTTCGGATTCCCCGCCGGGTCGTAGCGCCAGTCGGCAAACAGATGTTTCCCGAAGCCGGCTTTGGACGTGGACGTCAGAAACCGCGCCGGGATGATCTGGTCGGTGTCGACATTGGTCGCGGGCAACGCGACGGTACGCGAACGGATGGTTTTTACGGCAGGCATGTTTTGTCAGTTCGAGAATTCGCGGGGATCGGTGACGCGTCCGCGGATGGCGGAAGCGGCGGCGGTTTCCGGACTCGCGAGCAGCGTGCGCGCGCCCTGGCCCTGGCGGCCTTCGAAGTTCCTGTTGCTGGTGCTGATGGAATAGTGGCCCGTGGGTACGAGGTCGCCATTCATGCCGAGGCACATCGAGCAGCCGCTCTCGCGCCATTCGGCGCCGGCGTCGAGGAACACCTGGTGCAGGCCTTCTGCCTCGGCCGCGCGTTTGACACTTTGCGAGCCGGGCACCACGAGCATCTTCACGCCGTCGGCGAGCTTGTGACCGCGCAGTACGCGCGCTGCGTTGCGCAGGTCCGACAGGCGACCGTTGGTGCAGCTGCCGACGAACACGTTGTTCACGGGCACGTTGACGATGAGTTCGCCGGCCTTGAGCCCCATGTACTTGAGCGCCTTCTCGAACACGGCATCGCCGTGCAGGGGCACGGACCCGTTGATGGGCGCGACCATGCCCGGGTGCGTGCCGTACGTGACCATGGGCACGAGCGTGCTGGCGTCGATATCGATGGAACGATCGAAGGTGGCGCCGGGATCGGTGGGCAGCTTGCTCCAGCGCGCAACCGCGGCGTCCCACTCGGCGCCTTTGGGCGCGCGCGGCGTGGCCGCGAGGTATTCGAACGTGGTGGCGTCGGGCGCGATCATGCCGGCGCGTGCGCCGGCCTCGATGGACATGTTGCAGATGGTCATGCGCTCGTCCATCGACATGGCCTCGATGGCGGCGCCGCGGTACTCGAGCACATAGCCCGTGCCGCCCGAGACGCCGATCTTGCCGATGATGGCGAGAATCAGGTCCTTCGCCGTGACACCTCTGGGCAACCGATTGACGACGTTGATCGCGAACGTCTTCGGCCGGCGCTGCAGCAGGCATTGCGTGGCCAGCACGTGGCCCACTTCCGTGGTGCCGATGCCAAACGCGAGCGCGCCGAAGGCGCCGTGCGTCGAGGTATGTGAGTCACCGCAGACGATTGTCTTGCCGGGCTGAGTGATGCCGAGCTCGGGCCCGATGATGTGCACGATGCCGCGGCGGCTGTCCTGAAGATTGAACAGCTCCCCGGACCTCTCGCGGGCGTTGATCTCGAGCTGCTGCACCTGTTTCGCGGCGGAGTCCACCGCGATGGGCACGCCGCCGAACACCTGTTCGGTGCGCGTGGGCGTCGAATGATCCATGGTCGCAAGCGTGAGGTCCGGGCGCCGCAGCTTGATGCCGCGCGAGCGCAGTTCGGTATAGGCCTGCGGTGTCGTCACCTCGTGGGTGAGGTGCAAGTCGATGAAAAGAACGGCGGGAGTGTCGGCGGTCTCCGCAACGACCACGTGGTCGTCCCAGACTTTTTCGAACATCGTCTTTGGAGTGCTACTCAACTTGGGGTCCTGAAGAATGGGGTCAGGCACCATTTTTTCGAAGACGAAAAAATGGAGCCAGACCCCTGGCCAACTAACTTGCTACTGCGGCTCTTGGAGCGTTCATGTCGACGTAATCGAGCCAGCCGCGCGGATCCTGGGTCTTGCCCTGCACGAGGCCGAAGTAGGCCGCCTGCAGCTTGTGCGTGACGGGCCCGCGCTTGCCGTTGCCGATCTGGATGGCGTCCACCGAGCGAATTGCCGCGACTTCCGTGGCCGTGCCCGTGAAGAACAGTTCATCGGCCATATAGAGGAATTCGCGCGGTATGGAGATTTCGCGCACTTCGATGCCGAGATCTTTCGCGAGCGTGATGACGGTGTGGCGCGTGATGCCGGCCAGCAGTGAGTGCGCCATGCCGGGCGTGTAGAGCACGCCGTCCTTCACGAGGAAGAGATTTTCGCCCGCACCTTCGCTCACGGTGCCGTCCGGGCCGAGCCCGATGCCTTCGACGAAGCCGAGGCGCTTGGCCTCGAGGCCGATGAGCTGGCTGGACAGGTAATTGCCGCCGGCCTTGGCCATGGCGGGAATCGTGTTAGGGGCGACGCGCTGCCACGACGACACGCACACATCGACACCTTCATCTTCGGCGGCGCCGAGATACTTGCCCCATTCCCAGCCGGCAATGGCGACCTCGATGGGCGGGTCGACCTTCGGCACGACGCCGGCTTCGCCATACCCGCGAAATGCGACAGGGCGCAGATAGG
>Ga0193753_10002275_pt1 | contig 15393 bp, 5 predicted proteins | sample H1c2metaG_FD_144925 | JGI IMG/M metagenome (GOLD analysis project Ga0193753, IMG submission 144925) | Soil microbial communities from a riparian zone of the East river system, Colorado, United States - H1c2 | ecosystem: Environmental > Terrestrial > Soil > Riparian zone | place: USA: East River... | reverse complement strand
CAAGGCGTTTCTAAGCAGCATCAGCAGCGGCATGCAACCGATGATGGTCGTCATCATGCCCTTTGGATCCTTGGTCACGATCCGGTAGGAGAGCAACGACAGAAATATCAGGAAAAAGCAGAGTCCGGCCCCTGTCAATTGGCCGAACATCAGCAACGCCATTGAGGGAATGCTCGCCACGGCAATCTGGATCAGAAGGGAGCGATGCGGGCTAAGCCGCCGCGCAAAAGCGAGTCCATTCGGAGCAGATTCAGTCATTTCAAGACACGCTGGCCACAACCAAATATTGGTTTAGCTTCGTATGTAAGGTGTATAAGCTTTTATACCGGCTACTGCCCGGCCGTGTCAATTAATCCTCTTTGTGACGTGTTGTAGGGTGGCAATAAGTTTAAATTGTGCTGCCATTTCTTTGGATTTCCGGATCATTTATAAATCGAAAAAGGCTTTAACGGACAGGCGGGTACTAGAACGGTTGATGGGAGGTTCGGCTGACGGTCTAAGGTCTATTGGGTGCGCGAGGTTTCATTGGCGAGGCCGCCCTGACATCGTGACCTGCTCTTTTTCGAATAAATTAGGGGATTATTTTGCCTATAATCCTACTTCCTGGCAGGTAATTCACCACGAATATTGTGGGATTAAGGTGGAGCCGGTCCAGTACCTAGGGCGAAAGGTTTACTCAAAAACGATGCTAAGCTTCGGTCATTCCCAACGTGCCTTCAGGGTCTTCGGGGAGTTCGGAGTGAGCTTTGAGACCGTATATTAAAACCGCATTTATATTATCTGTTCTTACTTTTATTTCCGCGAGTCTGGGGTTCAGCCAGACTGCGGTTTCCCTACCGCTTGACTCCTCGACCGCGGGGAACTGGGTCGGGGTTTATGGGCAGGACGGCTTCACCATCGCTAATAACGCAGCGTCCTCTTTGCCCGGCTACGCGAGCTTTAACACCACCGCTCCGCCGTACACCTGGCTTGCCTCCACCACCGATACGCGCGGTCTGTATACGGATGCGAGTAAGAGCAACCGCATCGAATCCACTTACTACTCCACTTCCACTTTTACTTTCGACGTCAATACTACAGGCGGGTCGCATCAGATCGCCGTCTATTGCCTCGATTTGGAGACCTCACAGCGCGCCCAGACGATTTCGATCACGGATACAAACGGCAACGTTCTGAACAACAGCACCCAGACGTTGAGCAACTTTCACAATGGCGTGTATGCCCGTTGGAATATTTCCGGGCACGTACTCGTGAAAGTCACATATACGGGTGGGCTCAATGCCGTCGTTAGCGGCTTATTCTTCTCGCCGGCGGTGTCCTTAGGCCCGGCGCCGACGGTGACATTCACCAACCCCACCGCCGCGAGCGGCACACTTAACGGAACGATTCAACTTTCGGCTACCGCGTCTTCGGCGCCGGGTGTTTCCAACGTTCAATTTGCGGTTGACGGCAATAATATCGGCTCCCCGGTCCCGCCGCCCGCTTCCGGCAACACTTACTCCACTTCGTGGGCCACCAGCTCGGTCGCAAGGTGGTCGCATTCGTTGACGGCCACCGCCGCCGACGCGCTTGGACAGACTACCACCGCGACACTCAGCGTAAATACGTTTAATGCCGGCCCACCGCCGGCAGCAGCCACGTTCGTCAAAACAGATACGACCACGAAAGGCAATTGGGTAGGCACCTATGGCCAAAACGGCGCCATGATCGCCAACGATCCTTCGGCCATATTGCCGGCATACGCCATTGTCAGCACCACCGCCCCCCAATACACCTGGGTCGCTTCCACGACGGACGTGCGCGCGCTCTATACGAGCAGTGCGGCCACCGGCCGTATTGCGTCTACTTACTACACGACGAGCGATCCCGGCGCCGGTTTCACCATCGACCTGAATTTGACCGACGGCAATAGCCATCAGGTAGCCCTATACGCTTTAGATTTTGAGAATTTCGGCCGGGCCGAAAGCATCAAGATTCTGGACGCGACGAGCCACGCCGTACTCGATACTCGTTCGATTGCGAGCTTCGGCAATGGTGTTTACCAGGTTTGGAATCTCACTGGGCACGTACAGATTCAGGTCACCAATATAAGCGGCAACGCGGTTATCGGCGGGCTGTTCTTCGGGTTGCCGCCATCTCCGCCACCTACCGCCGCTATCACGCTTCCAGTGGGCGGGGCAACGGTTAGTGGAAACGCGGTCACTGTCACGGCGACCGCCGCCGCGACTTCGCCGGCCACGATGTCTTCGGTGCAATTCCAATTGGATGGCGTGAATATCGGAGCCGCGGTGAATGCCGCGCCTTATTCGATTTTGTGGGACAGCACGACTGCTGTCAACGGCTCACACACGCTCACCGCCATCGCTACCGATTCGGCCGGCCAGCATGGCACATCCGCCGGCGTCACCGTCACGACGTCTAATGCGGGACCTCCCGCGCCTACGGTCTCGATCACTGCTCCCAGCGCCGGAGCTACAGTTGCCGGTACGACGACCGTGACAGCTACGGTTGGCTCCTCCGCGATGCCGGTTTCAGTACAGTTTCAGCTCGATGGAGTGAACCTCGGAGCCGCCGTGAACGCCGCGCCTTATTCGATTTCATGGGATACGAATACCGCTAGCAACACAGGGCATTCTTTAAAGGCGATCGCCACCGACAACTTACACCAGACGACGACTTCAGCGGCCGTCTCCGTGACCGTTTTCAATGTAGGTCCGCCACCCGCCGCAGCCACGTTCGTCAAGACGGATACAGCGACGAAGGGCAATTGGGTTGGCACGTACGGCCAAAACGGCGCCGTGATCGCTAACGATACTTCGGTTTCGCTACCGGCCTACGCAAGCGTCACCACCACTGCTCCGCAATATACCTGGATTGCTTCGACCACTGATGTGCGTGCGCTCTATTCGAGCACCGCCGCGAGCAGCCGTATTGCGTCCACGTACTACTCGGCTGGCAATTCGGGCGCCAGCTTCACTTTCGACGTGAATCTGACCGATGGGAATGCTCATCAGGTGGCAGTGTATTCGCTGGATCTTGAAAACGCCGGCCGTAACCAGACGGTTTCGATTCTGAAGGCTTCGGACAGCAGCGTGTTGGACACTCGTTCGCTCTCCAGCTTCGGCGGCGGCGCCTATTTGGTCTGGAATCTTACCGGCCATGTCATTATTAGCGTCAGCAACGGCGGCGGATTGAATGCGGTCGTCAGCGGACTCTTCTTCGGACTGCCGCCATCTCCGCCCCCAACCGCCGTCATCACGGCTCCGATAGGCGGAACGACAGTAACTGGAAACGCAGTCACTGTCACTGCGACCGCAGCGGCAACTTTGCCCGCGACGGTATCTTCGGTGCAATTCCAGCTCGATGGCGTAAATATTGGAGTCCCCGTAAGCTCGTCGCCCTATACGATTTCGTGGAACACGACTACGGCTGGGAATGGCTCCCACATACTCACTGCCATCGCTACCGATTCCGCTGGGCAGCACGGCACATCCGCCGGCGTGACCGTCACGACGTCTAACGCGGGACCGCCCGCGCCCACAGTCTCGATCACTGCTCCCGGCGCTGGAGCTACGGTTGCCGGCACAACGACCGTGACAGCCACGGTTGGCTCGTCCGCAATGCCGGTTTCGGTGCAGTTCCAGCTTGATGGCGCGAACCTTGGAGCCGCCGTGAACGCCGCTCCTTATTCGATTTCGTGGAACACTACGGCGGCGAGTAATGCGGGGCATTCCCTGACCGCTATCGCGACCGACAACTTACACCAGAGCACGACCTCGGCGGCCGTTTCCGTGACGGTCTTTAACGTGGGTCCGCCACCGGCTGCCGCCACGTTCGTCAAAACGGACACCGCGACAAAGGGCAATTGGGTCGGCAGCTATGGCCAAAGCGGCGCCCTCATCGCCAACAATTCTTCGGTAGCGTTGCCCGGCTATGCAACCGTCAACACCACGGCTGCACGCTATACCTGGGTTGCGTCCACCACGGACGTGCGTGCGCTTTACACAAGCAGCGCCGCGAATGGCCGTATTGCGTCCACTTACTACGATCCCGGTTCGAGTTTTACATTCGACGTGAATCTGACCGATGGCAATAGCCATCAGGTTGCGCTCTATGCCCTCGATTTTGAGAATTTTGGCCGGGCGGAAACCATCAAGATTCTGGATGCGACTAGCAGCGCGGTGCTCGATACTCGTTCGATTGCGAGCTTCGGCAACGGTGTCTACCAGGTTTGGAACCTTACTGGGCACGTGCTGATCCAGATCAACAATTCAGGAAGCAGCAGCCCGGTTGTTAGCGGCCTCTTCTTCGGGCCGCCGCCCACTCCACCGCCGACCGCCGCTATCACGGCCCCGGCAGGCGGGACGACGGTAACCGGAAATGCAGTGACTGTCACCGCGACGGCAGCGGCGACTTCGCCCGCGACGATTTCTTCCGTCCAATTCCAGCTGGATGGCGTGAATCTCGGGAGCGTTGTCAACGCCGCGCCTTATTCGATTTCTTGGAACACCACCACCGCCGGGAATGGCTCTCACACGCTGACGGCCATCGCTACGGATTCGGCCGGCCAGCACGGCACATCCCCCGGCGTCACCGTCACTTCTTCTAACGCGGGACCGCCCGCGCCGACAGTCGCGATCACCACTCCCACTGCCGGAGCTAGCGTTGCCGGCGCCACGACGGTGACCGCCACGGTTGGCTCTTCCGCGATGCCGGTTTCGGTGCAATTCCAGCTCGACGGAGTGAATCTCGGAGCAGCCGTCAACACGGCGCCTTACTCGATTTCATGGGACACGAGCACGGCCAGTAACACGGGACATTCGTTAAAGGCCATCGCCACCGACAACTTAAACCAGACGACGACTTCAGCGGCCATCTCGGTAACTGTCTTCAATGTTGGTCCGCCGCCCCCCTCGGCCACTTTCGTCAAGGCCGATACTCTAACCAAGGGTAATTGGGTTGGAACGTACGGCCAAAATGGCGCGTTGATCGCGAACGATCCTTCGGTGACGCTGCCCGCCTACGCCACTGTTACCACTACTGCTCCGCCCTATACCTGGGTTGGCTCGACTACAGACGCGCGCGCTCTCTATACGAGCACCGCCGCCAGCGGCCGTATCGCGTCTACTTACTACTCCACTGCCAGCGCCGGTGCCAGCTTCACGTTTGACGTGAATCTGACCGATGGCAGTAGCCATCAAGTGGCAGTGTATTCACTCGACTTTGAGAATTTCGGGCGAGCGCAAAGCATCAAGATTCTCAATGCAAATAACAACGCTGTGCTCGATACTCGTTCCATTACGAGCTTCGGCAATGGTGTTTACGAAGTTTGGAATCTCACCGGACACGTGCTGATTCAGGTCGTGAATTCGGGAAGCAGCAGCGCGGTTGTCAGCGGGCTCTTTTTCGGACCTGGCAGCGCTGCCGGACCGCCACCTACGATCACGATTACCAGCCCCACCGCTGGCGCGACGCTCACCGGCACGGCGAACCTGATCGCCACTACGGTTTCGACTCCAGGTGTTGCGAACGTGCAGTTCTTAGTCGACGGAATCGCTATCGGATCTCCCGTAACTAGCGCCACCTCGACCTTCTCTGCAAACTGGACCACTAACTCCGTGTCGAACGGTGTCCATACGCTGACCGCTATCGCCACTGACAACCTAAACCAGAGCACTACTTCGGCCGCCGTCTCGGTCACGATCAGCAACTCGGGTCCGCCGCCCGCCGCCGCGACATTCGTAAAGGCCGACACTACTACGATCGGAAACTGGAAAGGCTCATACGGCGGGGATGGCTACATCATTCCGAACGATTCTACAATTCTGCCGCCCTACGGCACGGTCACTGCTCCGGCATCACCATACACCTGGTCCACGAGCACTACCGACACGCGTGCCCTCATTAAGGGCACCTCGCTGACCGATCGTATCGCGTCCACCTACGTCACCGCTTCGAACATGATCTTTGACGTAAATCTGACCGACGGTCTCAACCACCAATTCGCGCTCTATCTCCTCGATCTCGACACGAGCGATCGCGCCGAAACAATCACAATTAAAGACTTCAATTCCGGTACGACGCTCAGCACACGAAGTGTCTCCAACTTCCATAACGGCGTCTATCAAGTTTGGAATATAACCGGTCACGTCACCATCACGGTGCAGTACACCGGGGGTTTGAACGCAGTTGTCGCGGGCGTGTTCTTCGGCACAGGCGCTGTCCCGCCGGTCGTGAACATTACCGCTCCAGCGGCTGGGCCGGTATCCGGAACCGCTACTCTGACGGCCAACGCTACTTCGTCGGTTGGCATCGCTTCGGTGCAGTTCCAGGCTGACGGCGCGAATGTCGGGGCCGCCGTCACCGGCGCCGGTCCTAATTTCTCGACCTCGTGGGACACGATTGTCAACTCATCCATCGGGTCTCATACGATCACCGCGATCGCCACTGACAAGCTCGGTCAAACCACCACGTCCGCGGCTGTGAACGTAAGCGTCTCGAATTCCGGCGCGCACCCGGTCATTTCGATTACCGCGCCGACCGCCAGCACGGTCCGCTGTCACGGGAGCCGGACCGCTGTTCTCGGCGTCATGGAACACCACTACCGCCTCTAACGGCTCGCATACTCTGGCCGCGATCGCCACCGATTATATCGGCCAAACTACTTCGACCAGCATTTCGGTGAATGCGGCCAACGGAGCGGCGCCTAGCGTCACTCTTTCCACTCCAGCCACTGGCTCCAGCGTGCAGGGATCAGTGGCGCTCAGCGCCACCGCAAGCTCCACCCTGGGCGCGGTATCGGTGCAGTTCAAGGTTGACGGCGTCAATCTCGGCGCGCCAGTAACCGGCACGAGTCCCTTCACATCTACTTGGGACAGCACCCACGGCACTAATGGATCGCACACGGTATCGGCGGCCGCGATCGATGTCCTCAACCAGACGTCTACTTCGACTAATACCGTCACAGTCGCGAATCCGGCGCCGGTCATTAGCATCAGCAGTCCGTCGGCCGGGCTAGTCTTCGGTACACAAGCGGTCACCGCGAACGCTACCTCGTCGGTCGGCATCGCTTCGGTTCAATTCAAGTTGGATGGCGCCGATCTCGGCAGCGCTGTTACCGTCGCGCCTTTCACTACATCTTGGGATACAACCGCCGCGGCCAACGGTTCGCACACACTGTCCGCGATTGCTACGGATCTGCTGGGACAAACAACTACCGCCGCGCCCATCGCGGTCACAGTGGCGAGAGCCGCCGCGAGCTTCGTCAGCTTCGATACGGCCACCCGCGGTAACTGGGTCAACGTGTACGGACAGGAGGGTGTGGTTATTCCTAACGATCTGACTACTCCTCCGGCCTATGCCACGCTTGGCTTCAATAACGGGACATCGTTCACTTACTCGGCGAGCACAACCGACGCGCGTGCGCTTCTAAAGTCGACTTCGTCATCGGACCGCATCGCTTCCGATTTCGTGAGTACGACAGGATCGAGCTTCGATATCGATCTCAGCTTCTCCGATCAGGCGACGCACCGGCTGGTGCTGTACTTCCTCGATTTCGCCGGCACCGCGCCCAATCAAAGCGTTTCGATTCTCGATGCCAACGGCAACACGGTCCTGGATAGCCAGAACATTGCCAACGCGGCTTTCCAAAGCGGCGAATACGGCCTCTGGAATGTCTCGGGCCATGTCCTGGTCCGTGTCACCAGCACGAACGGACTTACTCCGCTGGTAGGCGGCATCTTCTTCCAGACGGCGCCCGCAGTTTCGATTACCGCTCCGGCCGCCGGTCCGGTCTCCGGAAATGTCATCATAACCGCCAGCGCGACTTCCTTAGTGGGCGTGTCATCGGTTCAATTCAAGGTGGATGGCGCCAATCTCGGCGCACCTATCAGCGGCGCCGGGCCGCTGTACTCCACAACTTGGGATTCCGTTCCGGTCTCCGCCGGATCGCACATTTTGACCGCAGTTGCAACCGATGCCAACGGGCTGATCGGCACGTCCGCTCCGGTGGTTGTGACGGTCGCCAATTCGGGATCGCTGCTGCCCAGCGCAACCTTCGTCAAGCTCGATACAACGACTTCGGGTAACTGGATTGGCGTTTACGGCCAGGAAGGCGAGTATGTCGCCGCCGAAACCAACAACGCTCCGCCGGTTTATATCAAACTGCAGAACCTCAGCATGATCGGCGGGACGCCTTACACCTGGATAGACACTCAGCCAGCCGATTCCCATGATCCTCGTGGTTTGCAGGCCATACCTCCCGGCACCGGCTCCTTTGGCGCCGGGCGAAATCCCTCGGCGTGGTACAGCGCGACCAACATGAGCATCCGCGTATCGATTACCGATGGCCAAGCTCATCAACTCGCTCTGTATTGCGTTGACTTCGATAGCTTCCAGCGCACTGAGGACATCGAGGTTATCGACGCTATCAGCAACGCAGTTCTCGACAAGCGTTCGTTAACGAATTTCCACAACGGTGTGTATCTAGTTTGGAATATCACCGGTGACATCATCATTCGAGCCACATACACAGGGGCGAGCGGACAGGCCTACTCAAATGCAGTGGTCAGCGGTCTGTTCTTCCGCACTTTCGCCGGGTCGCCGGCTCCGCAAGTCGTCCTCACGAGTCCGGCCGCCGGTTCAGTGCTTGGCAGTGTCAACCTCACAGCGACGGCCACTTCGGCAGTGGGTCTCGCTTCGGTCCGCTTCCAGCTCGACGGGTCGGATCTGCTATCGACGATTGCCGCCCCGGGCCCGTACTCCGAGCCTTGGGTCACAACGACGACACCCAACGGCACGCACAATTTGACTGCTATCGCTACCGACACACTCGGCCAGACAACGGTGTCTTCGCCGGTTGTGATTACTTTGACGAATGGCGCGGCGCCCGCCCCGGCCGCTACCTTTGCCGGCACCGATACCACTACGTCCGGAAATTGGACCAGCACTTACGGCGTCGATGGCTTCATCATTCCGAATGATGCGGCCACGAGCCCGGCCATCTACGCCACCGTCAATCTGAACGGAGCGAGTCTCTATACCTGGGCGGATCCGACGAATTTCCCTGAAGGCTTGCTGAAGAGCCGAAATTCCACCACCACGGATCGTATTGTATCCGCCTACTACAAGCCCACGGACGCCGTTAGTAACAGCGGGGTTGTCTTGATAGATGTGAACCTAGTTGATTTCCAACAGCATCAAGTCGCCTTGTATTTCGTGGACTGGCAGGCGAGCACGCGCAATGTGAAAGTTCAGATCCTGAACTCTACAAGTCAAGCTGTTCTCGATACTCAGACTGTCGCTAACTATCCGAGCGGCAAATATCTCGTCTGGAACCTGACAGGTCACGTAACGATCAAGATCACCGAGATTATCACCGATCCGGCAAGCGCTCCTAACAGCGTCACGGTCAACGGCATTTTCTTTGATCCTTCGCACTGAGACCAATGAGAAACACTCTTGAAGCCGCGCCTGAGAGGGCGCGGCGCCTCTTGGGGCGAGTAAACCATATCTATTCGAGCGGAGCACCCATGCGTTCTTATTCTTCTTTTCTGAAAGCTAGTCTGGCGTTGTTTGTTCTTACAACAGCCACTGCCATAGGCGCTCGCGCCCAGTCCGCGTCCTTCACGGGCTTCGATACGACCCACAAGGGCAATTGGGTGGGGACTTACGGAACGGACGGCTATATCATCGCGAACGGTGCCGATACGCATCCGGGCTACGCGACCGTCGGCTTCAGCGGATCGAACAGTTGGACCTGGGAATCTCCCAGCTCCGATGCACGGGCCCTGTATACCAGTTCGTCCTCGGGCAGTCGCATCGCCTCCACTTTCTACAACACTTCAACTTTCAATATAGATATAAATATCGCCGGCTCGTCGCAGATCGCGCTGTATTGCGTCGATCTCGATACCACGACGCGCAGCCAGACGATTTCGATTTTGAACGCTTCTAACAACGCTGTACTCGACAGCCAGACCATAGCGAATTTCACCGGCGGCGCTTGGGCCGTCTGGAACGTCAGCGGCCATGTGATCGTTCGCGCCACAAACAACCCGGGCAGTCTAAACGCGGTCGTGAGCGGTCTCTTCTTCAAGAGCCTGACAGGGGTCGCCAAGCCGAGCGTCAGCATGAACACGCCGGCGCAAAATCCTGTTACCGGCCCTATTACTCTCTCGGCCAACGCCACCTCCGATGCCGCCATCGCTTCCGTTCAGTTCCAGTCGGATGGCGTCAATATCGGCTCGCCAGTCACCTCCGGCTCGGGTTCCATCTATTCGGTGCAATGGACCAATCCGACCAACGGAAGTCATTTGCTCACTGCGATCGCAACCGATTCGCAGAGCCAAAGCACAACCTCCGCGCCCGTATCGGTGACTGTCGCTCTGAGCGTGCCTACCGGCCCTACCGCAGCGCTAGTGAAAATTGATACAACAACCCTCGGAAGATGGACAGGAACTTATGGCGGGGATGGTTACATCATTCCGAACGACAATACGGTTCTTCCGGCTTATGCAACTGAAACTACCATCGGCGCGCAAAGTTATACGTGGTATTCGCCCAGCACCGATCCGCGAGCACTCCAGGTGAGCCCAGGCAGCACCGCGCGTATTGCTTCTACGTTTTTCAATACGTCTACTTTCAGCTTCGATATCAACCTGACCGACGGTCAAACCCATCAGATCGCGCTGTATTGTCTCGATTACGAAACCAATCAACGCAGTCAGACCGTTACGATAATCGATCCGGCGACGCAAGCGGTTTTGAGCACGCAGCCGCTGTCGGGGATGTATGGCGGCGTGTATGCGGTTTGGAATGTCAGTGGCCACGTCCTCATCAAGGTGACCTATAACGGTGGCCTAAATTCCGTCGTGGGCGGTATATTTTTTGGCGGCGCGGGTTCGACAAGCGCTCCGCCGCCTACCGTTAGCATCGCTACTCCGGCGGCAGGAGCCGTCTCGAATGTTGTGAGCGTGACGGCCAATGCGACGTCTTCGATCGGAGTCGCTTCCGTTCAATATTTCCTGGATGGATCGGCTTTGGGCAGTTCCACCGCCGGTCCTTCTTTTGCATATTCGTGGAATACGGCGGGGGTTTCGAATGGCGCTCATACGTTGACCGCCGTCGCCACAGATACGCTCAGCCAAGCGAGCGCGACTTCCGCGGGCGTGGCAGTGAACGTATCGAATGTAGTCGTAGGCCCACCGTCCATCTCGATCACCAACCCGGCCGCCGGAACGGTAAGTAACACGGTTACTGTCCAGGCGACGGCCAGCGCGACGTCACCGGCGACCATGCAGGCAGTTCAGTTCAAGATCGACGGCAACCCGCTTGCCACGGTAACGGGCGCCGGTCCGTATTCGACAACATGGAACACCGCCACGGCCTCAAGCGGCAGCCACGTAATTACAGCCATAGCAACGGACTCATTGAATCACACGGCTTCGGCGACGGTCAACGTGACAGTTGCGAATGCCGGTTCTTCCAGCACCGCTTCGCTCGTGAAAACCGATTTCACTACGGCCGGGAGCTGGGTAGGCAAGTATGGCGCCGACGGCTACATCATTGCTAACGGCAACAACGCCGCTCCCGCCTATGCGCAGGTGATTCCATCCGCTTCCGCGCTTACTTACACCTGGAATAACCCAAGCTCAGATTCGCGTGCGCTGTACACCAACCCCAGCGCGACTTCGCGGATTGCGTCCACTTACTACACTGGAAGCAACTTCAGCTTCGATGTGAATTTGACGGACGGTCAAACTCATCAGGTCGCGCTTTACTCTCTCGACATCGAAAACAGCGGACGCGCCCAGACGATGACCATTCAGGACTTCTCCTCGAATGCCGTTCTCGCTACGTTGCCTCTCTCAAGCTTCCAGAGCGGCGTTTGGGCGGTTTGGAACATCAGCGGGCACGTAGTTATTAAAGTCGCCTACAACGGCGGCTTGAATGCCGTCGTCAGCGGCCTGTTCTTCGGGGGCACCGGATCCCCGACTGCCCCGCCACCTACGGTCACTTTGAATAGCCCATCGGCCGGCGCCGTTTCGAGTATCGTTAACATCAGCTCGACCGCCGTGTCCTCCATCGGCATCACCTCCGTTCAGTACTATCTCGACGGAAGCATTTTGGGGAGTCCTGTAACCGCTGGCCCGTCCTACAATTTCATTTGGGATACGACCACCACCACGAATGGCTCGCACACGCTGACAGCCATCGCCACGGACACGCAAAGCCAGAAAGGCGTGGCGTCGCCGGGCGTGACGGTTACCGTCTCGAATCCGGTCATCGTTCTCCCCACGATCAGCGTTACGAATCCGACTGGCGGAACTGTCTCAGCGATTGTCAACATCCAGGCAACAGCCGGCGCTCCTTCACCCGCGACTATCACTTCGGTTCAGTTCGTAGTGGATGGCCAATCGCTCGCCACCATCAATGGCGCGGGGCCTTCTTTCTCGACGAATTGGAACACCACGACCGTCTCTAACGGCAGCCATACGATAGGCGCTACCGCTACCGATTCCGATGGCCACAGCAAGTCTACAAGCGTCACGGTCAGCGTGTCGAATGTGGTAGCTTCTTCCAATACCGCCGCATTCGTCAAAGCCGATGCGACTACCAAAGGCAACTGGGTTGGTGTCTATGGCGCCGACGGATTTATCATTCCGAACGATGTAAGCAATCCGCCCAGCTACGTTGCTGTGGGCATGACTGGCGCCAGCCCGTATACCTGGTTCGCATCTACTACCGACGGGCGAGCGCCGTTTAAAAACACTTCCGGCTCCGATCGGATTGCGGCTACTTTCTATTCGCAATCCACCGAAACATTCGACCTGAACTTTACCGACGGCCAGCTTCACCAGGTTGCTCTGTACTGTTTGGATTTCGATACAAACACTCGGACACAGACGATCCAGATTATCGATGCTACGACTCTCAACGTGCTCGATACTCAAGCCGTGGCTAACTTCAACGGCGGAATCTATGAAGTTTGGAACGTCACCGGGCACATAAGGGTGCAGGTCATCAACACTAATTCGCTCAATACGGCCATCAGCGGCCTCTTCTTCCGCAGCTTCGCGGGAATGACGCCGCCTGCAGTAACGTTTGTGAACCCCGCGGCCAATGCAACAGTCGCCGGCCCCGTCACAATGAGCGTGAACGCGCAATCCTCGCAAGGCATCGCTTCGGTCCAATTTCAAGTCGATGGGGCGAACGTTGGCGCACCGGTGACCGGCGCAGGGCCGGTATTTACGTCTCATTGGGCCAGCCCGCTCGTATCGAACGGAATTCATACTATATCGGCCATCACCAAGGACAACCTCGGTTTGAGAACTACCGCTAGCGTTACGGTATCGGTCTCCAACGGAGCCGCTCCAACACCCTCGGCTATCCTCGCCTCCATCGATTCCTTTACCTCGGGTAGCTGGAAAGGTGTTTACGGGCAGGATGGCGAAATCATCGCAAACAATTCCACGAATCCGCCTTTTTACGCGACAATCAATTTCACCAACACCGTGAATCCGCCCTTCACATGGCACGCCGGCGATCCGACTACCGATATTCCGGGCCTCCAGAAAGCGAATTCAAATCAACGCATCGGCGCCGCGTTTTATAAGACCGTGCCGAACGCTACGTTCGATATCGATGTGAATTTTGTCGACTATCAGCAGCACGAGTTGTCGATTTATTTCGTCGACTGGCACCACAATGTCCGCGCGCAGACCATCACGATCAGGGACGCGAACACCAACGCTGTGCTCTATTCGCAGTACTTCACGGACTTTTCGCTCGGCGTGTACTACACCTGGAACATTACCGGACATGTCATCATCAACCTCACGCTCGATCCGACGCCCTGGAATCCGGACAGCGTGGTGGCGAGCGGGCTCTTCTTCCAGCCGCCGTCAGTGGCGGCACGGCCGACGGTCTCTATTACGTCGCCGACGCCAAGCCAAGTACTGAACAATACTGTGACGCTCAACGCTGCCGCTTCCTCTTCTGTCGGCGTCTCCGCCATTCAGTACGAGTTGGATGGCTATGCGCTCGGCGCACCGGTCAGCTCCGGATCGCCTTTCAACTTCCAGTGGGACACAAAGACCACGAGCAACGGCAGCCATATCTTGAACGCGATCGCGATCGACTCATCGAATCATGCGATTACCTCGGCACCGATCACCGTTACGGTTTCGAACTAGGGTAAATCTGCGGAGACAGAGAGGGTGGGGGAACTCCCGTTACGTAGATATTCACTCATAACTTCGACCCAAAGCCACCCGGCACCCTCAGTAGCGCGGAGCACGCGGGAGGCGTGGCGGTAACTGAAACGTACGCACGGCCTCAGAAGATTGCCGGCCGGTCCGTCACGCTGGATGCTCTTCGAGGAATCGCAGTCCTGCTGGTTTTCGACCGTCACCAGCAGATCTCCCCGGATTCGGGTGGGGCCTTATCCATGCCCGCGTTTCCGAATCGGCGTGGCGGCAGTTCGAACTGAGAGGTGCCGCTTTACTGATTGGTGTCGAATAAAACTGAGGGCGGGCGATACTTCACGCCGGAGACCACGTTTGCGTCGCCTATCGGGTTCGGCACTCCGCGCTTCAGCCAGCAATGCCCGCGCGGACCTTGCACGCCGGGGCGCACATAACTCCAGGAAGCGCACTGCCCTTCCGCCAAGCATGTGCTTTCGCATTGCTTCCACGAGTTCATTTCAAGGTTGTTGATATCCATTCCCGGACGGTTGGTGTGATCTTCGGCTTTCATCTCCCTTTGCGAAATGAAGTTTCGCGGACCTGAACTGCAGCATTGGTCTTTTACCAGCTTCGGAAGCCGTGACTTCAGCCAGCAATGCCCGCGCGGTCCCTGAATTCCGGGCTTGACCCAGGTCCAGCCCTGGCATCGCGAGTCCCCTCCGCAGGAATCCCTGCAAATGAACGACGAATCGGCGTTGAAGTTGGTGTAGTCGGAGCCAGGCATGTTGAAGCCATCGACCGCGTCCGCGGGAAGGTACGACAGCAAGAGTGCGGCTAGCAGGGCGTATTTGCGCATGACGATTCTCCCGTTGTTAGTGATGTGAGAGCCACTTCCGTTTCACCGAGGGCAATTCTCTGAGCGCTTGCGCGGCTTACTGTCGCGCGCGAGTTGATGCCGAAAGTAAAAATCCTCTGCAGAATCTCGGCCGACACATCGCCGTTATGAACCGGCCATGCGAGAATCGGGCCTGTTAGCGTGCTCAAACCCGGCAGCGAGTCCGTTGAGGGATTCTTGGGCAGCGTGCCCTGTCGCATTCCGAAAAAATCCCATCCATACGCTTCCGCCGGCGATGCTTCGGTCGAATTCCAATACTTCGCGCTGGTTTGGAAATTAGTGAATTGGACGCCCGTGTCCACCATTCTTACG
>Ga0193753_10002274_pt1 | contig 15398 bp, 8 predicted proteins | sample H1c2metaG_FD_144925 | JGI IMG/M metagenome (GOLD analysis project Ga0193753, IMG submission 144925) | Soil microbial communities from a riparian zone of the East river system, Colorado, United States - H1c2 | ecosystem: Environmental > Terrestrial > Soil > Riparian zone | place: USA: East River... | reverse complement strand
ACTGAATTTGCGATTAATCCGCTCCTTCAAGGTCAGTCGTTCGTAGTCTTTTAAATTGGCCATAAATTGTTTGTTTTTGGGTTTACATTGAACCCAAAAACGGTCAACACTGGTAAGGCAAGCACAAGGCGCCGTGGTGGGCGCGCTTGCTTTCCTGCCGTTGGCATGAAAGGGGTTTGAGCTTAATGTAGGGCATCCATTCATTGGGTTGCTTAGTGGTTCATTACCCCATCCGTTGCAAGTGATATTTTTTTTGCGTGTCGGCGATGTTTCCATTGTTCTAACACTGAGTTGCTGCTCTTCTGGCGCAAATTTCTACCGGGACATTCAGTCAAATCCAAAATTATTGTATCTTCCACTGTATTTTACATAAACTGTTACTTTCCCTGATAACATGTTGGACCCCACTAAACTTGAACACTTTAGAAATCTTGTTTCTCTTTCAGCCGCCGATGGCAGCATTAAAGAGGTAGAGCGTGTGGCACTTTCGAAGATCGCTTACTCACACGAGATACCGCTCGATCGCCTTAATGTAATGCTTTCAAAAGCGAAAGAGTACATATACCTCATACCTCAAAACACCGAAGAGCGGGAAAAGCAGCTCGAGGAAATGATCCATCTTGCATGGATCGATGGCGAATTTGCCCCAGCAGAAAAAGAATTGATCAGGATGGTGGGAGAAAAACTGGGATTTACCACGCCGGAGGTTGACCGTTTTATCGAAATACAACGCATCCACTAGGCTCTGGAGTTAGACAGCGTTTACTTGTCGTCTACCACAAGTCTGTTGTCTACCATGCGGTTGTTATACTGCTGGATGATAGCCTTAATCTTCTTTTCCATCGCTACAACAGCTTCCGGATCCTGCTGCTGCAAGTCCGCTGTTAGCATGCGATCCTTTTTAAAATTATAAAGGCCAACTGCCTTTTGGCCGTCAAAATTCAGCAGAAAATCGCCCATGTAAAGGTTATAGCTGTCCCGGTAATTGAACGCCATCGGTAGCGTTTGTTCGCGGAAGACATCCCTTCCGAAAGCAAAGTATGGTTTATCATAGTGAAGATATCCAAGTATTGAGGGCATGATGTCTGCCTGCGAGATGATCCGCTGATCTACTGACGCCAGACTGTTATCGGGCTTAAAGAAGATCACTGGAACGGAGAATAAGCCCCGGGTTGTGCGGGACTCGTCAAAGATAATGTCTGACGAACAATGATCGGCCGTAAACACAAACAGCGTATTCTTATACCATGGTTCTTTGGAGACCTTTTTGAAGAATTCCCGGAGTGAATAATCCGTATACTGAATACATTTCAGGATGGGCTGTTTTCCACCTTTGAATTTTCCCTCGAATTCCTTTGGCACAATAAAGGGATGGTGCGAGCTCAATGAGAACAGGACAGAAACAAATGGCTGAGGAAATTCGTGCAACATCCTGGCGTGGTAGTCAAAGAACTTATGATCCCAAATGCCCCAGATGCCGTCAAAATCCTCCTTGTTTCCGTATTCATCCATGCCGTAATAGTGCTGAAAACCGGCCAGGCTCGTAAACGAGCTGTAACCCATGGATCCATTTGGGTGGCCAACAAAAAACGATGAGTGATAACCCTTTTTCCCCAACAATGATGCAATGCTATTGAAATTATTATTCGCAAACGAGGTCAATACAAAGGGCACATTGAATGTAGGAATGCTCGCCAGGATAGAAGGGGGGCCATCAATAGATTTTCTTCCACTCGAGTACGAATACGCAAAGCTCTTGCTGTGCTGCACCAGGGAATCAAGAAATGGCGTATAGCCCTGATACCCCGCTTTGTCCTTGTTGAACACGCCAAAAAACTCCTTGGAAAAACTTTCCAATATAAAAATAACAACATTGTCAGCCTTGAATGGAATACTGTCGTGCGGAATATGCACCGGATTAAACTCATGCTGAAGCTCAGTCTCATCAGCATAGTAATCGACCTTCTTTACCTTGTTCTTTCCAATAGTTCTGAAGATCGAAAAAGGTGTATTGAGAACGATATTGGTTTCATTGGGGTGCTTTACAAATTCACCTGCATTGCTCAACGTGATGGGTCGTGTACTGTGCCTGAAGCCACCTCGTGCGCCGCCAATGAAGAGATAGGCGATCACGGGAATGAAGAGCAATCCCGATACATAGTATAAGGTTCGGTTTTTCATCATTGGACCTGCAACCTTAATGCGTTTGTAAAGCAAGATCATGAGCACGATCAGGCCAACCAGAAAAAGAGACGCATGCCAGTAATCGATCATGAACCGAAAAGCAAGATTGCCCGCGCCAGGACCTTTGTCAAATTCGTCAAAGATATCGGCGGTCGTTCGCCGCAGTGTGAATTTGTAATAAATGAAATCAGAAACGTTTGCAGTAAGGGCAAAACCATTAATGATGAAAAACATATACCGGGCGACCGCCTGATACTTGTTATTAAACCGGAAGTCGAATGGAACGATCATCATCAAAATGAAGACCGCATTAATATAGAGGACAGCCGTAAGATCGAACTTCAAGCCACCATACAGTATGCGCATGAAGCTGTTGAAAGTAACATCAGGGAAATAACCTGTATTGTAAATATAAAAGCCGATCCGGCACAAGGTGAAGAGGAGCATCGATAAACCAAGCCGCAACACTAAGGCCCAATAGATATTTCCTTTCAACCGAACGCCTTCCAGATATTTTCGATACTCCATTTATGAGAATTTACAGATTTATTGATTCATTGGATTTAGTCAATGCAAAAATGCACCTTTAATTTTGGGCCTGGGCATCAGCCGTGATAATTTGTACTTTTCAAACGAAAAAAAAGGATTATGAATCATTCGATTAGTTTTCTACAGGGGCTTTTCATTGTACTCCTTTTTAGCACTTCCACGATGGCGCAAAAGTCCACTTTTAAAGCGATCGCCATCCTTTCAAGGGCTGAAGACCACCGGAAAATGATGGACGCATCGAAAGCATTTCTGGAGGGAATTGCTGCGGCGAACAACTTTACCATTGATATCACCGATGATACCAGCGTGCTGAATGATGATAACTTGTCCAGGTATACTGTGTTGGTTCAGCTTCAGGAGGCCGCGTTCGACATGTCGGCCATCCAGCAAGCTGCCGTTCAAAAATTCATCGAGCATGGGAACGGATGGGTAGGCATCCACGCGGCGGGCCTTACGGGGAAACAGTTCATTGCGGCTGACAAGGTTTATTGGCAGTGGTTTGAAGACTTCATGGGCGGAATAATATATTCTCCACATCCGGCATTCCAGCAGGGTACGGTGATCGTCGAGGATAGGAATCACCCCATCACTAAAAATCTACCTGCCAAATTCAGTGTACCAGACGAGTGGTACGAATTTAACAAGAGTCCCAGGCCAAATGTCCATGTTCTGGCTGTTGCCGACGAAGCTTCATACAAACAGAACAAATCGATGGGAGATCATCCCATCATTTGGACAAATCCAAAATTCAGAAGAATGATTTATATCGGGATTGGTCACGACGCCTCCCTGTGCAAGGACCCGAATTTTACCACCCTTGTTCGCGATGCTATACTTTGGGCAAATTCAAAATGAAATGTTGATCAAGGCCGGAATTCAATGGACTTAATATTTATTATGTCTTCATTGGGTTTATCACGCTTAACCATTACAAAATACAGGTCGTGTCGTTCCCGGATAGGCATGCGTAATTGACCCGTAACCAAACGTACTGAATCCCATGCACCCGTCGATTGATAGGAGGTTCTAGAAACTATTGGTCCTGCTTGAGAGTCGAGGCGCAATTCGATCTCTCCATCCTTATCTTTTGAAGCATACTCATAAACGAACTTACTGATGCCCGTCAGATCCGTGTTCTTGAGCAAGAGAAACGATTTGTGATCAGCACTGGTCAAATTGTTGCCAAACCTTCCAAATCCAACCTGCGCATCCGTGTATATCGACCGGACTTTTGCTGGTCGCAAGGAGATTGTGGCACTGCTTGTCAACGGCGGTATACCGTTTGCACCAGCATCCGTATAATCGACCGTCAACGTATAGGCACCGCGCAATTCTTCTGGTTTGTGATCTTTAAGACTGAGGGTGCCAGTCGACGGAACCTTTACCTTAGGTTTTCTGGCCTGTGAAAGAGACAATATATATTTCACCATTTCATTTACCTCTGGTGAGGAAAGCTGAGGATGAGCACTCATGACGTGTTCCTTACCCCAATTGCCGCCTCCGCCGGCGATGACTTTTGCAGATAGCTTATGCAATGCATCGGGATCGTCCTTGTATCGGGTTGATATCTGCGAGTAAGATGGCCCTACCGAAACCTTATCCACGGTATGACAGGCTTTACAATCACTGCTGGCCATCAGGGTAACGCCGATCATCATGGCCGCCGGTTCGGGGTTATATTCAAATGATGTGGATATTCGTGAAGGATCGATCTTTGCGTCTTCCTGATCATGGATTTTCACCGCATACGCTAGATTGGTCTTATCCCAAAAAAACGATCTGTTATTCTTTGTGGCGATCGTGACATCAGGCATTTCATTCCCAACCCTGACGAGGATTGTATCTGTTCCAATTGATCCTGCACGATCTTTCACCTTAAGAAGGGCGTGGTAAACTCCAGGCTTCTGATACGTATAGGTTGGATTTGGCAATTGGGACCCCGATGTGCTGCCATCGAAGAGCCAATCGAAGGTAATTCTGTCGTCATCATCCGGATCACTCGTTCCATTGCTGCTGAACTTTACCCTTAAAGGGGCCCTGCCGGTAATTTCTTTTCTCACATAAGGCAATCTCCTTTCTGAGGTTAAGAAAACCTTTTTATCTCTTTCCGCCATCGCCGCCGAATCGACTACGCTTGCCTTTGCAACGGGTGCCCTGTTGCCGCTGTTGTAGGTGATCTTCACCAATCTTGAATCTTCGTTGTCGGCACCATAAACAGATCCATATTCCAGCATGTACATGACGCCGTCTTTTCCAAAAGTCAGATCTATAGGGCGGCGGAAGTCGCCATTGGCCGACATGAACGGCTCACTGCGCAAATAATTTTCATCATTGTCAAAACGGAGCGATATCACCCAGTTCCTCATCCAATCGAATACGAACAGCGTTCCATCGTAATATTCAGGGAACGCATTTGCTGAACCCGATGATCTATGTACATAAAATTCACCTGCCATTGCACTGCGGCCTCCCTGACCGAGTTCGGGGAATTCCTTGGATGGTGCATAAGGATACCAGATCATTGGCAATTGCGCGGGAGGCAGAGACGTCATTCCCGTGTTGTTGGGAGAGTTATTCACCGGAGCTTCAGGATTGAATCGCTTGCCCGCAGTGTTCGTCGCAAAGTCCCACTTCGCATAGGCTTGATTGTTCCCCACAAAATATGGCCATCCAAAGTTACCCGCTTGCCTGGCTTGATTAAATTCATCGTAGCCGCGGGGTCCTTGCACGCTGTCCTGTCCTGCGTCCGGACCTATCTCACCCCAATAGAGAACGGATGTCTTCGGATTTACGGCGATGCGATATGGATTGCGACATCCCATCGCATAGATCTCAGGCAATGTCTTCGCAGTTCCTTTAGGGAACAGATTTCCCTCGGGTAATGTATAGGTTCCATCAGGTTCCGGATGGATGCGAAGAACCTTGCCCTTCAGATCATTGGTATTGGATGCACTGCGCTGCGCATCCAGGCTGAAATATTCCTCACCTGGCCGTTCATCCAATGGTGCATATCCATTGGCGGGAAACGGACTTGAACTGTCACCGGTTGACAGGTATAAATTGCCATGCTTATCCCAGGCCAGCGATCCGCCATGGTGCGCACCGCTGTTTGCCTGCACCGGAACCTGTAACAAAACCTTCTCGGAGAGTGTATCGAGTACGTTGTTTTTTGTGAGCGTGAACCGGGAAAGGTTAAACATTATTGGTTCCTTTTCAGTGGGCGGTGAATAGTACACGTAAATAAAATTGTTTGAACTGAAATCAGGATCCAGCGTGACACCTATTAAGCCCGTTCCGCCTTTCGTTGCAACTTTAAACTGACGTACGAGTGAATATTTTCCTGTTTTTGTGTTGTACATGCCCAGGTTAGCTGTGCGCAACTCACTATAGAAGATCCTTCCATCATCACTGACATCCAATTCCATAGGCGTGTTCAGATCATTGATCAGGACGGTCTTCACAAAACGGTTTTCTTCCGGCATTACGACTGCGTAAGATTTGCGATAATCCAGTCTACCTGTTCCCATGGCGTACCGTATGCCTCCTAGCAGGTGTTTTAGAAATGGTTTTTCTGTAAAGCTAGAGTCTGTGTGACCTCCACCCGTATAGAAGGCCCTTCCACCATCGAACTCGTGATACCACGCAATAGGATGGTCCGCGCCATTCGTTCCACCTTCGTAAGAATTTTCATCCAGGTAGGCCAGGACCTTCAGGTCAGCATAGAAAGACCGGTAGTTATACCATTCATCTGTGCGCTCCCACAATGCGGGTAGCCCCCGCGTGGCTAAGTGCGTGGTGTCCGTTACCCTGACGATTGCTTTTCGAACGTTGGGATTGTGCGGGTGACTGGCAAAGTGCGCCCCCACCAGTTTGTCATACCATGGCCACTCATATTCCGTGTCGGCGGCAGCATGTATTCCAACAAATCCGCCACCGGCCTGAATATAGCGTTCGAATGCCGCCTGTTGTTCGGCGTTCAATACATTCCTGGTGGTATTGTTAAAGATGACAGCGTGGTACTGCTTAAGGTTGAAGTCATCAAAAAAAGAGGCATCGCGCGTTGTATCGACGAGAAATCCATGTTCACTACCCAGCTTGAACACGGCATCCATTCCCGCCGGAATGGATGAATGCTTCCACCCTGTGGTTTTTGAAAATACAAGAACGCGAGGCGCAGTTTCCTGTTCACAAGCACCGAAAACGATGAGGAATAGTAGCAATAAATGACGTGATACGGCTTTGATGGTTGATGTGGCGCTGGGCATAATATTATGGTTGTGATTCATTCACCTTGAAGCGGCGACTTTCAAAGGCGCAGAATGAATCGCCTAAAAATAGGGCATAACAATATTATTAGGAAGGATACTATATGAACGGAAGCTGCTAAACTTTTGTGGTGAGGAAAGGGGTTCAGACCAACGGCGAACGTGCGACAATGGCTTTCAAGTCTTGAAACATTAATGTTGTGCCATCTATTTATCTACGACATTAGTTTTCTTTGTCCGGGTTTACCCGTAATGGCGTGATTGCGTACATTAGTGAGCATCCCAAATAACAACACCATGAGCAAGTATATTCTAGTAGTTTTCATATTCATCCAAACTACGCTATCCCTCAGGGCACAGTCCTTTGACATCGACAAAAGTCTCAAAGGTTTTGACGCTTACGTCCAGACGATCATGAAGGACTGGAATGCGCCGGGCATTGCAGTAGGGATTGTGGTTAAGGATAAGCTGGTATTCGCCAAAGGCTATGGTTACCGTGACCTTGAAAACAAATTACCAGTAACACCTCAAACCCTCTTTCCCATTGCGTCCAATACAAAGTTGTTTACGGCGGTGGCGGCGGGCTTTTTAGTTGAAGACGGCAAGCTCGCGTGGGATCAGCCAATAAAAAAATACGATGCCTCGATTGAGTTTTACAATCAGGATCTGAACGAGGGAGTCACCTTACGGGACATGTTATCGCACCGGACTGGAATCTCAAGGCATGACGGAATATGGTATAAGTCAACGTTCACGCGAAAGGAGATGTTTTACAGGATCAAGTTTCTGGAACCAAGCCAGCCGTTACGGCAGGGATTCTTGTATAACAACCTCATGTATATGGGGGTGGGTGCTGCCATGGAGCATATCACAGGAAAGACATGGGAAGATTACGTAAGGGAAAAACTTTTCAAGCCACTGGTCATGTCAAATTCCACGTTCACTATTGGCGAGATGGAGAAGCGACCGGATTTCGCTTTTCCATATTATGAGGAAAGGGACACTACCGTCCTCAAAAAGTATCCATTTTACCGGCAGATGGACGGTGTAGGACCCTGCGGGTCAATTATTTCAAACGTCGAAGAAATTTCGCATTGGCTGATAGCTTTGATGAACAAAGGTAAGTATGGCAACCAGCAAGTGATCCCGGAAAGTATCCTGGCGGCAACCTTGCAACCTGCCATGGCAGTCCCAAATATAAACCTGGAAACGAAGGGATACACAGAGCTCTTCAATTCTGTCTATGGCATGGGTAGGTACTTTTCTGCGTACAAAGGACATTATCTTACGTATCACGGGGGGGCTATTGGAGGGTTTTATTCGCAGGTATCGACGATGCTCTACGACGGTATTGGCGTCATTGTACTCGTAAACGGGGCGCACACGAGCCCTATGATTGAAATCGTATCGCGAAACATTTATGACAGACTTCTAAACGTACCGCGCACGCCGTGGCATGAGCGACTATACAAAGATTACTTAGCAGGAAAAAAAGCTTCGAAAGAAAGTAGGGAGAAAGTTTCCAGCACGAAGGTCGCGGACACCCGACCTTCGCACGTACTAGAAGACTATTCCGGGGAATTCGAAAACGCTGCGTATGGCATTGTCGGCATCCGTGTAAAGGAAAACGGGCTTCAGTACTCCTTCAATGGCGACGAGCAACCGCTGATCCACTACCATTATGACCGTTTCGATACGCCAGACGATGTCCTTATTGGCAAAACATCGGTGAATTTTTCTACTAATCCACAAGGTGAAATTGATAAACTGTTGATTTCAATGGATGAAGCCGAAGTCGCGTTCAACCGGAAGCCAGATGCAGCACTCACAGACCCGGCTATTCTTCTTACTTACACCGGCAAATATGAAACGCCATCCGGTGGGGCGGTGGAAATACGTTTACCGGACTCAAAGACTTTGTTCCTCGTGTATCCCGGTCAGCCGCAGTACGAACTCATTCCATACAAACCAAGAACATTTAAGATGAAACAATTCTCGGATACAATCATTCAATTTATTGTTGAGGATAACCGCATCACGGGTTATAGGAACATAGATCCCGCCGGCGAACTCTTCATCAGGCGCAAATAGAAATTTAGTATCGAAGTGGATCTGGTCAAAGGTAGATTGCAGTGCACTACAGGCCAGTCATGATAAATGCGCCCCAGTAATAAGGCTCTTTGTACTTGGTCATCAATTGCAGCTGTGCTTGCTTGAAAGCCTTTTGCTTATTGCCGAGCTTGATCCAGCTTGCATAAAAATTCGTCATCAATTGCTGGGTTGCCGCGTCGTCTACCTTCCATAAGCTCATGATCAACGCGTCGGCACCGGCAACTTGAAAGGCGCGTTGCAAGCCATATACTCCTTCGCCAGCTTTAATATCACCTAGTCCTGTTTCACAGGCGCTGAGCACCACCAGCGATGTGCCTTCAAGGTTGAGATTCATCGCTTCGTACGCCGTTAGTATGCCATTGTCGTTGCTTTGAAGGTTTGGCTCCGTTTGACCCGATACTGTTTTGCCTGCACCAGCAAATAACAGCCCTGAACGCAGCAGTGGGTTCTCAGTCGCATTATCCATATTGATGCCGAAACCTGATCCGGTCAGCTCGACGTCCTTTAAGAAATAACCGTGCGTGGCGATATGCATGACCGTTGGGCTAGTCGTAGTTTTTAAATTCGCTTCACTGGCTTTGATTTGCAAAAACTGGGTTGGTGTATAACCTGCTGTCTTGAGCATCTTGGTAATGGTCTCAATCTCAACCTTCGTAGCTGGAAGGGCAGCCACATCCTTCGACCCATAATCCGGGAAGCCAATTAATGTAGCTTTTTTCGACGCACCGGCTTTCTTCCGGTTTTTAATAAGGAACAGATCTTTTGAATTTCCCAGGGTAATAAAATCATACGTGTTGATCGCGTAACCTTCACCACCCTTCTTTAAGGTGTTTAAATTGATCTGGTTATAGACTCCGTCTGGCGAGACATAAATGACCTTCTTGCCTGCAAGTGCGGGAACCAGTGGGGCCCAGTACTGGTCGTAAGAGTATTCGTCAGCGATGCGTTGTTGGATCGCATTCCGGTAGAACTTAGCATATCGCGTATCCAACTGCAGGCCATTTTCAAACAGCACAAGCTTCGGCAACTCCGATTCTTTCGTGAGCACCAGTGCAGCATACTTGGCTTCCGGTGTAAATTTCTGGTCGAACTGTGTAATGCGAATTATCTCTACTACTGCTTCATTGTCGGCCAGAAGCCCGCGGATCTGCTGATGGCTGATCTTTTGTGACTCGTATCCGGCCACGAACTCTTTACTACTTTCAGAAAGTTTTTTCTCCATCGCGTTCGTGGAACGAACGATGGAGTCGAGATTGATTTTCTGCTCTTTCAATTCCTCCTTTGAATATTGATATAACCTGGCGAGCGTTTCCTTCTGATCCAGCCAGGTATTATAATCTGCCACCAGCGCTTTGTTGCCGCTGGCCAGAATGCTTTTCTTGATCCTGTTAGTAGCATTGAGCAACAGTGCTTTCGTAGCCATTTGATAATCGTACAGATCTTTCAGGATTGCGGGATTCTGAGGTGCTGCTTCAATGGCAAAATTGTAGAATCGTTGGAAGCGAGGTGAAAGAATATCCCAATACTTGGTTTTTTCGGCTTCGCTCATTGGTGAAAAATAGCGATCAACAAAATTGATGGATTTCTCCATTACTTTTTGATACAGTTCATACGCTTTGCCCAGTTCCTTTTTCTTCCAATGCAATATGGCCAGGTCTTCCTGCGATTGAACGTACAATGGATGGCTTGTTCCCAGGGATTTTTCGCGAGCCGACAGTGCTTTCTCCAACAACGGCAGGGCCTCATCGTAGCGGGCCTTGTAACGGTAAAAATTACCCAGGTCGCTGACACTTTTTGCGTAAGCTGGGTTGTCTTCACCAAACTTAGTTTTATATATTCCTAAAGAACGCTTCAAGAGATCCTCGACCTTATCGTCCTTACCCATCGCGATGTACAACGCGGCCTGGCTATTGAGCATGCTGGCATAATCGGGATTGGTCTTTCCCAATCGTTTTTCCATACTCTGATAGATTGCTTCGGCTTCGGCATACTTGCCCATTTGCTGATAAAGCAGTGCGTGGTTAGACAGGAATTTTAGACCATTGGCGGATTTGCTGTCCTTAAGCTTTTCAGCGATCGCGATTGCCTCGCCGAGGATCTTATCAGCCTGATCGTACCTGCCAATAGATTGCAGTAGCATGGCATGGTTGTTTTGAACGATGGCGTGCTGCATTATATCCTTACCGCTATTTTTCTCGATGATGGCGAGCGCCGACAGGAAAGTCTTTTCCGCTTCGTTGTAGTGGGCGAGATCATACTGCAAAACACCATAATTATTTAATGACGACGCGACGCCAATATTGGTCGCTCCAAATTTTACTTTTCTGAGCTCCAAAGCCTTTGTCGTGTATTCAATGGCCTGTGTAAATCTGCCCATCGTTGTGAACAATAGACCCTGGTCCGCCAACGCTTTCAAATAACCTATATCATCAACGAGACCTGCCTGTTCATACAGCGTGATCGCGCTGTTGAACCTTTTTTCGGCGAATGAGAATTTCTTCGTAGCGTAGGCGATCTCGCCGGTTTCAAGCTGAAATCTTGCCTTCTCAAGTACGTTGTCCTTGGAGCTGTCCATAGAACCGAGCACCAAGCTTCCTCCTGTGGCGAGCTTGGATAAGAATTCACCCTTTTCCTTGACATCAAACAGTCCCGAATTATCGATCAGCAGAATGGCGTAGTCAAAATCGGTTGAGTCAAAGCTGTCGCGTGCCTTGTCCATGTCTTCCTTCCATGCGCCAATAACCTTCTGTCGGTTCTCCTTCGATGTAACGGCTTGTGTTTTCGATTTTAACTTCTTCAATACCTGCGCATGTGTGCAGGTGAAGCTGAGCACGAGCAGGAGCGGTACAGTAAAAGTTCTGGTCATCATAAGCGTGAAGTTGCTGGGTACAAACGCACTCAATAACGGGATCTTAATGAGTAGTGTTTCAGACGGTAAAACATTGAAGTTTCAATCTGTAAACTTACTGTAATTGTTTGGATGGCATGGTAACACCGTCGAAATTATCTTCATAGACCACCTCACCTTTTTTCTGTGATACCCTGACAAAGTTTACGCTGCCCGTTCCCTGAAACTTAAAGATCATTCCAACCCAGCGCACCGGTTTTATCGTTATTTTCATGTCAAAGGCTTTCTTGTCGTTGACAAATAGTTGGGCAATGCTATCTTGAACGGTGAATCTGACGTTAACCCACTTCGAGAAATCCACACCGAGAACGGACAGATCGCGCTCCTTTCCACTCATATCACCAAAATCCAGTTCGGAGACGCACCCGGGAACACTAAGCGGCAAAACCATAGCGGCGCCCTCGAATAATACATGAAGCTCCGTGTGGCGGCAGGCAGCCGAGCCTTCGCCAAAATCATTTTTAAATTCCGTTTCGAATACGAAATCTTTGCTCGTGATATCTCCAAAATCTCCCACGTTGTAGTATCCTGTCCACGGCGTATCAGGTTGCAAAGGCACCGAAGCTTTTATTTTGTCGAGGGGTAACTGTATATATCCGTTTTGAAAGATATCGGTCGGTTTAAAATATATGGGAACAGGCTTTGCATCGATCAAGGGAAGCCAGCCGTGGGATGTTATCAAGAGATTGTGTTTCTTGACGACCTGCCCATTGACCATCAGCCTGGCATCAAAAAAACCCGGATGATAATAGATGGATGTATGTTGCTGCCGTTCACGGCTAACCAATGCAGTCAGTTTAGGATCCCACGACTGCTGGATAACAATAGAATCCTCCGACAAAGCGGCTCGGGCATCGTAATCGAAAATCACGGTATTGGGTACACCTGCATCAACGACCTTCTTACTGCTGAAAGTAAATTTTGCGGGATCGGGGAGAGGAGCTGTCGGTTTAAAAGCCGTGAAATAAACGAGAACCCCAGTACAACTCACAAAAACGATCAGTAGAACAATCCAGGTAGCGTAACGCTTTTGCCTTTTGGTCGGCGGACTAATGGGCAGTGGATTTAGGGGTGTATCGCTGTTTTCAGGTTTCTCAAGACTCTGCTTAAATGTACGCCAATTGGCATAGCCTGCGTACTGCGATAGCGCATCGAGCGTCGTGATCGTCGGTTTGCTATCGTATTTGATCTTACCCCAGACACGCTTAAGCGTAACAACACTCAGCTGAACCTGCGTCTTTTCACGGATCCTTTCACTTAACGTTTCAAAATCACGCGTTGACCAGGCGTCGCTGTCGCCCCAGCCCAACATACTTTCTATGCGGGAAAGACAATCACGTATGGCTGTATCAGTAGTGCCTGTGTGCATATGACGCTAATTTATCTGCGCAGTCCACTTGAACGTCTTTGAATACACTTGAACACGTATTTCGATTACGGTGAACAGCAAATTTGCGTTTTTGGAGACAGATAAACCAACGCTAAATCTTTCAAGGGCAATGAATCATTCCATTTCTAAAATCCTGTCGATCGCTGCAATACTGGTCATCACCCTGCAAGCGGTAGGAGGTCCGGGTATTCTGAATCCAAAAGTTAAATGGAAATTCAAAACGCAGGGAGGCGTTCGGGGTCAGCCTGTCGTCAGTGGAACAAAAATATATTTTGGAAGTTCTGACGGAAGCTTCTATGCCGCGGCTAAGGCTGACGGAACGTTGCTGTGGAAGTTCACAACACAGGGCGCAATCACAAGCGCCGCTGCACTATTCGAATCCCTTGTGGTAATATCCAGCAATGACAACAATGTTTATGCGCTAAATAGCGAAACAGGCAAACTGGTTTGGAAATTTCAGGAGGGGCCGCTTATTCCCTCATACTGGGAATGGGACTGCTTTACCGCGTCGCCCGTCGTAGATGAGGGAATTGTCTATGCGGGTTCGGGTGACGGCTATCTCTATGCCCTGGATGCCAGGCAAGGAAAATTAAAGTGGAAATATAAGACAAACGGAAGGATCAGGGCAGCACCTGCATTTACACATGACCGAATCTATTTACCCAGTAACGACGGCAAGATTTACGTCTTGGAGAAAAGAGACGGTAAGTTGCTCTGGGAATTCAAGACCGACGGCGTGGCATACGACTCCCGCAAATTTGGATGGGATAGAAATTCCATATATGCCACACCTGTAATTAAGGATAGCCTCATGGTTGTGGCAAGCAGGGACGGAAATGCGTACGCTGTCAACATCAATACACATAAGAAAAAATGGTCTTTCACGTATGGTCCCACATGGGCTATGTCTGCTGCCGTTGAGAACAACGTAGCCTTCATCGGCTGGTCTGATAATAGCCTGTTCAGCGCTGTGAACCTTCAAACCGGAAAGGAACTGTGGAAGTTCCAGAGCGGATCCATGGTGTATACAAAACCATACCTCACCGAGAATGATGTGTATATAGGATCTGCTGACGAAAAAATTTACTGCCTGGCCAAAGACACGGGGGTAAAAAGATGGGAATACAGAACTAGTGGCGGCGTATACTCGTCGCCTGTGGTGGATTCTACTACCGTTTATGCCGGCAGTGACGATGGTTATCTGTATGCGCTGGAAGAAGGAAGGAAACCCATGAAAGCAGTGTACCAACCCGTACCTGCCGATCCAAGAATGGAAAGGGCCTTTACCGTCGACCCTAAGATCACGCCCTACTTAAAGGAACGTGGCTTTGAACAATTAGACTCCGCCAGGCTCTATCATTTCCTGTCTGCGCGCATTCAGGATGGAACGCCCAGCGTCATCGTTTTTTCGTATGAGCAGATCCCATCCAGCGTGATTGGTGCTGACCCGTCAAAAGGACTCATCCGACGATATCTCGAGGCAGGAGGGAAGATCATCTGGTTCGGGAATGTCCCCAATCTTTATTCATTTGATGCCAAGGGAAACCCTACGATGAACACATCCATCGCTAGCCAGATGCTGGATATCAAAATCGCGAGGCCTGAGGATTCTGGCAATTACTACGGCAAAGCCACACAAGCGGGGTTGAACATGGGATTGCCGGCGTGGAAAACATTTACGTATGCCAATATCGACGAAGTAGGAATAACACCATTATCGCAAGATGTTTATAATAGGACATCGGCTTGGATGAAGAAATACAACGCCCGGCCTGGATCAGGATTCATTTCTTGCCGGACGTGGGGATGGTACGCGCCGATCCATGACGAAGATCTCCAATTGATCTGGACAATGGCCGTGCATGAACTGGAATAGAACACTATGGGCGATGATAGAATGGTGATCACTACTACATCCGGAATTCTCTATTGCCTGAAAGAAAGGTAGAATTACTTAAGCCCAATAATGCCATCATAAAACTTGCGGGCA
>Ga0193753_10002273_pt1 | contig 15399 bp, 15 predicted proteins | sample H1c2metaG_FD_144925 | JGI IMG/M metagenome (GOLD analysis project Ga0193753, IMG submission 144925) | Soil microbial communities from a riparian zone of the East river system, Colorado, United States - H1c2 | ecosystem: Environmental > Terrestrial > Soil > Riparian zone | place: USA: East... | reverse complement strand
TCCCACAGGGAGTCCGGCAGTTCCACTGTCGCCCGCATCTTGCCTTCGGTTTCCGGTGCTGTATTCTGTGCCATGATGTTTTAGTGGTTGAGTGAACCAGTGATGTAATTATGTCCCCTTGTCCCCGTGTCGTCAAGGGGCCAAATGGAAATTTCCCCTAAGTGATTGGAGGCGTTACGAAAAAAGACTTGCGGGGCAGCATAAAGCTACCGACAGCCCTTCACAAAGATCTGTCGCATCGCGCTGTCGACGAAGAAGTTTCTATTGCCGAAATAGTGCGCCGCGCCTTTAGAATGTATAAGGATTCACTAACGCCTGAACTGGCCGTGGTAATACCGGACCCGATTGGTCGATATACAGACACGGAACGAGAGTGGCTCCGCGATTTCATGCTGACAGGAATGACAGCCCTGGAAATCGCCAAGGGGATCTATGGTGGGCAAGGTAGTGCCGATGCAGTCGGACAGGGTGTCGATAGCCTCATTGAGGCTGCACGCGCAGAGGAAAATAGAGCTTTCGAGGCTCCAGGGAAGCGCGAGGAGGCTGGACCTTCTGATACGCCGAATCCAAAGAGAACTGGAAAGCGAGGCGGTGGGCCTCCGAAGAAAATTGGCGGCGGGAGTGGAGGTTAAGTGACAAAAATCCCTCTCAGGATCGCGACGCTGGGTTTTCTCGTGGCAATTGCGGGCGCTCAGGTTCAGAACCTTGAACAATTGAGGTTGATGAATCCGCCCATTTCAACGGTTGCAGAGGCGTGCATGCGCGAGGAAACGAGCATTGCCGCCTTTTGGAATGGTAGGGCCGATATCACCTTTAGGGCCGTGTCAGAAGCGGACATCTCAAAACGCATGAAAATAATTGCCGAGGACGACGGGTTTGAGCGGTCATTGGATAAGGAAATCGACCGCTGGGCCAGGCTCGGTTGCCCACTGATACTTTACGGCCAGAAGAAATAGAGTAGGATGACAGGCATGCTGAAACTCGCGGTCGTGATTTTATTGGGCGCCGGGATACTTCTGGCTCAGATGGTGAAATGTGCGGTGGATGGGCAGAATTGCTACTTCACCGGGAAGACACAGGTGGTCTCCGGGGTTCTGATGAAGGAGTACAAATGCCCGATGGGGCACATCAACTGGGCGCGGTGACCCACAAAAGGGCGGGGGCCTCTCTGCCGGTTACGATCCGGCCTGTCGGCCCCCTTGGCTGGGATTTGGTTGCGGCTTCGGAGTTGAACCGATTCTCAGGATTATGAGCCCAGTGTAGAGCCGTTCTACTATGCCGCAATTCCAATCTATCATCAGCCACCGGATTTGTAAACGGCTCGTCTCGATCCTTACACCAGTAGCCAGCACAGACGAGAGAATCCGGCCCCAGTTGCCGCATCTCGGCTCCGCATTCCCCGCAGGCCCACCGGATCGGCACGGGCGGTTTCATCAGAACTTGAACGGAATGAACTTGATCAGCCAGGAGGCAACGACGCTGATGCCGGTAGCCAGGCCGATGAACTGCGCGCGGGACATGCGCAAATCGTCGATCTCTTTGCGGAGCTGCTCGCGTTCCTTTTCCGCCGCGCCCAGTTCCTGCTCAAGGCGGGCGATTCGTTCCGCTGAATAACGGATCTCGTTGTCCAAACGTTCCTGAAGTTTGACCAGCATCCGCGAGTCGTCGTGAGTGAAGTCAGGCATGATTTTTGCGGTTTAACACCAGGACAATGCCGCCCAGCATTAAGACCGCAATCACGCTCGCGGCCGAGGTGACCGCTGAATAGACAGTGGCGTCGTGGATGTCTTTCAGGACTTGCTGACCGGCCGCCTGTCTCCGCTGAATATCGCTTGAGACGTCCGCTGCCTTTTTGGCGTTCTGCTCGGTAACGACGTCTCTCTGTTTCAGCTCGGAGATCTCCTGAGAGTGGCGTACAGCTTCCTGTTGGGACGAAACCGGAATAGCCCTTCGCAACTGCTGAATTTCCGCCCGGGCGGCGGACAGCTGCTCGCGGAGGCTGGCAATCGTTGCGCCCCGCTCCCGCGCATCTACAGCCATCGCCTGCAGCGCGTTTCGGAGCGTCTCTTCCCGAGAGGGCCGCGCCGCCGCGAATACACGCCAGGTGACGGCAAGCGAGAGCAGGATAACGAGCGCCACTGCCATCGAGTTGAATGCGAGGCGGTTTAAGGTCCGGTGCTCCACTTACGCCTTTGGATTCTGCGCAGCCAATGCCAACGCGCTCAAGGCCGATAAAGCATTCTGCGCTGCCGCTTTGAAGTTCGGGCCCGCCGCGCTCAACTGCACGAGCAGGCCGAGCGCGAGGTTCAGGTCTTGAATGCCGATCGATAGTAGAAATAGTTCCCAGTTCATTTTTTTCTCCTTGAAAATTCACCTTCTATGCAGTCGTGTTGCTGGAAAACCTTCGCGTTCGGTGCTTCGTTCAGCCACATACAGGCCGTGTAGGGTTTCACCACGTAGTACGGATGCGGGGCGTTGAGCACGCGCCAGGCGTGGTGAGCAGGGGCGCAGCCAGTGAGCAACAACACCGATACGAGGCAGGCTTTGGTCATTATCAATGAATCCACCAGACCGGAATATTGCTCTGCGTTATAGCGTCAGAAGGGCTAAACGAACCCAGCAGAACTCCGCCGGAGGATGACCCAACATTTCCGGCTTGATAGGTGATGGCGCTCGATGAACTGGACGTTAACGCCGCACATGCGGACGCGCAATTGGTAGTGAACCCGAGGTAGTAGTTTCCCGGCGTCAACGTGGCAGCCCCGCCTGTCCAGGATTTGGTGAATTGGCTGTTACTTCCTGTCGGGGCAAAGCTAGTCCCTGCGGTTGCTCCAATATGGGCGACCAGCGTACCGGTTGCATTATAAATGCCTATGTCATAGAGATTTGCGGTGTTATCGGCCGTGGTGATGGTGTAGGAAACCTGAGTAGTCGTAATCGTGTTGTCGATCGGCCAGCCGTAAACCTTGTTCTGATTTGTGACAATAGCCTGCGAATTTGAAGCCGTGCCGCCGCCCGTGAAAATTCCTGGAACCTTTGGCAGATCAGCACCGACCAGCGCCCGGCAGTTTGCAACGCCTGTAGATCCATTGGGGCTCGCGTAAACCTTGTTTGTCGTGCATGATGCAAGCGTTGAGGTATCGGAATCGAAACGCACAGAATGTGCGCCTATAAGAGCGATCTGTGCCGTTATATTGTTTAAAGCCTGATTGCCCGTAATAACATTAAAGTCTCCGCTGCCGTCTTCCTGGATGCCGTATGCCTGCGTCGGTGACCCCTGCGTATCGCTTACGAGGTTTCCAGTTATGGTTGTCCTGCTGCAACTGTTCAGGTAAATTCCATTACGGGGGCCGGAACCCAACTGCCCATTGTTCAGGATTGTATTCCCGGAAATAGTCAATCCATTTGTGGAGTTGCATCGAATGCCGTCAGACTGGCTGTTTTCGATATCGTTTCCTATGATCGAGTTTTGAATATCGCCCGTTCCGCCTCCTCCCGTTCCGGAGTTGTCAATCCCGCCTATTCCGACACCATTGCCGAAAACATGATTGCCGATAATTTGCTGTCCTAAGTTGTTGTCGGAAAAGGTGATTCCTGAGTCCAGATTGGAATTGACCGTATTCCCTGAAACGAAGGCATGTGTTGATGTCGCTGAAAGGTGGATCCCGGCGCCATTGCCGTTTGACGTCACATTGCCGGTGATGCCGTTATATAGCGAGTGGTTAATCAAAAGACCATCCGAAAGGCTGTTGGTGGCAGTTAAGCCCTGCTGCACGCAACTCGTACAGAAATTCAAAAACGTCTGCGCTATAAGAAATGAATAATAGTTACTGTCCGGAGCGCTTACGGCGGGGCCGAGCATGGCAAAGTTCTGGAGCACAACATTGCTGCTCGGATTGGCCGTGGTGAAAAAAGGGAAGCCTATCAAAATGAAAGCATGCGCCGCAGTCGTATAGGTTTGAGTTGTGGTACCCGTGAAGGTGATTACGCCCCCAGCAATGCCGGATATATTGGTCACGGTGGCACCCGCGCCCGTGGCATGCCCCTGCGCATTGTCGTCGGCAATCAAGACAGACTGCCCAATTGCAAACCCCGTTGCACTGGCAACAGTGCAACTTGAAGAGCCGCCGGTACAGTTCGCCGACAAGGATGTCTTATTAGGCGCTACCGCCTTAAGGATCGCCGATGCACCGGGACCGGAAACCGTCGTATTGCTATACAGGGTTACGGTCGCATTCGACAAGTAAGTACCGGCCGGGAGCCATATTTGACCGCCCCCGGCAGCATGAACGGTATTGGCCGCCGCTTGAATGGCTGGCGTATCTATGGTGATGCCGCCGCCGCCGCTGACTACCACCGTGCCAGCTGGCCCCGTAGGCCCGCTCGGACCAGCCGTGCCGCCCGCGCCACCACCGCCAGGGATAGATGAAGGCCCTTGTGCGGAGAGTGCAGCAGCACAGAGAATACATAAAAGTATTTTCATTGTTTTCTCGTCACGATAATCCGGCCGCTGTAAGCGGCACTCCCCACAAGGGTTGAGTAATAAGTGATCGGGCTCACTCCATTCGACTCAATCAGCATCGTTCCGCGCATGAAGTTGAGGGTACTGTTGTCTAGCGAAGTGGAAGATTCGACGCGCGCCGCGGTGCCGTCGTTGTAGCCGATCGTCAGGACAAGCGTAGACGCCGCCTGAGTCGCCGTAGTCCAGAGCCGGTACTCCACCTGATAGGTTCCAGAGGGACAAGCCAGCGCAGAGCAGAGAGTGACCGGGCTTGACCCGGCACCGCCCAGCGATGTATTTGTTCCATTCCAGAGCGCGCGCGCCGGAGACATCGGCATGACCGCCCAGCTTAGAGCGGGACCGTTGTACATCTCCGGATAACCTTTGGCGCTGTTGAAAACTGCCTGCCCGTTGACCCCGGCGTTCGGCTCGCTGTTCACTACGCTGAATGGCACTGAGGCCGTCGTGGCTGAAGCATCAAACGCTCCGTTCTTGATCGTCAGGCCGCCATTGTGGATTTCTCCGGTCGTTGCAACGATGGCAGTTGCCGTGCCTGACAGAGCGCTCGCGTTATTGGCCGCATCAACCGCCAGGACGGCATAAGTATAAGTGACATCCTTCGTCACCGCCGCATCCACAAAGGAAGGTACGGTTGTCGTTACGCCGATACTGGCGCCGTTTTTGGTGAGGCGATAGCCTGTCACTCCAACGTCATCAATTGATGGTGCCCATGCACAGGTGACGGTACCGGAGAAAGCCGTAACGCACGTGAGAGATGTTGGCGTGGATGGCGCCGTAGTGTCAATCTTCTGAATGGTAGAAACAACCGGGAATTCCATGTAGCCCGTGCAGCCCAGCACGGTTGACTGAAGGAAGCCGGTCGGACATGTCGGGCTGTGACTCAGGCTGAACACGGTGGCTACTGTCGGGGCGGTTGCCACTCCATCAACCGTGAAATTGGTAATTGTCGCCGTGCGACCAGTTACGCCGTTCGTCATCTGCACACGGATATTCGAGGTCGGCAGAGTCGCGGTCGTGTAGGTATAACTCGCTGAAGTCGCCGTCAGCGTAAAAGTGTCGAGAACAGTATCGGACGTATCCGTGACGGTCATGATCGGGAACACGCTGGCTACTGAAGTCCCCAGGCCGGTAAAGACTACAGAGTGAGAGGTGACCACCGCCGTGATTACAGTGGAGTTAGTTACTGAATCGTTAGCCGTATTGCTTTCTCCACCGCCCGTCACTGTGGAAGAAGGCACAAGCGGAGTGGTCGCATTGGCTGCTATCTTGACGGTTAGAGTGATGACCGGATAACTTGCCGAGCCCGCAAGCACATCGCTGCGAGAACAGGTCAGAGTGCTTAATACGCATGTCCAGCCGGTTCCGGCCATTGCAGTGGCAACCAGCCCGGTCGGAAGGCTGCTTGAGACTGCCACCGGCGCTGTCGTCGTATTCCCACCGGAGTTCGTTGCCGTAATCGTATAGGCCTTGCCGGTATCGCTTTGCGACCACGTGCCGGTGTGGGTCATGGTGATCGTCATATCCGGCACTGCGGCATTGATAAAGTAATCGACAAGGGCAGTGAAAGCCGGGGTGGCCGGGGTCGAACTGTTGTAGTTTCCTGCAAACGGGCCGATACTGGCCGCCGTAAACGCCTGAGTAAAGCTAACGAGCGTCGTGTAATTGACACCGTCGAGACTGTATTTTGCCGTCCACGATGTGCCAGACTGGCTCAACGATAACCAAACAGACGCCCCTGGCGTAATCGCGACTGCGCCTAAGTTTACATTCGCCCCGCCGAGCGAAGTATCAAGGTTTACATCGACGCTTGCACCGTCGGAGCCACAAGTCAGAGTTATCCAGTTGGTCGAATCCTGGGTGACGACGATGCCCTCGAACTGATACTGCAGACTGGGGATTGAATCAAATTTTGCAATTCCCGTGAAGTTACCGGAGATGGCCTGAAGCGCCTGCACGGAGTTGTTTGCATTGCCGAAGCGGGGATCGTGCAAAGCGGCGGCTGGTGCAACGAGATGCAACTGGCCACCCGATTCGCTGTTACTGCCGCCAGCGGGGTCCGTGAAAGTCCAGAGCATCGTGTCGAGCAAAGACCCGGAGAACTGATCCGGCACAACGCCTGCCAGCGCGGTTACGGTGATGCTGCTCGCGAGGCTGTTCGTGGCTGAATTATGGTCGGTCACCAGAATAGTAAAGGTCGTTGTTCCCGTGCCTGAAGGTGTCCCGCTTATGGTCCCGGTGGACGATGCGAGCGTGAGCCCGGCTGGCAGGCTACCGGCAGAGATCGACCATGTATAAGGGCCGACGCCACCCGCTACGGAGGCCGTGAACGAATAGGCGGTGCTCGTGACGCCGCTCGGGAAACTGGAGGTAATAATTGTTGGGAGGCTGCCAAGAACATTCGGGCAGTTATTCCCATCGGCAAATGCCCGCGTGCCGGAAATGGAGGGTATCGAGTTGGCGTCCGTCGCGGTGTCGCCGTCGCCGAACGTATAGAAGTTGTTGGCCTGCCCCGCATTGGCTTGCTGTGGATTCGCCAAAATCGATCCCCCGAAGCAGTTGTTGGTCAGGGTTCCGTGGAGCATTCCTGAATAAATGCCCTGATCCCATCCTGTCCAGTAGTTCGGCTTCCCTGCTTCCGCTGTAGTCAGAGAGAGGCATTGATTAGAATCTACCGTCGTGTTGATTCCGGATACCTCCATGCACAAGGTGGTATCAGTGTGGAGCGTCACAAGGTCGTTCAGTACGCTGTCGCGCGCATCGAACACATTGTTCTGAATCAGGGTGTTTACCGCAGTGCAAGGGTTGTTGCCAAAGCCTTGCGCCATCGAAAAGCCCCACGAACCATAGAAAGCGTTTTGCCACTTATGTGCGTAATTTCCTGATATCACCTCTCCCGTGACCCCACACGACTGCACCTCAATAGCCCGCGTATGTAATCGGGTAAAAGTGTTGTTTGTAATCCGAATCCCCGGCTGGCTCGGCGTCACGGTTCCATCGATCGGGTAGAAGTATTGCCCGATCCCACGATCGACATGTGTAAAGGTATTGCTGTCGATGGTGAGGTTTGGCATCTGAAAGAAAAACATTGCCGTGAAAGCGCCGTCGCAACTGCCGTCGTTGATATAGCAAGTCCCGCCGTCGATCAGGGAGTTGTTCTGAATAAGCCCGCTGATTGAGTAGTTATCGCTGATGAAAGAGCCGGATACGACCTGACAGTTCTGTAAGGTATTGTGCGTTATCGACAGCCCTGTAAGGGCCGTTCCGCTGCCGCTGCCACCGCCAGGTCCCGACAGTTGAATTCCACAGCCATTGATTACGAGGTTGCTGATGACTAAATTTGTTCGCGTCCCCTGAACGGCAAAGTTCGTTAGGTTATTATTCCCAGTGATCGAGCACGTTCCAGCGACGGCGCACGTATAGGTCCGGTTTCCCTGCAATGCGATTTGAGTGGCGCCTTGCACATAACCTGGACTCAGCCCCGGCCTGAAAAGAATGGTGTCTGCGGGGCCGGATGCCGCGATGGCAGCATTGATATTATTGACGTCCGTTGTCGCGTTGCCAGTAGGAGCGGAGATCGTTATAGTGGCGGCACTGGCCGATGCGCTGTATAGGGAAATAAGCCCTGCTATGCAATAGCCGATGCAATTCGTTGGAAAGGTGTGTGTCACTCCAGCTCCTGTCTCCGTAAAAGGTGTTGTAAAACCGCTGCCTATGTTGGCAGCCGCCAGACTGAGTCTGGAATCTACTGTGAAGTACCCGAGGTATGTCCCGGCAGTCGGCGAAGAATTGAAGGCCCCAATAATCTCAGTGCGTCCGCTGTTGATTGTGTACCAGGTGCCCTTGGCGAGGCCGGAAGCGCCATTGCCTTCGGTCGTGTAGCCGAGCACCCAAACATCCGCGTTATCGGTCTCATTATGCGGTCCGTTGCCGGTCTCGGTATCCATCTGGCGTGCCCACATCTGGCCGCCGTGCTGGTAGGTTCCATTGACGATCGCGGCATCTTCGAAATATGAGACAAGGCCATTGCCATTGATGTTCTGGTACGAATTGAAGTTGTAAACATCGCTGATCACCAGGGGCACGCCGTTGGTCTGGTTATTGTTGAAGAAGAAGTTGAAATTTGCCGCGAGTTGCTCGACTTCCACCGCCCCGCCGGAACTGGCGTTGAACTGCCAGGTGCATTGGCTGAATGAATCGAGCGTATTCATGAACCCGATGATGCGGCGCACTCCGGTTGGAATCGTCACCGTCCCGGCGCACTTATACGAACCGACTCCGCCCCTGAAATACACGGTGGCTTTTCCGGCATTCATAGCCGCTTGAATCGCGGTCGTGTCATCGCCCCCGCTGGGCACGCCTATGTCTTGCCAGTTGGCTAAGTTGTTGTCTATGAATCGGGCCGGAGTAGGGCTGATGGACAGATTCAGAGACGTCGTGGCATTGCCCGAAAATAGCCGCGTCGTGCCGGAGGAATTGTATTCGGTGATGCTCGCACCGGCGACACCGTTTATGGCAGTCGTGAAGCCCGACGAAGTCACAGACCGCGCGAACAGTCCCGCGCTGTTCGTTATTCCAGGCACGGTGGATCCGGAACCGATCAGGGTGGAATTGATCAGCGCCATGTTTCCGCCCGTCACGATGGCATTCTTCCCCGCGCCTGCGGTGACCTGCAGGTTGTTGTACTGGACGGTCTGGCCGCTGGCATTCAGTATGGAGGTGACGTTTGCCGCTGCGACGGTGACGCCATCGAAGGTCAGGCCCACTTCGCTGGTGGCCGTCACAATGCCGTAATCAAAGGTTCCCGAGACGTTCAGGTTGCCGACGAGACACGGTCCTGAGTTCGGCCTGGCAGCGCTTAATCCGGCACGCCCGGAAGCGCCGCGGATAATGACGTTTCGAATCCATGCCGTGTTATTGCAATTCCAGTCGATCCCCATCGCCCCCGTGTTGCCGCTCCCGAGGTCTATGAACATGTCCGACGCGCCGTTGAAGTAGCCGTTTTCCCCGCCGCCATGCCAAGGACCCGAGCCTACTGCGCCTGTAGCGGAACTTGCGGTATAGAGCACGGAATTGCACTGTGTTCCAGTTCCGGCCCATTGTGGATTGCAACTCGAGGTGGTGAAGGTGTTATCTGCGAGTTTTATGCCGGTGTTGGAACTGTTCTGGCCTTGAAATCTCAGGTGGCTGATGTAGTTTCCGCCGCTCTGCCATGTGAGTTGCCCGCTAATCAGATAGGTTCCGGTTGGCAGGTAAACGATGTTGCGGGCCAAACTGATTGCGCATTGCAGCGATGTCGTGTCGTCCGTGGATCCATCACCGGCGGCGTTGGTGCAACCGAGCGATGCCATGTTTTTAACGTTGACCACTCCTGAGTTCGATGGATATACGACATCGGCGGGAGACAGTCCAGTGGACTGCGCCGAAGCAATAGCGACCGAAAGCAGGAATAGGATGAACTTCATTTGATAACCAGAATCCCTGTCTGCGCTGCACCGAATGTCACTGTCACGTCGAAGGTCACTCGGTCAATGGCAACCGTGTCCGGCACGACTGGGGTGTTGAGGCTCCCGGTTGTATCCCACGCCGTTACACTCAGCGATGCCGTTCCGAGCTGATGCGTGAGGCCCGGCACTGTGACCAGAAAGGGCTCCTCGGTCACCGAGAAGGCCGTTGTATACCCCGAGACCACCGGAGCCTGAATCTGGCTATTGAGATAGGCGAAGTTGTCATTCAGGACCGCGCGCGAGTCCTTGATTGCATCCGTTCCCTGGATAACAACGATTCCCATTTATTGCCTCCACCACACGCTGTAAATGCAGCCGGTCGCGCTTGCGGTGATTGACAAGTTTCCGGACACATACGCGCCCCCGAAGAGATTCAGCGAAGTGGCCTGTGGACCCGCCCAGGCGATTACAGGGAGCCATGAAGCGCCATTGCCATCGGTCAGCGTGATCGTTTGCGTGCCAGTGCAACTGATCCAGCCGCCGCCGAAGATCGCGGGGCCTTTGATGATGACCGTTGGTGAGGCCGGTACGGCTTGCGCCTCCATCGTTGCGTAGGCGTTGTATTCCTTCTGCGGATACTTGATCGGCGTAGCGGATGCGGCAGCAAAGAGCGCGGCCGCCGACAGTAGAGCGATAATAATCAGCTTCGTTCGTTTGGTCATTGTTCCCTCTCCCCCACGGCGACAAGAGCGTCGATGGCAATCCTGCGGATGTGGGAATCGTTGAAGCGTCCCCATTCTTCGATGCGTTTCATGGCCGCTGCGAGAATGGCTCGATCTTCCTCGGGCTCGCGTCTTCCGCTGCCGGTTTCTTGGATTTCTTCCGGCTCCGCAACCGCTATCTCTTTGGTGGTCCTCATGGCTCTAAAAGTCCTTTGTAGGCTTTGTATGCGATTCCGGTTCCCAGCAGGCCAGGGATCGCCACCTTGCCTGCTGTCTTGAGGCCAGCTTTCATCTGCGAGGCGCTCCGATATTCCTTCATTGCTTGCTGGTATTCTTCGCCCATCCCGACCTTCGCGGCGGCCTCAGCATTGGCCGTGTCGAGCGCTAGCAAGCCAACCTGGCGTCCCATTGCAGGGTTGGCCTTCATGGAGTCCCGCGCCGATAAGCGGCCGGCGTTGCTCGCGAAATCCCGCCCTTCTTCGTAAGTGACTGGCGGCGCGTTCGGGTCCGTGGAGCGCTTCAGGAAAGTCTTTACGACCTTTGGAAGAGTAGCGCCCCTGTCTGCTAATTCCTGAGCGCGAAGCGCTATATCTCCCGCAGGTGCCGTGTCAATCGGCTGATCCTTTGCCGCCGCCATGACCTTTTGAAAGTTTCCACCAGCCCGCGCGGTGCTTGGTAGTTTGCCTAACAGACCGCCCGCCGCCGCTCCGGCTCCCGCCAGCAGTCCGCCATTTACGATGGATCCAGCCGCGTGGCCCAGCGCTTCGGGAGTAACCGGCGATGCCGGGGGCGCGGCTGGTGATACAAATCCACCATCCTTGAACACGGGCAGTGCGGCATTCACGTCCGGATGCTGCACGCCCGCCGCGATGTTTTTCCCTGTGAGCGCATTACCGATCCCGCTGGCGAGCGCCGGGATAGAGTTCATCGGGTTGATGTCGTGTCCGAGGGTGGACAGAAAGCCGGGTTGCTCTGATGGCGTGGCAGTCGCGGAAGGCGAATACAATTTCTGCGCCTGAGCTATCACATCCTCATGGCTCGCGCCGGCAGGGCCTTCCAGCGTGACCATGTGCCCGTCAGGGGCCTGGACAGTGTATGTCGCCATTATTTGACGCCGATTACCTTCCAGCCGCCTGCTGCCTGTCCATTCGTTACCGCTGGAGCCGCGCCCGCTGATCCCTGCAGGAGCTTACGCGTGGCCGCATCAACTGCAATGATTTCCTCTCGCGTGTGCGCTCCATTGATCTGATCCAGGGCTCCATTGGCAATGGCTCTCTTTTGGGAAACCAGTTCTTTTACTCCGTCGAGAACGCCCGTAATCTGCTGCTGTTGGATTGGCGTCAAAGTGCCTTGGCCGGAAATCTTGCTGATGAATCCCTGCACGTCGCCTTGAATGCCGCGCGCATGGCCCAGCGCGTTCAATTCCGGCTGCGTGATGCGGACTCCGCTTCCGGCTCCGCTGACTACTGCGGTGAGAACTTTCGGAATGCCCAGCGCTTGCGCCGAAGCGTTTCCGTTAATCATGGATCTGGCTTCATCGATCTTGTCTATCTGCGCCGATGCGTCCGCTACATGCTTTTCGTAGGGCTTTCCGAACTTCGTTGTTTCCCGGTCGAGCGCGGTCATGTCCGAAGCGGTGGTATCGCGCGGCACGCGGAATGGTCGGAGCGGCTTGCCGTCAGCGCCCATGAGCGGCTGAACGGTGGGGTTTTCGCCGGTCTTTGGCACGCGCACGATTCCCTGGTCGGTCTGCACCGTGTCGTATTGAACCGGCGCGGGGGGCTTCTTTTCCCCCTCTCTTACGATGGGATCTCCGGAGGCGTGTGTATCGTAAATATTCCCCTGCCCATCGGTGGACAGCGTGCGCTGTGGGGCCATGTTCGTTGGGATGATCTTCCCTGATTTGGTTTTCAGGAACATCCCCAACTTGCCGTCCGGGCCAGTCGCAGCGAAGGCATCCCCCACGATGTCGTCAGCCACCGGCTTCGGTGGTTCCATGCCCTTGATGACGTCCTGATAAGCCTTTGTTTCGGCTGGCCCAAGGACGGTGGAGTACTTCATGAGCACTTGCTGCTGCGCCGGAAGGCTCCCTGCGGCGGCCTGCATCTCCTGCTGAAACGCTGCCGTGGCCTGTTGCTTCGCCTGTGCTTGCTGAAGCGCCCGCCCGGTCAATACATCGTTCTGGACGTTCTGCCGGTATTCTTGCAGCCCCTGTCCGAGCGGTTTGTTTCCAGCAATTGCGGAACCGATGGCCGCCCCGAACTGAGCGCGCATGTTGTGCCGCTGGTCCGGTGTAGGTTGCCATCCTGGCGGCGCGACTGGCGCAATCGGAGTCTGAGGAATAGGATTGCCTTCGTCGTCATACTGCGATGCAGCCAGCAATCCGGTAGTCGGTAATTGCTGCCCCGGAAGCGCACTGCCGAGTAGTCCGCCGCCCGCAGAGTTATATGCCATCCGGTCGATTCCGTTGACAATCCCACTCCCTGCTTTTTTTACAAGATCGAGGAGGCCCATTTAACTCAGCAATCCTTTCCGGTTCACCTTGCGATGAAGTTCGTTGACGGAATCGGCGAGCAGTCCAATCATTGCTGGGGCGGAAATATGCTTCACGCCGCCGACCGACTTAACCGCTCCCGGCATAGCCTTCTCCACTGATTGCGCCGTCATCCCCAAATCTGGCGTGCCGGTGCCCTTCCAGTTGTAGGCGACGCCTTTGAGCTTCTTCACCTTGTCCAGCGCGCTACCGGTTCCGTTCATGGGCCGGATGTTCGTTTTCAGGCGTTCATCGGAAAGATAAGCCGAGCCCAAATCAACCGCGCCACCGATCAGCTGTGGCAGGATAGGAGTCGATGTCGTCTGCGTCCCATTACCAGAGTTCGTCCCAGTGCCGCTGCTGGTAGTGGTGGTTCCGTAGGGGACGCCCTGCAATGCAGCCTGCCTGATCGCGTCCTGGGTTAGAGGGTTGTTGTTGACCAACTGCTGATTGGCGTATTGCACGTCCTGCGACTTCTGATCCTGTGCCTGCTGCGCATCTCCAACAGCAACAACCGCTGCCCCGTTACCAAAGGCGTTATTTCGAACCTGATCGGACATCGCCGCGCCGGAATTGGACGCCGCTAGATTCAGCCCGGCCCCCGCTATTCCTGCTGACTGATTCGCCAGGTTGGCGTTATTACCGGCCTGTGCATTGAACTGGTTCGAGGTATTGGCCGCACCCGCACCGAATTGGCTTGCCGCGTTGCTCGCGGCCTGATTCGACAATCCGAGGTTCGCCTGCAGGTTGGAATTGAACTGCCCCTGGGAATTCTGCGCGGACTGATTCGCCGCCATATTCGCGTTCTGCGCCTGTGCATTCGCTATAGAGGTCGCCGTGGCCTGCTGTGCATTCTGGAGCGCTGCGGCATTGGCTGCTTCAGCGCCATATTTCGCCGCATCGTTTTGATACTGGGCATTCGTCAGCGATTGAGTGTTGAGCGCCTGTGCGCCGAATTGTCCCGCCGCATTCTGCGAGCTCTGATTCGCAATCCCTTGCTGTTGCTGGAAGCCAGCGTTTGTGGTGCCTGCGGCCAGATTCGTCGATTGGTTTGCAAGATTCGCCTGCTGCCCGAGCGATTGGTCGTTCTGCATCAGGTTCGTCGCGGCGCTGAATCCCTGCAGCCCGAGATTCGAAGCGGCCTGTGCGGCCTGATTCGCGTAGTTCGTATTCGTCTGCGCGTCGTAGATGGCCTGTCGGTCGCCGCCGAACGCCCCGGCCTGTGCGGCCTGTCCATCCGCGCCCTGAAGCGCCTGAATTCTCTGATTGTTGATTGCGTCGAGAGTCGGCTGAATTACGGACTGCTGGAACTGCGGAGCCACAGAACTCAGGTAGTTCTGGAGGCTTGCGGTCGAGTCTGGTCCGGTGACTTGATTTACCGAACCCGGCGCGAGCTGCGCAGCACTCCCCATTACCGCTGGGGTGTAGCCTTGCGCTCCGGTTGCCTGTGCAGCGGTATACCCTTGGCCTGTTGCCTGTGCAGCGGTACCTTGCGCCGCTGGCCCCATGAGCGAAGCCTGATACCCCTGATTCGGGTCAACAAGAGAGGCGTCGTAGCCTTGTCCGGTATAGCCCTCAGCCCCTACCGCGAGCGGCTGAAAGTTCTGCACGCCCTGATTTGTGGCTATGGCTCCGTTAAGAACGTCGCCGCCAGCGTTGTTGGTGGCTGCATCCTTGATCGCCTGCTGTCCCTGCTGCTGGTTCGCGTTGAATCCGACAGGAGCCTGCTGGAGGCGGGGCTGATAGTTGGCGGCGTCCTGGCTGGTCTGGTTGTAATTGTTGTACGCCTGCTGCTGGTAGACCGGATCTGGATTACTCGTGCTGGTGTTGTTGTTGCTGCTCTGCTGCTGCGAGGTCGTTGTTTGCTTGCTACCCTTGCTCATGAGCCAAGCTCCTTTGCCATCACGTACCAGCGCGGCTTATACCCATCGCCCGCGAGAAATGTCCGCTCCCAGCCCCGGCGCCCTGCGAGACTCATCCGCTTGCAGCCCTGCCCCTTGGCCCATGCCTCGATTCGCGGCGTCATCTGTTCAATCTCCTGAAGGTCGCCTCCAGCCAGAAAGAAATGGCAGGACTTCATCAGCGGGTAGTATTCGATCTCAGTGACGATCGCGGATCTGTCACCAGGCCAGAACTGCAACTTCCCCGTGTAGATCTCGCGGATCACGTCATCAATCG
>Ga0193753_10002272_pt1 | contig 15408 bp, 9 predicted proteins | sample H1c2metaG_FD_144925 | JGI IMG/M metagenome (GOLD analysis project Ga0193753, IMG submission 144925) | Soil microbial communities from a riparian zone of the East river system, Colorado, United States - H1c2 | ecosystem: Environmental > Terrestrial > Soil > Riparian zone | place: USA: East River... | reverse complement strand
CTCGACGCTCCCTCGCAAACATTGATTTTCACGCTCTTGCCCGGCGCGCCGTCGGGAATTCTGTTCAATCCGGCCAATGGAGGAATGACCTGGATCACCGGCGAAGGGAATGGGCCGAGCACGAACGAGATTCGCGTGCGCATCACCGACAACGGCCAGCCCAGCCTGAGCACCACGTCCACGGTCACTGTCGTGGTGCGCGAAGTAAACTCGGCTCCGTCGTTGCTCGCGATCACCAACCGCACGATCAGCGAACTGTTCACGCTGAGTTTAACCGCGGCGGCTTCGGATTCAGATCTGCCGACCAACACAGTGAGCTTCAGCCTCGGCGCGGGCGCTCCGACGAACGCGACGATTCATCCGGTCAGCGGCCAATTCTCATGGCGTCCGACCGCGACGCAGGGACCGTCCACCAACGTGATTCGCATCCTCGCGACGGACAACGGTTTGCCTTTGCTGAGCGCCACGCAGACCTTCACCGTGATTGTCCGCGACTCGCAGGCCAACTTCATGGTCGCCGTTGGATCGACGAATCTGTTCGCCGGACAGAGCAACAACGTGCCCGTCACGCTCAACGCGGGACTCGATCTCTCCGAGATCCAATTCAACCTCGATGCGTCGGCCGCGCGGCTGAACAATTTGCAGTTGGCCGATCTTTCGGGTGATGTCACCTCCGTGACGCTGCTGCCCGTGTCGGGCGACCGCTCGCTGGTGCGCTTCAACCTGGACGGCTCCGGGGCGCTGGCCGCCAACCGCACGCTGGCCAGGCTTTCGTTCGTGGCGAACAGCAACGGACCTTCCGCGATCATTCCGCTCCAGATGAGTGACCTCAGCGCGAAGATTCCGGGCGGTGCAGACGCTGGCCTGGGCGCCGGCTTCAGCGGACGAGTGATCATCGTCGGCCTTGAGCCAGTCCTGACGATGGATCGCACCCCGAACCCGCGACTGACTCTCTATGGCCACCCCGGCACGAATTACAACATTGAGAGCCGGACGAACCTGATCGGGAGCGGGGCGTGGACAACATTCGTGAGCTTCGTGCTGAGCAACGAGTTCCAAAGCTTCCCGATTGTTGCCGACAGGACCTACGCGATTTACCGCGCGTCGGAGGTCATTGCCGGAAGCTCACACCTTGTGGCGCAACAAAATGGCCTGGCGATCTCGCTCGTGCTGCAAGGGCAGGCCGGCGTGACGTATCAGCTTCAATCCAAGACGAACCTCGCCAGCCCGACTTGGGAAGTCGTCTCTACGCTCTTGATGACGAACTCGACGCGTGTGTTCGCAATAACCAACGACGGTGCGCGCGTGCGTTTTTATCGGATGGTTAAACCGTAACTCCTGACGAGGGACGAACGAGTGGGTGATGGGGAGTGCGTGATGCGGATGTGTCACACCTGCTTCTTGCGTTCGCGAATGCGTTGCCGCCAATAAAGTCCGACGACAATTGCCAGGCCCAGCATTCCGCTAAAGCATGCAAAGGCGAGTAGCAGCGCAATAGGTAAAGCAAGAAGCCAGATCATTCCGAGCATCATGTAACCAGCGAACCAGAGCGGTTGGGACTTAAGAAGGTGGTTAAGCATTTAGAACCGGAACTTGGTGCAGCAGGCGCGATCATGTATCCATCTCGCATGAGGCAAACGGAACGAGACATTCTCGACGCGCTGCTGGAGTTGGAGCGCACGGTCGAAGCCATGCCGCGCACCATGCCCAAACCCAACTTGCTGCCGCTGTTTTCACGGCTCGATGAACTGACTCGCTCCTTGCCCACGTCCACGGAGCCGTTGCTCCTGCATTATCTGCACAAGAAAAGTTACGAGAAGGCGCGATTGTTTCTGCAAGGGCAGGATGCGGAGAATCAGGCCGGGAATTGTCGCCACGTGGATAACCATGGCCGCGAGTGGAAGCCGGAAAGCACCGCTGGGGGAACGCATGAAACCGGGGACGGCAAGATGCCGCCAGCACGCTGATGCTCGAAGACACCATCGCTGCCATCGCGACGCCGCTGGGTGAAGGTGGACTTGCCGTCATACGCGTTTCCGGTGCAAACGCGTTCATCGTTACAGACAAAGCTTTTGTCCCGCGCGGCAAGTCGTCGTTGAAAACTTCGGAGGCGCCGACGCATACGTTGCAGTACGGCCACATTGTTGCCGACGAGCGCGTTATTGATGAAGTGCTTGTGGCCCGTGTGTGCGCGCCGCGCACGTTCACGCGCGAACACACGGCTGAGATTACTTGTCACGGTGGCGTGCTCGCGGCGAAGATGGTTCTGGACGCAGTCCTCGCGAGCGGTGCGCGGATGGCGGAGCCGGGTGAGTTTACCAAGCGCGCGTTTCTCAATGGGCGCATCGATCTCGCGCAGGCCGAAGCCGTGGCTGACTTGATCGCGGCGCGCACGGAATTGGCCGCCGCCGCCGCCAACGAACAGCTCGCGGGCAAGCTTTCCCAACGCATCAATGAAGTGCGCGATCAGATGATGATCACGCTCGCGCACATCGAGGCGCACATTGATTTTCCCGACGAGGACATCGCGCCCGATACGCAAGCAGCACTCGTGCAACGCCTGCGTCACGCCTCCGCCTTCATGGAAGAATTGTTGCGTACGGCGAATGAAGGCCAGGTCCTGCGCCGCGGCATTCGCGCGGCGATCGTCGGGCGGCCGAACGCTGGCAAGTCGAGCCTGCTCAACCAACTGCTTGGCCACGATCGCGCCATCGTCTCGCACATTCCTGGCACCACGCGCGACACGATCGAGGAGACGGCGAACATTCGCGGCATACCGGTGGTGTTTATCGACACCGCCGGATTGCGCGAAGGCACGAATGAAATCGAGATCGAGGGCATCAAACGCAGCCGCACCAGTCTCGAACGCGCCGAGTTGATTCTGCACGTGCTGGATAATTCAGAACCGCTCACGGATTCAGACACCACTTACCTCGGTGAATTCTCGAACAAGAAACGCATCCTCGTCCGTAATAAAGTGGATTTGCCGGCGCGTCTCGATTTGCCCGCACTCGACGCGCCGGTCGTGGAAGTGAGTTGCGCCACTCGTGCTGGCCTTGAATCGCTCAAGGACACGATCAAGTCGCTCGTGTGGTCGGGCGAAATCAGTTCGGACATGTTGCAGGTGATGATCAACTCGCGTCATCAGGATGCGTTGCGCCGGGCGCGTGAGGCCACGGAGAATACGATCGAGGCGTTTCAGTCGGGCCAGACGCTGGAAATTCCCGCGATGGAATTGCGCATCGCGACCAACGCCATCGGCGAAGTAGTGGGCAAGACGACGACGGAAGATTTGCTCGATGCGATCTTCAGCCAGTTTTGCATTGGGAAGTAACGTGCTGCCAGTTTGCAACTGGCAGGGCTTTGATAAGGGCGGAGACGCAGTCAGTTCACGAATCGAAGGCGACATGCGAGCCTCATCTGCCGGTTGCAAACCGGCAGCACGCTGTGTTCGTGAGAAGGATTGAAATGGCGGAAGTCATTCCGCATCTTCGCGCCGATGCAAGACATCGACCACGGTGATCCATTGGATGAGCTTCTCACGTGCCGGCTGGATTTCGGACGGCGCAAATCCGAGCCATGCACCATCGTCATCTTCGGCGCGAGCGGCGACCTCACTTACCGCAAGCTGATTCCGGCGCTCTACCATCTCTGCGCGGGCAAACAATTGCCTGCGCCTTATCGCATCATCGGCTTTGCCCGCCGCGAGAAATCGGACGAGGCATGGCGGGCAGAGTTGAAGGAAGGGTTGGAAAAGTTTTCCCGCACCAAGAAGGCCGATCCGGCGGTCTGGGCCGATTTCTCGGCGAACATATTCTATTGCCAGGGCGAGTTCGGCGACGTGAACGCCTACAAAAAGTTGAAGCAAATGATCGAAAACTTCGATCACGAAGGGCTGAAGAAGAACCAACTCTTTTATCTCTCCACATCGCCCAGCCAGTTCGCGGAAGTGGTGGAGCATTTGAACAGCGCGAACCTGCTGCACAAGGAGCGGCCGGCCGGCGCAGGCTGGCAGCGCATCGTCGTCGAGAAGCCGTTCGGCCATGATCTTTCGTCGGCGCGGGCATTGAACCTCGACCTGATCAAGCACGCGCACGAGCGGCAGATCTTTCGCATCGATCATTATCTGGGCAAAGAAACGGTGCAGAACATTCTCGTGTTCCGGTTCGCGAACTCGATTTTCGAACAGCTTTGGAACCGGCAGTGCGTGGACAATGTGCAGATCACCGTCAGCGAAAAACTCGGCGTCGGCGCGCGCGGCGGTTATTACGAGGAAGCCGGCGCGCTGCGTGACATGATGCAGAACCATCTGCTGCAAGTGCTCGCGCTCTCGACGATGGAGCCGCCGACGTCGCTCGAAGCGGAAGCGATTCGCGATGAGAAAGTGAAGTTGCTCCGTTCGATTCGTCCGCTGCATCCCAGCCAGGTCGCGACCAACGTTGTGCGCGGCCAATACACCGAAGGCGACATCGATGGACAGCCAAAGCCCGCCTATCGCCAGGAGAACAAGGTGAAGCCGGGATCGAACGTGGAGACTTACGTCGCGGCGAAATTCTACATCGACAACTGGCGCTGGTCGGGAGTGCCGTTTTATTTGCGCACGGGAAAATATCTTCCGCTGAGCGCGAGTGAAGTGCGCGTGCAGTTCCGCCCGACGCCGAGCGTGCTCTTCGCGGCGCAGTGCGGGCCGAAGCTGGATGCAAATTCCATCACGCTGCGTTTGCAACCGAACGAAGGCATTACGCTGCGCATCAACGGCAAAATTCCCGGCACGAGTTTGCAACTGCGCCCGGTGCGCATGCACTTCAGTTATGACAGCGAATTCGGCGCTTATACGCCGGAGGCTTACGAGCGTCTCTTGCTCGAAGCCATCGAGGGCGATGCCACGCTGTTCATTCGCCGCGATGAAGTGGAGACGGCCTGGGGCATTGTCGATCCGATCAAAGCAGGGTGGGGGGACGAGTCACTCACCGAGCGCGAGTTCTACGCCGCCGGAACGTGGGGGCCGGTGGCCGCGGAGCAAATGCTCTCGGTGCGCGGACATACCTGGCGCAATCCACAACCAGAACTCGGCGGCGCGGTGAAGGTGGGCGGGCACTGAGTTCATTTCATGCCGCGCTTCATCGGCTCGACTGTGCAAAAGTATTTCCGAGCCGTTGCGGTCGTCGTGAGGGACCAAGCGATGGCAGGCCGGCGTGCGGTTCATGATGCGGTCCCTCCAGACGCCACAGCCAAAGACTTCCGTCGCGAGCGAGGCTGAACACTCCGCTCCAACCTTCAGCAAGGGCGACCCAATCCGAGTGCGCGCTGATTTTCGTCGCCACCGCGGCGTCAGGCCGGGTGACAGGATCTTCGGGGAAATCCCACTTCCAAAGCGTGCCGTCGGCTTTGAGCGTCACGGTGGTGTTGTGATGATTGCCTGCCACAGCACGCCAATCGGATTCGCTGCCGATGACGATGTCGCGCTTTTCCAAACCCAACGTTTTTCGGCCTTGGCGCAGCCTGTTGATCGCGCGGAACGTTCCATCCGGGAAAACGCCAACCTGGACGGAGCCTCGTTTCCATGCGGCCCAGACCGAGTGCGGGGCAGCGGGATCTAGATCGGGAGCGCGGTAGAGTGTGAATCCTGGTTGCAGCACCAGCGTGTTTGTGTCCACGTTCGAATACTTGGGCGAAACCCAAACAGCGTTGTCCTTCTTGCGGAGGAACACGCGCCCGCCTTCCGAGGAAATTGCGGTCCAGTCCGAGTCCGTGCCTAGCCGGCGTGGCATGAAGTCACGCAGGCGTGGCCATCCTTGCTCTTTGGTCACGCGATTCGTGCCCAGTTCCCAAAGTGTGCCGTCGGCTTTCAGCAAAATGGCGGTGAGAAAATGATGCGCGGCCAGGTTCGTCCAATCGTTGTCCGAGCCAAGGCGAACCAAGTGAGCGCTGCGTGACGGATTCTCTATGTTCAACGGAAATTTCTCTGGCTCCTCCGAAACCCAGAGGCTGCCATCGTTTCGCAATCCAACTAATTCGCGTTGTGTCGCGGCCAGTTTCGTCCAGTTCGTTCCTTCGAGGAATGAGCCGCTCATGCTTCCTTCGCGCGCGATGACCGTTCCGTCCGCATTCCAGAAATTCACTCCACTGGTCCAAACTCTACCGTCCGATAATTTCACGATCGGCCGCCAGCCTTCGACGCGCAGGCTGACAATCTGGTTTGGTTCGAGGATCGCAGGTCCGTGTTTCGGTTCAATGGGCGACAGGAGTTCCCAGCCGCGATGGTAAATCGCCGCCGTCGTGGTAGCGACGAAGACGAGCGCACTGGTGAGCACGAGAGTATTCCACGCCCAGAGATTCCCGCCGGGCTGCGCGCTCTTGAAGTTCCAATACATCAAGCCCACGAGCACAGGGAGCAGCACCGGAACGCCAACGTAATGAATGAGCCATCCACGCCAGAGTGGATTGTGGTCAATGTTCGGCATGGCGAACCACCAGAAGTAAGCGCCCAACACGCCGAGCAGAGCAGGCGCAATGGCTTGCAGCGTATTGGAGGAGAAGGAAGAGACGTAAAATGAAATGGCCGCCGTGCTGATGACGATCGCGACGAGCGTAAACAAAGGGAGCCAGAGTTTGATCACGCCGAACAAACTGATGATCGAGCTGAGTTCGCCCTCGGGCAGGATGAGCGCGTAATTCTCCAGCTTATCGATTTGGAAGTTGGGAAGAACCTTTCTGCCCTCCAGCAACAACGGCATCACGGCGCCGAGCAGCAGCGAGATGAGCAACGTGCTCACGAACTTGATGATGAATTGCGTGCGTCGTCGTGTCGGTTGGCACTGCTGCGATTCCATCGTCCCGAGCTTGCGCTCTTCCGCGACCGCGGCGCATCCGATGAGCCAGGGCATGAGCAACCAGAGAACCCAGAAGTGCGTGAGGATGAATTCCAGCGCGGGTGAGTTCTTGAAGTCGCCACCCAATTTCCGCGCTAGGATCGCGCCGAGGTGCAGCAGCGCCAGACCGCCCGCCAGCACGAACTGCGATTGGTGCAGACGCCACTCTTTGAAAATCAAGGCGGCGCGCGGACGCAACCGATGTTCCTGACGTTGTCGGCGAAACCAGCCCGTTGCGCCACGCCACTCGGGCAATGTAATCACGCCGCCAGTCCATTGTGTGTCCTGCGCGCGCAGAAAGAGCCATCGAGCGAAGAAAAATCCCGCGACGCTGTAAAGCAGGCAAGTAATGGCGAGTGCGAGTCTCAATGCCGGCTGCGGGCCTTCCTCCAGACCTCCGCTGAACTTGGAACTGACTATCACCAGCAGCATCGCCGGTGTGAGCAGCGTAAACCAAAACGCAACCGCCACTTGCCGGAACAAAAGGACCGTCCAGAGACCGCCCGAGAAAATTACCAGCGCGCTCAACACGACCGTTCTCACCACCGGCGCGTCATTCCACTCCGGCAAAGTTAGATTCTCGCGAAAGTGAACCAGGAAGGAGAGCAACCAAATCGCCGCCACCACCGCCAGCGCGAGCGCCAGAAGCAACGTCTTCGTCCACCAGATTCGCGAGCGCGCGATCGGCTGCGTCAAAAGCGACGGGAAAGTTCCCGCGCTGAATTCTCGCCCGAATGAGTTGAGCGAGATCATGACCACCATCGCCGGGCAGAGCAGAAACGGAAGGAACGCCAGAAACGTCGAGAGCGGTGACGTTGGATTTGGTTCGGTGGGCATCAACCAAATCGCCAGACTCAGCAGCAGCGCGGATGCAAAACTCGGCGCCAGCAATCGCATTTCCTTTCGGATGAATGCACTCATGGCTGGGCTTTCATCAACGTTTTGGAGGCGACGAAAATTTCCTCCAGCGAGAGCGATTCGCAGCGCACTTCCTCGGGCCGCGCGGCGTCGATGACCGTGAGCAATCGTTCGCTGGCGCCGTTGGCCAGGATTTCCAACTCACGGCCTGACTGGCGGACGCTGATCGAACCCGCGAGATCGAGGGCGGGGGGCGTCTGCGCAAATCGGACGCGGATTTTCTTGAATCGGTTTCGGGCACTCTCGGCGTCCATCGTGAGCAATTCGCGGCCTTCCTCCACGATGGTGAATTCATCGATCAATCCCTCGAACTCGGAGATGAGATGCGTGGAAACAAAAACCGTCCGCCGATCCGGATCACTCGATTGATAAGCGCCGATGACCGTCTCGATGAATTCACGCCGCACGATCGGGTCGAGGCCAGACGTGGGCTCGTCGAGCACCAGCAGTTCTGGTTCGGGAGAAATCGCGCCAATCAACGCGAGCTGCGTTCGCTGCCCTTTCGAGAGACTGCTCGTCTTCTTGCTCTCATCGAGTTGAAAGCGTTTCAACAGGTCCGATTCGATGTCGCGGTTCCAGTGCGCGCGGAACGATGCAAGGTAATCGAGCGTGTCCCGCACGGTCATCCACGGATAAAACGCCACCGCGTCCGGCACGTAGGCAAGCCGCGACTTCACGGCTACTTCTTCCTTTTGAGGATCGAGGCCGAACACACGCACTGTGCCTGCGGTTTGGCGCAGCAGATTGAGCAGGCATTTGATCGTGGTGGTTTTGCCCGCGCCGTTGCGTCCGAAGAAGCCGTAGCAACGGCCCGCGCGGACGGTGAGGTTGAGACCGTTCACCGCGTCGAGCTTACCGTAACGGCGGACCAGGTTTTTGATTTCAATGACGGGAGTTTCGTTGCTCATAGGTGTTTGGTTCCTCGCTGTGGTCTGCCGAGTTCAAAATGATTCGGGTGCGGATCTCCCTCTCCCCTCAACGGGGAGAGGGAATGAGGGTGAGGGGTGGTTCGCCTTGTGATCTCATGAGTGTCGAGAGGCGTGCCACGTTCCCACCCCTCACCCCTAGTCCCTCTCCCCGTTGAAGGGAGAGGGGAACCAGAAGTGCGTCCAATGCGATAGCTCACTTGCCCTCCTTGTCGGCGGTGACTTTGCGTTCGAAAAAATCCAATCGCTCGTTCACCAGGGCGAGAAAGGCGTCGCGATCGACTTGTAAGTGGTGCGCGGTGACGACGGCTTCATCCACTTCCTTGACCAGCAGCTTGTCCCGCACCCGTTTGGTGAACGGCGAGTGATTCTCGTTCAGAAAACAGCCTTTGCCGGGAATGGTTTCGATGATGCCCTGGCTCTCCAGTTCAGCGTAGGCCTTGGCGATGGTGTTCCGATTAACGCGCAGTTCCTCAGCGAGCGGACGGATGGAGGGCAGCGATTCGCCGGGCCGCACCACGCCGGAGGCCGCCGCGTAACGTACTTGATCGACCAGTTGCAGGTAAACCGGCTTGCCCGTTTTGAAATCGATTTGGAAAACCATAGTCGATCATCACTGACATAGGACACTAGTACAGTTTAATCGTGAAGTCAATCCCTGAAGTGTCCGAGGAGGGTTCGATTCAATGCGCCGGGCAGGAGCGCGGTGTTCACGCCGCTTTAACCCACATCATTGTTGGCCAACAATTACAGTCGCGGAGCGACATGGCGATGGTAGCCGTGGTTTTCAAGCCACGGTGCAGCACGCCAACCGCTCGTTTGTCGCGGATCGACGACTGAAAATCCCGCACCCGTTTCATGCGTCGCTCTGCGACGCGGTCCAAGGCATGCGCCTACCGTGAGATAAATCCCACGGCTACCGTTGGTTCATCGCTCCGCGATGCGATGAAAACACGTTCGAGATGTGGGTAATGACACGGCGTGAACGACGCAGCCTGCCCAACACTTTTGATCATACCCGGTGTCCGGTGAGAAACTCCCGATAAGTCACTCATCGGTGTTTTCAAACGATGGCGAGGAGTGCTAGTCTCCTCGCGTGACCACGTGCAACCGGAGACGATGCTCTGCCTTCGCCTTTATTGGCGCGTTGCTTTTATTCTCGAGAGCGGCGTCCGATGCGACTCCGGCGAACAAGGCGGCGCTGGAAAAGCACTATGATCAATTCCTTTCCAAAGGACTCGCGCGCTGCACGACCTGCCATTTGCCGAGCGAAAGCAAGAATCCAGAGAGCCTCGATGAGTTTCCGCACAATCCTTTTGGCGCGCGGTTGCGGGCCGTGGGGAAACAACTCGTCGCGGAACGAAAGAAAAAGGAAATCTCCGCGCGATTGAAACTCATCGCGCGCGAAGATGCTGACCGCGACGGTGCGGACAACGAAACCGAACTGCTGCTCGGCCACAATCCCGGAGATCCAAACGACACACCCGCGAGGAAAGATCTCGCGGCGGCGAAGAAGACGCGCGTTGAGTTCGACAAATTCCTCGCGTCGTACCGCTGGCAGCCCTTCGATTCGGTGAAGCGCCCAGCAATCCCATCGTTCGTAAATCGTAAATCGAAAATCGTAAATCCGATCGATGCTTTCATCGCCGCGGAACATCAGGCGCGCGGACTCAAGCCCCGGCCCGAAGCAGTGAAGGAAATTTTGTTGCGCCGAGTTTACCTGGATCTTATCGGCCTCTCGCCGACGCCCGAGGAACTCAGTGCGTTTGAAACGGACAAGTCGCCAGATGCTTACAGCAAAGTCGTGGACCGCCTGCTGGCGGACCCGCGCCACGGCGAGCGCTGGGGACGGCATTGGATGGATGTGTGGCGTTACAGCGATTGGGCCGGATGGAGCGGCGGGAATCAGGTTCGCGACAGCAAGCCGCACATCTGGAAGTGGCGCGATTGGATCGTCGAGTCATTGAACGGCAACAAGAGTTACGACCGGATGATCGTGGAGATGTTGGCCGCTGATGAAATCGCTCCCGAAGATACAAACACATTGCGGGCGACCGGTTTCCTCGTGCGCAATTACAAAATGCTCAGCCGCGAACAGTGGTTGGAGGACACGGTGAAGCACACGTCGCAAGCGTTCCTCGGCGTGACGATGGGCTGCGCGAAGTGTCACGATCACATGTACGATCCGATTTCGCAGGTGGAGTATTATCAAATGCGCGCGGTGTTCGAGCCGCACTGGGTGCGAACGGACCGGGTGCCCGGCGACACCAACACCATGAACGCCGGGCTGGTGCGAACCTTCGACACGGACACCAATCCGCCGACGTATTTCTTCGTGCGCGGCGACGAGCGAAAGGCGGATACGAATCGGCTCATGCAGCCGGGCGTGCCGAAGGCCATCGGCGGTTCGCTGGAGGTTCAGCCGGTGTCGCTGCCGTGGATCGCCAGTCATCCGGACAAACAGCCATTTGTCTATCGCGACACGCTGGCGGCCGCGGAGAAGGCTGTGGCGAAGGCCCGCTCCATATTTGCCGCGGGGTTGACCAATGCCTCGATCAGCAAAGCAAAGTTGCGCGAACAGGAACTGGCAATTGTCTCCGCTGATGCGCAACGCGAGGCGCTGGCTGCGGTCATCGCGGCGGAACAGTTGGAAGATGCAGGCAACAAGGAAACCGAAGAATGGAAGTTGGCCGCGACGAATGCAGTCTTGCGCCAGCGCGAAGCCGCGGTGGCTGATGCGGATTTGAAACAACTCCAGGCGGAAGCGGCCCAATCCGCCGCGCAGAAAAAATCTGACGAGGCAGCCGTGAAACTCGCCCAAGCTACGAACGAGGTGCAACAGGTGTCGTCGAAGAAGAGTGATTCCGCGGCGGCGATTCGCGAAGCCGCAGACAAAGCCGCAAAGGCATTGGAGGACGCAAAGAAAAAATCGGCGGATGCGGAGAGAGCATTCACGGAAGCCCGCGAGAAGTTGAAAACACCGAGTGACACAGCTTTCAAACCTCGTTTCACCGACGACTTTCCCACGCGCAGCACTGGACGGCGGCTCGCCTTCGCGCGGTGGCTGGCCGGCACGAACAATCCGCTGACGGCGCGCGTGGCGGTGAACCAGATTTGGCTGCGTCACTTCGGGCAGGGACTTGTGCCCACGCCGCAGGACTTCGGTCGCAACGGCAAGGCGCCATCGCATCCGCAGTTGCTCGATTGGCTGGCGAGCGAGTTCATGGCGCGCGGCTGGGACATGAAGGCGATGCACAAATTGATCGTGACCAGCAGCGCGTATCGACGGGCGTCAACGCCGGATGCGGTGGACGCGAAGATTGACCCCGACAACACTTTCCTCTGGCGCATGAATTCGCGGCGCATGGAGGCCGAAGTGGTACGCGACAATCTGTTTTACGTGGCGGGCGATCTGGATGCGACGAAGGGCGGGCCGGACATCGATCATAACTTGGGCCTCAAGTCGAAGCGGCGCAGCATCTACTTGCGCCAGGCGGCGGAGAAAGAAGTCGAGTTTCTGAAAATCTTTGATGGGCCAGCGGTGACCGAATGCTACGTGCGCCGCCCGACTGTCGTGCCGCAGCAAGCGCTCGCCATGGCGAACAGCGAGTTGACGCTGAATGAAGCGCGGACGCTGGCGAAAACGTTATCAGCGGAAACGGGCGGCGACGTGGAAGCCTTCGCCCGCCGCGCCTTCGAACGCGTCCTGGCGCGCCGTCCCAAGCCGGAGGAATTGAAACTCTGCCGCGAGTTCCTCGAAGCGCGGACGATGAGTTCATCCAGCGCCGTTGCTCAAGAAGGTCTCGTGATGGTGCTGTTCAATCACAATGACTTTGTGACCATCCGATGAAATGACCGCGGAAGCGCGACAACAAAAGCATGAGCGGAAACGAACTCAACTTTATGAAGCACCGAGACCATTGCCCAGGCATCACGCGCCGCTCATTCCTCGCCGACACCGGCATGGGGTTCACCGGACTCGCGCTCGGCGCAATGTTGTTCAAGGACGGCGTCGCTCGCGCGGATGAACCATCGTGGCGTCCGCCGGATGGCCGGCCGCATTTCACGCCGCGCGCGAAGTCGGTCATTTGGATTTTTCTGTGCGGCGGAGTTAGCCATCTCGAGAGCTTTGATGTGAAGCCGGAGTTGAACAAGTACGCCGACAAATCGATTTCCGAAACGCCTTACAAGGACGTGCTCAAGACGGAAGGCAAGGACGTCATCGGCGCCAATCCAGCCCACGGCAATCGCAAAGTGATCATGCCGCTGCAGGCCGGCTACAAAAATTACGGCGAGAGCGGATTGGTCGTCGGCGATTGGTTCAAGAACATCGGCGAGTGCGCGGACGACCTCGCGGTGGTGCGCTCGCTCTGGACGATTCACAACGATCACGGCGCGCAACTCACCTGGCAGACGGGGCGGCATCCGCGCGAATTGGAGCATCCGACCATTGGCTCCTGGGTGAGCTACGGTCTTGGCTCAATCAACGAAAATCTTCCTGAGTATGTCGTGCTCGGCGTGCCCACGGGCGATTGCTGTGGCGGCGCCTTCACGCACGGCGCGGCGTATCTCGGTCCGGAGTACGGTGGCGTGCGTTTGAACGTGGACGCGAAAAAGCCGCTGCCTTTCATCAAGCCGCCCGAAGGAATTTCCCAGGCAGAGCAGGCGCAAAATTTGAGTCTGCTCGGCAAGTTGAACCACCTCGCGGGGATTGATTATCCCGACGATCAGAACCTGCGGGCGCGCATCAAATCGTACGAACTCGCCTTTCAAATGCAGACATCGATTCCCGAAACGCTGCAACTGGAGAAAGAATCCGAAGCGACGCGGAAACTTTATGGACTCGACCGGCCGGAGTGCAAAGCGTTCGGCGAGCAATGCCTGGCAGCTCGGCGACTCGTGGAACGCGGCGTGCGCTTTGTGCAACTCTTTCACGGCGGCGGTGGAGGAGGGGACTGGGACGCACACTCGGAAATTAAATCCAATCACACCAAGCTGGCGGCGCAGGCCGATCAGCCGATTGCCGGCTTGCTTAAGGATTTGAAACAGCGCGGCATGTTGCAGGACACGCTGGTAGTGTTTGGCACTGAGTTCGGCCGTTCACCCGGCGCGGAAGGAACGGGTCGCGATCATCATCCGCAAGCGTTCTGCGCCTGGCTCGCCGGCGCGGGCATCAAGAGCGGCGTGACGTACGGCGCGACGGACGAAATTGGATTCCATTCTGCCGTGGACCGCCGCTACGTCACGGACATCCACGCGACGACGTTACACCTGCTCGGACTCGACTCGCGCAAACTGGAAGTGCCCGGCCGCAAGCGGCTGGATGTCGATCACGGCGAAATGATTAAGGAGATTCTCGCGTAAATCCGAATAGCCCACGAGGTGATGTTCATCCGCAGCGGATCACAGATCACGGTCCATCACGCATGACACATGACGCGTCCTCCCGCGAACTTTCACTTGCGGCAACAGCGACGTTCCATATTGTTTGCGCCCATGGGCGGCGGGGTAGCCAAGTGGTAAGGCACGGCTCTGCAAAAGCTGCATTCGTCGGTTCGATTCCGACCCTCGCCTCCAACTCCAAGTTGCATTTTTGCAATGGGTTGCAGATTCCAGAGGAGGCAAGTGCCAGTGAAAGTGCCAGTGAAATCAATACCGGGATACGACTCAACAACTACTCCGGCATTACTCGGCAATCACTCGCGACGACGGGATTCGCAGCCCGTTTGGTGTAGCTGATACGCCCAAGGCCACGTTCAGTTTTATAGCTTCGGACAGAAAGTCTGAACTTATGAAACGCCGTTTCATCCTCTACCGCCGCAAGCTCGGCGGCACGTTCTACGTCGAAGACACGGAAACCAGAAAGCAGGAAAGTCTTGGCACGAAGAATCGCGCCGAGGCCACGTCGCTGCTCAACGCCCGCAATGAATCCGTCCGCCAACCGCAACTGAATCTCCAAATCGCCAAGGCATACTTGGCCGGAACAGACTCAGGCGTCGCAACGCGGACTTGGCAACAAGCCCTTGATGCCGTCGTCGAGACCAAAAGCGGTTCAACCCAGGATCGCTGGCGGAGGGCGGCAAAAGAGACGGCGTTAGACGGCATCCGCAATCGGGTGATCCTTGAAACGCAGGCCGAGCATCTGCTTGCCTGCCTCAAGGCGGGCACGGTCAGCACGAATGTCCACCTGCGGAAGCTCCACAACTTCTGCATTTCGATGAACTGGCTACCGTGGCCGCTCATTCCCAAGCGCCTCTGGCCGGAAGTTCGCTTCAAGGACAAGCGCGCCATCACCAGCGAGGAACATCAACTCATCATTGAACGGGAAAAGAACCCGGAGCGGCGCAGCTTCTACGAATTGTGCTGGCATCTTGGCGGTTCTCAAACCGACATTGCCAACCTCAAGGCGGACGACATTGACTGGCCCAACCAGACCATTGCCTATGCCCGGCAAAAAACCGGCAGCCTCGCGATGATTCATTTCGGCCCGGACATCGAGGCGATCCTGCGCCGCCTGAACGCTACTGGCGCGCTGTTTCCATATCTCAAATCCGTTCGTTCCGGCGACCGCGCCACGGAATTCAAACAGCGTTGTGAAGGGCTAGGCATCAAGGGCGTTACGCTCCATTCCTATCGCTACGCTTGGGCGGAACGGGCCAAGACATGCGGTTACCCGGAGCGGTTTGCCCAAG
>Ga0193753_10002271_pt1 | contig 15413 bp, 11 predicted proteins | sample H1c2metaG_FD_144925 | JGI IMG/M metagenome (GOLD analysis project Ga0193753, IMG submission 144925) | Soil microbial communities from a riparian zone of the East river system, Colorado, United States - H1c2 | ecosystem: Environmental > Terrestrial > Soil > Riparian zone | place: USA: East... | reverse complement strand
CGGATTCGTGACTTTCATCGCGTCGGCCTCTTTTCGTATTCGTCGTTCGATCTACACGATTGCGGGGTCTGCGCCCGCGTCTTGCTCGGCATGACGGCGCGCAAGCAGATCTTTGATCTCGCGGCTGCGCGTCTCCGTGAGCGCGTAGCGCATCACGAAGAGCAGCGCGAAGAAACACGCCAAAAGCGGTAAGCCGATCTCGACGATTCGCATCATCAGCAACGTATACGGTGGCTGCTTGGTGAGCTGGACCAGCTTCGCTTCGACTCCGACGAGCTCCGCGTTCAGCGAGTCGTGACCCTGCGCCGTGCTCATGCTCGCGAGCTTACGGCCGATCTCCTCGGTGGTCTGAGCGAGCGCCCGGTAGTGCTCGCTGCTCTTCCCCGCGTTAGTCGACTTCGCCTGCAGATACGAGAGAAGCTCGGACGCGTCCACCTTGGCCCGCTCGATGGCCGCGCTGAAAGAACTCTCGATGCTGTCGCGTTGGCTCGCGTTCGCGTTCGCGCGCATATCTCGGACGTCGCCCTGAAGCTTGTCGACCTTGGTGACTTGGGTCTCGTCGAACATCGTGAGCACGATCAGCACGCCCGAGACCAGACTGGCAAGCGCACTCCCCATCTTGATGAACCACCAGAACACCGAGTAGTAGCTGCCCTCTGCGCGGTAGCCCGTCTGAAGCTCGTCTTCGTCACAGATGTCGCCGACCATCGACGAGCCGAGCGTGAAGAAGAACAACATGCCGCACGAGAGGAGCATCGTGGGGATCACGATCAGGAAGGGAAGTGACGGGTTGTAGCAGACCACCTTCGAGAGCTGTGCCAGCGCGATCAACAGGATCGCGACAACCAGCGTATTGCGTTTGCCTACCCGCCGGCCGATCCAATCCAGCGGGAAAACGGCGAGCAAACCGGTGACGGCCCAAACCGTGCCGTTGATCGCGAGCAGCTGGGCGCCGGCCGCTTTGTTACCGCCGAAGATGTAGAAGATCGGAATGTATGAGCCGAGTAGCTGAACGAAATTGAACCCCATCGCCAACGTGAAGATGGTCAAGGTCAGACGGATGAAGTTCGCGTTGCGGACGGTTCGCTTCATGTCCTGCCAAAAGGGCGTGGCCTTTTGTTGCGCCGCTTTCTTGAAGCCAGGCTCGCGCAGCGTGAAGAACCACCAGAACGAAAGCGGCACGAGGATCGCGGCAACCATCAGCGACACGTAACGCATGCCGTCGGCCTCATTGCCGCGTGGGCCTTTGAAGACCTCCAGGTTGGCGAGCACGAAAAGCCACGGCGTGCTCATCGCGAAGAGGTTGCCGACGAAGCTCTTGGCGCTGAACAGCCGGGTGCGCTGATGCGAGTCCGTCGTCATCTCCGCGCCGAGAGCACTGTGCGGAATCTCGAAGATGGTCACCGAAGTGAAGAACACCGTGAGGGTGACGAGGATGTAGCCGAGCTGAAACCAGTGGTAGCCGGCCTCCGTAGGAAACCAGCCGCGGACAGTTTCGCCCTTGGGTATCCACCACATCACGACGAATGAGACCGCGACCATGATGCCGCCGATCAGCAGGAACGGTCGCCGTCGCCCCCAACGCGTCCGCGTGTTGTCCGACAGGTGACCGATGACGGGGTCAGCGACGGCATCCCAGAGCCGCGGAATGATCAGAATCACGCCGAGCCAGAACGCGCTCAACCCCATGCTGATGTTGCCCATCAGCCCCACGAGGATGCCGGCGATATTGAACAGGGCGATCGGGATGATGCCGCCGGCACCATAGGCCGCCAGTTGGCGGAGCGGAATCCGGTCCGGGGCCGCGGGAGCGCGTTCAGAAATCGTCGCTTGTGCTGTGTCTGGATCCATACTCACTACGGTCGAGTACATCATGAGCGCCGGGTGGCAGCCACCCTGTCGAGCTTTCACAATCGAGCGGCCGCTCCGGTCCGACCGTACGCCCGCGAGAAGAGAACGAGCTGATGCCAAAGACCACGATCGCCACGAGTGATTGCACCTTCCCTCCCGAATTCGTATGGGGGTCCGCTACTGCGGCCTACCAGATCGAGGGCGCGACGGAGGAAGATGGGCGCGGTCCGAGCACGTGGGACGTGTTCTGCAAGCGTAAGGGCGCGGTGTTCGAAGGACACAGCGGCGACGTCGCCTGCGACCACTACCATCGCTATCGCGAAGACATCGCCTTGATGCGCGAGCTTGGGCTCCAAGCCTACCGTTTCAGCATCTCGTGGTCGCGCGTGCTGCCGGAGGGGCGCGGCCAGATCAACGCTGCCGGCCTAGCGTTTTATGATCGCTTGGTTGATGCGCTACTCGAAAGCGGCATCCAACCATTTTGCACGCTCTTTCACTGGGACCTGCCCCAAGCGCTTCAGCAGCGCGGCGGGTTTTTGAATCGCGACCTGGCCGACTGGTTCGCCGACTACGCGAGCCTCGTGGGCGAGCGGCTCGGCGACCGCATCAAGCTGTGGGTCACACAAAACGAGCCGCAATGTTACATCGGCTTTGGGCTCGGCTCGGGTATCCACGCGCCCGGGTCGCGGCTCGACCTCAGCGACACACTGCTCGCGGCACACAACTCGATGCGTGCGCACGGCAAGGCCGTTGTCGCGTTGCGCAGCACCGTCGCCGGCGCGCGCGTGGGGTATGGGCTCGCGGTGCAGCTCGCGCGACCCGCCAGCGAGAGCGCCGCCGACTTGGAGGCTGCGCGTGCTGCAACGTTCGCTGTCCGCGACTCTGCTCACACGAACAACACGTGGTGGACCGATCCGGTGGTCTTCGGCCGTTATCCAGAAGACGGCCTTGCGCTGTTCGGTCGCGACATGCCGAGCTTTCCGAGTTCGGATTGGGACGACCTGAAGCAGCCACTGGATTTCCTGGGCCTCAACATTTACCGCGCAGAAAGCGTTCGCGCCGGTTTGGATGGGCGCCCGGAGCCGTTGCCCGTGCCGGCAGGCTATCCACGCTCCGGCGTCGACTGGCAGCCGATCACTCCGGACGCGCTGTACTACGGCCCGCGCTTTTTTCATGAGCGTTATGGGCTGCCGCTGTGGATCACAGAAAACGGGCTGTCCACACGCGACCAAATCTTTCTCGACGGTCAGGTCCACGATCCGCAGCGCATCGACTACACGCACCGCAACTTGCTCGAGCTGCGGCGCGCGATGCGAGCGGGCGCGAAGATGGAGGGCTACTTGGCGTGGTCGCTGCTCGACAACTTCGAATGGCAAGACGGCTACAAGCAGCGCTTCGGTATGATCTACGTGGACTATCAGTCGCAGCGCCGCGTGCCCAAAGATTCTTATCATTGGTACAAGCAAGTCATCGCGAGCCGTGGCGCCTCGCTTGCGGGCGAGTTCGAGGTCGCGATCGATGAAGTGACGGCGCGATGAGGATCGCGCTGCTGCTCTGCGCCGCCGGTCTTGTTGCGACCGCCTGCGAGTCTCGGGAAGCGGGGGCCAGCGAAGACGCGAGTACTGCGCCCTCTGACACGCCCAGCGCTGGCGATGCATCCCGCGAATACGATGCGGGCGGTCATGGTGAGCCGAACATGGATGCGGGCGCCCAGCGCGACGCCGCCGTGTCCAATACGGCGGATGCGAGTGGGGCGATGGGCGGCAGCGTCGACGCGGCTTCGCGCGACGCAGGGCCCATGCCCATGGATGCGGCCGTTGGCGACGCGGGTAACGTCGACATGGACGAACTCGCTGCCGATGTCGCCTACGACGCCTTTGTCAAAGTCTTCTACACGCTTCACGACGGCAAAGGATTCTTCGTCAACAACTCGGGCACGGCGACTGCCAACGCCTGGTGGACACAGGCGGAGCTGATCGAGATGGCGATCGATGCGTACGAGCGCAAGCCGAGTGACGCCTACAAGACGCTACTGATCCAGCTCGTGGATGGGTTCGTCGACGTCCACAGCACCGACTGGAGCTACAACGACTTCAACGACGACATTTCCTGGATGGTCATCGCTAGCCTGCGCGCGTTCCTGATTACGAATCGTCCAGACTTCCTCAGCAACGCAAAGCAGAACTGGGACGTGATGTACAGCCGCGCTTGGACTAGCGACTACGGCGGCGGACTGTCGTGGAAGGTCGACGTCGACAGTAAGAACGCGTGCGTCAATGGTCCGGGCGCGATCGGCGCATACCTGTTGTTCAAAGCCACGGGCGAGGCGAGCTATTTGAACAAGGCAAAAGCTATCTACGCCTGGGAACGGAAGACACTCTTCGACGCGAAGACGGGCGCGGTCTACGACAACGTCAACCCGAACGGCGGCGACAAGTGGACCTTCACCTATAACAGCGGCACGTTCATCGGTGCCGCGAACTATTTGTATCAGGAGACCGGCGACGAGGCTTACTTGAGCGACGCGAAGCTCGCTGCTGATTTCGTCAAATCTCAGCTGTCAGATGCCGATGGCTTGATCAAAGAGAACGACGTGTCGGGCGACGGCGCGGCCTTCAAGCCGATTATGTTTCGCTGGTTGAGCAAGTTCGTCGTCGACAACGATTTGCAAGCCGAGTACCTACCGTGGCTTCAGTTCAACGCGAATCGCGCCTGGGCCAACCGAAGACTCGGCGACAACATTTCGTGGAACAACTGGAAGCAGGCGACGCCTCATCGCATCCTCGATTCCCACGGCGCGATGGCCACTGTGCAAATCCTCCAGGTTGTGTCCCCTGGAGGCCCAGAAGTCGTTTGGTACAACAGTGCGCCACAGGATGGGCGAAAGGCGATCGAAGCCGAGCGCTGTGACGAAAAGCGCGGCATGACGATCGAAGCATCGGAAGCGGGCGGAGAGCAGCTTGGTGGCGTGACCGATCAGGTGTGGGCTCGCTATGGGCAGGTCGATTTCGGCGCGAGTGCGCCCTCGCAGTTGCAAGCGCGTGCTGCAGTGGCGGAGGCTGCCGGTGGCAGCATCGAGATCCACATCGACAGCTTGACGGGGCCGGTAATCGGCACGCTACCCCTCGCATCGACAGGCAGCTGGACGACGTACGGCGATTTCAGCACAACCGTGAGCCTCGTGACGGGTGCACACGACATCTATCTGTCGTTCAAGAGCAGCCCAGGCAAAACCTATATCTGCAATCTCAACTGGATCAAGTTTAGATGAACGCCTTGCTGAAGATGCTCGAGAGCCAAGCCACGCCCATTGACGAGATCGCCGCGTGGCTAGACGCGGCGGGTCCCGCGGCTCGACTCGAACATGTATTTGCACTCGACCGCGCTGGCCAACGCGCCCTGTACCGACGCGCGGAGAGCAGCCCACCGATCACGCTCGAACACTTCGTGCCGCACACGATCAGCGACGTCCAGCCGGTGAATCACAAGGGCCGAAACACGCTGCCGCTACCGGGCAAACATCGCTTCTTCGAGAAGCGCTTCGCACGGCCTCGCAATGACAGCGCTCGCCCGCGGCTGTTCGGCTACAACCATGCGCCGTCGAAGAAGCTCCTCGGGCCGGGGTACTTCGTCGCCGAGTCCACGCACACGAAGCCCAGCTGGCTCGAGCGCGGCGGGATCGTGGTCGACTATTTCCAAGTGCCGGACGGCGACGTGCCGAACACGTGGCCTCGTGTGATTCCGAACGAACAGGGATTGCAGCGCTTCGTCTACAAAGGCACGCGCGACTTCATGCGGCGGGTCTCGGCCCACGTCTCGATCGGTGCTGCGTACAAGGCTGAAAAAGCGCTCGACCATTACTTCGTGTTGGTGCGCCAAGACGACTGAACGCGCGCCGTCCGGGACTCACTGGTCCACTAACTAATCCATCGCCTGGCGCGCGACTTCGACCGAGATTCGGCCCTCGGTGACGAGCTGTCGCAGCGCCATCTCGAAGGTCTGCATGCCGTACGGATGAACGCCGCGCTCCATCACTTCTTTCAAGCCCGGGTTCTTGTCCGGTTTTCGGATCGACTCGCGCGCAGTCCCGGTGATGATGAGCACCTCGGCCGCGAGAATGCGCGACTCGCCATCGGCGGCCGGCAAGAGCCGCTGCGCAATGATGCCCTTCAAGTTGTCCGCCAAACGCTCGCGCGTCTCACCGGGGTCGACCGACTTCGTGAGCGCTAGAATCCGGCCGACGGTTCGCGCGACGTCGGGCGTGTGTAACGTCGACAACACGAGGTGACCGGTCTCGGCAGCTTTGAGCGCCGTGTCCATCGTGTCTTCGTCGCGGATCTCGCCGACCAAGATCACGTCGGGATCCTGGCGCAGCGCAGCGCGCAGTGCGGTCGCAAACGCCGGCGTGTCGAGCCCGATCTCGCGCTGCGAAATCGTCGCGAGCTGATCGGTGTGCATGAACTCGATCGGATCTTCGATCGTCACGATGTGCGCGCGCCGCGTTTGATTGATCTGACCGACCATCGCCGCGAGCGTCGACGACTTGCCGTTACCCGCCGCACCGACCACGAGCACCATGCCGCGCTCGAGCTCCGTCAGCGGCTGGAGGGCAGGGGGCAACCCGAGTTGATCGAACGTAGGGATGTCGAGTGGAATGTTCCGCAGCGCAATCGCGAGCGTTCCCCGCTGGCGATACACGTTCACGCGATAGCGCCCGATGCCCGGCACGCTGTACGCAGTGTCGAACTCGGTCAGGTCCTTCAGCTCTCCAGTGAAGCGCGACTGCCGCAAGATGATCTCGGAGAGCGCTTGCGTGTGCTCCGCGCGCAATCGCTCACCCTGCAGATAGTGCAGACTGCCCGCGACGCGAAACGCGGGAGGTTGACCTACTTTGAACAGCGCATCGCTCGCGTTGTATCGAGCTCCGCGTTGCAAGAGCTCGTGAAAAGTCGGCTCGTCCATCGGAGTGAAAAGTATAGGAGACCCCCAGGTCGGGCCGCGAGAGTGCGTATTCCTGAGCCTTTCTGCGTCGAGGTACACGTAGCCTGGGGCTGCAAACCCAGCCAGGGCCGCGAAACGGCCGGGATACGGCTTAGAAACGTCGTGCTGGTACTGCTCGCCAAACAGGAAAGGACTACTGCTCATGCCCAAAACAATCGTCGGCTCGGAGCCCTACGCGTGGCCCTACGATGGTGACCTCCGCCCCCAGAACACGGCGCTGATCATCATCGACATGCAGATCGATTTTTGCGGGAAGGGCGGCTACGTCGACCTGATGGGCTACGACATCACGCCCTCGCGCGCCTGTATCGAGCCGATCAACGCGGTATTGCGGGTGATGCGGACCAAGGGCTTCACGATCATCCACACGCGCGAAGGTCACCGGCCCGACTTGTCGGATTTGCCCGCCAACAAGCGCTGGCGTTCGCGTCAAATCGGTGCGGGTATCGGCGATCCCGGGCCCCAGGGTCGCGTGCTCGTGCGTGGCGAACCGGGCTGGGAAATCATTCCCGAGCTCGCGCCGCTCCCGGGTGAGCCGATCATCGACAAGCCGGGCAAGGGCTCGTTTTACGCGACCGACCTCGAGATGCTGCTGCGCTTGAACGGCATCCGGAACATCGTACTCACGGGCATCACGACCGACGTGTGCGTCCACACCACCATGCGCGACGCAAACGACCGCGGGTTCGAGTGCGTGATGCTCTCGGATTGCTGTGCCGCGACCGACATGAACAACCACAAGGCAGCGCTGCACATGATAAAGATGCAGGGCGGCGTATTTGGCGCCGTGGCGGATTCACGAAGCTTTCTCGATGCCATTACCTGACGCTGCGGCGCGCATCCTGCTCACGGAGTTGTTCGGACCTGGGCAGGACTTCTCGCGCTATGCGTGGGAGCCGTTTCGCGCAGGCGTGGAGATCGCTCGCATCTACGGGGACGGAACGTCGGGCCCGGCTGCAGCGTTGTTGCGCTACGCGCCGGGTTCTCACGTGCCTGCGCACGAGCACACCGGGTTCGAGCACATCGTCGTGCTGTCGGGCAGTCAGAGGGACGACCGCGGCACGTACGGCGCCGGAAGTTGTTTGATCCACGCGGACGGCACGCAGCACGGCGTGAGCAGTCCGGATGGCTGCGTCGTGTTGGCGCTGTGGTACTCGCCCGTCGCGTTCAAGTGACCAAAGTGACCGGAGCTCAGCCCTTCGTCACAGGCTGCTTCTTCACCACGATGGTGTTCATGCGCTCGCGCTGCTCGAACGCCCGGCGGTACTCTTCCGCCTGCTCTCGCGACTTGAACGGACCGACGCGCACTCGGTAGTAGCGCCCGCGTCCCTCGATGTCGCCCGTCGTCACGAACGCTTCGTGGCCCCTCGCTCGGAGCGCGCTCGCGAAGGCCTCTGCCGCAGGCTGCGAGTCATAACTGATGACCTGCAAGGTGAACTCGCCGTCGCTGCCGCGCCCGGCGACGCGGCCGCTCGGGCGCGCCATCGCGGCCGCGATCAGCTTGTCGTGCGACTTCGACTTCTCGAGCTTGTGACTCGCGCCGTACGCAGCTGAGCTGGCCGGCGCCGCAAGTCCCAGGTTCCCGAGCGTTGCAGGCTCGTCTTCGGAATCGAGCCCGGTGAGCTCGTACGCGTTGCGGTCCTCCGGTGCGCGCGCGGTTGGAGCAGCCGTGTGAATCGCCAGCCGCTCTTCCTCACGACTGGCCGCTTCGAGCGCGGCCAACACTTCCGGGCGCTCTTCGACCTCGGTGAGGCTGCGTTCGAACGTCAGCTGCGCGGCTTCGATCGCGGGCTGGGTCGGTTGCCCCGCGCTAGGCTTGGCCTTCGCGTCCGTCGCGTCGTCCGCTTTTGCTTCTGCCGGCTTCGTGTCGGCAGCTGTCGGCGGCGCCGCGGCCGCAGCTTCGCGCCGCGTCGCCTCCGCAACTCGGTCGAGCTGATCGAGCGGATCGCGCTCCGGCGTCGCAGGCAGCGCGGCTTTGCCGACCACCAATCCGATCGCGAACGCGAGCGATAAAATCGCGAGCGCCGCCATCGCGAGCGAGCCGCGCTTGCGCCCGTCCGAGTCTTGTTCTTGCAACTGATCGAGATCTCGAACGCGGTGTTCCATGGCAGGCGAGCTCTCCGCGCGCGACGAGTTGCGTCGCTCGGATCATTCTCGGTGTAGGCAAGCTGCGGAGCAACGTCAAAAAACGCGCTCGCTTCGTGCTCACTTGTCTGGAACCGTGACGTCTTTCGCGCCACCCGTTTCGAAGAACTGCCAGACGCGCAGCGAGTCGCCGATCTCCGCGTGCAGCTGCGCTTCCCACGGACACGTGTTCTCGCACTTCGCGTCGAGGCTCGCAGTAATCACGCCCTCTTGCGTGCGATCGTTCATCACGCCGACGGCCGCTCCCTCGAGCGCATATCCGCGAACGGTCACCAAACCATCGCTGTCTGGCGCAGTCACACTCCGCACTTCGGGCGGGGGCAGCGGGAGCGTCCGAGACACGCAGGCGCCGAGCCCGAAGAGCCCGATCCCGATGACGATCCAAATCCACCTGGTTGCTGTCCGCACGGATCTACCCGGAGGCATTCGTTGCAAGCCGAGTGCCCGCCAAAAAACCTCATGAAATCGAAGCATGCGGCGCCGGATCCGGCAACTGGGTTGCCGATCGGGCACCGATGTTGTCAAAGCCACCCCGCGCAGCGGAATTCGAGGGGGAAAATTGGCCGTGAGCCCTTCAGTTTCAATATGATAGCGTGCGCGCGCCTATGCCGGAGTCCCCATCTAAAATCGTTGTCGCCATCGAGGACGAGCTTCGTACCAGCTACCTCGAATACGCCATGTCCGTCATCATTGGACGGGCCATTCCAGACGTCCGGGACGGCCTGAAGCCTGTCCACCGTCGCATCCTCTTCGCGATGCACGAGATGCGGCTTACCTGGAACCAGGCTTACCGTAAGTCTGCGCGTGTCGTCGGTGAGGTTCTGGGTAAGTACCACCCGCACGGCGACGCCGCGGTTTACGACGCGCTCGTCCGGATGGCGCAGCCGTTTTCGATGCGTTATCCGCTCGTCGACGGCCAAGGTAACTTCGGTTCGGTCGACGGCGATTCACCTGCAGCCATGCGCTACACGGAGTCGCGCATGGCGCGGCTCGCGACCGAGCTGCTCGCCGACATCGACAAAGAGACCGTCGACTTCGGGCCGAACTTCGACGACTCGGAGCGCGAGCCGCTCGTGCTTCCGAGCCGCGTTCCGAACTTGCTCGTGAACGGTTCGGCCGGCATCGCGGTCGGTATGGCGACAAACGTCGCGCCGCACAACTTGCGCGAAGTCGTCGACGCGACGATTCGGTTGATCGAAAACCCAGACATCACGATCGACGAGTTGATGCTCGACGACCCGGCGAACAATCGTCTCGGTCTGAAGGGGCCGGACTTCCCGACCGCGGGCTTCGTTCACGGCATCACCGGCATTCGGCAAGCGTTCCACACCGGTCGCGGTCGAATCGTGATGCGTGCGCGCACGCACACCGAGCAGATCCCGGGCAAGTCGGCGGAGCGCGAGCAAATCGTCGTGACCGAGTTGCCGTACATGGTCAACAAGGCCGAGCTCGTCAAAAAGATTGCCCAGCTCGTGCGCGAGAAGCGCATCGAGGGCATCGGCGACTTGCGCGACGAGTCCGACCGCGATGGCATGCGCGTCGTGATCGAGCTGCGTCGCGATGCAGAACCGCAGCTGGTGTTGAATCAGCTCTACCAGATGACTGCGCTGCAGAGCACGTTCGGCGCGAACAATCTGGCGATCGTGGGCAACCACCCGCGGCTGCTGAACGTGAAAGACACGCTCGGCTACTTCATCGAGCACCGTCGCGAAGTCGTTACGCGGCGTTCGCGCTACGAGCTCCGTGAAGCGGAGGCCCAACGCGAGATCGTCGAAGGCTTGGGCATGGCGGTCACCGAGGTCGACCTCGTGATCAAGACCATCCGAGCCGCGCGCGACGTCGACGACGCACGTCGAGACTTGATGGCGTTGAAGCTCAGCGGCCTCGAAGGTTTCGTGCGCCGCGCAGGGCGGCCGGAAGCCGAGATCGACGAGGCCAAGGCGCGTGGCGACTACTACCTCTCGGAGCGCCAAGCCAAGGCCATCCTCGAGATGCGCTTGTCGCGTTTGACCGGCCTCGAGCAAGAGAAGCTCGCCGGTGAGTACGGCGAGCTGTGCGACACGATCGCGCGTTTGAAGACGATCCTCGCGAGCGACGTGGAGCTCATGACCGTGATCGTGCGCGAGCTCGACGAGATTCGCGAGCGCTACGGCGACGAACGCCGGACGGAGATCGTCGCGGACGCAGCCGACATCAGCATTCAAGATCTCGTCAGCAACGAAGACGTCGTCGTGACGGTCAGCCACGCCGGTTACATCAAGCGCGTGCCGGTGAGCGAGTACCGCTCGCAGATGCGCGGTGGTCGCGGCAAACGTGCGATGGAGACGCGCGACGAAGACTTCGTCGAGCAGATCTTCATCCCGAACAACCACGACCACGTGTTGTACCTGAGCGACAAGGGCGTCGCGTACCTGAAGAAGGTGTACGAGATCCCGGAGGCAGGTCGCACCTCGCGCGGCCGCGCGATCGTGAACTTCGTCGGCATGGACGCGGGTGATCGCGTCGCTGCGATCGTTCCGATCAAGGAGTTCAAGGACGGCGACTATCTGCTCACGTGCACGCGAGGCGGCACGGTGAAGCGGACCCCGCTCTCCGCGTATTCCAATATTCGCCAGACCGGCATCATCGCAGTCGGCCTCGCGCCAGATGACGCGCTGCTGACAGCCAAGGTCGTGCAGGACGGACAAGACGTGATCCTCGGCACGGCGCGCGGCATGTCGATTCGTTTCCACATCGCCGATGTGCGTCCAATGGGTCGCGATGCGCGGGGTGTGCGCGGGATCGAGTTGCGCGAAGGGGATCGCGTGATCGGGATGGACGTGATCCTCACGGACGAGCAGCAAGTCCTCACCGTGAGCGCCAACGGCTACGGCAAGCGGACGCCGATTCCCGAGTGGCGCGTCCAGGGCCGTGGCGGAATCGGTATCATCGCGATGGACGCGTCGGACCGTAACGGCGAAGTCGTGAATCTGTGCCTGGTTACGACAACCGAGCAGATCATGTGCATCACGAACGGCGGACAGATCATTCGCACCGAGGTGAGTCAGGTGCGTGAGGTCGGACGTAACACGCAAGGCGTGCGCGTCATGAGCTTGGGCGAAGCGGAGCGCGTCGTGGACGTCGCGAAGCTCGCCGAGCGCGAGGATCCGTTGCGGAACTCGATCTCGCCGGATGCGGCCATACCTGCGGTTACAGCGGAAGACACGCTGCCTGCAGCCACGAGCGGCGAACCCGAGGAATCGGAACCCCAAACGGAACCCGAAGAATCGGAACCCGAGGAATCGGAACCCCAGTCGGAACCCGAAGACCCAGAACCCGACGCGTGAAAATCAGACGCGAGGCGGGACGATAAGATCCGCCTTTCGTGACTAGCTGCCGTATGATTACAGTCAGCAGGCTGCGGCTTGCCGCCGGCTGCTAATTGTCTCGGAGGTAGTTAGCGCGTGCCAAGCCCCGTACTCGGCATCGATCTCGGAACGACGAACAGCGTCGTCGCCTACGCCGATGAACAACGAGTCCGGGTGCTTCGGGACGAAGACGGACAGCTGATCACACCGTCGACGGTCTCGTTCGATCCGAGCGGACGGATGCTGGTCGGTCACGAAGCGCGCGAACGCCGGTTGGTCGACGCGCGCAACACGATCTTCTCGGTCAAGCGTTTGATCGGGCGCCCGTACAAGAGCCCCGAGGTGAAGCTCGCGGCGGCGCGCTTGCCGTTCGAGCTCGAGGAAGGTGCGACCGGTGGCGTCGCGGTGCGCGTCCGGGGTGAGACGTACTCACTGGCCGAGATCGCGTCGTTCATTTTGCGGAAAGTCCGGGCGCTCGCAGAGTCTGCGCTCGGGCAGCCGTGTGCGAACGCGGTGATCACGGTTCCGGCGAACTTCAACGAGCTGCAGCGGATTGCGACGCGCGATGCGGGGCGGATCGCCGGCTTGAACGTGCTGCGCATCTTGAACGAGCCGACCGCGGCTGCGCTCGCGTACGGGTATCGCGCGAAGCAAGGTCAGCGGATCGCGGTCTACGATCTCGGGGGTGGCACGTTCGACATTTCGATCCTGGAGTTGTCCGGCGACGTGATCGAAGTGGTCGCGACCGCAGGTGATACGAACCTCGGCGGCGACGATCTCGATAGCGTCGTCGCCGATCGAATGGTCGCGGAGTTTCAAGCGAGGTTCGGAGTCGACTTGGCGCGCGATCCGCAGCAGTACGAGCGCGTGCGAATGGCGGCGGAATGGGTCAAGTGTCAGCTCTCGCATCAGGACACGGCTGAAGCGATCGTGAAGGAAGTTGCTTGGGGGCCGGGCCGTAAGTCGCTCGATCTGCAGTTCAAGCTCTCGCGGTCCGAGCTGCAGAGCATGGCCACACCGCTGATCCACCGGACGTTCACGAGTTGTGAAGAAGCGTTTCGACTCGCCGGTGTTCGGCCGGTGCAGCTGGACGGCGTGATCTTAGTCGGCGGGCAGACGCGCACGCCGGCGGTGCGGCAGATGGTCGCGGAATTCTTTGGGCGCGAGCCGCAGACGAGTGTCGATCCGGAGCTGGTCGTCGCGCAGGGTGCGGCGCTGCAAGGTTACGCGCTGTCGGGCGTTCCGGCGGCCGATCTGGCGAGCAAAGTGCCGCGGACGCTGATGGGCAACCCGCCGCCCGGCCGCACGTTGCAACCGCAGAAGGCACCGGTTCGCGACGACGAGCCGACGCAAATTTCAAAGCCGAAGGACCACGAAGACGCCGCGGGTCCGAGCACGTCCGCATCGGCGGCGCCGCGCAAGCGCAGCGACATGCCGTTCGAAGACCTGCCGACGACGATCAGCTCGCGGCCCGATCCGGATGACGAGCTGACGAAGGTCGGCGAGTACGTTTCGGCGGCAGAAGCCGAAGCGATGTTCGAGGAGGCGAAACGAAGCGGTGCAGCAAGGCTGCCCGCCTCGACCTCGAAGGGTCTCGGCCCGAAACCGAGCCCGCCGCCGTCCGCTGCAGCGCTCGCTGCGAGACTGCACAAGTCGGGGCCGGGCGCGCCGCGCATCAGCGCACCTCCACTGAAAGCACCGCCTTCCAAGCTTCCGCCGAAAGCTGCGCCACTACCGGTGCCCAATCGGCAGGTCGTGCTCGTCGATGCGGCCGAGCTACCCGCTGCGCTTCGCGATCCCGAGCCTGCCGGTCAGGACACGACCGAAGCCGATGTGCTCGATCCGATTCGCACGCACTCGATGGCGCGGCTGCTCGTGACGCAAGGTCACAAAATGCGTGCGGCCAAGATCTACGCCGAGCTCATCGTCGCGGGTGATCACAGCCTCGAGCTGCTCGTTGAGGCGCGCGCGCTCGGCGTCGAAGTCGACGTGCTCGTCCGGCATTCGGACATGGCGGCGCCGGTTGCACGCTCACAGCAGCAAGAGCATCGGCAGCAGCTCGCAGCTTCGGGAAGCTCCAAAGCTGGAGCGTCGCGTCCGCCTCCGCCGTCCAAGGTGATGACGCCGAGCCGTCCTCCACCCACGGCCGCGCCGGAAGCACCCGAAGAAGAGGCTGGTCGCGGCTGGAAACCGTCGGATGCGCCGCACGAGGGGCTCGCAGTGGGTGCAAGTCTCGAGCCGGCGTTCACGGACCCATCCGTGTTTCTGAGCGAGAGCCAGCTGCTTCGTAGTCAGTTTCCCGGTCCACCGAGCCGTGCCCCACTCCTGCTCGATGTAACGACTCACACGTTGGCAGTCGAGACGACCGGTGGGTTCTGCGAACCAATCGTCGAGCGCAACGCGCCTATTCCGACCGAGCAAACACGCGTCTTCTCCACGAGTCAGGATGATCAGATCACGGTGAACGTGCGCGTGTGTCAGGGTGAATCGCGGCGCACCGACGAAAACCAAGTGCTCGGCCAGATCGCGCTCCTCGGCTTGCGGAAAGCGCGTCGCGGCGAAGTCAGCATCGCGGTGACGTTCATGATCGACGCGGATGGAACGCTGAACGTGAAGGCGATCGATCGCTCGACGGGTCAGGGTCAGGCCATTCGCGTCGACTTGGTTGGTGCGATAGCAGACCAGGACCTGGAACGAATGCGTGCACGACAGCCAGCCCATTCGCAGCGGCCGCGTGGGTGAGATCGCGCGCTCGCGCATCGGGCAATGATTTGCGTCACTGCTTCGTTGGCACTCTCGTGGTAGTCCAAAGACTATCCCGAGCGTTGAACCGACGAGGCGACGACGATGGCTCCATTCAGATTGCTTTCGATCGACGGTGGTGGAATCCGCGGCTTGATTCCGGCGATTGTGCTCGCGCACATCGAGAAGCAAACCGGTAAACCGATCTGCGAGTTGTTCGATGCGATCGCAGGCACGTCGACGGGCGGGATCCTCGCGCTCGGTTTGACGAAGCCGGGTGATGATCTGACGACGCGCGCAGAGAAGCTCGTGAAGCTGTATCAGGAC
>Ga0193753_10002270_pt1 | contig 15419 bp, 9 predicted proteins | sample H1c2metaG_FD_144925 | JGI IMG/M metagenome (GOLD analysis project Ga0193753, IMG submission 144925) | Soil microbial communities from a riparian zone of the East river system, Colorado, United States - H1c2 | ecosystem: Environmental > Terrestrial > Soil > Riparian zone | place: USA: East River... | reverse complement strand
GAACTTGAAGATCAAGTTCCGCGAAAGCTTCCGGCCCTTCGCGCCGTCGGTGCTGCGCGAGCGCGCGAAGGAGTGGTTCGATCTGGACGAGGAAAGCCCGTACATGCTGCTCGTCGCTCCCGTGGCGAAAAAGCACTGCCGCGAACTCACGGCAGAGGAGCAGAAAAAGTTTGGTCTCCAAAAACTGCTCATCCCTCGCTCCACGATCCCTGCCGTGACGCACGTTGATTGTACCGCGCGCGTGCAGACCGTGACTGAAGATTGGAACCCGCTCTACTACCGCATGATGAAACGCTTCGAGGAGAAGCATGGCTGCCCGGTCATCATCAACACCTCCTTCAACGTCCGCAGCGAGCCCATCGTTGCTGCGCCGGAAGACGCCTACCGCTGCTTCATGCGCACGAACATGGACTACCTCATCGTCGGGAATTTTCTGCTGGAAAAGAAAGACCAGAAACCGCTCGACCAGGACATCGCCTGGCTGAAGGAATTCGAACTCGACTGACCGATGCTGCGCGAAGAGATCAAAGCACTCCGGAAGGCAACGCCTCGTGACTTGCGCAAATTCGGACTGACAGTCGGCGGCGTGTTCTGCGCGCTGGGGCTTTGGTTTTTGCTGCGGCACAAACCATTCTATTGGCACGTGCTCTCGCCCGGTGTGCCGCTGGTCGTCCTGGGCACCGTTCTGCCCCGCAGCCTGAAATGGCTTTACGTCGGATGGATGAGTTTGGCGATGGTGCTTGGCGTTATCGTGTCCACGATCCTGCTCACGCTGCTGTTCTTTCTTGTCGTCACGCCGATCGGTTTGCTGGCCCGCCTCGTTGGGAAAGATTTTTTGCACCGGAAGCTTCAGCCCCATGCGGTCAGCTATTGGATTTCGCGCGACAGCTCAAAACAAAAGGAAAAGGAAAGGCATGAACAACAATTCTAGCAAGACGACGCGTGACGCTTGCTGGACGCGAGCGGTCCATGAATTTCACACGAGTTTACAAAATAGTTAGGATGCGGCTGGACGAAATGGTAATTCCTCTCTCGCAAGCATGATCAAAATTAGAACCATTCACGAAACCTGGAACTTCTCCGGCCAGGCAATTTCTTGTCGCGCATTCCACCTGGCGAATTGATGGACCGAACGACGATCGACACTTGGAGCGAGCGCGCGCTTCTCGCGCTCGTCCTCGGCATTTTGATCTTTGCACCGCTCGCTCTCGGCGCGGTCCGCGCTTCGGAATTCGTCGTCCTGCAATGGTTGATGTTGGCGGCACTGGCCGTCTGGCTCGTTCGTCTTTGCTGTGTCGCCAAGGTTCGTTTTCTGCTGCCGCCCAGTGCGTGGGCCGTCTTGCCTTTTATTCTTTACGCCGTCTGGCGGTATCGCACCGCCGACATCGAGTACGTCGCCCGCCAGGAGTTCATCCAGGTCGTGCTGGCGGCGGTGCTTTTCCTGGTCATCGTCAACAACCTTTATAGTCAGACGTCCATTCGCATCATTGTGATCTGCCTGGTTGTTCTCGGAACTTTGGTGGCGACGTACGGCGTTTATCAATGGATGACCGACTCGGATTACGTCTGGCATTTTAAGCGCCCAGGTTATCGCGGGCGCGGTTCGGGAACGTACATTTGCCCGAATCACCTGGCCGGATTTTTGGAAATGATTTGCCCGCTCGCCATCACGTTCACCGTGCTGCGCGGTTTCGGGATTGTGGCGCGCATTCTTTTCGCCTACGCCTCCTTTGTCATGCTCGTCGGCATTGCCGCGACGGCATCACGTGGCGGGTGGCTCTCCATATCGGTTGCCATCCTGGTCCTGGCGCTGGTGCTGATTCGTTCAAAAACTCACCTGTGGGTGGTTCTGGCCTTGCTCATGGCGGTCGGCGGCACTGGGAAATGGTTGTATTCCCGGATACTGGAGCCGCGCCTTTATTCGACTCCGGAAAAACAATTCCAAACCGACGACATCCGTTTTCAAATTTGGGCGTCAGCGAGGCAGATGTGGAAAGATCATCCCTGGGTCGGGTTGGGCCCGGACCATTTCGACTACAGATATCGCGGGTACCGGCCGGCGCATTGGTCGCTGCAACCGCGGCCCGGCCGGGCTCACAACGATTATTGGAATACGCTGGTTGACTGGGGCCTGGCAGGTTTGGTGTTGGTCCTGTTGCCGGTGGTGGTCACAGGCGTGGGCGTCCTGCTGATGTGGAGATATTTGCGACGGGCCGGCGAAGCAAGTGGAAATCGCATCTCGGTGGTTTTAGGCGCTTCGATCGGGATTGCAGCCCTTCTGGTGCATTCGTTCTTTGACTTCAACATGCACATTCCAGCCAACGCGTTGCTCGCCGCGACCTTGCTCGCGATCATCGCCACGCATTGGCGATTTGCCTCGCAACGTTATTGGATCACGGCGCGCTGGCCGGTTCGTCTCCTGGGCGCGCTAATCCTGGCCGGCACGGGTTTCTATCTGGGCGCGCAAACGCTTCGACACACGTCCGAAACATTGGCGCTGCGCCGAGCGGATCGGGCGCGCGTGGCGTCCAAGGAAAGGATGGCAGCACTGCAAGAAGCGGCACGGGCCGAACCCAGGAACGCCGAAACGGCATCGGCCATCGGTGAGGAGCTGCGATTGCGTTCCTGGACTGGGGGAGATGACTACGAATCGCTGGCGTTGGAAGCGCTGAGATGGTTTCAACGCGCCGCGGAATTGAACTCTTGGGATCCGCAGGCTCTCATTCGCGCCGGCATGTGTCTGGATTGGCTCGGTCGCCACGACGAAGCGGGACCTTATTTTTCCAAAGCGATCGCGATCGATCCCAACCACTGGTACGCGCGAGGCATGATGGGCTGGCACTGCTTCCAGATGGAAAATTTCGGCGAAACGCGGCGCTGGATGGAGCGATCTTTGGAAGTCGAAGGCGCGAACAATTCCCTGGCTGTCACTTATCTCGACATGGCGAAGAAGGAACTCGCCGGACAGAGCAATCAGAATTCCGCTTTTCAATCTTTGCCGAAAGCTCGCTAAGGATCCTTCGCCCAGATGGCAAATGCCGACAGGCGGTTCGTGACTCTATAGTCATTGACGCTTAAGAAGGCGGCTAAGGCACCACCGTTGTCGAAAATATCCGGTTTCGACGCTGCGACGACGTCGGGTTTGCGCAAGGCTTTCAAAGTTTCGCGCGTTTGATTCAGGACTAAAGTAACCCGCCCCCCCCCTGGCAGATCGCGCTCAAGGACCACATGATAATAAAGCGCCCCAAATCTGTCCGCATTCCACCACACATTTTTCCCGGAAGCGGCCGCGGACCGGACAATTGCCGCGGCGGCTCGATAGTTATCCTTTTCATGCCGGCTCGCAAAACGGAGCGAAAGACAGGAACTCAAACTCAAAAGCAGAAAGACGCCAACAATGAGTTTCCCCGCCAAACCCCGAAGACGACTGAGACGAACAATTCCGTACGTCATCAATAGAATAAAAAAAGCCGCTAGCGGTGTCGCGTGGCGCCCCAGAACGCGCAAATGGGTCAACAAGCCCAATACACAAAGCAAACAAAGCGGAACGGCGAACGCGGCAACGATTAACCAGGTTCGGTGAATGCCACATCGTGCGACCAATTCTTTGAAGCCATGCCAGAAAATAAATATTGCCGAAGTCGCAAAAATACCCAAAGGCAAGAGAAACGGCTTCAGGGCGGGAATTCCGACACTGCGCAGATCATAACGCCCCGGACCGAGCCCAGCCGCACCGACAAGCTCATAAAAGACAAAGACCACCGTTTGCGGGGTCGTCGCGCCCCACGCGGGCTTCGCGTGCAGTGTCATTGTCCAGCCGTAATAGCCTGCCAATGTCGCGAGTGCGCACGCGGATAAGGCAAAAGCGAACGGAGAAAGCCGAAACAGGTTGAGCCATTGATCTCGAGGCACGAGCAGGAAAAAACCGATACAGAAAAAGCACCCCCACATCGCTCCGAGCACACTGGTCCCACACAAAAGGACAAGGGCCAAGAGAAACAGCCGCCAACATGTTCGATTCAAACGTTCTCCGGAAAGAGTTTGGAGCAGTGCAGCCCCGGAACCGATCAGGGCGAAAGCAAAGCCGAGTTGAATGCTATAAACGCGCGCTTCATTGAGGTAGTACCACGCGAAACCGCTGCATGCGATCAAAATGGCCGGCACAAGAGTCGATCCCACCAAGCGTCCAATGGACACGATAAAGATGCACGCGCCTGTCCAATACCACGGAAGCGCTGCTGCTCGGAGCAGCCATTCTTCAGCGTGGAGCACATGCGTGCAGAACCACATGTAGAGCATGAAAAACGGCAGTTGAACTTCCGGCAAACGCAGCATGGATCTCCAGGAATCTGCCAATGTAGGCTGGTTCGCGATGTACGCGGTAATGCATTCATCCAGCCAGAATGAACGGTTGGTGATGGCTAAAAATGAAACGCTCACGATCAACGCCATGGCCCACATCACTTCGGCAGGACGTTCGGGAGCGGGAGCAGAACAGAGGGCCGTTCGCAGAGATTTTGCTGGTTCGTAAGCCATCAGCTTGGTTTGCAACCCTACGAAAGATTTTTCTCCAAGACAAGAACCTGCGTCCACGCGTCCAATCCAAGGGTGATTTTTCTTGGCTTGGACTTGTCGAGATCTCTACGGTGATTTGCCCGTATTCCAAGCATGGAACCAACGCAGTCGCTCAAGCTGATATTGCTCGTGCCCGTCTATGATGACTGGCAATGCGCGCAATTGTTGATTAAGAAATTGGACGCAGCTCTGCGGGGTTCACCGATAACTGCCGAAATTCTTTTGCTGGATGATGGTTCTCCGAGTGCGCCACTACCGACTTTGGTCGAGGGCAAATTGAAGAATTTCCGAGTGGTCGAACGCTTACGTTTGCGGCGAAATCTCGGGCACCAGCGGGCCATCGCCATCGGTTTGTGTTTCGTTTTTCAGGAGCGGCCCTGCGATGCGGTGCTTGTGATGGACGCTGATGGCGAGGATTTACCAGAAGACGTTCCGAGACTGATTCAACGCTATCTGGAATTGAACGGCAGTCGCGTTGTCTTTGCAGAACGCACACGACGTTCCGAAAGCGTTGCCTTTCGCTTCTCCTATCAGATCTATCGCTTCTTGCATTGGTCGCTTACTGGAATCGCAGTCAAAGTGGGCAACTTCAGCATTCTCTCTCGGGATCACCTTGCCACGCTCTCCGTCGTCTCCGAACTGTGGAACCATTACGCCGCATCGGTTTACAAAGCGCGCTTGCCGGTCGCTTTGCTCCCCAGCACGCGCGGAACTCGATTCGCCGGCGAGTCAAAGCTGAACTTTGTTAGCCTCAGCACTCACGGATTGAGCGCCATATCCGTGTTTGCGGAGACCGTGGGCGTGCGTCTGATGTTTGGCATTGGCATCATCATGCTCCTGAGCTTGGCGCTGGTGGGAGTTGTGGTGGCAGTGCGCCTCGGCACGGCGATGGCGATTCCGGGTTGGGCGACTTCTGCGGTCGGGCTGCTCTTAATCATCGTTCTTCAAATGCTCACGCTCGTCGTGGGACTGACTTTTTCTGTTTTGTTCAGTCGCAACAACCTCACCTTCCTTCCCAGCCGCGATTACCGTTACTTCATCGGTGACATCTCGATCATTTATGGCGACAGGGAATGATTTTACTTACGTCGGCGGCGAACTTGGTTTGTTCTCACACGCGACAAACTGGAAACGCTACTGGAGCAAAAAATTCGCTGCCCATCTTTCGGGTTCGGTGCTCGAAGTAGGTGCCGGCATCGGCACGAACACAGTCTTGCTCCGCCCTTCGACCACCGGTAAATGGACTTGTCTGGAACCGGACGGCAGGCTCGTGGACGAACTCAAATCCGTTCTCGCAAGAAACCGATTCGATCTGTCATGCCGCATTATCGAAGGAACCATTGCGGCTCTGCCGCCTGGAGAGAACTTCGACACGATTATTTACGTGGATGTGCTGGAACACATTCCTGACGATGGCGCCGAATTAACGCGCGCGGCGGATCGCTTGCGACCTAAAGGCAAAGTTGTTGTGCTTTCGCCCGCGCACCAATGGTTGTTTTCGGAGTTTGACCAATCGATCGGACATTGCCGTCGCTACTCGAAGCGCACGCTACTCGCTGCCACGCCAAAAACGTTGCAGCCAGTCAAATGTTTCTACCTCGATTCATGTGGACTGTTTGCGTCGCTCGCCAATCGCGTGCTGTTGCGTCAGAGCATGCCAACTCTTAAGCAAATCCTTTTTTGGGACCGTACCATTGTGCCAGCCTCCCGCGTCTTGGATCGGCTCCTGTTCTATGGCGTCGGCAAATCGGTCATCGGCATCTGGGAACGCAAAGATGCCTGAAGATTCAGTGTTTGCTGAACTTTCAGTTGACAGTCCACGGCCAAAAACGCTGAGATGCGGCCATCTCTGAAAGCCTGAACGCGCTCCCTGTATGTTCGTCGCGCGAGGCAAACCTTAAACCGATGAGTCAGAAAAAAATTAACGTCGCCATCGTGGGACTTGGCTTCGGCGCGGAATTTATCCCCATTTACCAACGGCTGCCCAACGCGAACCTGTACGCCATTTGCCAGCGCACTCAGGAAAAGCTTGATGCCATTGGCGATGCGTTCGGCATCGAAAAGCGTTACACCGATTTCAAGGAACTGCTCAAAGACCCGAATGTCGATGCGGTCCACATCAATTCGCCCATCCCGGATCACGGGTGGCAATCCATCGCCGCGCTGAAGGCCGGCAAGCACGTCGCCTGCACCGTGCCGATGGCCACGAGCATCGAAGACTGCAAGAAAATCGTCGAACTCGTGAAGAAGACCGGGCTGAAATACATGATGGCCGAGACCGTCGTGTATGCGCGCGAGTATTTATTCATGAAGGAACTGCTCGACGCGGGCAAACTCGGCAAGTTGCAGTTCGTGCAGGCGAGTCATCAGCAGGACATGGATGGATGGCCGAATTACTGGCCCGGTCTGCCGCCGATGTGGTACGCCACGCATTGCGTCGGCCCGGTCGCGGGTCTAATCGGCAAGCCCGCTGAATACGTTTCCTGTTTTGGCAGCGGAACCATTCGCAAAGAACTGGTGAAGAAGTACGGCTCACCCTTCGCCGTCGAGAGCGCGCACATTCACTTTAAAGACACGGACGTGAACGCGCGCATCATTCGCTCGCTCTTCGACACCGCGCGCCAGTATCGCGAAAGCATCGATGTTTACGGCAGCAAAGCTTCGGTCGAATGGCCGCTCATCGAACACGAACCGCTAGTGCTGCACACGGCGAAGTTGCCCGAACACAAGATTCCTAAGCACGTCAAGGCGCCGGATTACGCGAAGCGGTTGCCCAAATCGATCCAGCCATTCACCACGAAGGGCGTGTACGATCTGGGAAAGAAGACGCACCTCAGTTTCGTGCAGGGCGCCGGCCACGGCGGCTCGCATCCGCATCTGGTGAATGAATTTGTCAACGCACTCGTGGAGGACCGTGATCCATTCCCGAATGCGCGGCAATCCGCGAACTGGACCTGCGTCGGACTTTGCGCCCATGAGTCGGCGCTCAAAGGCGGAGCGATCGTGAAACTCCCGGCATTCACTCAGTAATAAAATAGAACGCACAACTATGACTAACGTTGACAACACTCCCATCGCGCCGAACGCGAAGCGGCTCCTTTGGGCCGGCTTCATGGCCATTCTCGCAGCAGGCGTTGGGTTCTCAATTCGCGCTGGCATTCTTGGCCAGTGGGCCGAGCAGTACGGCTTTACTCAGACCGAACTTGGCGCCATTACCGGCGGCGGACTGACTGGATTCGGCATTATCATTCTGTTGGGAGCACTAATCGCCGACAAGGTCGGCTACGGTAAGCTGATGGTGACCGCTTTCGTCATGCATGCGATTTCCGCCGTTCTGACCCTGGCTGCGGGAGCGGCTTTTGCTTCAGGTGGAAAGACCGCCGCGTTTCAGTGCTTGTTCTGGGGTATGTTTCTTTTTGCGGTTGGAAACGGCATCGCCGAGGCGGTGGTCAACCCTCTGGTTGCGACGTTGTTTCCGAAGGAAAAGACCCACTACCTGAATATTCTTCACGCGGGTTGGCCCGGTGGATTGATTATTGGCGGGTTAGCTTCGTATTTCATGAATGCCGAAGGAGCAAAGCCGGTGGGCTGGCAGATTCAGATCTCGTTGTTTCTGCTGCCGGTGCTTTTGTACGGTCTGATGCTGCTTGGCCAACGCTTTCCAAAATCAGAGGCGAGCCAGCATGGTGTTCGGTACGTGGACATGCTTCGGGAATTGGGGATTCTTGGTGCCGCTGTTATTTGCCTCCTGCTTGTTCTCTTTTTCAGGAATGATCTTGGCTGGAGCACGACGGTCGCCGTCATTGCTGCCGCAGCCGTTTGGCTGATATTTTCTACATTGGTGAAGTTTTCGGCTGGACCGTGGCTGCTCGCGCTCTTGCTCGTCATCCACGCTCTCGTCGGTTATGTCGAACTCGGGACTGATTCGTGGATTGGTAAGATCACCGGCTCAATCATGGCATCGAAGCAGAAAGGACTCCTGCTGTTCGTTTACACATCCGGTCTGATGTTTGTCCTCCGTTTTTTCGCCGGTCCGATTGTCCACAGAATCTCGCCACTTGGGCTTTTGTGCGTCAGCGGCGTTCTCGGATTCACGGGTCTCCAGCTTTTGGGAGCGGCGACAACAGTCACTCTTTGCGTCGTGGCTGCGACCGTTTATGCGCTCGGCAAGACCTTCCTCTGGCCGACGATGCTGGCCGTCGTCTCCGAACGTTTTCCCAAAGGGGGTGCCATCACGATTGGCGCAGTTGGCGGCGTGGGAATGTTGTCCGCCGGATTGCTGGGTGGCCCCGGGATCGGCTTCAAGCAGGACTATCACGCGTCGCTGCAACTCAAAACCACGGACGCCGCAGTTTACGAGCGATACCAGGCCCCCAATGAAAACTGGTTCCTGGGCTTCAAGACGGTGGGGCTTGACGGCGCAAAGGTGGGCATCTTGGAGGACGGCGGAAAAGAAGTTGTTCGCGCCTTGGAAATTATGCGCAAGGATCCGAAAACGAAACCTGAGGCTCTGGCCGGGCAAGAGGCACTCGTAAAATGGTGGGACGCCGCCAAAGCAACCGCCGATCAGGACAAGAAACTGGTCGGAGAAGCGACGTTGCACGGTGGAAAGATGGCACTGAAGTTGACTTCATTTGTGCCCGCCACGATGGCCGTTCTGTATCTGCTCCTCATTCTGTATTTCAAGGCGCGCGGTGGATACAAACAAGTCCACATCGAGGGCGCGGGGCGAGCGGCCCACGAAGTCCCCGACGCGGGTACAAAGACCGTCTAAACTTTGCTGGCAACAGAGGCGGCGCTTAGCAGCGCCGCCTTTTTCTTTTCCGCACCATGATCAGAGTGTGCCGTTGGCGGGCGTTTTCGCGGCGCGCTCCTTACGCCAGGGTCCTCGTCAGATTGCGCGCATCACCGCGAGCCTTCACTGTTGCTCCATCACTTTGATCTTACCCGCGAGGCGATCGGAAACTTTTTGCACGTCGGCATCGACCATCAGCTTCACCAGATCGACGAACTTCGTTTTCGGCTCCCAGCCGAGTTTTCTCTTCGCCTTGCTGTAGTCGCCGATGAGCAAATCCACTTCCGCCGGGCGGCAATAGCGTTCGTCGAACGCGACGTAGTCCTGCCACTTCAATCCCACGTGCGCGAAAGCGTGCTCCAAAAATTCGCGCACCGAATGAGTTTCATTCGTGGCGATCACGTAGTCGTCCGCCTCGGGCTGTTGCAGCATGAGCCACATCGCGTCCACGAATTCCTTCGCGTAACCCCAGTCGCGCTTGGCGTCGAGATTGCCGAGATACAATTTCTTTTGCAGCCCGTGTTTGATGTTGGCGACGGCGCGCGTGATCTTGCGCGTGACGAAAGTCTCTCCGCGCCGCGGCGACTCGTGATTGAACAGAATCCCGTTGCTCGCGTGGAGGCCGTAGCTTTCGCGATAATTCACCGTGATCCAGAACGAATAAACCTTCGCGCATCCGTAAGGCGAACGCGGATAAAATGGCGTCGTCTCCTTTTGCGGAACTTCCTGCACCAGGCCATACATCTCGCTCGACGAAGCCTGATAAAACCGCGCCTTGACGTCCGTCTCGCGCATGGCTTCGAGCAACCGCACCGTGCCCGTGCCCGTGACATCGGCGGTGTATTCAGCGGCGTCGAAGCTCACGCGCACGTGGCTTTGCGCGGCGAGGTTGTAAATTTCATCCGGCTGAATTTTGCCGAGCAACCGCGCCAGCGCGCTGCCGTCGGACAAATCGCCGTAATGAAGAAACAAGCGCTTCCCGCTCTCGTGAGGGTCCTGATAAATCGCTTCCAACCGTCCCGTGTTGAACGTGCTCGCACGCCGGATGATGCCATGCACCTCGTAGCCTTTGCCCAACAACAACTCCGCGAGATACGAACCATCCTGACCCGTAATGCCCGTGATCAATGCCTTCTTTGCCATAATTGAGGCGGCAAAGTGCGGAACTTCCCGCTGGCTGACAAGCCACAATCAACAAACGTCTTCGCGCCTTGGAATGTTTGCGGACAAGTGGAATCGCTACTAGCCTGCGCCGGGTTGGGAAGACTTCCATGACATTCGAAATAGGACTACTGCTCGCTCTGACGGCCGCCGCCGTCGTTCTCTTCGCCACCGAAAAGATTTCTCCTGACGTCACGGCGTTGACGTTAGTGCTCGCGCTCGTCTTCACAAAGTTGCTCAAGCCCGACACCGCCTTCCAGGGATTCGGAAGTGAGACGGTAATCATGATCCTCGGTTTATTAATCCTCACCGCCGCCTTGATGCGAACCGGTGTGGTTGATCTCGCGGGCGGAAAAATTCTGAAATACACCGGCAACTCGCCGATGCGCTTGTTGCTCGTGGTCATGATCGCGTCGGCCACGCTTGGGGCCTTCATGAGCAACACCGCTTCAACCGCGTTCTTCGTCCCGGTGGTGATGGGCTTGGCCAAGCGCGCCAAGATGAGTCCGCGCCAATTGCTCCTGCCGCTCGCGTTCTCCTCCATCCTCAGCAGTTCCGTCACGCTCATCAGCACCTCGACCAACATCGTCGTGAGCGGGTTGATGACCGGCTACGGCTTGAAGCCGATGGGAATGTTCGAACTCACCCCGGTCGGAATTCCCATCGTGATCGCCGGGCTGATCTATATGGCCATCGTCGGACGACTCTTTCTCGTTGGACCGAAAGCGCAGGATCAGGTGCAGGCCGAACCAGGACTGCGTGCCTACCTGAGCGAAGTCGTGGTCTTGCCCGCGTCACCGCTCGTCGGTAAAACGCTGGGCGAATCCGCGCTCGGCCAGAACCTGGACCTGACGGTCCTGCGCATCATGCGCGACCAAACTCCGCTTCTCGCTCCGAAGGCGGACACCGTGATCCGGGCTGGCGACGTGTTGGTGGTGGAAGCCAGTCCCGATGATTTGCTCCGAGTGAAAGACGTGGCCGGCATTGAAATCAAAGGCGACCTCGAACACGGCGACCCGACTCTGCCCATTGAGGATCTTGGCATTGTGGAGGTGATTCTCCTCTCCCGCTCACCGCTGATCGGGCGAACGCTCAAGAGCGTGGGCTTCCGCGAACGCTACGGCCTGCAAGTGCTGGGCATCAACCGGCACGGAAAAATTCTGCACAACAAAATCAGCGAGATGCCGCTGCGTCTCGGTGACATTTTGCTGATTCAAGGGCCGCGCACGGAAATTGCGGCGCTGGAAGACGACCGGAGTTTTCGCGTCATCCAAACCATCGACGATCGCCAGCCGCGCCGTCGCCGCGCACCGATCGCCATCACCATTTTTCTGGGCGTACTGCTGCTGGCCACGTTCAAAGTGCTGCCCTTCTCTGTCGCGGTGATCCTCGGAGCCGTCGTGGCGTTCTTCACCAAGTGCATCACGCCGGAGGAGGCGTATCGCGAACTGGAATGGAAAGCCGTGATCCTGATCGGCAGCATGCTGGCCCTCGGCGCGGCCATGGAACAGACCGGCGCCGCCAAATATCTCGCCTCGCTCATCGTCAACGCCACGGAATCGTTCGGCCCCACGTGGCTGCTCGCGGGTTTCTTCACGCTGACCGTTCTGCTCACCCAGCCCATGTCGAATCAAGCTGCCGCCGTGGTCGTGTTGCCCGTAGCCATTCAAACCGCCCTGCAACTGGGCCACAATCCCCGCACCTTTGCCATGATGGTAGCCGTCGCCGCCAGTTGCTCGTATCTCACGCCGCTCGAACCTTCCTGCCTGATGGTGTACGGGCCAGGCGGCTACAAATTCTCCGACTTCCTGAAGTACGGAGCGCTGCTCACGATCATCATCGGCGCCATCGCTGTGACGATGGTTCCGCGCGTGTGGCCGTTGCACTGATTTGTGGCGTCTTTTAATCATAATCTGAATTCGTAATCGTAATCTCCGGCGGGCGATGAAATTGGGAAAGGGATTACGATTACGAGTTACGATTAAGATTGCGACCGGAAGGAGAGCTGCTGCCGTTGACACCCTTCTCATCGCACTTAAATTCCGCCGCACATGTCGAAACCGTCCGTGCCAAAAGTCATTCGCCTTCGCGGCGTGCGGCATCACAACTTGAAGAACTTCGATCTCGATCTACCGATCGGGAAACTCATCGTCGTGACCGGCCTGAGCGGCTCGGGCAAAAGTTCTCTCGCCTTCGACACACTCTTTGCCGAAGGCCAGCGCCGTTACATCGAAACGTTTTCTCCTTACGCGCGGCAGTTCTTCGACCGTATGGACAAACCGAAGGTCGATCGCATCGAAGGCATTCCGCCCGCCATCGCCATCGAGCAACGCAATGCGGTGAAGACTACGCGCTCGACCGTCGGCACCATGACCGAACTGACCGACTACATGAAATTGCTCTGGCCGCATTTGGCCACGCTGCACTGCCGCAAATGTAGCGAACCAGTGCGCAAGGAATCACCGAGCGAGGTGTGGGCGAAGCTGAATGACGAGTGCCGAATGACGAATGTCGAATGGCTGATCACGTTCGATCTGCCCATCTCGGAGAAGCTCTCCATCACCGAATCGCTGGCGCTTATCGGAAAGCAGGGTTATCGCCGGCTGCTCGTAAACGGCCAAATTATCAACGTGGACGACGCAGCGTCCCATTCGTCATTCGCCATTCGCCGCTCGTCACTCACCGTCGTTCAGGATCGGGTGAAACTCGCTGCGGAAAATCGTTCGCGCTTCGTCGAAGCGTGCGAGCAAGCCTTTCATTTTGGCAAAGGCAAGCTGACGATTTTTGAAATCACTTCGCGCGGCGCGCCGGCAAATCCAAAATTCTTCTCCAATCGTTTTCACTGCGCCACGTGCGACATCGATTACCGCGAGCCAACGCCCGCGCTCTTCAGTTTCAATCACCCATTGGGCGCGTGTCCGAGTTGCAAAGGTTTCGGGCGCACGATCACGATCGATTACAACCGCGCGATTCCCGATCGCTCCAAGTCGCTCGCGGGCGGCGCGGTGAAACCGTGGCAAGTCGGGCACGGGCTGGAATCGCAGCGCGACCTTACGCGCGCGTCCAAGGCGCGCGGCATCCCCATGAACGTTCCATTCGCCAAGCTTTCCGCCGAGCAACAGCGCATGGTGATCGAAGGCGATCCCGATTACGGCAGCGATGAAGAGCACGAGTGGCCGCGCGCATGGTACGGCGTGAAGGGCTACTTTCGCTGGCTTGAATCGAAGGCCTACAAGATGCATGTGCGCGTGCTGCTCTCGCGTTACCGCGCCTACACGACGTGTCCCGAGTGCAAGGGCAAGCGGCTTCAGGCGGAGGCGCTGCTCTATAAATTGAACGGCATCACACTCTCGGATTTTTATCTGCTGCCAGTGCGCGATGCGCTGACCTTCATTGAAGACTTGGCGGCAGGGCGCGCCATCCCCCGCGGGCCGCGTCATCAGTCAACGCCACTCCGGCGCGCTGAGGACAGTGCGCCCTACCCCGCGTCTCGCTCTGGGAACGCGCTGGCCCTGAACGATGCATTGCCCGAACGAAAAGATTTTTGGAACAGCGGCGTGCGTTGCGCGAATGAAGCCCCGCCCGCCAATGATCCGCTCCGCTTCGCACTTCAGGAAGTCCGCGCCCGCCTCCATTATTTGAACGAAGTGGGCCTTGGCTATCTCACGCTCGATCGCCCGACGCGTTCACTCTCCGGCGGCGAAACCGAGCGCGTGAATCTCACCACCTGCCTCGGCACGCGCCTCGTCAACACGCTCTACGTCCTCGACGAGCCGAGTGTCGGCCTGCACGCGCGCGACACTGAGCGGCTTGTCCGCATCCTGCGCGAGTTGCGCGACATCGGGAACACCGTTGTCGTCGTCGAGCACGAACCCGCCGTGATGCGTGCCGCCGATCACATTGTGGATCTTGGTCCCGGTCACGGCGAAAGCGGCGGACAAATTGTTTACACCGGAGATTTCGCCGGCGTGCTCAAGGACGAAGATTCGCTGACGGGCCAATATCTTTCCGGTCGCAAACAGATTGAACCACGCAATCCTCGCCCGGTGAATGCACGCACACCGAAGCTCCGTATCGAGAGCGCCAACGCCCACAACCTGAAAGACCTGAGCGTGGATATTCCGTTGAACCGTTTCGTTTGTCTCACGGGCGTCAGCGGTTCCGGCAAAAGCACTCTTGCGCGCGACGTGCTCGTTCCCTTGCTTCAGCAAAAGCTCGGAGCCACCGCGACACGCGAAGCGCAGCCCGAGCCAGATGAGCCGGAGAAAGAAAGTGAAACGTCAGTCGCTGCTCCGCCTTCCGCGATTCTCTCCGGCTTCGAATCCATCGGCGAAGTCGTGCTCGTCGATCAATCGGCGCTTGGCCGCACACCTCGATCCAATCCAGCGGTGTATGTCGGCGCGTTCGAACCGATTCGCGAAATCTACGCGATGACCGAAGCCGCGAAACAGCGCGGCTTGAACGCCAGCGCCTTCAGCTTCAACTCCGGCCAGGGCCAGTGCGAAAAATGTCGCGGCGCGGGTTTCGAGAAAATTGAAATGCAATTCCTGAGCGATGTGTTCGTGACTTGCCCGGAATGCAACGGACGCCGTTATCGCGAGCACATTCTCGAAGTGAAGCTGGAGCTGGAGAAAGTAAACAGTGAAGCAGTAATCAGTAATCAGTTGAAGGGCAACGCACGCACGAACACCAAACTGAATACTGATTCACTAATTACTGATTACTGTTCCTGGTCCATCGCCGACCTACTCGACGCCACGATCGATGAGGTCGTCGCCTTTCTCGAATCTCTGCCGGAATCGCGGCATCGCAATAACGCGCTGACCAGCATGAAACTCTTGCAGGACGTTGGCCTCGGCTACCTGCGCGCGGGACAACCCATCAACAC
>Ga0193753_10002269_pt1 | contig 15424 bp, 11 predicted proteins | sample H1c2metaG_FD_144925 | JGI IMG/M metagenome (GOLD analysis project Ga0193753, IMG submission 144925) | Soil microbial communities from a riparian zone of the East river system, Colorado, United States - H1c2 | ecosystem: Environmental > Terrestrial > Soil > Riparian zone | place: USA: East... | reverse complement strand
CGAGCTATCTCGTGATGGACCAGGCGGTGCCGCGGATCGAGCGGGGTGGCAACCGGGGCGCCGAGATACACGTCCCCCAGGCCCATCACGAGATAGCTCGCGCCGAACACGATGTCGCGCACCGCATCGCGCGATTCGAGGCCATTGATGCGCCGGATGAATTCGATGTTGTCCGGGCACCAGGGCGCATCGGCGCGCACGGCCTTGTATCTCTCCGTCGCGAGCTGCGTCGCCGGGTCGTCCCAGGAGAGCGGCAGGTGCACGATGCGGCTCGGCAGCCGCATGCGATCGACGCTGGGAAGTTTCGCGATGGCCGCGAGCAGCCAGTCGATGACCTTCCCCTGCGTCACGCGCGCGGCATCGAAATGGATCTGCAGCGAGCGGATGCCCGGCGTGAGGTCTGACAACCCGGCAAGCGGCTGTGCCCGCAGTGCTTCGAGCAAGGCCTGCACCTGGAAGCGCAACACGAGATCGAGAACCGGCGCGCCGAACTCCACGAGCAGATTGCTCTCGCCGGCGCGACGCACGCACAACGCGGCGTGGTTCGGCGAGGCTGGCAATTCGAGCAGCACGGAAGGATTGTCGACGCGCGATGAAGATTGCGGAATTCTCAGGAATCGCACGCGGTCACCCGGGCGCAGTTGCCCGATCTTCCAGAGCTCGTCGCGCACGATCGTGACCGGGCACACGAACCCGCCAAGGCTGGGTCCGTCGGGCCCGAGAATGACCGGCATGTCGCCCGTGAAGTCGACGCTGCCGATGGCGTAGGCATTGTCGTGAATGTTGGATGGATGCAGGCCGGCTTCACCGCCATCCCGGCGCGCCCAGGTGGGCTTCGGGCCAATGAGGCGCACACCGGTGCGGCTCGAGTTGTAGTGCACTTCCCAAGGCGCCTCGTAGAAGGTGCGCATGTCATCTGCCGTGAAAAAATCCGGCGCGCCGTGCGGGCCGTCATGAACACCGATCTCCCACTCATGGCCGTAGCGGGGACGCTCGTTCGCCTCGATGGCCTGACACCCGTCGAGCTCGCCGCCGTTGCGGTTCAGCCGCAGCACATCGCCGGCGCGCAAGCTCCGGCCGCCGTGCCCGCCGAACTGCCCGAGAGTGAAGGTGGCGCGGCTGCCGAGGTATTCGGGAATGTCGAAGCTGCCGCGCACCGCGAGGTAGGCGCGCTGGCCGGCGCCGGCGATTCGGCCCAGCGCAAGCACACTTCCCCGTGCCACCGGCAGCGGTTGCCAGAACGGCACGGCAACCCCGTCGAGCGTCGCTTCCATGCTCGCGCCCGCCAGCGCGACCACGGCGTCGGCATCGAAGCGCAGCGTCGCGCCCGCGACCGTCATTTCCAGCGCCGCGGCGCCTTCGTCGTTGCCCACCATGCGATTGGCGAGACGCAACGCGAGCGCATCCATGGGGCCGGATGGCGGCACGCCCACATCCCACAGACCGAGGCGTCCCGGCCAGTCCTGCACGGTAGTGAGTGTTCCCGGCGCCATGACTTCCACGCTGGCCGTCGGTGGCGCATGACCCTGCAGCATCGCGGTGGTCTGCTCGCCCGCGGCGAAGACCGGGTGCTCGAGTATCGACACCAGGTAGGCGAGGTTAGTCTCGATGCCATCGATGCGCGATTGGCGCAACGCGGCGGCGAGCCTGGCGATCGCGAGCTCGCGTGTCTCGCCGCGCGCGATCACCTTGGCCAGCATGGGGTCGTAGTACCCCGTGACTTCGGTGCCGGCATCCACCCAGCCGTCGACGCGCAAGTCGGCCGGTAGTTTGACCTGCGTGAGCAGGCCGCTCGACGGCCGGAAGCCGCGCGCCGGATCTTCCGCATAGACACGCGCCTGGATTGCATGGCCGAGTGCGACATGCCAATGCTCACGCAGATCCGGTGGAGCGCCGGCCGCGGTGCGGATCATCCACTCCACGAGGTCGATGCCACCGACTTCCTCGGTGACGCCGTGTTCCACCTGCAGGCGCGTATTCACCTCGAGGAAATAGAACCTGGCAGCAGCGGCGTCGTACACGAACTCCACCGTGCCGGCGGAGCGGTATTGAACCTTCTCGCCGAGCCGCACTGCGGCCGCGTGCAGTTCGGCACGCGTGGAGTCATCGAGCCCGGGCGCGGGGGATTCCTCGATGACCTTCTGGTTGCGGCGTTGAACCGAACAGTCACGCTCACCCAGCGCAATCACGGCGCCGCGGCCATCGCCGAAGATCTGCACCTCGATATGCCGGGCGCGCGCCACGAATTTTTCCAGGAACACGCCCGAGTTGCGGAAATTGCCAGCCGCCAGCCGCTGCACGGCGGCGAAGGATTCGCTGAGCTCCGCGGCGGAATCGCAGCGGCGCATGCCGATGCCGCCGCCGCCGGCGGTGCTCTTGAGCATCACCGGATAGCCAATGCCTTCAGCCGCGGCGAGCGCCGCGGGCAGATCGGCTAGTAGTTCGGTGCCCGGCAATAGTGGCAGCCCGCATTCCTTCGCCAGCGCGCGCGCCGTGTGCTTGAGCCCGAAGTCGCGCATCTGCACGGGCGTTGGCCCGATGAATGCGAGTCCCGCGCGCTCGCAGGCTTCCGCGAATTCCGCATTCTCCGAAAGGAACCCGTAGCCGGGATGGATGGCTTGTGCGCCGGTTTCGCGCGCCACTTCGAGGATGCGGTCGGCGCGCAGGTAACTCTCGGCTGCCTGCGCGGGGCCGATGCAACAGGCCTCGTCTGCCAGCCGCACGTGCGGCGAGTTTTCGTCGGCTTCGGAGTAGACCGCGACCGACGACAGGCCCAGTTTCTTGATGGTTCGCAGGATGCGGCAGGCGATGGCACCGCGATTGGCGATCAGGATTTTCGAGAGCATTGCGCAGTTCCGCCCATTCTTTTTCTACGCCGGGTCGTCCCGGCGTTGGGGAAATTGCGCGACGGGTCGTCCCGCCGGTGGGAAAACGCGTTCATGCGTTATCCCAGGTCATGACGCGAATCGGCGTCGGGTTGTAGGCATTGCAGGGGTTGTTGAGCTGGGGGCAGTTGGAAATCAGCACCAGCGTGTCGATGAGCGCCCGCAGCTGGACATGCCTTCCCGCGGCGGAGATGCCGTCGGCGAAGCGCAGTTCACCTGCGGGCGTCACCGGGACGTTCATGAAGAAGTTGATGTTCGAAGGCAGGTCGCGCTTGGTGAGCTCGCCCTCTTTTGTTTGAGGGTGATTCGCGAGCGCCAGCAGGAAACTGTCGCGGCAGGAATGCATGGAACGCTTGTCGAGCGCGTAGCGCACGGTGTTGCTCTCGGCCGAGCACGCGCCGCCCAGCGTGTCGTGGCGGCCGCAGGTGTCTTCCTCGATGCGCAACATGGCGTTGCCGCGGTTGGAGAGCAGCGCCGCGCCCGTCGTGAGATAGATGCGCCCCTGCGCCTGGATGGTGTTCTGCGCGCTGTAGTGCTCGGCCGTGTCGGTGGCGTTGTAGAACAGCGTATCCACCGCCTGGTTGCCCTCGAGGTCCACGATGCGAAGCGACTGCCCGCGGTGCACGACTCCCATCCACGGTTCACCCGCGGCCACGACCTCGTCGAGACCCTTCAAGATGAATACATCCTTTCGGTGTTGAGGTAGCCGCGCGCATTCTCCGGGCAGCGAATGCGGCAGGGATCGTCCGCGGCCGGCGGCGAGCCGCGACGCGCCTGCAGCCGGATGGCCGGCGGCGCGTATGCCGTGGTGGTGGCAAGCGGATGCGGCCCGGCATGCAGCGCGACGATCGTATCCATCTCGAACCGCAGGTCGACGTAGTGACCGGCCTTGGCGTGCCCCGTGACGAGCTGCAATGCGCCCGCCTCGTCGACCACTACCTTGCTGAAAAGGTTGATGTTTGCGACCAGGTCGCGCTCGTTGAGCCCGTACTTTCCGAGCTCCACCAGCATCGCATCGCGACCGCTCACGTAGCGTCGGTTGCGCTGCTCCTGGAAACGGGTGGCGCCGTAACGCGCGGCGATCATCGCCGCATCGGTAAGCCCGCACAGCGGATCGTGCCAGCCGCAACTGTCGGCGGTGATGGAGCAGAGGATGCGCCCCATGTCGGAATAGCAGACTGCGCCTGCGGTCAGGTGCGCGATGTGCTGGGCCTTCAGCGTGTCGGCCATGTTGTAGCGCTCGAGCGGTTGCTCGCGACTGAAGAACAGCGCGGCGACGTTGGCGTCATTGCCGCCGGCGGTCAGCCGCAACACCACGCCACGCCGCAGGACGCCTGACCAATGTGCCCCACCGGGTATTTCTTCTTCCCACAACATGCACAGCGCAAGTGCAAAGCCTGTACCACGACGAACCGCGCAGGCGTCGACCGCCCGCATCCACGGCGTCGGGAAATGCTCCGTGTTCGTGCGCCCCGACGGCTGCTCGCGTTCGTTTGGTGCAAACAATGGGCCTGGTTGACGCTAACAAGTCCACCACGCAGCGCGTCATCGCGGCACAGGTCTTGCAAAAACTCACTCCAGTAATGTGCGCCTAGGGTTCCGGTTGAGAAATCAACGCTGGTCCGAGAGACGCAATCCAGTGGTGCCGCTACGCGCCGGGGATACACGGCGGGACAAAAGCCCGGGAGATGCCTGATGCACTAACAACACGGGAGAGTCTCATGCCCATCCGATCGTCGACGGTATCCGTACGCCGTCTGCTCCAGACCCTTTTCATCGCAGTCCTCGCCGGCGCGGCGCTGCTGACCACCCAGGCCGCCCGCGCGGCCGAGAAAACCTCGTTCAATGTTGCGTGGAGCATCTACGTCGGCTGGATGCCGTGGGACTACGCGCAATCGAGCGGCATCCTCAAGAAGTGGGCCGACAAATACGGCATCACCATCAAGCTCACGCAGATGGACTACATCGAGTCCATCAACCAGTACACGGCCGGCAAATTCGACGGCTGCGTCATGACCAACATGGACATGCTGACGATCCCGTCCGCGGGCGGCGTGGATTCGACCGCGCTGATCGTGGGCGACTATTCCAACGGCAACGACGGCGTGGTGCTCAAGGGTGCAGGCTCGAAGCTCGCGGACATCAAGGGCCAGTCGGTGAACCTGGTCGAGCTGTCGGTGTCGCACTACCTGCTGGCGCGCGGCCTCGAGTCCGTCGGGCTCGCCGAACGCGACATCAAGGTGGTGAATACCTCGGATGCGGACATCGTGAGCGCCTTCGCGACACCGGGAGTCACCGCCACGGTGACCTGGAAGCCGCAGCTGTCCGAGGTCACGGCCATGCCGAAGACCACGCTCGTGTTCGACTCGAGCAAGACGCCGGGCGAGATTCTCGACCTCATGGTGGTGAACAGCGCCGTGCTCAAGGCCAATCCCAAGCTCGGCAAGGCGCTGGTCGGCGCCTGGTACGAAACGCTGACGCTCATGCTGGCCAAGGATGCCAAGGCAAGCAGCGCACTGGAAAGCATGGCCAAGGCCTCGGGAACCGATCTTGCCGGCTTCAAGGGCCAGCTGGCCACCACCTACCTGTATTCGACGCCGGCCACCGCGGTGGCCGCCGCCAAGTCGCCTGACCTCGTCAAGAAAATGGACCTGGTGCGCAAGTTCTCGTTCGACCACGGTTTGTTAGGCGAGGGCGCGAAGACCGTCGACGCGGTCGGCATCGAGTTCCCGGCCGGCGTCACGCTCGGCAACAAGGCCAACCTCAAGCTGCGCTTCGATCCCACCTACATGCAGCTGGCGGCCGACGGGAAGCTCTGAAGCCAAGCTCCTGTACGTGCGCCGGCTGATCAATCAACACCCGGGGCGGGCCGCTGGGCTCGCCCTGGGAGTGTTGCCGTTCATCGCGCTGCTGGTGATGTACGTCATCGCCTCGCACCTGCGGCTGGCCGAAAACCCCGACGACAAACTACTGCCGGCGCTCGGCAAGATCGCCAGCACGTTTCACGCCTACGCGTTCGAAGAAGACACCCGCAGCGGGCGGTTGCTGTTCTGGGCTGACACCTGGGCCAGCCTCAAGCGCATCGGGTCGGCACTCGTCATCAGCGCGACGCTGGGCACGGCCCTGGCGCTTGGCATCGGCGTGATCCCGCGCCTGCGTGCGTTGCTCTCGCCGCTGCTCGGCACCATCGCCATGATTCCGCCGCTGGCGATCCTGCCGGTGCTGTTCATCGTGCTGGGTCTCGAGGAGACGGCGAAGATCTCGCTCATCGTGATCGGCATCGCGCCGTGTATCGCGCGCGACCTGGCGTTGCGGGTCGGCGAGTTGCCCAGGGAGCAGATCATCAAGGCGCAGACGCTGGGCGCTTCCACCTGGCAGCTCATGCTGCGCGTGGTGTTGCCGCAGCTCTGGCCGCGCCTCATCGATTCGCTGCGGCTGTCGATGGGGTCCGCGTGGCTGTTCCTCATCGCCGCCGAAGCCATCGCATCGACGGAAGGCCTCGGGTACCGCATCTTCCTCGTGCGACGCTACCTCGCCATGGACGTGATCCTGCCCTACGTGGTGTGGATCACGCTGCTGGCCGTGCTCACCGATCTCGCGCTGCGCACCTTGCGTGCGCGCGCCTTCCGCTGGGCGGAGCCTGAACGCTGATGGCCACCGTGACGGTGCGCAATGTGTGGAAGGAGTACGGCGCCACCGTCGTACTCGAAAACGTGCGGCTCGAAATCGCCGACCACGAGTTCGTGACCATCGTTGGCGCTTCCGGGTGCGGCAAGACGACGTTCCTCAAGATGTTGTTAGGCATGGAGCAGCCGACGCGTGGCCAGATCCTGATCGACGGTGTGCCGATCCGGCCGGAGCCGGACCCGGACCGTGGCGTCGTGTTCCAGCGCTATTCCTCGTTCCCGCACCTGTCGGTCATCGAAAATGTGATGCTGGGTCTCGAGCTGCGCTCCTCCAGGATCACCGGGAAGCTGTTCGGCGCGGCGCGGCGCGAAGCGCGCGCAGCGGCGCTGGCCATGCTCGAGTCGGTGGGCCTTGGCGCTGCCGCCGATCGCTATCCGGCGCAGCTCTCGGGCGGCATGCAGCAGCGCATGTCGATCGCGCAGGCGGTGATCCGCAAACCCAAGATCCTGCTGCTCGACGAGCCTTTCGGCGCGCTCGATCCCGGCGTCACGGCCGACATGCACGAGTTGATCCTTCGATTGTGGAAGGAAAACCGCATGACCATCTTCATGGTCTCGCACGATATCCAGGAGAGCTTCCAGCTCGGCACGCGCCTGCTCACGTTCGACAAGCTTCGCCACGACCCGCAGTCACCGGAAGCCTACGGCGCGAGCGTGACCTACGACATGCCGCTGTCGCGGCGGCCATCGACGGCGCGCCAATCAACCCGCTGAGAAGCCTTCCTTCGTGAGTGGCAGCGTGCGCACGCGGTGGCCGACCGCTGCGTAGATGGCGTTGCAGATGGCCGGGGCCACCGGCGGCAGCGCCGGTTCGCCCACGCCCGTGGGCGGGTTGTCACTCTGGATGAAATGCACTTCCACCCTGGGCTGGTCTGCGATGCGCAGGATCGGATACTGGTGGAAGTTTGACTGCTCGACGCGACCGTTTTCCATGGTGATCTCGAGCCCCAGCATCGTGCTGAAGCCGTCGATGACGCCACCCTCGCACTGGTTATTGGCGCCACTCATGTTGACGATGGGGCCGATGTCACCCGCCACCACCATGCGATGCAGCCGGATGCGCTTGTCCGCATCGACGCTGACTTCCGCGACTTCGGCGAAATGTCCGGCATGGCTGAAATGGAACGCGAGGCCAAGTCCATGACCCGCGGGCAGTTTCCTTCCCCACCCGGCTTTTTCCGTGACGAGCTTGATCACGTCGGCGGCGCGAGCGGTGTTGAGCCCGCCGGGCAGCAGGCGCGGCTCGCCCATGACCTCCAGCAGAAAGTCGCGGTGGTCGCGATTCGCGGCCGCGGACAGCTCATGCAGGAAACTCTGGATGACCCACGCGACCGAACACGAGCGCGGTGCGCGCCACGGACCGCAGGGTGTCACGAGTGGCAGCAGCGTCTGCGTGAGCTGGTAGTTAGGAACGTTCTGCGCCGGAAACTCCTGGTCGGGGAGGTTGCCGCCGCTGACCGGGTTCTTGCCGTCGGTGGTGAACGAAATGAAGTGGTTGCGCCAGGCGACGAGTTTGCCTTCGGCGTCTACGCCGCCGGCCAGCGAATGGAATCCACCGGGGCGATAGAAGTCGTGCGCCATGTCCTGCTCGCGCGTCCACATGAGCTTGACGGGACCGGCGAAGCGCTGCGCGATGGCGCCGGCCTCGCACGCGTAATCGTTCATGAGCCGGCGGCCGAACCCGCCGCCGACGCGCGTCTGGTTGACCTTGATCTTGTCGACGGGCAGTCCGAGCGCGCCTGACAATGTCGCGAGCGAGCGATCCGCAGTCTGCGTGGGCGACCACAGCTCGAGAATTCCGTCGTGGCTCCACGCGGTGCAATTCTGCGGTTCGAGCGGAGCGTGCGACACGAATGGATAGGTGTAGAAACCCTCGACGGTCTTTGCCGCCGCTTTGAGTGCATCCGCCGTCGCGCCGACGTTGAGCGTGGTGGTCTCGCCGGTAGGCAGCCTGCCGAGATCCGCGGCTCGCTTGGTCAACGCGCTCCAGCTGTCCTTCGAAGCGGAAGACTCATCCCATTCCACGCGCAGCTGTTTGCGCGCTTCGAACGCGGCCCACGTGGAATCCGCCACGATGGCCACACCCGCCATGACCTCGGTAGGTTTGCCGTTGCCTTCGATGACGAACGCATCGCGCACGCCGGGCAGGCGCTTGAGCTCGTCGAGATTGGCCGAACGCACTTTGCCGCCGGTCGCAGGGCATTTCTCGAACACTGCGAATTTGAGCCCCGGCAGTTGCTGGTCGATGCCGAACAAAGGCGCGCCCGTGACGACCTTGCGGTTGTCGACGCCGGTATACGACTTGCCGAGGAGGCGGTATTCGCTGCGTTCCTTGAGTTTGATGGTCGCCGCGTCGGGAACGGGTAGCGTTGCGGCCCTGGTGGCCAGCGCGCCGTACGTCAACTTGCGCTTGCCGTTCCACACCGCGCTGTCGCGCGTGGTGCATTCCTCGACTGGCACCTTCCACGCCGCAGCCGCGGCCGACACCAGCATGGCGCGCGCGACCGCGCCCGCCTTGCGCAACTGGTCCCAGCTCGAGGGAATGGAGCGCGAGCCCCCGGCGCTCTGGTTGCCGTAGACCGTGGGGTTGACCGGCGCCTGCTCCACGACCACGTCGGTCCACAGGGCATCCAACTCTTCGGCGATGATCAGCGGGAACGCGGTCTTGATGCCCTGGCCGATCTCCGGGCCCTTGTTGTAGATGAGTATCGAGCCCTTGCTCGAGATACGCAGGAACGCATTGGGCGCGAAGTCGGCGGGCGCGGTTGCGGCGTCGGTGGTTTGTCCGCCGAGCACGAAGCCGAGCGTGAGCCCACCGCCGGCCAGGCCAGTCAGTTTGAGAAATGCGCGCCGGTCGACTTTGACCGCTCGCATCGGCAACGCGGGCGTGGCCTGTTCCACCGATTGCATGAGCGCGCGCAGCGATTCATCGGCGGCAATGGCCGGGTTCGATGGTGCGTTCATCAGGCCTTGCTCTTCGCGAGTTTGCCGGCGGCCGTGTGGATAGCCGCGCGGATGCGCTGGTACGTGCCGCAGCGGCAGAGATTGCCCGCCATCGCCGAATCGATCTGCGCATCCGTGGGTTGCGGCGTGCGCGCGAGCAGCGCCGAGGCGGACATCAGCTGACCCGCCTGGCAGTAGCCACACTGCGGTACGTCATGTTCGATCCACGCTTCCTGCAACGGGTGCAGTTGCGTCTGCGATCGCGCGAGGCCTTCGATGGTGGTGATGTTCTTTCCGGCAACACTGCCCGCCGGCGTGGAACACGCGCGGATCGGTTCTCCATCCGCGAGCACCGTGCAGGCACCACACAGCGCCATGCCACAACCGAATTTTGTTCCGACGAGACCCAGGGAATCGCGAAGTACCCACAATAGTGGCGTGTTCGGATCGACGTCGGCGTTCTGGTCTTTGCCGTTCACTCGCAGGCTGAGCATGGGCATGCGGAGTCTTCCTTAAGTCTGAATCGGGGATTCTGGCTGATCGTAGGCGTCATCCACGTGCCGCGGCAACGAGACAAAAGACCAAACTGGCGGGTGGGACCCGCGACCGAGTAGCCTCGCATCCATGAATGCAGCTCTCCTCTTTCTGGCTGGCGGAGTCTTGGTGGCGGTGGTGGGCATCGTCCTGTGGCTGCGCGCGACGCGACAGAAGCCCGCTCCGGTTGACCCGATTGAATCGACCACCGGTTCCAACCGCACGCTGACCGGTGCGCAGCCCCGGGGAGCCGTGGCATCGCTGAGCTGGGATGAGGCACTGCGCCGGTTCGTGGCTTATGCGCTGGATGACGTGCCGCGCGAGGCGTTGAGCCGAACGCCAGACCCCGAGCACGCGCCGGTTTTCAAGGCCGTGCAGCAGATTCTCGAGCGCATCGAGGCGCGACCCGAATACATTCCGCGCCGGCCCTCGTTGCTGCCGAAATTGATGGCGACGGTCAACGACAGCGAAGCGACGATGGCGGAAATGTCGCGCATCATCGCGCAGGACCCGGCGCTCACCGGAAACCTGCTGCGAATCGCGAACAGCCCGATCTACCGGACGAGCAGCCTGCCCGTGGACAGCATCGAACGAGCCGTGACGCTCGTGGGAGTGCAGGGGATCCGCTCGATCATCGCCACCGCGTTGCTGCAACCGGTCATGTCATCGGTCTCGGGAACGGCTTTCAGCAAATTTCCCGAGCTGGTCTGGGAGCACACGCTGTACGCGGCCATGGCCGGTGAGGCGCATGCGACCCAGGTGGAGAATGCCGAGCCGTTCGTTTCGCAGCTCATCGGGTTGTTGTACGGGCTGTCGGCCATCGTGGTCTTCCGCATCGTGCGCGATCAGTTTGCCGCGCATCCCCACCTGCACCCCGACCCGGGAAGCATCGCCCGCATGCTCGAAACCTGGGTGGCGCCCACCGCCGGGCGCATCGCCGTCAGCTGGGAGCTGTCGACGCGCGTTCAGTACGCGCTCGAAAGCCAGACCCTTGCCGCCGAACTGCAAATGGAGAATTCGCTGGGCCGTTCCCTCAAGTTCGGGCGGGTCGCGGGCGCGCTCATCGTCCTATGCCGCCTCGGCCCTCCCGAGACCACGATCGCCCGGGCGATCGTGGTCTCGGGAGAGGGGCGCCGATCCCAGGTCGAGCGCCTGTGGGACCGTCTGGCTGCGAACTATCTCAAATCGTAGACCGGGCAAGCCGCAGTCCGGTCCTTTTGCGCATCCATGCAATAAAGGTGTCTTAGGGGTGGGAGAAAATGCCCCCTCGTGACACAAAGTATTCGTGGATGCCGGAACCCTACTGGCGCCCACAGACCAGAAGCTGCGGAACAAGACCCCCGTTTCCGCGCGACTAGAGCCCCGCTCAGGCGGGGCTCTCTTTTTATGGACGTGCCTCTTAGACTGCAGCCAGCCAGGGGGAAGGAATTTGAATCAGGACATCCAGGGCGGCTGCATGTGCGGCGCCGTGCGTTATTCCGCTACCACTAATCCGGCGAACAGCATGGTTTGCCACTGCCAGTCGTGCCGCCGTTCGGCTGCATCGCCCGTGGTCGCGTGGGTCACGTTTGCCAAGGCCGAATTTCGATTCACTCGCGGCAAGCCGCGCGAGTACCAGTCCTCGCCGAAGGTGAAGCGCCACTTTTGCGGCGATTGCGGCTCGCCCCTCGTCTACGAACATATCGATACCAACGATTTTTACGATGTGACCACCTGCAGCCTCGACGCGCCCTGGGGATTCCCGCCCACGCATCATTCCTGGCTCAGCGACGACATTGGCTGGGTGAAATTCGGCGATGGCCTGCCCACTTTCCAGAGATCGCGGTTTGGCGATCCTTCCTGAACTCGAGACGCCGCGCCTCACGCTGCGGCGCCTGCAATTCGACGACGCGCCGTTCCTGGTGGACCTGCTCAATCAACCGTCGTTCATCGAGAACATCGGCGATCGCGGCGTGCGCTCGGTCGAGGATGCGCATCGCTACCTGCGCGAAGGGCCGATGGCGATGTACGAAAAGTTTGGCTTCGGCCTGTGGCACACGGCGACACGCGATGGCGTTCCCGTGGGAATGTGCGGGCTGCTCAAGCGCGACAATCTTCCGCACGTCGACGTGGGATATGCCTTTCTGCCGCAGTTCTGGGGGCAGGGCTTCGCTTATGAGGCCGCCGACGCGACGCTGCGCCACGGAGCGCGGAAGTTCGCGCTCGCGCGCGTCCTCGGCGTGGTTTCCGAGGGAAACAACAGCTCCATTCGCGTGCTCGAGAAGTTAGGCATGAGCTTCGAACGCATGTTCTCCATGCGCGAAGGGGAGCCCGAAGCCAGGCTCTACGGCCGCGATCTCTAGAGTCGCCTGACCGACTCGCCGGTCACCTTGCCGATCTTCGCGCCCTGATCGACGCGCAGTTCCACCGGCCGGTCGAAACGCAGTTCGCCTTCGACCACGCAGGTCGAACAGATGCGCACCTTGATTGGCTGGTCCTTGCCCCAGCCCCAGCTGTTGTTCTTCCTGACGTGAATGCCGCCGAGCACGCGCGCGCCATCACTCAGGTCGATGTCGCCGTTGGTCGTGATGACTTTGCCCGTGACTTCGGCGCCGTCGATCTCGATCTCGCCGGACACCGTGGATACGTCGCCGCCCACACGCGAGCGCTTGCCGATTTCGACGCTGCCATTCACCGTGGAAGCCGTACGCGCAACGGTGACGCCGTCACGGATATCGAGCGAACCATTCACGGTATCCACATCGCCGAGCTTCGCCTCGTCCTCCACGACGATCTCGCCATTCACCGTCTCGGCGTGATCGGCGGTGGCGCCACGGCCGACGCGGACATTGCCGTTCACCGCGCTCAGCTTGCCGTAGGTCAGGCCGGGCTCGGCCCTGACCGAGCCGTTGACGGTGGAAAGGTTGTTGCCGTCGCCGGCAAACGAAACCGGGCTGCGCGCCCAGATGACGAACGCAAGGAATGCAAAGACGACTACAGCGGCAATTTTCATGAGCGGTCCCTCGGGCATATCTGGCCTGTGCCTGATTTGACGCACTGGACGCGCGGCGGGTTGCAACGCGGGAAGGGACGCGGAAAAAAGAAGCCCCGCTTGCGGCGGGGCTCATTGGTCGCTTGCTTGCTTGCTTGTTTGTGGAGGAGTGTTTCCGCTCTTCTTGTTCTTGTCCGATGCGGTCTTTGTCGAGCCGCTTGAACTAAGAGGAGCAATCGCTGTGCCAGACGACTCCGACGTCTGCAATCGGGCGTGTGGAGCCCCAAGCGACGCAAAGTTCGAGTTTGGGCAATATGTCACGTCGGCACGGAGCCCCCTGCTGTCAAAATCTTCGACGCATGGAACGCGATGGTCCGCGACATAACTCTCGGACATCGCAAGACAAATGCTTTGAAAACAATGGTTTGTATACCAGCCAGCGAGTGTAAATGAGTCCGACAGTGCAGAAATCGTATGCCTCCGCCCGGTTGGTACTCGTGGCCTTGCTGGTGACGTTGATCGCGCCACTCGTGGCGCATGCCGACTCCATTCCTCGTCCGGCGGGCATCCAGGACGACGTGAATTTCTGGATTCGCGTGTACACCGAAGTGACCACCAACGAGGGATTCCTGCACGACGAGCGCAATCTCGGCGTGGTCTACGACACGATCAAGTTCAGCACCGGCGGGTCATCGAAAGAGCGGCAGCGCCTGGTCGACGAGCGGCGCGACCGGCACATCGCGGCTCTGCGGCGCATCATCGTCGCGCTGCCCACCGACGCCGGACGCGATGCGCTCTCGGCCGAAGACAAGCGATTGCTCGCGCTGTGGGGGCCGAACCCGAGCGCCATCATTCTCAAGGATGCGACCACCCGCATTCGTTTTCAGCTGGGCCAGGCCGACCGCTTCAAGGAAGGGCTGATCCGTTCGTCGAGCTGGGAAACCCATATCGCCGAGACTTTCGCGAACCAGGGCCTGCCGCCTGAACTCGCGGTACTGCCGCACGTCGAGTCGTCGTTCAACGCCGCCGCCTATTCGAAGGTGGGCGCCGCGGGTCTGTGGCAGTTCATGCGGTCCACGGGCCGGCGCTACATGCGAGTCGACGACGCGGTCGACGAGCGCCTCGATCCCTATCGGTCGACGGAAGCGGCGGCCCAACTACTGGCCTATAACTACCGCGTGCTCGGCAGCTGGCCGCTGGCGCTCACCGCCTACAACCATGGCGCCGCCGGCATGCGCCGCGCGAAGGAATCCGTGGGCACGGACGACTACGTCAGGATCAACCGCACCTACAGCAGCCGCACCTTCGGCTTCGCGTCGCGCAATTTCTTTCCGTCCTTCCTGGCGGCGCTGACCATCGACGAGAATCCCGAGAAATATTTCGGCGCGCTCGAACGCCGTCCCGAACAGAAATTCCGTGAAGTGACCATGCCGGCGTACGTGCGCCTGGCGACGCTGGAACGCACCCTCGGAGTGGATCGCGAACAGTTGCGCGTGCTGAACCCGGCCTGGCGCCCGACGATCTACAGCGGCACCCGGCTCGTGCCGCGCGGTTACCGGCTGCGGCTGCCCGCGGACATGGGCGAAAAGTGGACCCCGGACCTGCTCGCCGCGCGATTGCCCGCGAATGAGCTGTACGCCGGACAGGTCACGCCGCGCACGCATCGCGTGCGCAAGGGCGAGACCATGGCGGCGGTCGCTCAGCGTTACGGCATGACGGCCGCGCGGCTCGGCGAAATGAACGGCATGTCGGCGAATGCCTCGCTGCGCGCCGGCCGGCGATTGCAGTTGCCCGAGCAATTGCCGCGCACGCTGTCCGGAGCGGGAGCGGGAGCGGGAGCGGGACCGGCACCGGCACCGGCTGCCACGGTGGCCTCGGCAGAAGCCGCCGCGCCTTCACCGGCCAATGCCACGGCGGCCAGCGCCCCGGTGGGTGAGTTCTACGTCGTGCGCCGCGGCGATTCGCTGGAGGCGATCTCCGCGCGAGTCAGCGTGCCCCAGGGCGAACTGCTCAAGATGAATTCCCTGCGCAATCCCGACTTCCTCTATGAAGGCCAGCGCCTGCGTATCGCGGGCGAAGCCGTGGCGGTCACTCAAGCCGAGGCCGACGTGAAAGTCGCTGCCATCGATGCCGCACGTGGCGAAGCGCAGCGCGAAGGCGCCGCGGTGCAAGTGGTGCGCGAGGAGACCACACGGCCCATCGGAAGCGGGGAGCCCACGCGCGGACGGCCGCGTTCGGCCGCAGCGGTGGCCATGGAAGCGGCGACGACGCCGGAGGTCGCGACCTCGGTCGTGCAAGCGGCCGAGGGTGCGCGTGAACCGGTGTCGGCGAGCCAGGCCGAAGCGCTCAGTCCCGCGCTGGGCCCGGTGTCGGTGTCACAGGGACTCGCCGATTCCATCGACTAC